>Ga0118677_10000549_pt1 | contig 82221 bp, 50 predicted proteins | sample AliMusrvi5mmetaG_FD_86154 | JGI IMG/M metagenome (GOLD analysis project Ga0118677, IMG submission 86154)
CACTAGGCCCTTGAGCCCTCGATCCCTTGGCACTTTCGCAGGCGCCTGGAGCGCCGCACTGGCCAGGGAGGGCCAGATTGGGGAGCGCGAAGCTTGTCTGGCGCCGTCTCCATCACCCTGGCCCTCTCCCAGCGGGAGAGGGAAGCGTTGGGGTGCCGATGACGCTTGCGAACACGTGTGTCGCGTCATTGCCGAAGCTGGCCGCATTGATCGGCATCCCCTCTCCCGCTGGGAGAGGGGCGCGGGGTGAGGGAACACGACGGCAGGACAGGATTCGCTGCCGTGAGCATAGTCTCCAGTCCGGATTTTCGGTGTCCAAGCGTCCCGGCAGGGACGACCGAAAATAGCCCCCCAATTTATTGGGGGGATTCCAGACGAATAAGAATGATCAGTCCCGGTAGGGACGGCCGAAACGCCTCGGTTACTTCCCTTCGGTCGTCCCTACCGGGACTTTGGGCACACCGAAACGGTCAACCCCGCCAGTGAACTGGCGGGCTATTTTCGACTGTCCCTCTCGGGACAGATAGCATACGGTTCTCATGTCCGACATCGTCAGCAACTTCTGGACTTCCACCGCACGCTGCGGCACACTGGCCCCTTCTCCCTCTCCGCGGCGAAGTATGGTATGCTAACGATACTCACAACCATGACAGGTGTTCGAAACCATGCTGCCGTTTCGAGATTACAATCCGAGCCGTTCCTTTCCCCTGATCACCGTCAGCATCGTCGTGCTGAATGTGCTGATTTTTCTCTACATGGTGTATATGAATGTGGAGAGTGGGGATACCGCGCTGCAGCATTTCATCTATCGCTACTCCGTGGTTCCGGCAGCATTCCTGCCCGCGGTCCGGCTACCCATGCCCAATCTGCAGCCGGCCGTGTTGACACTCTTTTCGGCCATGTTCCTGCATGGCGGCTGGCTGCACCTGCTGGGCAACATGCTCTACCTGTGGATATTCGGGAATAATGTGGAAGATATTATGGGGTCGGCGCGTTTCCTGGCCTTCTATCTGCTGTGCGGCGTCATCGCCACCGTGACCTACTTAGCGAGTGTGGCCTATGTCGCGCACACCTTCCATAATGCAACGATTCTCTTCGTCCCGTCGCTGGGCGCCAGCGGGGCGATCGCCGGGGTGTTGGGGGCGTATCTGGTACGTTTTCCAAAGGCGCAGGTCGATACCTGTATCTTTTTCTTCATCATCACCGTTATTCGCCTGCCCGCCATTCTAGTGCTGGCCTTCTGGTTTGTGCTGCAATTTGTGAATGGCATCAGTTGGGTAAGCAATAGCAAGGCGGCCATGGGTGGTGGTGTTGCGGTCTGGGCGCATATCGGTGGGTTTCTGGCTGGTATGTTGTTGATCAATCTGTTTGCGCGGCGCGACTCGGATGTTTCCCGCGACTATGATTCTAAGTAGAACGTGTCCCAAAGTCCGGGATGTTTCATCATGCGCAGATTTTTGGGTCAGGCGTGAAGCGATTTTCGACTGTATCGAGAAGAGACACACGAGAAAATCGCGACAAAGTCTGGCGTAAAAAGATGCCGCGAGAAAATATGCTGGACTTTGGGACAGGCTCTAAGTATACATGAAGGCCAACGAAATGGATGAAGCAGCGTCTTCCCCGGGAGCAGCATATCGCGACGCCCTCACCGGTCTGCCCACGGTGGCCGGATGGTTGACGACACTTGAGCACCTGGAAATCCCCATCGCGGGCGGAATCATTGCCTGCGCGGTGCTGGGTGTCCATGGCGTCATTCAGGCTGCCGGCCAGGCGGCCGGCGACGCCGTGTTGCGCGAGATTGCCGCACGCGTGCAGCGGGTCATCCCGGCCCAGGGTGTGCTTTTTCGTGATCACACCACGTTTATAATCTGGATGCCCGAGACCAGCGAGATCACGCGCGCGGCGATTAGCACCCGGCTGCACCAGGCGCTTGCGGAAGAAGCACTGACGTTGCCAACAGGTATGAGCATCCTCCCGCGTTTGGCAATCGCCACGCTGGCCGTTGAACGGGGACAATCAGCCCCCGTCGCGCTGCGCACCCTCGAGCAGGAGATCATCCAGACCCCGGAATTCACCGCACCCCCGCCGACGCAGCTGTTGCCGGCCATTTCTTCCCACGACGCGTTGGAACAAAAATTGACCGCGATGCAACTATTCGGACGAGACGGGTGGGTGGAAACGATTTTGACCGCGTTGCGCCTGCCGCGGATGCAACCCGCGACCGTGTTGCTGTTGGGCGCGCCGCAAGTCGGGAAATCGCGACTGCTGCACAAACTCGGCGCCATGTTAGGCGGACAACACTTCCCATTGGCCCAGCACACCTGCCTACCGCGCGATCAAAGTGTACCCTTTCATCTGCTGGCAATTTGCATCGAGCAGTTGCTGGCGGAACAATCGCCGACTACACTGCACCGCCACGTTGCCGCGCTGTGCACGGACCACCCCTGGTTATCCGGGGTCTTCCCCGCTTTACCGGCGCCGGCGACCACTTCTCCGCCTCCCGACGATCCCGTGCTCCTTCGTCGCGATTTGGCATCGCTGTTGCTGTTGCTGGCGCGGCTGGGTCCCAGCATCGTGTTACTCCATGACCTCCAGCACGCGGATCCCGAGTCAATTGCAGCATTCGCGGCGCTGCAAGACGTGACGGATCATGGGTTGCGCGTCATCGCCAGCGCCGCCGCGCGGGAAGGCGATGTGGCCGCCATCCTGCCCGCGTTCCAGGGGGCCGCGACTACGCGTCTCCTGCTGCCCTCGTTGTCCCTGGAAGCCGTGCAGCAGTTCCTGAGAGAAGCTACACCCGACATCGCACAACTCGAAGTCGCCGTTGCGCTCTTTCAGGAAACCCAGGGATTGCCCCTGGCCATTGAATCGACACTGCGCGCCTGGGTGGATGATGGACGACTCGCGCGCACCGCCCAGGGTGTCTGGGTGTATGATCCCGAGATGACCACGACCGGTGAGACCGGATTCACCGCGCTGGACCGTCAACGTTTGGGGATGGCGGCGCTGACCGAATCCGCGACCGTGGACTTGCTGTGTGCGCTCTGGCAGATCAGCGAAGAAGAGACACGCGCCGTCATCGATCGTGGACGCGCGCTGGGCTATTTGCGTCCGATTGATATCCAGCAACCGGACCAGGTCACGTTTCTTGACGCGGAACAGGCGGCGGTGTTGTTGGCGCAGCTCAGTGAAGAACAGCGGAAAACGGCGCATGCGCGCATCGCGGATCTGCTCGAAATGCGTCAGGACGCGCCGTCTGCCACCGCTTCTCGCGATCTGGCGTATCATTTCACCCAGGCCGGGCAGGGGGATCGTGCCGCGCAGTATACGCAGATCGTACAACTGCTGCTGCCCTCCTCCGTATCATCCAACGACGCGTTGCCCGCATCCGGTGCTGATGTTTGGGATATTCCGCGCGGCGGAGTGTTGAGCATCGATGATCTCCCACTGGTCATTGAAGCGGGCATGGCCATCCGTCTGGCCGGGGTACAATTGCGGCTGTATCCGCTGAACAGCGACATCGTCCGTGCCAGTACGCATGGCGCGATTTCCGCCCTGGCGCATCTCTGGGAACGCCGCCCAAGCCTGGTGATTTCTTCCGACCGGCAGTCCATCGCCTTTGACGGGCAACTCATCCAGCGGCGCGATTTGCTGCTGGTGATGAAAGACTATCTGACGTGGATGGAGGACGCCCACATTCGGGCGATCGGGGTGAAGCCGGGCATTCGTGAAGAGGAACTGATCACGTTTATGCAAGCACTCACCGCCGTCGAACCCCATGAAGATGAGACAACCATCTACGCGCGACTGCGGGAGGCGGCGTGCGATCATCTGCAATTCCTGACACGCTCCTTTCAGCACGACCTGTCGTCCGGCGGGGGTGGCGGGAGTATGCGAGGAGACGGTGGGTATGGGTTTCCACTTGCCGGCGGGGAGGCGCTACCGAGTGACGTGCAGTTCCCCATTGCCTCAGCCGCGTCGCAATATGAAACTAAGATGCCTGACACCCCGCCTGCCCAGTCCGTCGCCTTACCGCCATTGATCGAAGCCTTGTTGCATTCTGCGGAGGGAACCGTGACAACAGGGCCCCCCGGCAGCCCGCCGGCGGATAGCGCCAACATTGACGCAGACAGCTGGGCACGAATTCCGAGCATGCTCCTCGGGGCGCCGATCTCGACACGCCGCACCGTGATGGACAATATGGTGCGTCTGGTACGCGACCCCACCACCAATGTAAATGCGTTGCCCGATGGTTTCGACGTCGCCCTGACTCAGCAGTTGCAGCGTGAAACGGATCCGCTCATCGTACGCGACACGACCGCGGTCGTGCGACAACGACTCGAAGGATTGGCCGGCCACCAGCAATGGAACACGATGCTGCGCCTGCTCACACCGATACATGACCGTCTGCAGCAGGAAGTTGACCCGGCCATCAGCCAACCGCTCAATGATGTATTGGAGTCTGCGGGGCAGCAAGCGGTGGTACAAGGGTTGCTGGCGCAACACGATGAACCCGACCGGCATGACGAGGCCCGGCAGATGATGCAACTCCTGGGCGGCCATGCCATTCACCCGCTCATCGCCATTCTCAAAGACTCGTTATCCATGCAGGAACGTGCGCGCGTGATGCACCTGCTGCGTGAATACGGAGATATGCAAATTCCCTTGCTGCTGCAAGAACTCCGCGCGCCGAATCCCTGGTATGTGAGCCGCAATCTGCTGCAGGTGCTGGCGGATGTGGGCAATGAGACGGCGCTGAAGGAGATCAGCGAAAAGATCACGCATCCTGACCCGCGCGTGCGGGGAGAAGCGGTGAATGCGGCCGTGCGTATTACACGAGACGCTGCCGCTCCCTATGTGTTGCAAGGATTGCGGGATGAAAGTCCGGAGGTGCGCGCGCGCACGGCTTCACTGGTGGGCATCTGTCCACAACCACCGATTCTGGAACAATTATTGCAGATGCTCCAACCACCGCGTTTAGGGAAGGAGGAGCCGGAACAGGTACAGTTAGCCGCTTGCCTGGCATTGGGGCATTTTCCTGATGATGCCGCGCGTGAAGCGCTGCTGCTGATCCTCTTCCCACGCCTCTTTTCCAGCTATCGCAAAAAAAGCGACGAGATTCGCAGTGCCGCCGTGGCCGCGTTGGCCACGCACTTGGATCATCCTGCCGTGCAGCAGGCGGTCAAGCAGGCGACGCGCGACCGCGTACCGATTATCCGCCAAACCGCACAGCGCATCTGGCAGCAATACCTTATCCGCACGTCGCCGCCACCGACATCGTGACGTCCCGGCGATTATCATGTATATTTAGAGCCTCTCATGTAATTCGGCTCCCAAGAGCCGAATTACATCTCTGGTAGTGCTTCCGCCACGGATGGTGGGAAGCATGGCGGATGATTGTCCCGGACTTTGGGACAGGCTCTATTTATTGTATACTGTCAGGACATTCGTTTCTATTGACTCCCATCGCCTCGGGGAGAGGGGCTGGGGGTGAGGGCGTCACACCCGCACGCGATAGTCTTGACGATAATTGTCACCACAGACAGGAACTCCCATGAAACTAGGATTGCATGCCTACTCCCTGCTCCTGGCGGGAGGTTTGCGCGAATATCAGCCGGTGGGACGCGGTGAGTTGACCGCCGAACAATTGTTGGACAAAGCGGCGCAACTCAAATGTCACGCCGTCCAGTTAGCGCGCAAACAACTGGGCGACCGCGATCCGGTTGCGCTGGCGCGCATTCGCAGTAAAGCGGAAGAATTGGGAATTCTGCTCCATGTCTCCACCAATCTGCTGGATGGCGAACATCTGGTGGAGATGATCCACGCCGCCTATAACATGGGGGCGCCGCAGGTAACGGTCAATATTTCGCGCTTGAAAGGCAATGTGCAAATCCGCCAACGCGCGTTGGAACGCCTGCTGCTCTCGCTGGATGTCGCCATCAATCGCGCCAAACGGTACCGCATTGTGCTGGCGTTCGAAAATGGGCGGCACACCGCGGCGGTGGATCTGGCGGCGCTGATTCAAGCCGCCGAAAGCGAGTGGGTTGCCGCCTGCTTTGACATGGGCAACCCGCTAACCGTGCCGGAAGATCCGATCGCAAGCGCGAAAACGTTGGCGCCCTTTTGTCGCAGCATTCATTTGAAGGATGTCCAGGTATACCGCACGCGGGAAGGCGCGCTATTACTGAATTGTCCGGTGGGTGATGGAGTGCTGCCGGTCACTGATGTGCTGCGTGCGCTGAAACAGGCCGAAGTGCCGATTTTCCTGCAAACAGGCGCGGAGCGCGTCGTGGTGCCGGTACTTGACGACACCTTTCTGCAGGAATACCCGCGCATCACCGCGCGTGCATTGGCTTCCCTGCTGCGTCAGGGGGCAATGCCGGGCCCCGACACCGACTGGTCCTTCCCCCACGAACGCAAAGCCGTCGAACGCGAGATTCTGAAATGGGAAGATGATCGCTTGAAACGCAGCATGAAGCAAGCACATAAAATACTGGGGACGGAAAGCTTAACGCTGCCGATGGGGTGACCGCGTGGCAAACATCGCCGCTGGTCAATCACGGTTTAGCAGAGGGCCGAAAACGAGAGAAAACAACGAAGACTCCTCACGCCCCGGTAGGGGCGTGAGGAGTCTTCGTTTACCCCAATCATCGCGCTGGACCTTCGATTTGCACTAACGGTGACGCACTGTCCGGGCCGCTGCTCACCCCACCACTTCAAAGGTCACCCGCACCACCTCGCGCGGGGGAATCGTGAGCGGGAGCGTGTGCGGGGCATCGGCGGTTAGGGCGCCGGTGATGGCGCCGTGGTAGCGCATGGAGACGCCGCGGCGCGCGGCCAGCGTGGCGACGAGGGTTGTGGTGATGGGCGCATCCAGCGGGTTCCACAATTCAGTGGTGAAGCGGTCGGCCACCGTGGGGTCGTAGGTCGCCGCGGCGGGCACCACGGCCAGTATGCGCGTGTCCGCGGCATGCACCAGCGCCCCGCCATAGAACGGCGCGAGAATGAGCGGTTCTACGCTTTGGTACGCGGCAAGCATCGTTTGATCCCAGGGGTTTTCGTACGACGCATAAGGCAGCGCCAGGTAGAAAGCGCGTTCACTGGCCAGGCTGTCGATTGGACGGTAGGTGATGCTCATATCCGTGGTGTATAGCCGTTTCATCGAGCGCGCCTTGGGGAATTGCGCCAGACCGGTGTGACTGTGCAACCACATCACGTCGTAGATGCCCGCACGCGCCTGTTGGGCCTGCAGCAGCGGGGCAAATTGTTGCATCGCCATCTCGGTTTCCCATGGCGGTAATTGCGCCCATTGGTCGCGTCCCCCGGTCGAGCCCAGGGTCCACCCGCGGGTATCCAGGTCGGGTGCGGGTGATTCGTTGTAGGTAATAAAGTGCATGGCCAGCAACAGGTTGGCGAACCGTTGCGCAGCCTCCAGGTAGCGCGCGTCTCCGAAGCGCTGCCAGGCCAGCATATTCGCGGCGATGGCTATGCCGTGGCCAAAGGGACGCGCTTGCCCCGCGCCCACCAGATTCCCTTCTTCGGCGCAATTGAAGGTCCAGAAGTCGGCATCCAATTTGGCATTGACGCGGGCGAGAAGCTCCAGTGCCGCTTGTTCGCAACGTTCGCGCTCAAAGAGATTCGCGCACAGCAGATTGGCGAACGCATCCCAGGCAAAGATGCCCGCATCGCCTTTTCGCGCCCCGGCAGGCGGGTTGAGCAGAAATTCCGCACGGTTGGTAAAATAGGTTTGTACCCGCGCCAGCGTGTCCGGCGCCAGGTCAACCAGCAACCCGCGGCGGATGATGCCGGTGTATAACGGTGTGGGGCCGATCGTCCAGAGTTGTTGCGCTTGCCCTAAAGCCGGCACCGGGTCGCTGCAAAAAATCGTCTCCAGGCGTTTCCCCGCCTCGACGTAGGCGTCGTTGTGATATAACAGCCCCAAATAGGTCACCGGACCGGCGAATTGGCCGGCAAAAAGCTTGACGCCGTAATCCCAGACGGGCCGGGTGCCGGGGGAATAAACGGAAGGGCCGCGATCGGGATAGAAGAAGCCGGGACGTCCCTCCGGCAGCACCAGCGACTCCGCCAGCCAGTCCGCGGCGTCGATCCACGAGGCGCCGCGCGAGACGGCGACTTCATACGCCGGCACGCAACCGTCCAGGGGAAAGTGCAGGCGCGCCAGACGTTCCCACCCGCCGGCCAGCCAGGAGTCCCAGGCGCCGCCGCGCGGAGCCCCGGCGAAATCGACGATTACCTCCTGGTGTACCCCCACGCCGGGATCCACCAGCACGTTGGGATCTTTATGCAGCGAGTTATTCCAGTTCACCGCGCCGATGAGATATTTCATGCCGCAGCGTCCCGGCGCCATCTGCAACGCCGGATCGGGAAAGACGATATCCCCCGGTCGCTCGCTCAGGCGACGCGTCGGTTGCGCAAACATATCTTTCACCGAGGTGTGCAGCCAATTGCCCAGGACCATAGTCCAGCGCGCGTTGCTGCCATCGGGGTTGGCCATGCGGTGGGTGAAGAGTGGTGAGGCACAGGGGTACGTCAGTTGGGCATGACCGGCCCGGCCATAATACCAGTTTGGGTGGGTATAGCCCGCCCCACTGAGTTCCTGCCCCTCCTCCTGTCGATAGACCGGTTGTTGGCCCATCACGACCATCGAGTGGAAGTCTTTGTCGTATTCATAGGGTAACTCGAACGTCGACAGCCCTTCCAGGATTTCTATCGCCTCATCGATCGGCGTCAACTGCGTGGTCACCTGGAAACCGGCTCCGCCATCCGGGGGTAGCGCGACGCGCACCGACCAGGCTACGGCAGTGCCGGCGAAAGTAATGGTGTCGCCGAATTCACAGGCCGTTGGCGTGTTGGCGTGGAGCATGCCTTCCGTGATGCGCATAGCGCTGATATTCAACCATTCATGGTCTTTGAAGCGCAGCATCGGGCGGTCACCCTCGCGGAACCATTCCGGACGATATCCGGCGCCGGTGGGGACAAAGGTGATGGATTGAGTACCGTTGTGGAGGACGAGTCGATCAGTGGCTGTCATGAGTGGGAAAACCTTTCCGTGTGCCTCTTCGGCGAACGTATACCAAGTGCGGCGCGCACGCGAAATCACCTTTCGAAAATGAAGAAATATTTTATCGGGGTAGGCACTTGACGCATAACGGTAGGCATCATCTCGCACGACCCGCTTTGCGCTTCGGGCTGGAGTTTAGCCCTTTAAGATCTCGTCTCAATGTTATCGAATATCACTATGGCCCACACGGATACTCGAATACGCATGGTACATCGATGGAGCGAATGATCCTCGCGAGCCGCCCACCATTCCTCTCACGAAGCGAGAGTAGGAGTGTCTATAGTGCCAAATGAGCACGGCGTACGTCTGTCACAACATGCTTGAAAAGGGCACAACTCCAGCCTATCCGATCAAGCCGGGTGAACCCGGCTCCGGGAGAAAAACGAGCGCGCTTCAACGTGCTTGATCAGGTAGCCGCCTCCTTAGGGGGTAGGTCAAAGAAAAGGACAGCCAGGGATGTGATCTTTGAAAAGCGCGCGATCTGCGCAGGATATTTGCCGGCGAGATGTAATATTAATGACATAGATTGGCGGATGATGAAAAGATAGCTGTTGCCAACGCGACATTCGATCACTGAAGAGGAAGGGAAGAGTTACGATGCTACGACAGGCTGTGCTGCTGGTCCTGCTCGCCTGTGCCACCGCGATGGCGATGGCCGGCGAGTCGTTCTTATGGGTAGAAGGTGAACAACCCACGACGAAAGCGCATATCGTGGATAACTCGGGGTTGAACAGCATCAATCCCTATGCGCTGTCCGGCGGGGCGTGGTTGTCCAGCTTCACCGAAGCGAATATGACAGATGTGGGCGCCGCGGAGTATGCACTGGAAATCCCGGTTGCGGGGGCATATCATTTCTGGCTGCGCGCCGTGACCGGCACCGCGCTGGCTTATCGCGTGGATGGCGGCGACTGGGTCTATGTCAATGGCGACAAGGGGCTGGGCGCCGAATGCACGGCGGCCAACGGCAATTTTGGCTGGCCGCCAATGATCGCCTGGTTCGATCAAGGGACACTCGACCTCACCGCGGGCAAGCATACCCTTGGCTTGATGCTTGGCGGCACTAAGGAGCACACCGGTCGATTTGCCGCCATCGACTGCTTCGTGTTGACCACCGGCGCCTTCACTCCCCATGGCAAGTATAAGCCCGACGAAACGGCGCCCGTTGCCGCGCAGGATATCCCGCAAGGCCAGGGGTGGGATTTCGCCCCGGCTCCCGACCCGCTGAGCGCTGACGCCGTCCTCGACTTGCGCTACCTCAATGAAAAGACCGCCGGTGAACATGGGTTCATCCGTCTGAGTAAAGACGGCAACAGTTTTGTGCGCGGCGATGGGCAGCCCATTCGTTTCTGGGCCACCGGCGAGAGCGCTGATCTGAACTTCGCGGAGATGAAACGCCACGCGCAATTCCTGGCGAAACGCGGGGTCAACATTATCCGTCTCCACGTGCAGTTGGCGCCGCGTGAGGAAGGCTCAAAGATCACCGACGTGGACGAGCCTACCCTGGACTATCTCTTCCGCACCGTCGCGGCGATGAAGACCGCGGGCATCTACACGGTTATTTCACCGTTCTGGGGCGACGCGGTGACTATCCGGAAAAGTTGGGGCACCATGGCCCAGGGGGGCACGGCCACCGGACTGCTCTACTTCGAGCCGACGCTGCAAAAAGGGTATCGCGCCTGGTTAAAAGCGCTCTACACCCGCGTCAACCCGTATACGAAGATCAAAATGGCGGAGGATCCAGCGGTCGCCATCATCCAGTACCAGAATGAGAACAGCCTGCTCTGGTGGGCGACCAGCCAGTTTAACGGTGAGGTTATGAGCTACTTCCGTCAGCTCTATGCGAAGTTCCTCGTGGCGAAATACGGATCACTGGAGAAAGCACGCGCCGCCTGGCAGGATTACAACCCGCCGAAGGGGGAAATCTCCTTCCCCTCGGAATGGGACAAAGGCCTGCCCGGCATGGGACATATTTGGGACTTGACGCGCGACGGCATGGCAAAAAAGGGACCGTGGCCCGGCTTCAAGCAATGTTCGGGAGATTTTACCGAGTTCCTCTGCCGCACGATGTACGGCTTCAATAAAGATACCGCCGCGTACCTGCGCCAGGAACTGGGATGCAAGCAGTTGATCAGTTCCGACAACTGGCGCGGTCCGGATGGACTGACCCAGGACGCGGAATACTGGACGGGCACCGCGGTGGACGTGCTAGCGAAAAACTGTTACACCGGCGGGTATCATACCGGCATCAACGACGGCTGGCAGGTGCTGGCCGGCGGCTACTATTCGAATGATTCGATCATCAAAAACCCCGTGGCACTACCCTTCAATTTCAAGCAATCGCTGGGCCATCCGTCGATGGTCCCGGAAACTTCCTGGGTCCACCCGGACCTCTATCAGTCGGAAGGCCCGCTCCTGATGGCGGCGCAGAGCGATCTCACCGGGTTCGACATCGGTTTCTGGTTCTGCACCGATTACCCCGAATGGTGTTCGTCGCCCATCACCAAATGGTCGGACAATACCCCCATGCTCCTCGGACAATTCCCCGCCGCGGCGCTGATCTTCCGTCAGGGACTCGTGAAAGCCGGCACACCGGCGTTAGTGGAAGAACGCCCATTGCCGGAAGTTTTCCAGCGCAAGACGCCGTTGATCTTTGACGAGATCGGTTGGGACGACCCGAATCATAGCGCGGGCGTCACCTTGAGCGGCAAAACAGTCACTGCGGTGGACCAGTTGGCCTATCTGGTTGGCCCGGTGCAGGTGGTCTTTGGTGGCAACCCGAAAAACACGAAGATTGCCGATTTGACGAAGTATATTGACCGCACCAATAAAGTCGTGCGGAGCATCACCGGCGAGATTACCACCGAATATGGCAAAGGCATCTACCGGGTGAATGCCCCGAAAGCCCAGGCCGTCGCCGGGTTCCTGCGCGCGGCGGGTCCACAGGCGCTGGCGGACGTGGCCATCACTTGCCAGAATAACTACGCGACCATTATGGTAGTGCCCATGGATAACCAGCCCATCAAATCCTCCACGAAAGTGCTGGTGCAAATCGGCACTATCAGTCGTCCTACCGGCTGGGTATCGGTGCCCGCCACCCTCTTCCTGGGCAACAAGCCGTTTCCTTGTCAGAAACTCATCACGCCCGGCGCCATGCCCTGGCAGGTGGAAAATGCCGACGTCACCCTCACCGTGGCGAATCCCAAACTGACCGGCGCCACCTTACTGGATTGCAACGGCATGGCGACTACGACACCGGTGAAGGTGAAGCAGACCGACGGCAAACTCTCCGTCACCGTCCCGCCGAATACCATGTATCTGGTGCTCTCCGCCGGCAAGGCGCCAACACTGCAATAACGCGTGCTCAAGCTGGCAGCACGGGGCCGGCGGTGAAAACCGCCGGCCCTCATTTCACCCCGCGTCCTCCAATGTTGCTGGAAGCGATGGAAGCAGCATGTCAGCAGTGAATGCCGGTTTATCGTTTCTGTATTGGCGCATCGGCAAACGGCTTGCCGAGAAAAATTTCCTCCGCATGGTGCAGTTTGTACGCCAGTTCCCGCGGGAGCAATTTGTCGCTTCACTGATACAACATTTAAGCTGGTCGCATGAGATTGCCGTGCTTCCCTTTTGCTCACGATGTTATCGCAGCACAATCCACCCCCACCGCTTCGGATGAATTCGCGCCTCGGTCGGCACGTCATTCGTGACATTCACCTCCGGCGTGTCATCCGCCCACATCGTTTTCGCCAGCACCATAGCGCCACCTTGATCGGAGAACAGAGCCCCGACGTCGGCGCGGAGGCGCTGGCCGACCTCGAAGGCCGTGCACCCGAGGGCATCGTTGGTGAATTGCGCTTCCAGCGTATACCCGGTTGCCGTGCGCTTGATCTTGACCTGTGCGGGAAGCTGTCCGACATAATCGTAGGTGACCGTGCTTACCGGACTGGAAAAGGTGCCTGGCGTCTTATTTGCGCGGTCGGACTTCGGCTCGTAGAGCATGGCGACCGACTTTTCGTTCCCCTGCGCATCTTTGACGAAGCTGATGAGGATGCGTTTATCGCCGAGGATGGGGGATTCATCTGTTCGGGCGATGTCGGGATCGGCGGTGGATATATCAAACTCCAGCGCATCGCCGCTTTTGAAGAGCAGGTTCAGGTTGCCGCCACGATTGACCATTGGAGAGTCGTCGGTGACCTCAAACGCCACCGAGAGCGCGTTGTTTTGCCAGACGACCGCCGCGCGCCCCTGCCGTTTGTCATCGACCTTAAATGACGACCACGCGGCATCCTTCCACTCGCCAAGATCGCCATCCACGGTTACCGGGAAGGATTGCGCCATCAGCACCTTCTCGGGGTGGTCAATATTATCGAGGCCATAGACAACCTTACTTGCGGCCACGGCCTTTACGTGGTCTTCCTCCTTGACCGTCACGGTGATTTCATGGAATTTCACCGCATCCAATCCCTGCACTTCCCAGACGCGCGCGTTGGCGTCGCCGCCGCAGTAGAGATATTTCTTCAGTTTTGGGGCATACAGCGCACAGCCGTTGAAGTTCTCGGTCAATACCACCATACCGTCCAACGGTGGTTCGGAACGCGTGTCGGGCGTAAATGCGGTGATGTAGAGCCCGGTCTTCGCGTCGAGGATATGGTACTGGCCAAAATAGGTGCCGACAGTGATATATCGCCCGAATTGGTTGGTGAAGCGCATGGTACCGAGCATCTCGCCCGGTTTGCTGATGGTGGTCCGCCAGCACGCGCCCATGCCGACGACGACATTGCGGTATTCCCAGAGGACGTGTATATCGGGAGAGAATTTCACCAACCTATGCCCCTTGTCCAGATGCGGCTCGTCTCGCTTGATGCGCTCCTGCCCATTATTCATCAACACATACAGGTTCCCGTCAGCGTCGGTCATCCAGCAATCGGGATTCCCCGGCATCGGGAAGAGGTGGGCGCCGGGGGATTTGGCCAGGCGCTCCGGTTGCCGCGTCAGCAGCAGCACGAGATGATCCATCTTGTAGACGGGCACGCCATGACTATCGAAACCTTCAAACGGCAGTCGCCAGATGCTGTTCCAGTCGCCGCAGTAAATATCCAGGTTGTCGGCAATCCACGCCATCCAGCCCGCGCCGCCTTCCACCGGACAGAGCTGCATTTCGCCCGGCTCGATGCTGCCGTTTTCGTTTGTATCGATGCCCATCACCATGTGTTGCGGCCAATACGGATTGCCGGTCATGGCCGGTTTCTCCATACTGAACAACACCCGGGGGATGAAGCGGTCTTTCACCAACTCGTAGAGATTCCCCTGGCCACGGTAGAGGAAGGTGCGATCTTTTACGTGGATGAAGCGTCCCTCCCATGACCCCTGCATGGGACCGAGTTGCCCATATTTTCCGTCATCGTACGACACCGCGGACGGCGAAGCGGCGCCGGTGTGATAATCGATTTTGAATTGCGTGTTTTCGGAATAGATATGGTCCGGGTCCTGCGGGTCCATCACGCAGGTGCTCGCATACGGGACCGGCCCGCAATATTCGGCAACGAAGGCGCCGTCTTGCTTCCAGACGCTGGAACGCTTGGGGTTCATGCGCTCCTCGGTGACCCACAGGTTGCCGTTGGGGGTGAGGCAGAGCGCAAGCGGACGGAGCAGCGCCTCTTTCACCCACGGGCCGGGCACGACCATGCCGCCGCGCTTGCCGATCGCGTTCAATAACTTCCCATTACCATCGAAATGGAGCACCTGATGATATATGCCTTGCACGGTGATAAAGAGATCGCCGTTGGGCGCCACCACAAGCCGGCGCGGCTCCGCCAGTTGCCGAATGAGCGTCCCGCGTTCCGTGCCGTCCGCCTTCATCGAGATCACTTCGCTGCCGGCGACCACATAGAGCCGGCCATGCGCTCCGATGGCGATCCCACGAGGTTTTTCCAACTGATCGATCACCCGTATCTGCTTGCCGGTGGCCTTGTCGATACAGAAGATTTTCCCGTCCTGCTCGGAGGTGACATAAACGGTCGCGGCATCCACGGCGATGCCGGAGACGTTTTTCGTGGTACCCATGCCGGCGTTAGCTTCCGGGTTGGTAAGGACCATGAACGATTTCCCCGTTGACCCCACGGCCTGGCTAAAGCCGGTAGCGCAGTCGAGTTTCGCGAAACCGCCGGTGACGCATTTGTCGCCGTAGATGTCGCCGTAGAGGATGAAGAGCGACTGCCCGTCGTTGCACATGTCGATGATGTGCGGACCGAGATCCAGCGTGGGGTCCACTCCCCAGAGTTTTCGCCCATCCGGGGTCAGCTTGATCAGCGCGCGGCTGGCTTCGCCGCACAGGTGCGCCAGAAAGACGTTCTGCGCATTCGCCGTCACCGCCGTTGCCCAGCCGTAATCCCCCGCCCAGGAGCCGCGATTGTCGCTGCTGTTATACGGCGGTGTGCCCGGGTTGTTCGCGGTGGCGAGCAGCTTGCCCGTGACTTTGTGTTCGCACCACTTCACGGTGTATTTCCCCGGTGGTACGGGGCTGTTGTCGTTATCCAGACCGTTCCACAGCTCCGTATGCACGCCGGGGGTGCGTTCGGCATCGCCCAGCATCCAGCGTACGGTCCGTCCCTGCGCATCGAATATCTGCATCCCCACATGTTTTGTCGCCTTGCCGGCGATGTGGTAAGTAAGCGGGAAAAACGCGGTGTTCGGTTTCGCGGCATGCTTCTCGCCGCGCGCCGTCACTGTGCCGGCGGGGAGATTGCCGGTCTTCTCGAAGATCGCCTTCCCCCACCCACCGGCCGACTGGTAGGCCAGCGAGCTGTCACTGGGATTACGAATCTCTGACAGATCGGCCACATATTTACGCCCTTGCTCGTCGCTCCACAGCATCTGCCAGATACAGGCCAGCCCATCGCCGGCTTTCGGGGGGTCCTGTTCGGCATGCAGCAGCTTCCAGGAGATGGCATACTCCAGCGTATACCCATTGCCATCCGGGTCTTTTTTGTATGCCCCCTGATAACCCGGCGGGTTAATGAGCTGCCCGTGATAGTCCATGCCATTTTGCACCATCAGGCACGGCTGTGCTTTCAACGTGTAATACCACATGGTGAGGTGGGCGAGACGGTCGCTCTTCGTGTTACCTTCCCGCACCGGCCAGCCCAACGCGCGGTCGGCGGAAAAGCGGACCTGCAGGCAATCGCCCATCCATGCGACAGTGGCTTCCGCATCCGGGTTGTACATATTCATCATCGGCGACCGATCGCCGATGTGCGCGGCGATATACAGGTGCTCCGCGTCATACATCATATAACCGCGCAGGTTATACTTGTCGCGCTGATCCTCGAACCGATAGGTGTAGAATTCACCGGACTTGTCCCAGTCCGCCAGATCGCCGTCGATGGTCACCTTGCCGGGCGCCGGCATAAGATGTACGCTGTCGTAGCGCCCGACATTTACGTTGGCCCATGCCGTCAACGACAGACAAAGTAAGGTTATGATCATGACGAATGCTCGCATGCTGTTTTCTCCTGCCGACCGAAACCGCTTAGGGGCGCACTCCCTGAAGAGATGGGAATTGTACCACCCTCTTCAAGCACCTGACTGATCATTCCCCATCTGTTGTCAACTTCCTACTCTCTACATGCGTAGGGCCACAATTTCCTTTTCGCCATCCATACAGGAGTAGGCTTATCGTCACTGGAAAAATACTCTGCTATTTTCCGAGGAGACGTCATTCATTCAAAGGGAGGTGCTGGTCCGATTGTAACCAGATATTTTTGCATCTGGCAGTGGGCGTCAAATGACGTACAATGTGGTATACTCACCATAGAGGTCCTTCATATGACAACATCATCGGTGAAAACAGCTCGTCTCTCGTGTCGCATCGCGCCAGCGCACAAACGCTTGCTGGAGCAGGCGGCGGCGCGTCACGGCTTGAGCGTGACGGATTACCTTGTGAGCACCGCGCTGCAGGTCGCCCAGGATGAACTGCTCGCGGAAGAACCGACTCGTCTATCCGCTAATGATTGGGAGCAGTTGCTCACGATGCTGGACAACCCCCCTGCCGCGTCACCTGAGCTCGTGGAGGCCATGACACGATTCGCGCATGGCGACTTCGCGCCAGGACGGTACCACGCGTGATCATCGAACGCCTTGACCCCGAACGTCATGAGCGCGAGGCATTTTCCTGTGGCGATCAGGCACTTGACCAGTTTCTGCGTACCCATGCACGTAAGTATGCTGAGCGCGGCCTCGGTGTAACCTGGGTTGCCACCTCAGAGGAGACGCCCACCCGCATTGACGGCTACTACACTCTGGCCATGAACGCACTGCTCGCCGACGAATTGCGATCGCCGCGCATTCGCCTTACCCGTGTGCCTGTAGTACTGCTGGGAAGACTGGCCATTGATACGCGGGTGCAGGGAAGCGGACTGGGTACCCACTTGCTAATGCATGCCCTGCAAACTGCGTACCACCTCGCGCAACTCATCGGCGCGCATGCCGTCCTGGTCGATCCGCTGAACGATCGCGTCACGCGCTGGTATGCCCGATATGGCTTTATGCCGCTGCCAGGTGCTCCCCAACGCCTCTTTCTCCTTATGGCTACCTTAAGTCCCCATGTAAAACCTCTCGCCGGCGCGACGCAGAGGAACGAGTTATTGGACTTAGCGCATAACTTGACCACCAACGATGCCGACACGGAATCGCAACGCACATGAGGGTAATAGAGAACTATCATTCAATGCCTTTCGCCATCCATGGCAAAGGCACCGTCTCAAGGATGAAAAACTATTTTCGTAGGAGGAGACGTATCGGACAATGAAGGATCATATAGCCTTGCTTAATGCTCTACTAAGCCAAATGGCCCTATTGAATCCTATCCCCGATGCGCTTCCTCCCAATATAGTTGCCGATGGAAACCGAGTTGGGATTGATATCCTCGACAGGCACGGTTTCGTGCGCCGTGTAGCAGGAGAGAACGCAGTGGACGGTCGTCCCATTTATTCACTTGACTTTGCGGATACTGATCTCCCTCCAGTTGCACAATCGACCATCAATCATGTGCTTCGACACATCAGTAAGATCACTGTAGTTCAATAGAACTCTCCACCCCATGCTCGAGTGTATGTGTTACGGAAGGGTGGCGGGCTTCTTCGCCATATGGTAAAAGTGCGACCCACTACGACGAGGGGAGACGGTGTTTATTCCGACTTTCCAACCCTGGTCCTCATGCCCGGATTATTCATGAAGTTATTGACTGCCGGACTAACTGTGGCGTTATTCGAAATGTTATGAATAATGCAGGCTTGGGGCCCACCCGGTAATCCAACAGAAAAGGGGCACGGTTCACACCGTACCCCTTTGAAGCGCAGGATTATTCGTCAGCCTAGCGGCGGCGTTTGGCGGTTTTCCCGTTCGGTGCGGTTCGCCCCGCTTCTTTGGCGCGCTGCAGGGCCTCCGTGGACGCGGTCGGCACGCTGGCGGAGGTGGGGATGGTCGTTACGGGTGCGCTGCCGCCCGTAGGAAGCGCCGACTGCGCCATGGCCACTTTCGCCAACTCACCGATTCCGGCAGGCACTTCCGCCGGCGGCAGCATCTCTTTCTCTTTCGCTGTTGACCAGCTCACCAGCAGTTGACTGGCAACGAAGATCGAGCTGTACCCTCCGACGATGACCCCGATGAGCATGGCGGCGGTGAAGTCGCGCAAGGTCGGCCCGCCGAAGAAGAAGAGGGCCAGCAAGCTGAACAACACCGTCAAAATGGTATTGACGGAACGCGCCATTGTTTCCAGCAGTGAAATATTGACCGTTTCCGCGAAGGTGCGACCTTTGCGCAGGCGCATGTTCTCACGGATGCGGTCGAAGATGACGATAGTGTCATGGATTGAATACCCCAACACCGTCAGCAAGGCCGCAATGAAGGGACTGTTGACCTGCAAATAATTGCGCAACAAGGCGAACATGCCGACCAGCGTGAGCAAGTCATGCACCAGGGCGAGGATGCCGGCCACGGCATACCGCCAGCCGAAACCGCCGACATTGTAGCGAATCCAAATCCAGAAGAGGATGAGGATGCTGCCCAACACCACGGCAAACACGCCCTTATTGACTAGTTCCGTGGAGACGGTACCCGTCACCACTTCCTGGCCTTCCACTGTCGGGGCCTTGGCGCCGGGGAGATGCTTGGCCACTACATCGATGACCGTCGGCGTGATCGTCGCTTTGATCTGCTGGGCCAGCAGAGAGTCCTGATCAATGCTCGTATCCTGGATGAGCAAGGTGCGCACCAGGATCACATCGCCGGTGTTATGGGCGCCGCCGAAATCCGCCTGGGATCCCGCGGAGATCTGTACTTCGTTCTCCACGTTTTTCGACTTCAGCGTTTCGCGGATATCACGGATGATTTCCGAATAGTCGCTTTGCGGTAGATGGCCGTCGACCATGTAGGTCACCAAACCACCACCCTTGAAGTCGATCCCCTGATGCAGACCGCCGCCCGGGCGGCACAGGGCGAACAACCCGGCGAGCAGCATCAGCCCGGAGATGACATAGTATAATCCCCGTTTACTGACCAGGTCCCATTTACGATAGCGAAAGAGGTCAACCACGTGTCCGTGCCTCCAATTACCGGTTCAGGATGCGGGCAGTGGGGGTCACCACACTACGCCGTTCATCCAAAATCTAAAATCGAACAATCCAAATTGTTAGCCTGTTGACTGCGCGTGGCGAAGACAACATCGGCTAACCGAAGCATTACTCAAGCGTGCCTGAATAATACTAGTTAGATGCCATACCAGGACAGATTATGCCCGGCCCGTGAGCGGATCATGAGCCGCATGAAGAGGCGCGTGACCGTAACGGCGGTAAACAAGGAAACGGCGACGCCGATCATCAGCGTGATGGCGAAACCGCGCACCGCGCCGGTGCCTAACCACGTCAACACACCGCCGGTGATGAGCGACGCGACGTTGGAGTCCAAAATGGCCGTCCAAGCGCGGGAGAAGGCGACGTCAATCGCGGTCTCCAGCGGTTTCTTCGTGCGTAACTCTTCTTTCAACCGTTCAAAGATAATGACGTTGGCGTCGACGGCCATACCGATGGAGATAATAATCCCCGCAATACCCGGCAGCGACAGCGTGACGTCGAAGAACTTCAATACCGCCAGGGACAGAATGATGTAGATGATGAGGGCCATATTGGCCATCAGCCCCGGCAACCGGTAATAGGCGGCCATGAAAATTAGCACCAGCAACAGCCCAACAACGCCCGCCTGCAAGCTCATCGACACCGAGTCGGCGCCCAGCGTGGCGCTGACCGTTCGATTCTGGACAATGTGCACCGGCACCGGTAACGCGCCGGCTTTGAGCATCACCACCAGGTCCTGCGCCTCCTGCGTTGTGTTGAAGCCGCCGGAGATCTGCCCGTGGTCGGTGATTTCGCCGCGGATGACCGGGGCGGTGACGATGTGCCCGTCGAGGACGATGGCCAGTTGCCGTCCGATATTGCCGGCGGTGGTATGACCGAATTTGTTTTTCGCATCCGAGGTCTTCATGGAAAAATCGACGGCCGGCTTTCCTTTATCGTCAATGCCGACTTTACAGGCATCGGCGTCCAGGTCGCCGCCGGTGATCACCAGATACGAAGAGTTGATGGCTTCCGGTTCCAATATCGCCGAATGGGTGCTCTGGCGCGTAGCGGTCGTGATGCCGGTGGATTTGTCCGTGTCGACGGTGATGTCGGCGGGCACCAGACGGAATTCCAGCACCGCGGTGGTGTGCAGCATTTTGCGCACGCGGTCCGGATCTTTGACACCGGGGATTTCCAGCACCACGCGATTGGTGCCTTCCTTCATGGTGCGCACTTCGCTCAACCCGGTGCCGTTCAGGCGTTTCTCCATGATCTGGCGAACGGTGTCCTGCTCGGTTTCCGTCACTTCTTTATAGACATTCTCCGCATTCGGCTCTTTGAAATTCTCTGCGCCGAAGACTTTAGTGATGCCGCGATTAATTTTGGTCAGGTCGGCCTCGGCATCAGCGCGTGACGCGGGCTGGGTGACGATTTGTGCCTGACCTTCACTCACCACCACCTGGACTTTACTCGGGTCGCGCGCAATGTCACCGAGCATGTCCGCGGCGGCCAGTACATCGCGTAATTCGTTTTGCTTGGTCCCGGCTTCTTCAGCGCCGGCCAGGGGTTTCACCAGTTGATAATCATATTGTCCGCGATTGGGGATTTCCAGCACCACGCGCATGCCGCCGCGTAAATCCAGGTCCAGGCGCAAGTCATGCTGCGGGGTGTAAAAATAGATGTTCATATTCCCCTGGGTGATAAAAGCCTTGGGGGCCGAGAGGGGGTCGAATTTCTCGGTGAACAGCGGACGCAAATATTGCGAAGGGTCGCTGGGATCTTTGCGCGGCGTGAAGGTAATGGGTTTAAATACCGCGAGAAACGCGATGATCGCTAGGACGATTATGGTGGCAAGCCACACAGACAATGAATTACGCATCCGTCACAACTCCTGATCACGCGCCACTAAGGGCATGCGTGAGGAATGAACCATATTTAGAACCTGTCCCCGCGACGCTACTATCTGGGCCGCCGTAGGCGGTCGCACGGGACTGGCACGTTTCTCGTCTAACGGGGAGAGCTTACCGCGAAAGGGGCGCCGGGAGATCCGTGCGGTAACCCAGAAAAGGCTGCGAACGACAAGAAATCCGAAGCCCCCCGGCTTCGGCAGGGATCATTATAGCCGAGGGTTGTCGCACCGTCAACCGGATGACAAAAAAGACTACAAAGTGCGTGAGTCAGAGTTCGTCGCAACGTGAACACCGTTGCGACTCCCCCGTGTGCCGGCGGCGTTTATCTCCGCCAGCGGAAGAGGTAGACATCCAGCTTGTTATTGGTGTCCTCCGGCAGCAACGGGGTGACGGTGGAGGCGACCACGTCGCGACCATCGGCACTGATGGCGGGGATAAAGAGATCGATGCCGCCTTTCGGTCCGGTGCTCAAGCAGGTGGTCACGCCGGTGGTGCGGTCGCGCACATAGAGATCGATCAGATGCCCGGTCCCCTTTGCCAGCAAATCCGCCGCTTGCGAGATGAAGGCCACGTATCGCCCGTCACCGCTGATGGCCGGATAGGCACTGACGCCGTTGCCGGGTGCATTCCGCGTATTCGTGCTGATCATGTCGATCGCGCCATTGGTGCGATCGACGACGAAGATATCCGCGATGCGATTCGTATCGCCGGGCGTCAGATTGTCGGCCTGGGACTGGAAGGTGATGAAGCGGCCGTCCGCGCTGATGCTCGGTTGCGTGCTGTTGCCATTCCCTTGCTGTCGATCACGCGACTGGCTGACGCGCGTGGTCGTTTTTGTCGCGATCTCATATACGAAGATATCCGCCATGTTATTGGTGTCGCCTGGCGCCAGATTCGTGGCCGCGGAGGCATACGCGACAAAGTGCCCATCCGCGCTGATCACCGGCGTATCCGACCAGTTGTCCCCTTGTTGTCCGGCGGTGTTGACACTGAGACGCGTGGTGACGCCGTCATGCAGGTCGCGCAGGAAGATATCGCGCTGCCCATTGCTGTCGTTATAAACCAGATTCGTCGCCGTGGAGGCGAACACCACATACCGGCCATCCGCGCTGATACTGGGCGCCCGGCAGTCGCCATTCGCCTGCACGCCACCGCTGCTCATGCTCGCGCAGACCGTGGACTGTTTCACCAGATCGCGGACAAAGATATCCGTAGAGTTTTTGAAATCACTCGGTAACAGATTCGTCGCGGCAGAGGCGAACGCGACATACCGCCCGTTCGCGCTGAGCGCGATGCCGGAATTACCGGACGCCCAGTTGCCTTGCGTGCCATTGTTGGCGACGCTGGCGCGCACGGTATGGTGGTCCACCATGTCGCGCACAAACACATCACTGTTGCGATTTGTGTCGCCGGAGACCAGATTGACGGCATTCGAGACGAAGGCCACGTAGCGGCCATCCTGACTGATTGCCGACATCGCGCTGGCATCATTCCCCTGGGCGCCATCATCGCCGACGCTGGCGCGTTCGAGCGCCGGTAACTCAGGTATCGGTGGGGTGGGTGGAGTGGTCGGCGTAGGTGTGGGTTTGAGTGGCCCGGGATCGGGAGGCAACTGCACCGGGACGGCACCGTCCGGCCCGCGGTCATAGAGATAGACATCCCACGCTTCGTTAGTGTCTTCGCGCCGTAGATTGGTCGCCGCGGTCAGGAAGGCGATATAACGCCCGTTGGCGCTGATGACCGGGCAGGCACTATCACCGTCGGCCTGGGCGCCGGTGGTCGAGACAGAGATGCGCGTGATCACCCGCGTCTTTCGGTCGGCAAGAAAGACATCCGCCATGCGGTTGGTATCGTTGGCCACCAGATTGCTGGCGGAAGAAAGGAAAGCCACATATCGGCCATCGGCGCTGATGGTGGGATGATGTGAAGCGCCGTTGCTGGGCGCGCCCCCCGGTCCGGTACTCACCATATCGGCGTTGCCGGTCTGGCGGTCGAACACGCAGACATCCGCGCCGCGCGGTGTGTTACCGTCGACAACTTCCGTCGTGAAGGTGAGATACCGCCCATCGGCACTGAACGCCGGGTCATAGGAGCGCCCCGGCGGTTGCGCGTTCCCTTTATACGGCGAAATACGCGTCGTGGTGTGTGCGCGCAGGTCGCGCACGAACAGGTCAGCCTTATTGTTCGTATCGTTGGGCGCCAGATTCGTGGCTTCCGAGACAAAGGCCACGAATTGGCCATTGGGCGAGATGGCCAACGGGCCGGTGGTGGGTTTATTCGCCTGGATGTCCGTCGCGGAGACGTTCACCCGCGTCGTGGTGTTCGTTTGCAGATCGCGGATAAAGACATCCGGCAGATTGTTGACGTCCATGGGCACCAGATTCGTGGCTTCGGAGATGAAGGTCACATAACGGCCATCGGCGCTGAGCGCCGGGCTGCTGCTCTGGCCGTTGGCTTGAACGCCAGCCGAACTCACGTTCACACGGACCGCTTTCTTGGTCTGTCGATCCCAGACGAAGATATCCGGCTGGTCATTGGTGTCGTCGAGAATGATGGTTCGGGCGGAGGAGACATAGGCCACATAGCGTCCGTCGGCACTGATTGAAGGCGCGCTGCTGTCGCCTTCCAACTCCATATCCTTATTAGACATGCTGATGCGTATGGTGTGGTGCTGTTGACTGTCATACACAAAGACATCTTCGCGTCCGTTGGTGTCGCCCGCCACCAGATTGCGCGCCTGGGAGGAATAGGGGATATATCGCCCGTCCGCGCTGAGGGAAATCGCGCTATCGCGTGACCCGGAATCTTTCGTCCCTTCCTCACCGCGATCAGCGACACTGATGCGCGTGAGTAACCCCTTCCCAGCTTCGGAAAACCCCGGCGCCATGGGAAGCAGGACGGTGAGCAGACCAGCGATGCTGATGCCTATTGCGAACCGAGTGCGGAGGCCAAGGGTCATGAAGAACGATCTCCTGCATGGGAATAAACACGTCATTATAACAGAACTGAGGAGATGGGGATATCTCCCGCGGCGAGGAGAAAGGACAACAGCTCACCCGGGCTACAGTAGATCGTCATCCATGGAAAAAACCGGCGTGATCATGGGAGGTGGCGCATCGCGGTCAACCTCGACCATCTGCAGCGAGTTGGAGATCAACAGCAGGCTGAGGTCGCGCAAGGCGTCGATGGCGGCCAGGAGTTCGCCCACCTGTTCGCCTGCCAGGGCCTGGCGCAGGCGATCTGTGCCGGTGCGCAGGCGGGTCATGTCCTGACCGACCAGGCTGGACGATTGGGCGGCCAGCTTGTCAGTCACCGTCTGCAGCAACAGGTCTCCCTGCTGGCGCAGTTCAATTAATTCCACCTGGATGCGGTCTTCCCCGGCATAGGCCGCGGCCTCGGTGATGAAACGCTGTATCTCTTCTTCACGCAGACCGGAACTGGCGGTCAACTGCACGTGCTGCGTCGTGCCGGTCTTCTGGTCCTGTGCCGTGACATGCACGATGCCATTCTCATCGATGTCAAAAGTCACATCGATGCGTGGAATGCCGCGTGCCGCCGGGGGGAGTCCCTGCAACGCGAACTTCCCCAGGGATTTATTATGCTTGGCCAGGTCGCGTTCCCCTTGTAGTACATGAATATCCAGCGACTGCTGGTTTTCGCGTGAGGTAGAAAATGTTTTCGTCTCACGGGTGGGGATAGTAGTATTGCGCGTGATGAGACGGGTAAAGATGCCGCCGGCGGTTTCCAAGCCCAGTGAGAGCGGGGTGACGTCGCGCAACACCACGTGGCGGAGTTCGCCGGAGAGGACGCCGGCTTGAATGGCAGCGCCCATCGCGACGACTTCATCCGGATTGACGCCCACCACCGGGTCATGCACTAATACCTCGCGGGCCAGGCGTTGAATGGCGGGCATGCGCGTGGAACCACCGACCAGAATCACCGCGTCAATCGTTTTCGGCGTCAGCCCCGCATCGGCCAGCGCGGTTTCCGTCGGCTTAAGCAATCCGCGCCGCAGGTCCGCGGTGAGCTCCTCGAATTCCTGGCGGGTGATCGCGACCCGCAAATGGCGCGCCTTTTCGTCATTGGTGAGGAACGGCAGAAAGATCTGGGTGCTCTCCTGCGAAGAAAGTTGCATCTTCGCGGTTTCCGCCGCTTCTTTCATACGTTGCAGCGCGTGGCGATCATTGCTGAGATCGATACCCTCCCGTTCCTTAAAAAGACGCAACAGGTGGCTCATCAGATGCCCATCCCAGTCATCGCCGCCTAATCGGCTGTCACCACTGGTCGCGCGCACCTCGAAGGTATCGTTGTCGACGGAGAGGATGGAGACATCAAACGTCCCGCCCCCCAGGTCCCACACGATGATCGTATGCGCTTCAGTCGAGCCTAACCCATAGGCCAGCGCAGCCGCAGTGGGTTCATTGATGATGCGCAACACCTCCAGGCCGGCGATGCGCCCGGCATCGCGGACGGCTTGCCGTTGCGCATCGGTGAAGTAGGCCGGCACGGTGATCACAGCTTTGGCGATCGGCTGACCCAGGAAGCTTTCGGCATCCGCGCGCATTTTTTGCAGAATCATGGCAGCAATTTCCGGGGGGGAATATTGCCGCCCATCAACTTCCACGGTGTGCCGCGTACCCATATAGCGTTTTATCGAGGCAAAAGTACGCGCGGGGTGTGTCTGAAGTTGCCGGCGTGCCACTTCTCCCACCACCCGTTCACCGGATGGAGTGAAACCGACTACGCTGGGACACAAATTCCGGCCTTCCGCGGTAGGAATGACGATAGGGTCGCCCCCCTCCAGTACCGCGGCCACGGAATTCGTCGTCCCCAAATCTATCCCAATGATACGTTCCGGCATGTCGACCATTCTGTTGCGCGTCCCGCGTCCTGGGTCTCGGGTCTGGAGGGCATGAGACGATCAAATGCTGATATATGGCAGTCAATATAATGCGTGTAACGGCCTCGAGCACGATGGTCCGGTTAGCCAGAGCTTTATTCGCGAAGCGAATACAGCGAGCTATCCTTCCGGCGCCACCGCGACGGCGACGCGCGCGGGACGGAAGACCTCCGTATTCTTCAGATAACCGCGTTGGATGACGGCGACAATGGTGTGTTCAGGCACGGTGTCAGAAACGACACTGGTGACCGCATCATGATATTTCGGATCGAAGATCTGACCGTCCGCGGCCATGACCGTGATGCCGTACCGTTCCAGCAACCCCTGCAACTGCCGATAGATCATCTCGATGCCCAGGGTCACGGATTCCGCGGTATTCGATCCGGCGGCCGCCGTCAACGCCCGATCAAAATCATCCATGATCGGCAGTAAATCCGCTAACACCCGATCACTGCCGCGGCTGTATTCCTGATCGCGTTCCGCGCGCAACCGTTTGCGATAATTATCGAAATCCGCATGCGCGCGCAGGTTGGCGTTTTTCGATTCCGCCAACTCCAGTTGGCATTGCGCTAATGTTTCGCGTAGTTGAACGACGTCCTCGTCCCCATCACCCACGGCACCGGCGTCTGCCGGTGCCGGGTTGTCCGTCGACTTATTCCGCGACGATTCTTCGGAAGCAAACTGGTGTTTACTCATAACTGAACTCCACTTACTCGGCGCCGGTTTCCCGGCGGTGCGTGTACCTCAGGACTTTCGCTTGCGAGTGTATTACCCTCACCCCAACCCCTCTCCCCGAGGAGAGGGGAGCAAGCGGAAGCGAAAGTCCTATACCTGTACAGTTTATGTGTGCGCCTTATTGGGATTCGGTACGGAAACCAATAATCGCGCATATCGGAAACAGGCTGTATTGTATCCGAAACTGACGCGATGGTAAACCGGAAAAGATGCCCTCCCACCGCCGAACCGACAGTGGAAGGGCTTGCAGCCCGCGGATAAAGTCGCGTTGTGCGCTGACCTTGCGGTTACGCGGTAACGTTTTTCCCGTCCGCGGCGGGACGCTCCTGGGCTTTATCGGCTTCCGCGGCGTTCTTAGTCGCGGTTTCGCGATCGGCTTCCATCTCAGCCACCGTCTTGGTGTGCAGGCGCGCGGCGCCCTGATAGCCGTCGCGTGTGGGCAACAGGTTGCCGGCGGCAAAGCGCATCTTTGCGGCGGCGATGCCGGCTGCGTATTGCGGCAACCATTCACCTTGCGCGATGAGTATCTCGTCGGCCATCTGCCAAATTTCCGGCGGGGTACAGACGGCGCCGGTCAACGGGTCCATCATCATCGCCTGCTTGAGGTACGTCACGTCCCCCTGCACGGCGGCTTCCACGCCCAGCCGCTGCACGCTGATGCTGGCATTGCACACCGCGGCACAGCCCAGCGGCAGATCGCCGACGATGGGAATATTCATGCCATTGCCATCCACATAGCCCGGCACTTCCACGATGCAATCTTCCGGCAGGTTGGTGATGCACCCGCGGTTGACGACATTGAAATGCCCGCGATAGCAGCGACCCGTCTCCAGACCCTCGATGATGTAGGATCCATGCTCATGTCCGCGATCTTCCGGACGGAAGGTGAGCGGCGGTGCGGCCATCCAGTTGGGGAAGTCGTGTTCGAACCAGTTGCGACCTTCGGTGCAGACGCGCAAATACCCGCCGGTCTCGCCATTGATCCAGCTTCCCAGGTCGATCCAGTCGTTGATCTCCTCGGGACGTTTGCGGTACCAGGGGACATATTCGCTGAGGTGACCGTTGGATTCCGTGCTGTAATAGCCGAAGCGGCGCAACATGTCGATGCGCACCTTCTCGCTTTTGCTCATATCCGGGTGGCGTTCAAAGGCCTCCAGCAGCTTGCCGGTCATATCTTCACCTTTGTGGCGTACCTGCACGTACCAGGTCTGGTGGTTGATGCCCGCACAGATAATGTCGATCTCCTCTTTCGGCAGGCCCAGCACCGTGGCAATCTGCCACCAGCCACCTTCGACGCCGTGGCACAACCCGACGGTTTTTACGCCATACCCATATTTGTTGCATGCCCAGGTGTTCATCACCATGGGATTGGAATAGTTCAGAAAGAGCGCGTTTGGCGCGCCGACTTCGCTGATGTCTTTGCAAATGCCGAGCAGCACCGGGATCGTGCGCTGGGCGTACATAATACCACCCACACACAACGTATCACCTACGCACTGGTCTACCCCGTACTTCAGCGGGATGTCGATGTCGGTCTGGAACGCTTCCAACCCGCCGACGCGCACGAAGGAAAAGACGTAGTTGGCGCCGTGAATCGCTTCGCGCTGGTTCGTCGTCTTCTGTACGGTGGCCGGTAGCCCGGCGGTCTCCACATCGCGCTTCACCAGTTGATACACCATATCGAGGTTCGTCTCGCTGATGTCCATAAAAGTAAAGTGGGTGTCCTGCAACTCGGGTACACACAGAATGTCGCGGCACATTCCGCGCGTAAAGCCGACGCTGCCGGCGCCGATGACGGTAATCTTAATTGACATGTGACACTCCTTGATGCACAAATTAGGGGAATCAGGATTCGATGACCACGCTATCCATAATGCCGACCTCCGCGATGTGCACGGTGAGCAGGCCCTGGGACCAGTTCCAGGTCAGGCCTTCCATGCGCGGGGCAAGATATACGGCTTTCGGCGCGTCCGGGCATTTTACCTGCAACATGACTGCGGCAACCGGTGGTACTTCATCGATCATCACCTGTGTCGGCGCCAGGGGGTGGGCGGCGCTCAGGTTTACCAGGTGGGCGATAAGACGTCCGGGTTGACGGCGCAGCACCAGATGCAGGCGCGCGGGGGCGTCCAGGGTGGCCAGGAACTCCGGAGCCAGTGCCTCCAGCAATTCCCCGACCAGCGCCCGCGTGCGCGGATAATGCGTGGCGGCATAATTGGCGAAAAGCGCGCTGTGTACCGCCAGCACCTGTCCGGCGCCGACGGCGTATCGCGTGACCACCGGCTCATCGGTCGTGTTGAATCCGGGCTCTTGCTCACGCATGGTCGTGAAGAGCACTTCGGCGCCCGCCGGCGTCACCGGTCGGCGCGGACCGTTCAGCGTGGTGGACTCCCGTCCCACCGGCAGGTAAAAGTAGCCGTCCACGGCATCGCCCTTGGGGGTGACGCCGGCTAGCGCGGGATAGTCGTCCGCCACCTGGGGGCCGGTGAGCAGCAATTTGCCTCCGCCGCGCACGTATTTGTCGAGGGCGCACACGATTTCCGGCGGCAAGGCGGTCTGCTCCGGGATCACGACCAGCGCATAGTCGTTGATCTGCGCCAGCAGGGTCTCTTCCGCCAGGATATCCACCGCACAATGGTTTTCCAGCAACGCCTGCAGAGCGCCGGCTACCGGCGCGTGCCCGTTCCCCCACTTGGCCATCAGCAAGTCGCCGTTGTGGCGATAGAAGTGCGAGGCGGCGTGCAGCACGGCGACTTGCGGCACGGAGACGCTGTGCTGGCACCAGGGTTGGCGGGCACGCACGAAGCGCGCCACCTGCGCCATGATGTCCTGATGCCAGCCGGTAAGGTGTCCACTGCGTTGCGGCTGGTTATAGATCAGGAACGCCCCGCCCAACGAGATGACGCAAGCCGCCTCCTGACAGAGCATGGCCGCCGGTTTGAACGACCACCCGCCCATCTTCGACTCCGCGGTGGTAAAACCCCAGGCCATCAAATCCCAACTGAGCCCCCGGCGGTCCATGAAACGCCCTTCGAGCATAGCGTCGTAGGTACTCCACGCCCAGGAGAAGTCGCCGCTCTGGTAATCAATGGGCGCATCGATGGGTCCGGGATGTCCGATCGTATACATCCAGTTGCTGCAGATCAGGCATCCCGGTTTACGCGCATGCACCGCATCGGCATATCGGCGCACATGGTCCGCGAAAATACGGCGGTGGAAATCGGCCCACGCCAACCAGTCCGGTTCCTCAGGTGCGCGCGGGATGGTGGTGATGCCCGTTTCCGCGATAAAGGCGGCGGTGCACCGCGCGCAGTAACAGGGTTTCGTCGCCCAATTCTCCCCGTCCACCCAAAAGCCGTCCACATCGTAGTTGTCGATGAGTTCCAGCATCTGCGGTATGAGCAGTTCTTCTGTATACGGTCCAAGGTTGCAGGTACCGCCGGTAACAAACCCCTCTTTGCCGGTGGGACCGCCGTCCGGGCCGATACAGCCCCAGTCCGGGTGCAATTCCACCGCGCGGTTGTCCCAGACGCCGGAATAATGCATGACCAGTGGAATCCCCATTTCCTCAGTGACATCGCGATGGATGCGCAACGCATCCCGCACCACCCCCGGGGAAGTGGTGCCTACTGCCGTGGGCCAACTGGTGTAACCGGCATGACCTTTGCAATCACACTGCACCCAATCCGGTTGCACCTTGTCCAGCTCCTCGCGCAGGTGCTCGGGGGTCAGCGCCGCACCGAGTTCCGTATCCTGCGGCCCGGCATGCAGGTCATAATGCAACCCAAAAAAGGCGTCAAGGTGCCAGTTCCGTCCCGGTTCATTTGCCGGCCAACTGGTGGGATTCTTTCGCATATCACAACTCCAGTCAACAACTCCGCGCCAGCCCGCTTTATTCGCGAAGCGAAAAAAGCGGCTAGCTGTCGAGATGGTATACGCTGGCGACGGCGGGAATCCTTTCGCTTCATCGATTTCGAAGGTTGATTATTTTCATTGAAATGGATCGGCTCTACCTGAGCCCGGATTATTCATGGACGAATTGGCTGCCGGGCTACTTGTGGCATTATTCGAAATGTTACGAATAATGCGGGTGAGTCGTCGGAAGGTCGGATATCAGCGCGCTACACGAAAAACAGTTGTGCGGACCGCGACGCCGGGTCATTTTTCTGGTACAATATCAGCACCAACCCATGGCCTACCAATCCCTCTATCGGAAATATCGTTCCCGCGACTTCGGCGACCTGGTGGGACAGCATCACGTGACACAGACGTTGGCTAACGCCATCGCCAGTGGACGGGTGGCACACGCCTATCTGTTCTGCGGGCCGCGCGGCACGGGAAAAACCAGCACGGCGCGCGTGCTGGCCAAAGCGCTCAACTGTGTCGACGGTCCCACGGCTACGCCCTGCGATGTTTGCGCCTACTGTCAATCCATCAGACAGGGATCGGCGATGGACGTGGTGGAAATCGATGCTGCGAGCAATCGGAATATCGACGATATCCGCCAACTTCGCGAGCAGGTGAACTACCCGCCGGTCGAATTGCGGTATAAATTCTACATCGTCGACGAAGTACACCAGCTCACGCGTGATTCCTTTAACGCGTTTTTGAAAACGCTGGAAGAACCACCCGCCCATGTTATTTTCGTCCTCTGTACGACGGACCCGCATCAGTTGCCGGCAACGATCCTCTCACGGTGCCAGCGTTTCGACTTTCACCGCATCACCCAGCAAGATATCGTCGAGCGCATGCGCTGGATCGTGGGTCAGGAGGAATGGACCGTTGAAGAGGAAGCACTGCAACTCGTCGCCCGCACCGCCAATGGCGGTATGCGCGATGCGTTAAGTCTGTTGGACCAGGCGGCGGCGTTTGCCGGACCACACATCACCGCGCAACATGTGCGCGAAATTCTCGGGGGGATTGACCTGGAACTGTTGCTGGACTTTTCCGATCGGGTCATCCACCGCGACGCCAACGGCTTGTTCGCGCTCATTGAGCGCCTTATGGCCGAAGGCAAAGATGTACCGCAACTGGTATCCGAGCTCATCCTGCACTGGCGGAATTTGCTGCGCGTGACCATCGGAGGGGCCGAGGTCATGGTCGAACTGGCCCCCGAACAGCGCCGTCGCCTGGCGGAACAGGCGCGTGCGACGGACCAAACCGCCATCATGCGCGCGATTACGCTGCTCTGTGAAGCGGAAAACGAACTCCGCTGGAACAGTCAGCAGCGTTTACTCGTCGAGTTATACGGTTTGCGCATCATGCACGAAGAACAGGCGCCTGCGCCGGTTGCCGCGGTAGTGCCGTCAACGCGCCCCGCGGCGCCAGAGCCGCGCCCACAACCGCCTACGACGACGTCACCTCCACCGCCCACCCGTCGCAGTGAAGTACGCGAAACACCGGCGCCGGCTAAGCCGACCACTGCCCCACCGCCTGCCGACCCCCTGCCTGTTGCGCCCGCCGGTGTTGACGGCGCTCCCACGCTGGCACGCATCACCACCGCCTGGCCGGCCTTTATCAGTTGGTTGAGCAAATCATCCAAGTTAGACACGCTGCGGACGCGCGTGGTGGAGAAGTGCCTTCCCACCCAGCTCAGCGGTTCGCTGCTCACCTTAACTACGAATAGCGGTTTTGTCTGCGAAATGGTCAAAGAGCGTCCACAGGTAAAAACGACATTGGAGCAGTGTCTGCAAAGCTATTTCAAAACCCCGCTGGCTGTCGTCATGGCAGTCAAAACGGAAGCCGCCGTCGAACCGGCCCCCGTTGCCACCCCCGCGGCGGCCCCGGTGAACCTTGCCGACACGCTTCCCCCACCACCGGAAACGCCTACCGGCCACGAGTTCGCCACGGAAGAACCACTGGCTCCGGAGCGTGACATAATCGGCGAGCGCATGCGCGAAGTGTTCGCGACTAGTGAAGAGATCGCTGGATAAGCACCGCACGGTATGGTCACTGCCGCCATGCCACTCGGTGAGAACTCTGTTAGCCTTAACGGACCGGGATACTCTTCAAAATCAACGTGCCCGTATCCATTAAACGCCGCACCGGCATCCTGCTGCAATTTGCCACGGAAACCCCCCAAGGTTTCGTCGGGTGCCACGCGCGCCTGCGCGCCGGCGACGGGAAAGAACTACCCTCGTCCGGCAATACGATCGGCGCCGGTGGTTGCTGGTTCTTCGAACTCTGGCGCGCTCCCGCGGGCCCGTATCAGGTGCAGGTGATGCGCGGAATCAAGAAGCCGTCGCCTGGACCGACGTGAAACCTGAAACGTGGCCGAATAGCGTTGCGATCAAGTAACACCTATTTAGAGCTTGTCCCAAAGTCCACATATTCGCCTCGCGGTGTCATTTTCCGCCAGGCGTTGTCGAGAATTCCACGTTTATCTCTTTTGGATTAAGTGTGGATTTCTCTTCGTTCGATGGACTCACGGTCTTCGACCGTTCGACGGGCTCACGGTCTTCGACCGAGCCTGACGAAAAAACCACTCGCGATCCAAATACGTGGACTTTGGGACAAGTTCTATTTCGACGCTTTCGTACGAACTGTTGTCCCCGCTCCTGACGGCTGAACTCGTCGTGGGATGTGCGCTCTGTCGTTTTTTGACGCCCGGAGTGACTTTCGCTATACTAGTACGTCATCACAGGGCCAACCGACAGTGCCTCCGCACGTCACCAACGCTCTTTCACCATTTTATGCGACGGCGTGACCGTCCCTACAGGAGATGTTCGATGCTCGACTACGGCTTGACCGAAGAACAGGTCTTCATTCGCGATTGTGCGCGCGAGATCGCCGACAAGAAGATCCGCCCGATCGCCGCCCATCACGACGAAACCGGGGAGTTTCCCTGGGAAGTCGTGAAAGCACTGGCCGCCGCGGACTTGTGCGGCGTGTATATCGATGAGCAATATGGTGGTCTGGGCGGCAGTACGCCCTATATGAACATGGTCATTGTCACCGAAGAACTCTCGAAGGCCTGCGGCGGCATCTCGCTGGCGTTCGCCGCCACCGGACTGGGCACAATTCCGATCATCGTTGCCGGTTCCCCGGAACAGAAAGAAAAATATTTAACGGAAGTCGCCTCCGGTCGCAAACTGGCCGCGTTCGGCTTGACCGAGGCCAACGCGGGGTCGAACGTTGCCGGCATGCAGACTCGTGCCGTCAAGGATGGCGATTACTATATATTGAATGGCACGAAACAGTGGATCACCAATGGCGGCGAGGCGGAAATCTACACCGTGTTCGCCATCACCAACCCCGAGAAGGGGGCGCGCGGCGTCTCCGCGTTCATCGTAGAGAAGGATACCGAAGGTTTCACCTTTGGGAAGAAAGAAGATAAACTGGGCATCCGCGCCAGCGCCACCCGCGAATTGGTTTTCCAGGATTGCCGCGTGCATAAGAGCCAACTGCTAGGACGCGAAGGCACTGGATTCGTCACCGCGATGAAAACCTTCGACCTTTCCCGGCCCGGCGTCGCTTCCCAGGCCGTAGGCATCGCGGCCGGTGCACTTGAACTGGCCATCGAATTTGCCAACAATCGCCGGCAATTCGGCGTGCCGGTCTCCAGTTTCCAGGGGATGCGCTTCTTCCTGGCCGACATGGCCATGAAGGTTGAAGCCTCCCGCGCGCTGGTTTACGCCACCGCCCGCCACATTGACGCCCACCCCGGCGAGCGCTACACGCTGTACTCCGCCATGAGCAAATGCTTTGCTTCCGACATGGCGATGCAAGTGACGACCGATGCTATTCAAGTCTACGGCGGTCATGGCTACATGCGCGAGTATCCGATTGAGAAATACATGCGCGACGCGAAAATCACCCAGATTTACGAGGGTACCAACCAGATCCAGCGCGACGAGATCGGCCGCGCCCTGATCCAGGAGTTGCATAACCGCGATAAAGAATAGTGGCGAAGGGTTCGCTGCGGAAGTTCCACAAAACAGGCATCCCGGTAGGGGTGCCTGTTTGCCTGCGGGTTCGTCCAGATATAACTGGACCAGTAACTATTGCCGGCGTGTGTCTGGAAAATTGGGTACAATACAGGGAGATAACCCGCTAATCCGCTTTATGCGCGAAGCGAATAAAAGCTTCGGGGCTAACCCAGGAGTGATCGATGTCCTTTGCCGATGAACGTCTGATGTTTGAAGCGGAACTTGATGCCTACTATACTCAGGCGCCGGCCGAACCGCCGGCATGGGAATCCGAGTTGCATGCGGAAAGTGCGCGGCATCCGGCATGGTTACCCTGGCAGCGGAAGGCAATGGGCTACCGGCAGATCGCCACACGCTGCCCGGTAGTCATTTTTCGCTCATATCCTTTTTTCTTCGAGCTGCAAGTCGGCAAACCGCGCACCGATCTGGGTGACGGCGGTATCGGCGGCTGGATGAAGCGCGAACCATTTGGACGGCAACTGCACGAACAGGGTCGTACCTGGTGGGCACTCTGTGAGGAACTGGGGTTGTCCGTGGGGTGGTGGGTGGTCGATGATAACCACCATAGTATTGGCAATGACGTCGTCTTCCAGTATGGACTCACCGGCCTATTGCATCGCGCCACGGACCAGCGTGCAGTGGTGACCACCGCTGAGGAACGGGCCTTTCTCGACGCCATGATTACCGGGCTGCAGGCGGAAATCGATATCGCCAATCGTTTCGCTGCTGAGGCGGAACGCCTGCTGCACGCGGAAGAGGATCCCACGGTCCGTGCCCGATTGGCACGGATCGCCGACACTGCGCGGCGTGTACCCGCTGCCCCGCCCACCACGTTTTACGAAGCACTCGCCACACTGCTTTTCATGCGTGAAGTGACGCAAGCGTTGGAAGCGAACGGCAACAGCATCCTGGGGCACCTGGACCGTATCTTGTGGCCGTATTATGAACGCGACCTGGCTGCAGGTCGCCTTACCCGCGCTGAGGCGAAAGATCTGCTGAGCTACCTGCTGGCACTCCCCGATGTGCGCTTTGGCATGCGCCGTCCTGACCATCCCTGGCATGTGGGCACCAACACCACGCTTGTTATTGGTGGATGCACTGCCGATGGTCGTCCGGTATTCAATGAATTGACCCGCCTGATCATCGAAGTCCGCCGTGAGTTGCCGTACGTCGATCCAAAGATTAATGCGCGAATTACCGCTCAGCATCCACACGAATATTTTTATGGGCTCGCGGAGTTAGTGGCCAGCGGCGACAATGGGGTTGCGATCTTTAACGACGAGGTGATCATTCCCGCCAATGTCGCCGTGGGCAAGGCACTGGCTGACTGCCGGCTATATGTAGGCGGCGGTTGTCAGGAGAATCTCCTGGAAAATTCTGAGGTAAACAGTCGCGCCACAATGTATCTCAACTTGCTGCAAGTCTTCCTCGCCGGCTTTTTTCCGGAACGGCTGGCTCCTTTTGTCGCGCGCGCCGGCATCACCCTGACCACCTACGACGCCTGTGCCACCTTTGACGGTCTATATACCGCATTCCTGGCCAACTTGGGGGCGGTGACCGCGGCGCACATCGACCAGCGCAACCGGACCGAGGCGGAGGGGGTGCGGTTTAATCCGTGTCCCTTGCACTCCGCCACCGTGCATGACTGCATAGCCAACGCGACGGATATGATGGCCGGAGGCGCGCGGTACAATGCCGGCAGCGTCTCCCTTACGGGCGTCGGCACCTTGTGTGATGCGCTGCTTGCCGTGCGTGATGTCGTCTACCTCCATCGCCGGTGTGCCATCCCGGAACTTGCCGCATCGCTGGCGGGGAATTTTGTCGGCGCAGAGGAATTCCGGCAACTCCTGTTGCGCCTGCCGAAATATGGGCACGAGAATTCGGAGGTGGACGCCTTCGCCACCCGTCTCTTCGCTGACCTGGCCCGCGTGACATCAGGGCAACCAAATACGCGCGGTGGCAGCTATGAAGCCAGTCTGTTTTCCTTCACGACGTTTTTGCCGTTAGGGCGCCGCACCGGCGCCACGCCGGATGGTCGCCGGGCAGGCGATGATCTTTCCGCCGGGCACAGTCCCAGCCTGCTCGCGCTGGGTGCGCAATGCAGTGTGGGGCAGGTGCTTGATTGCCTGCGCCCGCTGGATCTCACGCGGTATCCCGTTGTCGGCGTACTGGACATCAAAATGCCGTTGCAGTCCACTCCCTATCCACCGGAGATCCTCACCGCCGTCATCCAACGCTTTCTGGCAAATGGCGGATCAGTGCTGCAAATCAACGTCGTTGACCCCGCCCTGCTGGTGGATGCCCGCGCTCACCCCGCGCGCCACTCCGACCTGATTGTACGCGTCAGCGGGTACAGCGCTTACTTCACCACGCTCGCCGTTGAGCTGCAGGAGCAAATCATCGCGCGGACGCTCGTTGGTGTCGCTGGCGTGTGATCACCGCGAAACCTTCTGCGACAACACGATCCCGCGTTCTTCGCGATGCAAAGAACGCGGGATCGTGTTGTCCAGGTGTGTGATTATGTGTATCGCGGCTAGCGCACTTCGACAAACTCCCGCACCGGCCCGGCCCACCAGATGCTACGCCAGACCGTGTCGGCCCACGCAGCGTCGTCGGGGGTCTCGTAACAGATCGTCAGTACGCAGGCGTGGCCGTCGACGGCCCATGCGCCGTGCATCGAATGGTAAGTATCGGCATTAATGGTGGCATACGCTTCCGCGCGCCAGCCGCGTTGCAGGTCGTGCGCTAGTTCCTGATACTGCTGGTGTTCCGCGGGCAAACTGCTCTGCGTGGCGGTGAAAAGGTCGTCAATCGGGATAAAGACATCCTCTTTTGCTGCCGTCAACGTTGTACAATGGATCGTGCGGTCACCATACCAGAACACCATGTCGCCATTTTCCGTTTCCCGGCGATAGAAATAGCCGGGCAGAGTGATCGTCCAGCCACCATACAACGTGATGGCGACTTGTGATCGCAGATAACCCAGGCCTTCCGGCGCCGGCGGCAGCGGCGCATCCGGGGACATCGCGGTGATCCGGATCATTTCCGCGATGGCGGCTTCCGGCACGGGAAGACTTCGTGACTGGGCAAACTGAAACGCGGCCAGCGCGATGTTGTACAGGCGACGTTCGTCTGTCGACGCGGGTGGATGCCAGGGGACCTCACACCAGGAGAGCACCAGACCAATATTGCGCCAGCATTCCGCGGTCAGGCCGGCATTCCACCAGGGGAAAAAATCGGCCGCAAGTGAGAATAATTCCGCGTCGCCGGCGGTTGCCGCACGGGCAAACCACTCGCGTGGGCGAGGACCCAGCGGCGTCAACGCGTATGCATCGGCCACGGGTCGGAAGCCTTCGGGCAAGGAAATGAGCAAGCCGGTCGCCTGCTGCGCCGCCACGGAGCGTGCCAAACCTTGTAACCAGCGGGCCATGGACTCCTGCAACAATGAGAAATCACGATGATGCCAGAATCCGGTCGTATCGCCATCATCTGATGCCAGGTACCAGGTAAAATGGCATTCCCGCGCGACCTGTTCCAGCGTCTCGATCAGATAGGCATGATAGCCAGGTCCCGCCGCGTGCGTGCTGGCCTGGCAGCACAACACCCCTTCGTCAAAATCGAAGTATAGCGGGTCTGCCGCGGGGTGCAACTGGAGCGTCAGATACTCATCGCGATGCTTGAGGGTCCGAAACAGCATACTCGTCAGCGGATCCGCGATAACGGATTGAAACCCACGATGTACCAGTTCGAGTGTCGCCGCATGCCGGGGTTTCAGCCGGAATAATCCCTGTCCCTGTATTTCCGCACGCACGGATAACATCATGCCCATAACCGTGCCTCCACAATGTATGGTGACGATCCTGCATTATTCATGACCACATGAATAATGCTATAGCTAGCCGAAGCATTATTCGCTTTGCGAACAAAGCGGGCTACTGATCCATTCCATAGAATCGAAGCATTTTCCTAAAGTCCGGCCCGGTCTTCTTCAGCAAATTCGTCGACTACTGTTGCTTCTCGACTTTTAGAGAGAGGGGGGTACTATTGAGGATATCCAGATATTCGCAGACCGCCACTGTGGCGGTGGCATTGGCGCCGGGATAGCGCACCGGCAGCGGTTCCCCGCGCTGCAGCGCATAGGCGGCAATGTTGGCGCCCATCTGATATTGCGCGGTGAAGTAGGGATGGGCATCCGGAGCGCATAAGGCGAACAAGTGCATGAAATTGCCCGGTGAATAGAACACAATCAGGCGCTCACCCTCGACAATACCGAAGTTTTGTCGATCATTCTCCACCCGGGGCAATAAATGGGCATTCTCACCCACGCCGGGTGTCGACAATTGAAAGAGACAGGTATTGAGGGGGTGCTCGGTGGGAATGGGCTGGAGATCGTGGCCCGTCACCTGGCGCATGACGGCTTTCACGCGGGTGACGACCGCGGGGAGGGGGGCGCTATCCAGAAAGAGAAAACCACCGGTTTTCAAGTACCGGCGCAGCGCAGCGATCTCGTCCGGCGTCAGCAGGAAGGACTGGTCGCAAGAGAGGTAGAGCAGCGGATAGCGCTGGTTGTTGGCGGTCTGCTCGCGCGCAATATTGGGAAGCGCAATGGTGTGGAACTCCGCGGCAAATGGAAGAAAAGGTTGAACGAAGGCTAAAAATCGTTTCGTACCCACCGGGTTGGCATTCCAGGCCGTGCCATGGTACTTCCCGCGCACGAAGAGATATTTGACCTTAGGGTCGGTGGGGGTGACGTCTTTGCCATGCATGTCGGACGTTTTTCCCTCCGGATCGAGCAAGCTCATGTGGTCTATCTCTGGTTCAGTGGTGGTGGGAAGAGAGACATGAGGTGGAGTATCCTCGTGCAGGACGCCGGTGCGGGCATTGACGGTCAACTGTTTTCCGCCGCCGGGTGTGCTGATCCGATAGACGTGCGCGTGTGCATCCCAACGGACCCCGCCTGGTAACAGTGTATTGAGCAGCATCACCGGCAGATACCCGCTGGGGACGGCTTTCCCCTTCGTGTCGCGTACGGGAAGATGGACCGTGTGGGCGCCGAGGGTGAGGGCGGTGGGCATGCCCGTTTTCGTCGCGCTGATTTTCGCACCGAACCAGGAGGCCGTGAAGGCGACCGGCAGGTAGACAACACCATCGCGGAGGCGTGCCGTCGGTAGCCGTTCCGGTGGCGTCTTTCCCACCGCGGCGGCCAATAAGGCGCACAGAAGAACGAAAACGAGACAGGCAGTAAAGCGTCGAGTCATATCTTCTCATTCGTACCCGGGCCGGAAAGTCCTGCCAATCGTTCTCACTGTAAACAACCGGTCACAAGCACATTAACATCGTATCAATTATTGGCAGAGAGCCGGATAAGCGGCAGGAACAATCCTACCAGCCACGAATTCACATATTCTTCCGTTGTACGGTGAATTAAGGAAGGGACCGCGTTGGTCCCAATGACCAATAGGCTAGCTCGGAAATAGTGACAGACGGATTTCGCGGGCATTTTTTGTCAGGCAAGGCGTGGTTTGAGGTCTCCGACCGACTGCGTCTCACACTTTGTCCAGGTCGACAAACGTGAAAGCCACAACGCAGCATGGCGGCAAAAGGAACCGAAAGCCGCTCGTCATTATTTCCGGGCTAGTCTAATAACACTACAGGACGTTTCATGAATCATCTTCGTGAATTACTCGATACGGAAATTAGAAAAAATCACCAATTCATAGTACGCTGGCTCCTTTTTGTGGCGCCGGGATTACTTCTCTGTGCGAATGCACGGGGATACTACCCGATTCACACCGCGGCACGCGTCGGCAGTGTCACCATGATGAAGCTCTTGCAGAAGTGCGGCGCGGATCTGCAGGCCTGTGACGACAATCATTGGACGCCGTTGCATCACGCGGCTGAGTGCGGGCGCACCCGCGTTACCCAATTATTGCTCGACCAGAGCGCGCTCACCGCTGCTGTCTCTCATAAATCGGTCGCTACACCGCTGGAAGTGGCTCAAACGAACGGATTCGTCCAAATTGCAAAAATGTTGCAGGATGCAGAAGAATACCGGCAGCACCAGCAGGATTAGCCCGCTGTTTCATACGTTCATGAACAATATGGGGTAACACCGGCACAACAACCAGTAGTTTTCCCAGCACCTCTTTACTCCAGAGCCGCAATCTCCGATAATGCCTCACACAGCAGATAAGAAGAGCGTGTCCCAAATTCCACGTATTTGGATCGCGTGTGGATTGTTTCGGCAGACTAGGTCGAAGACCGTGAGCCCGTCGAACGAAGCGAATTCCACACTTTATCGAAGGGAGATAAACGTGGAATTCTCGACAACGCCTGGCGGAAAAAGACACCGTGAGGCGAATGCGTGGACTTGGGGACACGCTCTAAGTTGGAACCATGAACGACTTTCCGAAGGAGCGAACCAGCGTGACCGTGCAAGAATTTCAGCAATTGATCGAACGCGTGTATTATGAGAAGGATAAAAGGCGCGGGTGGCAGGAGACTTTTATCTGGTTCGTGGAAGAAGTGGGCGAACTGGGTCGAGCGCTGCGCTCGCAAGGGCGCTCGGAGATCGAAGCGGAGTTCGCCGATGTGTTCGCCTGGCTGGTGACGCTGGCCAGCATTTACGATGTGGACCTGGAGTCCGTGGCACAGACCAAATATGGCGCCGGCTGCCCCAAATGCCGGGCTATTCCCTGTTGCTGCGGCGAACGGCAAAAGGCCGTGGACGCACCGTGTGTGTGATGTGATATTCGATACCTGATTTGCGCGTCTGCTCTCGTGATTCGATCTTGCACGCGTGACAAGGCGAACTCGCGGATGAGAATGGTGTGCCTGGGGGGTAGTGTTGTGTTGAGACCGAGCCACTTGGCCGCACGTTTGCGGATGGCCTGTTATCTGGTGTTGTTGGGTGTCCTGGCGTTTACTACGGCACATGGCCAACCGGCGGAGGTCGAGATACGCATCGGGCTCCAGACGAAACAGGCAACGGTGTGCGTGCAAAGCATGTCGCCATTGCGCGTGACCGGCGGATTGTCGGTATATAATGCTCCCGCGGAACAACTACTGGTCTGCACACCGGTCGATGGCGGCGTGCACGTGGCGGACAAAGACGGCGCGGTGCTGCTCACGGCCGGTGGCCCGGTGCTTATCGCCCCGGATAAGACGGCTAGTGCCGCGTTGCCGGAAAATAGCCGTCCGACGCTATTTATTCGCTTGCTGGGTCCAACCCGGCATTATGACGGGAAAGCTGACCGCCCCTACCGGGGGGTCTTCGAAATTCTCCCGCGCGACGGTGGTCTGACAGTGGTAAACCGGGTACCTTTGGAACCCTATTTGTGGGGGGTCGTCTCGTCGGAGATGGGGCCGGCCTTCCCGGCGGAAGCCTTGAAAGCGCAGGCGGTAGCCGCACGCACCTATGCGGTAAAAAATATCGGACGTTTCAGCGCACTGGGCTACGATCTGGATGACACCCCGGGCTCGCAGGTTTATGGTGGTGTCTTCAGTGAAGATCCCCGTACGACCCAGGCAGTGACCGATACGACCGGCATGCTCCTCCGCTATAACGGACAACTTGTTGATGCGCTCTACGCTTCAACGTGTGGCGGGTATACGGAAGCGGCATCCGAGGCCTATGGTCACGATGTCCCCTATTTGCGCAGTGTTTCCGACTTCAGTGACGCCCCAAAAACCGTCTACCCACGTCCCACTACGGAGGACGAGTGGCTGGCATATTTCAAATCGATGAAAGCGCTCAATTGCCTGCAGCCGGTGTATGCCAACCCACAGGCGTTCCGTTGGGTGGTGATGCTCAAACGCAAAGACCTGGAAGCCGCGTTGCCGGCCGGCCTTCAGGTTGGCACAATAATGAATCTGACGCCAGTCAGGCGCGGCGCCTCCGGACGTCTTACGGCCTTACGGATTGAAGGCGCTGACCGCGGCGTGACCGTCGAAAAGGAAGCGCAAATTCGTCACTATCTGGGGGGGCTGCGCTCTTCAGCGTTCGCCATAGAAACCTTTCGCGACGACAATGGCGTACCGGTCGTCTTCGCCATCTGGGGCGGCGGTTGGGGGCATGGCCTGGGTATGTGCCAGGTAGGCGCGGTCGGGTTGGCACTCCAGGGACTCTCCTATGAGAAGATTTTGTCCTATTATTATCAAGGTGTGTCGATTGGGCAGTAGGTCCCTGCGCTACACCTCCGCTCATTTCTGCCAGGTGACTCCTGTAAAAAAGTCATAGGACGACAATCGGCGATCAGGTGAACCGTGACCTGAAACCGGGTACAACAAACCCATTGCTGCCTGGGACGCCGGGGATGCCGGGCGGGAAGATGGAGAATATGCTGTCTTATGCCGAATTCTATTTTTGATCCCGATGTGCTCCAATGCCTTGACGACGCCCGTTCCACCCGGATGGTTGAGGTTGATGTCGACGGGCATCGCGTGTCTGTGCCCACACCATTCCCTTCTCCGCGCGATTGGCGTGATTGCTGGATCTACTTCATCATGCTCGATCGTTTCAACAACCCCGTCACACCACCGGTGGGACCATGGAACCAGGCCTACGGATACCGGCACGGGGGGACCTTCAATGGCGTGCGCGCGCAGCTCGATTACCTGCAGGCACTGGGGGTCACCGCCATCTGGCTTTCCCCGGTGCAGCAGAACGCCCAGCCGGATTGGGAATTTAATTACCATGGGTACGGCATCCAGCATTTTCTGCGTATCGATGCACGTTTTGCCTCCGATGGCGTCAGCGCTACCGCGGAAGAAGAATTGAGCGCACTGGTTCGTGAGGCGCATGCTCGCGGCATCTACATCATCCTGGACATCGTACTCAGTCATACGGCCCGCGTGTTCGACTACCTTCTTGATGGACAACCCCGGCGTTTGCTGCGGGATGAAACAGTCATGCAGACGCCCCTTGGACAGGAACCCCCGATCCGCTGGTTGGATCATACCGGACTGCCGCATACTGGGTGGGAAAACACCCTGCCGCCGGCAGAAACGCTGGAGCCGGGTGATGCCGTGTGGCCGTCCGATCTGCAGCGCGCGGAATTTTTTCGCCGCCGGGGTGAGAAGTTAAGCAACGTCTTCGCCAACGGTGCGATCCGCGGGGATTTTAGCGACATGCGGCAACTGGTGGTGGAGTATGTGGCGAATACGCCGGAGCATGCGTCGTTGCGTACGAATTACGGTCTTCGTCCCGTCCTGGAAATTCTTATTCAGTGCTACACGTATCTTATCGCCAAATTCGATTTCGATGGCTTTCGCATTGATACGGCCAAGCATGTCGATGCCGCGGCTATCGAGACCTTCGGCAACGCGATCCGTGAGTTTGCGTTGAGCATCGGCAAAAAGAACTTCTTTACCTTTGGCGAAGTGGCGGACAACGAATACATCATCGCCCAGTTTGTCGGGCGCAACCATACCGGCGATGAAGGGTTCGGCATCGACGCGGCGTTGGATTTCCCACTGTACCATATCCTGCCCGCGATTGCCCGCGGCGCCTGTGATGTACGCGAGTTGCACAAAGTCTTTTTCGAACGGAAAAAAGTGCAGCAAGGCTTGATCAGTTCCCATGGGGAAGCGGGACGCTATTATGTCGCGTTCCTCGACAACCATGATCAATACCAGCGTTTCAACAATAGTGATACTGACGAACGACAGGTGACCATGGGCGTCGCGCTGCTTTTCACATTGCAAGGCATTCCCTGTCTGTACTATGGTACGGAACAAGGGTTGACCGGCGCCGTGGACGCTGGCGGCAATCCGGATTATACCTCGGCCGAAGCGGTGCGTGAGGCATTATGGGGAAAGCCGAAAGCCTTTGACCGGCAGCACCCCCTGTTTCTGGAGATTCGGCAACTCGCGGCGCTGAGATCCGGCGAACCGGCGCTGCGCTACGGACGTTTGTATTTTCGCCGCATCTCGCAAAACGGCAAAGATTTTGGCTTCTCCTATGGCGCTGGTGGGGTAGTGGCCTTCTCGCGTATTCTCGCCAACCGTGAGGTATTGGTGGTCGCCAATACGAACCGCGAGCATACCTTCGCCGGTCACGTCCTGGTAGATACCGACCTGAATCGCCAACCACACCCGTATCTGCTGGCGCATAGCAATCTGCAGGCCCAGCGTCCCGGCGAGATTGAGCGCATTCCCGCCGCGAATTTATATGACGAAAATGTCATTGTGATGACGGAAGATAGTGCCGCGATCCGTGTGGAGTTGGCGCCCATGGAAGTGCAAATCTTCACCTCCGACACCCTGGTCGCTCACGCCATGCGACCGGAACTCGTGATGGTGGGGTAAGGAGGAATTTTGATGAGTTACCGTTATTTGTTGCCGATGCTCCCCATACTGCTGACTGCCTGGTGGTGGTCCGGCTGCAAAGCACACCGGGAGCCGTTGCCGGTGGTTGCCAGTGTCGATTTGCAACGGTACGCCGGTCGCTGGTATGAAATCGCGCGCTACCCGAACTGCTTCGAGCGCAACTGTGTGGGGGTCACTGCCAACTATATTCTGCGTGACGATGGGAAAATTCGCGTGGAGAACCGGGCGCATGTCGGTTCGCTGGATGGGAAGATGAAGACGGCGATCGGGCGCGCCTGGGTTGCGCCGGGAGGGGAGAACGCCAAACTGCATGTGTCCTTTTTTGCACCATTCCAAGCTGATTACTGGATTATCGCGCTGGGCGAGCAATACGATTACGCCGTCGTCAGCGAACCGTCACGGCATTATCTTTGGATCCTCTGCCGCACCCCGAAGATGGATGAAGTACGCTACCAGCAATTACTGACATTTTTGACAACCCGAGGGTTCGATACCACCAAATTGGTGGTGACGCCTCAGTAAGCCGCGATGGCCAGCGTCGCCTGTTTACGTACATACACATCAGCATCGTGTTGTTCGACATCGCGCAATGCGGGCAGGCAGGCGGGGTCGCGCAACAGGCTGCACGCCAGACCAGCTTGCATACGTACACGTACATTCGGGTCGTGCAACGCGGTGCACAACGCCGGGGTTGCGCGGAGATCACCATTGCGTCCCAGGCACCAGACCCAGGTGAGGTGTAACGGAATATCCTGCGCCGTGAGATAGCTCGCGTACTCCGGGTCAACAGGCAGTTTTCCGCGCTCTGCCAGCGCACGCATTACATACGCCCGCAGGGCGGGATGGGTGAAGATCGGTCCCTGTTGTGGGTCGGGAGCAAGTAACTGCCGCAGACGGGTGTATGGAGCGGGAAGGTCCGGTCGCTGCGCCAGGATGAGCGCGCCGGCGCGTTGCACGATCTCGTCGGAACTTTGCACCGCGGCAGTCGCCACCTGGCGCGCGTCGCGAGCGGCGATGTGCGCCAACACCTCCGCGGCGAGTCCTTCTGCCGCGTTCGGCTGGACAGACTTCAACGCGGCACAGAGCCGGCGCGTTGTCAGTACTTTCCGTGGCGGTGTGCCTGGTTGCATTGGTGTCGCGGCGGGGTCTAGATCCAATTGTCCCATTAAGGCCGGTGACTGGAAATGCCGTCCAGACGAGAGCAGTTGCCGGGCGCCTTTTACTGAGGGGTGGTGGCAGTCGATGCCCGGCGCATCGGCATCGTTGATCTGGCAATCGAAGCCAATGGACGTCTGCGCCGGGTGCGCCGCCCAGTAGGGAAACAGCGCGCGCGGAATGCGCACCTCAATAGAGTACCCCCAGGGTTGCAGGCGCGAGGCGGCTTGTACGCCAGGCAATTCGTTGGCCTGCCAGATGATAGTGTTCTTGTATGCCGTATTCACGAACGCCGGTAAAAAGACAAATTGTCGATAATCCACCGTTTTCGTGTCGCCGAAGCGCGCCTCTTCCGGCCCGGCACTGACAAACACTTCGAAATCGTCTCCGGTATATGGCGCTTTGTCGTCGGAAGAGTTTACCAACACCTGGTCATGGACATCGGCATATAGATACAGGGCGTCCGCATCGACGGCGAGATATGCGGTCAACGAAGAATCCGCGGGACCGCCAGAGGTTCCCAGATCGGGATCTGCCGGCAACCACAACCCCTCGCGATCTGAGACGACCCGATAACGTGATAATGCCTCACCCGCCCGTTGCCAATCGGAGAACAGGCCATCGACGCTGATGCTTCCCGTCGGCACGCGCATCGCCATGGCATGTGGTCGTGGGGTAGTATCGGCTGAAGCAGCAACACTGCCAAGTAGAACTATGCAGAGTAGAGTAAGATATCGCATGGCTGCATTATAACCCAATCCGGCAGGCGCGAGTAGACCCGCATTATTCATAAACGCATGAATAATGCGGGTAGACGGTGGTTATCGTGTTAGCGCTGCTGCCAGGAAGAGGAAACAGCAGCGTGTTTAAAGAATTCTTAACCATACCGACCGGTGACGAGGATTTGCCACATGCCTGATAAATTGACCGCGGGAGAAAATCTCTGGCTTTCGCAACCAGCGTCCCGCTGGTTAGAAGCGTTGCCCCTGGGCAACGGGCAAATTGGCGCGATGGTCTTCGGCAACCCGGAGACGGAACGCTACGCGTTGAACCACGAAAGTCTCTGGCGCGGTGTAACGCGCACCCGTACGACTGATCCCTGCCACGATCACCTGCCGCTCATCCGCGAAACATTCTTCAAGGGTCACCATGTCGAAGGCGCGGAGTTGGCGAAGCGCCACCTGGGGGGACAGGAAAACCGGGTGCAGGCATATCAGCCAGTCGGCGACCTCTTCCTTTTTTCGCCAGGGCATAATTCCGTCTTCGACTACCAGCGCCGTCTGGATTTGGCCACCGGTCTCTGCACGGTGACTTACCGGGTCGGTGATGTTGTGTACCAGCGCGAAAGTTTCATTTCCGCGCAACATGGTGTGCTGGTGGTGCGCATCGCCACGGAAACCCCGGCGGCGATCTCCACTGCTGTTCACCTTACTCGGGTGACCGATCCCGATTGCTCGGTGTCGCCCTGGGTGAAAGATTACCGTCTCGGCTTCACCGGCGCCTTTCGTGAAGGCGTTAACTTCGCTGTGGAAGCGCGCGTGTTGGCACGGGGAGGTAATTTGTTGGAGCGGAACGGCGCGACGCTCATCGTAAAAGGCGCTGATGAACTGCTGGTCGTCCTGGCGATTGCTGTGGATTACGAATATCCAGAACCCGCTGACCACTGTGTATATCATCTCGACGATGTCCCGCTGGATTATGAGGTATTGAAGGTCGCGCACATTGCAGAGCATCGCGCGCTCTTTGACCGGGTGTCGTTGGAGATCGGGCACGATATCGACGCCGAGGCGTTGCCGCTCGATCAGCGTCTGGCGAAGCTGCAGACGGGGGGTGACGATCCGGGCCTGCTTGCGCTCTATTTTCAATACGGTCGCTATTTACTGATGTCCTCTTCGCGTCGTTGCGCGCATCCCGCCAATCTCCAGGGGATCTGGAATGAAGAGGTGGCGCCCCCCTGGGAGTGTGATTTTCACCATGACATCAACCTGGAAATGAACTACTGGCCTGCAGAGGTGTGCAATCTGGCAGAGTGCGCGGATCCCCTGCTTGCGTATCTGGTCCGTCAACGTCCGAAAGCGGCGAAGGCCGCGCGCGACCTGTACAACTGTGGTGGCATGCTGTTTGCCCTCACCGGTGACATCTGGACCAGTTGTACGCCGGAAGCACCGGGCTGGGATGTGTGGACCGGCGCCGCAGCCTGGCTCGCGGAACATTTCTGGTGGCGCTATCGGTATTCCGGCGACCTTACCTTTCTGCGCGCGTATGCTTATCCGTTTCTGAAAGAAGTTGCGGCCTTCTATGAAGATTACCTGTTGCGCGGTCCAGGTGGGCTGCTGTTGCCTGTACCGTCGCAATCACCGGAAAATCAGTTCATGGGTGGGTCGTGGCCGGTGAGTCTGTGTATCGGCGCCACTATGGATTTCCTGCTCATGCGTGAAGTCTTCACGCGGTGCCTTGTGGCCAGCCACCTGCTCGAAATAGACGAAGAACTGCGGGTGATCTGGCAGGGGATCTTGCGCGACCTGCCGCCATATCATATTGGCCGGCATGGGCAACTGCAGGAATGGCTGGAGGATTACGACGAAGCGGAACCCGACCATCGCCATGTCTCCCACCTGCTCGGGGTCTTTCCCGGTGAAGAGATGCGACCTGATCAATTGCCGGAGTTTTTTCAGGCGGCGCGCGTCTCGTTGGAACGCCGCTTGGCGGCCGGTGGCGCGCATACCGGGTGGAGCCGCGCCTGGACCGCGTGTCTGTGGGCACGCTTCGGCGACGGTGCGCAGGCCTATACCCACCTGAAACACCTACTCACCGATTTCTCCACCAGCAGCTTGCTCGATCTGCATCCACCGGAAATCTTCCAGATTGACGGCAATCTGGGCGGGACGACGGCGGTGGCGGAGATGTTGCTGCAAAGTCATGGCGGTGCACTGCGCGTCCTGCCGGCGTTACCCCCGCAATGGCCGACCGGCAACGTGCGCGGCCTGCGCGCGCAAGGGGGCTTCATCATCGATATCGCCTGGAAAGATGGCACGCTCCTTGCCGTCACTATCCGCAGCGTCGCCGGCGAACCGTGTCGACTGGTCTGGACCACGCGCTCCTTCGCACTGACCCGCAACGGCGCCCCGGTAGCTGTTCGTCACGATGGCGCTCATCTTACTTTCTCTACTACAGCCGGTGCGACCTACGTCTTAAGCCTGCCGGCGCCGGGACCGCATGCGGTTACCGCATAATTCTGATCTCCCTGTGATCTGAATGTGATAATGCTCTGCTAGAGTAATGGGTGATTCCGTCACAGTCTTGGATCAGTTCCGCATCCACGGGGGAACGCGATGACGCCAACGCGCGTATTGATTGCCGATGATGATCAGGATTTAGTGGAAGGCCTGCGCTGGTATCTGGAAGCCGCGGGCTTTCAGGTGTTGGTCGCCGAGGACGGCGCCTCCGCACTCGCCCTGTTCCGCAGTGAGCATCCTGATGTCGTGATTCTCGATATTATGATGCCCGGCCTCGACGGCGTACAGGTATGTGAAGCGATTCGCGCCGAATCGGAAGCATTTATTCTGATGCTGTCCGCGCGCGACAGCGAATTAGACAAGGTGCGTGCGTTGGAGAAAGGCGCGGATGATTATCTGACCAAACCGTTTTATGCCTCCGAACTGGCGGCGCGCATTAAAACGTTGCTGCGTCGCGCCCGACAGACTGTCGCCGTCACCATCCAACCGACATTTCGCTATAAAGGGTTGGAACTGTTCTGTGAGGAACACCGGGTAACCATACACGGCGCGGAGGTGGTGCTTTCCGCGAGTGAATTTACCGTGCTGGAAGCGTTGATGCGCCACCCGCGCATGGTGTATTCCCGCGAACAACTGGTGCGTGTCATTTGGGGCGATGAGTTTTTCGGTGAACTGCGATTGGTGGATAATCATATCTACCGGCTGCGCGATAAGTTGTTGGATGCTGGTCTGCCCTCCTGTCCGATCGCCACCGTGCGGGGAGTGGGTTATGCGTTTCGTCCCGAAGATTAAGGCCACGGTTCGCACGCAATTAGTGTTGTGGGTCTTTACCGCCATTTTGTTGAGTTGGATCGTCAGTGGAGCGTTTTCCGCGCTGGTCGTCTATAATCAGGTCGCGGTGTTGCGGCGGCAAATGCTGGCGCGCCCGGATCTGTACCCCAATCCCATTCCCCCACCACGCTTTGATGCCTGGAGTTTACTCGCCGGACCACAACAGATTCTTCCCCGTTCAGAACCACCGCCACACGCAGTGCAACCGCGGGATGTACCACCGGGTGTTGATACCCCACCAGGTCCGCCGGATGCCCCTCCGCCTCCAGGCGTCCGCCAACCGGAGCCTCCCCCACGCGCGCCGCGGATAATGACCGGGTGGCCCTGGCTGGTCGTGCGCAGCACCACGGCATTGCTTTTTGCTCTGGTCACCGGTGTGCTCCTCGGTCGGCGGTTCACGCGGCCGCTCGAATCGTTGGCGCATGGTGCACGGGCATATCAGCGGGGAGAGTATCAACATCATATTCTGCTGACCGGTGAGAATGAATTCACCCAGGTCGCCGCGGCGATGCACGAGATGGCGGAACAGGTGTCCGGACATATCGCGCAGGTTGAAGCGGATGCGGCGCGTCGCCGGCAGTTGCTGGCGGATGTGGCGCATGAATTACGCGGCCCGGTCATGACGATGCGCACCATGTCCGGCGCCTTGGCGGAGGGATTGACCGAGGAACCGGAACGCCGGCAACGCGCGGCGGATGCACTGGTGCGTTCGTCCGAACGGTTACTGCATCTGGTCACCGATCTACTCGAGTTGGCGAAACTTGACTTGCACGAGTTGCCATTACACCCGCGTCGCGTGGATCTTCGCCAGGTGGTCGAGACCGCGCTGCTGCACCATCAGCAGCCGGCACAACATGCAGGTATAACTTTGCATCCGTTGTCTGCGGGTGCGCCGGTCCCGGCTGTCGTGGACCCCGACCGGATCACCCAGGTGCTGGACAATTTGTTGGATAATGCACTCAGTTATGCTGGCGCCGGGGCGGAGATTTTGGTGACCATTCTTGACGGTACACCCCTGCGTCTCATGGTGGCGGATACCGGTCGTGGTATTCCTGCCCACCATCTGGCCAAGGTGTTTGATCCCTTTTATCGGGTGGATGCCGCGCGCTCCCCGAAAGATCAGCATAGCGGACTTGGTTTACGCATCGCGCGCGGTCTGGTCGAGGCGCATGGCGGCACCCTCTCTCTGACGAGTATTGAAGGAGAGGGCACGACGGTGATGATCGAACTACCGAGTGGCGACAATTCTCCCGCTGGTTCCTGCAGGTAATGTATCGGCGAACGGTAAAGTATAGATTAATGCACGAGGCAAAAATAAAACAACTAACTACAAGGCATGTGGGGAAAAATTGAATAAAGCAAAGAATGGTGATAAAAGTTTATCACCAGCATCTTCCTTATTCACGATATAGTAATTTCACTCGTGGTCATGAGTGGCAAGAGATACCTGGAAGGAACAGCGCGAGATGGTAGAGACGTCTCCTGACGAAATCACCGAGATTGAGCCGCGGTATGTACAACGATTGCTGGTACTGCATGAAGTGCGCAATCAGCTTTTACACGCCACCGCGGCCGATGACCTGTGCCGAATGGCGGTAGAACTCGGTCGCACGCAATTAGGGTTTGAACGGCTGTCGCTCTGGTTTCTCGAGACCCCCCCGTTGCTCGTGCGCGGCACCTTCGGCATCGACGAACATGGCTGCTTGCGTGATGAGCGTGACGCGCGCATTATGGTTAATGCCGCATCGGCCATGGGTCAGATTCTTACCGGCGTTTCTGAACTGGTGATCGAGCAAGAAGGCCAGCTCTTTGACCACCATTCCGAGAAGATCGGCGTTGGCGCCCATATTCTCACGGTCATCTCGGACGGCGAGACAATCTATGGGAGTCTGAGCAGCGACACGTTTTTAAGTAAACGTCCGGTGTCCGCCTTCGATTGTCAATTATTGGAACTGTATGCGTCGATTATCGGGCATCTGTATGTCAATTTACTGACCCAGGCACGATTGCGGGCAAGTGAAGAACGGTATCGTGGTCTGTTCTCCTCAATGGCGGAAGGTTTTTCCCTCCATGAGATGCTCTATGATGCGCAAGGGCACCCGAACGATTACCGTTTTCTGGATGTGAATCCGGCGTTCGAGGTGATGACCGGACTGACGCGCGACGCGGTCATCGGACGTACGGTCTCCGAAGTGCTCCCCGGTATCGAACCGTTCTGGATAGAGCGATATGCGCATGTAGTCCAGACGGGAGAGTCTATTCTCTTCGAACATTTCACCGAACCACTGCAGCGATTCTATGAAGTACGGGCGTTTCGACCGGCGCCGGGGCAATTTGCGACAGTCTTTTTTGACATCACCGAACGACACAAAACCGCACAAGCCTTGTTGGACTCGGAATCACGCTTCGCGGAGTTTATCGCCAATGTACCGGCGGGGATCTTTATCGCGGATGACGATCAGCACATTCTCTACGTAAACGATTATATGAAAGCCTGGTTGCCCGACGCGTCGACCGGTGAACTCACCTATGCGGCGATCTTCTCCCCGGAAATGGCCGCGCAATTTGTGTTGGATGATCGAAAAACCCTGCGCGACGGTCTCAGTCACTGGGAACGCGAATTCACCCGCGCCGATGGCACGAAGGCGTATGCCGATGTGCATAAATTCCTCATCCGGCGCAAAGACCAGACGCCGCTCATCGGCGGCATCGCCTTCGACATCACCAGCCTGCGCGAGATGGAGTTTGAACAAGAACATCTGCAAGAACAACTGCGGCAGATGGCCAAGATCGAAGCGATCGGTCGCCTGACCGGCGGTATTGCGCATGATTTCAACAATTTATTATCGCCCATTCTGGGCTATGCGGATCTGGCGCTGCTCACCACGGCGTTACCGGAATCTATCCGCAACTATCTGGAGCAGATTCGCACCGCTGCGCAACGCAGTGCGACGCTGACGCGGCAATTGCTGGCGTTCAGTCGGAAGCAATTGCTGGAGATGCGGGTAGTTGATGTGGCGGATGTCGTGGCAGAATTTTCGCATTTAATACGCAATTTGCTGGGCGAAGATATCGACTTTCAACTCGACTGCGCGCCCGATCTCTGGCCCATTCACGCCGACGCCTCGCAACTGCATCAGGTGTTGATGAATCTTACGATTAATGCGCGTGATGCCATGCCGACCGGCGGTACGCTGACCATCAAGACACGCAACCGCGTTATCACCGAAGCCTTTGCCTTGACTCACCCCTATATTACTCCCGGTGACTATGTCGAAATACAGGTTCAGGATACCGGCATTGGTATGGATGCCGAAACGCAAACGCGCATCTTCGAACCATTTTTTACCACGAAAGCCGTTGGCAAAGGGACGGGGCTGGGGTTACCGATGGTTTATGGTATCGTGAAGCAGCATGCGGGCAGTATCGAAGTCCTCAGCTCCGAAGGACGCGGGGTATCAGTCTTCCTCTGGTTCCCGCGCTGTCATCAGCGCATCGACGAGGAACCACAGGCCCCACCGAGTTTCACACCCGGGCAGGCCACCCTGCTCCTGGCAGAGGATGAGACGATGGTGCGCGAGTTGACGATGGAGATTCTGACGCAGCAAGGCTATGAGGTGCTCGCCGCGGGAACCGGACCGGAAACTCTTGCATTGGCAACGACCTACCCCGGTCCCATTGCGCTACTCGTTACAGATGTGATGATGCCGCAAATGAGCGGGCGCGAGTTGTACGAGCGACTGGTGGAGACGCGTCCGGAGTTGCGCGTCTTGTATATTTCAGGATATTCAGAAGATATCATCGCCAACAAGGGGGTGTTGCTGCCCGGCACGCACTTCCTGCCCAAGCCCTTCACGGCGCAAACGCTGCTGCAGAAGATCAAAGAGATGTTGCCAGACAACTAGCCGGAACTGAATCCGCGGAGCGAATGCCGTTTCGGCAAATCGAGGCGCCATCAGTCGCGGGTAGCAAGTCGTTCGAATGGCATGTTCAGAATCGGATAATGTCCAGGATGCCGGGCATCGAAGTGCCACCATTCCCGCTGATACGACGTAAATCCCGCCGCGCACAGGCATGTGCGCAGCAATTGGCGCCGGGTTCGTACCAATGAGGTGCTCCCGGGATAATTGGTAAAGGCGCGCGGCGAGAATTCGTCGTACGCGCTACCCATCTCTACCTGGTTGCCGGTGTGTAAATCATACAGGGTAACATCCACGGCCACGCCACGATTATGGTTTGACCCCTGGGCGGGATATGCCACATAGTGCTTCAATCCTGCCGGGGTGGCATCCCAGAAAAGCCTGGTTACAAACCACGGGCGATAGGCATCGAAAATCACCAATCCGTAGCCATCCGCGCGTAATGCGCGATGCGCGGCCAGCAATGCCTGTGCAACGGGACGTTGCAGAAAGGCGCGCGCCGACGTATATACCGACATACCCAGAAAATTGTCGCGGCGCGCATAGCGGATATCCAGGTGAATGGTCGGGTCAATGGTGTGCACGTCGACCAGGTCGGAGGGCTGGACGGGCCCCGATGCATGCGGAGGGTGCCCTGTTTGCGCTGTGCGCTTCAGCGCCGCCAGTGGGCGTGTTGGCGTGAAGGAACACCGTTGTCCCAACTCGGGTGGATAAAAATGGCGGTCATAACGCACACCACCAATGCGACAACCCACCCCCACACCCCGCGCGTTGCGGTCAAAGGCGACGCGGGTGAGCGCATGGTTCTCACTCACGCGACAGAGATAAGTACCGCCTCCCGTGGACGTCAACGGCGACGGCCACAGCGTCTGCCGGTCCCAGCGGAGCAAGCGGGAATCGTGTGACGCGGGGGAAGCGTTCGCCAGCAATTCCAGCTGCCCGGCATTCTCGCGAACCAGTATCCGCGTCCGCGGCCGCTGAGGTTGTTGATACGTTCCCAACAGCGCCAGTTCTGTCGCGGGAAGTGTGGCCTGACCCGCGGTGATAGTGACGAGTAGTATACAAAGCAGGAGAATGCGGCGACCGATACTTCGGTCAGGCCATCGTCTTACCGGTCGCTGTGTGGAAAATGACCTGGTGTCGCCAACCGCTGTCGTGCAGGCGCGCCACAGGTGGCAACATTCAGGTCCTGTGCGTGGGAGTAATAGACTTGACCGGAAATACCGGATGAGTGGATTTTGCGCGCCTTTTGTCGACTGGCAAGGTTGAAGATCGTGAGTTTGCCGAACGGCGCACTTTGAGGTCTCCGACCGACTGCGTCTCACACTTTGTCGCGCGAGATAAACGTGAAAAGTGTAACGTAGCCCGGCGGCAAAAGGGGCCGAAAGACACCAGTTGGTATTTCCGGTCAAGTCTACTCTATTCAAACAACACCTTCGCCATCCAACCGCCTTCCGTGGCGATCTTTTTCCAGATGAGCCGGGCCGTGGCATGGGGGAGGTGGATGACCACCATGGGTGGCGCTTCGTCTCCGGATGGCACGACTTCCGTGTGTATGAGTGCGGTGGCGACGGCATCGGCCGGCGGTTGCAATGCGCTATGCCCTTTGGGTAGTGCCGGCATTCCTTTGGCGGCAAGCGCCGCATACAAATCATCAATGGTCGTGGCCTGCACCCCCACGGCATCGCGGCTGGTCAATAGCGTGATCAACAGGGGCACTTCACCCAGGGCGCGGGTTTCCGGGTCTTCATCCAGATTCGCGAAATAGGCGATCCATTCGCGTTCCATAGTAGCGTAATCGGTGTGGAAGGCGGCGAAGGCTTTGCGGGTGTCGCCGTGGTCCGCCGTTTGCTGCAGGTAGTCGGCGAACGCCGTCACGTATTTTCCGTGTGCGCCATGCGCGAGGAATTGCACTACCGACCACGCCTGCTCATACAAATCTAGCCAATCGGACACTGGCCAGTGGTCAGCGGTGAGGTTCAGAAAACGTTCCAGCGGGATATACCGATGTGCAGCAATGCGCGCTTTCATGGCTTGCACCCGTGCCAAACTAGCCACTCCGGTCACCATGTCGGCACGGCGTACCAGCCCATCGGCGAAATAGACGGCCAACCCTTCATTCGCCCATTTGGGGATGTCGCGTCCATACTTTGCCCGCAACACAGCATGAAACATTTCGTGGCGCGCTGTGGTGATCAGCGATGCCAGGGAACGCCCGTCGGCGCAGATCACGATGCCGAATCCCATCACAAAGTACCCGCCAGCGCCGGCCCCGTTGATCCCTTTACTAGCTAACAGGCGCAAAAATGCGCTTCTGCTAGCCAGGATATATAGGCAAGGCTGGCCGACCTGTGTGGCCGTCAGGCCTGGAAAACGGGACAGGTAGGCGCGATAAGCGGCATCCAAATGCGCGCCGATCTCCTCCATCTCCGCGCGGTTCAGGTCGGTAGTGATGCGGCAACAGGTGGTTGTGAGGGTATAGCAGACAGCAGGTTCTGCGCCGGTGGCGTTGAGTGCACCGGTTAACGGCATACCGCCGTAATCCTCATATGCCGCGGCGCGGAGCGGACCGATGGCCGCACCGAGGAACAGCAGGAGGCTACACCAGTAATAGAGACGGACCATTTTGTATGTCAATCCCGTCCCAAAGACTCTTCACCCCATGTTCAATTTGTGCGTGAAAATACGACACGGGGATCGTTCGTGAATTACGACCATACTTTATCTCGTTGTGCGCATCTCAGGGGGAGGGCGAGTGTCCCCACGAGCCGCGCGCGTGAGCCTCGGTGTGAAACTCGAAGAACGCTGCTGCGGGTGTTCACGCGCATACCGGCGATGGTCATCGATCGCGATGCACCCGCGCGCGGCTCGTGAGGACACTCGCCCTCCCCGTCGATATGCCACGCGTACTTGCGCATCCGTTTGGGCCATGATTATCTTGGACAGCTTATAAATATTGACCATCACGGACAATTTCGCGATACACCATGTCAATTGTAGACCGATGTGATTCCAGTTGTTCGGGAGTGGTGACGATGATATCTACAGCTACCCCGATTCCCACCATTCGTGGGTAAAGGAGCTCATACACATCGTGCGTCCTCCTGAAGGTATAGAGTATCACCTTTGGAGTCTTTCGCCACCGCATAATCCGCCGAATTATTCGAAAGTAAAGCCCAGAAAACCTAGATCCACAATGTGCATATCGCGAGCTATGCCTCCTGCGGTGGCACCGGGATATCTTCCACTGTGGGGGTGACGTCCGCCCAATTGGGACCAATTTTCAATTCCACATCGAGTGGGACAACCAGAGCGTAGGCGTCGGACATAGCATCGCGCAACAGCGCAGCCGTGTCGTCAACTTCGTCGTTGGGCACTTCCAGCACCATTTCGTCATGGACTTGCAACAGTAGGTGGCCATGCAATTCCGGGTGGGTATGCAGGTTGTGCGCCAGTCGGAGCATGGCCAGCTTCATGATATCCGCCGCGCTGCCCTGTATTGGCGTGTTGATTGCCGTGCGCTCTGCTGCCTGGCGGATAGTGACTACGGCGGCGCGCAGGTCTGGCAACGGGCGACGACGGCCTAACAGGGTCGTGACATACCCGTCGCGACGCGCGCGCAGCACGATTTCCTCCATATATTCTTTGACGCCCGGAAATCGCTCCAGATAAGTGTGCATCAGGTTACTCGCCATTTCGCGCGTGGAACCCAGTTGTTGCGCCAGTCCGAAGGCGGTGGTGCCGTAGGGAATGGAAAAATTGACCACCTTGGCCATGCGGCGCATATCGCGCGTCACGGCGTCGGGGGTAACGCCGAACACGCGGCAGGCGGTAGCGGTATGTAGATCTTCACCGCGACGAAAAACTTCGATCAACTCGCGGTCTCCAGTGATATGTGCCAGTACGCGCAACTCGATCTGCGAATAGTCGGCGGCCACCAGTTGCCACCCCGGGGTACCCGGGACAAAGGCACGGCGGATTTCCCGCCCCTCGGGAGTGCGAATGGGGATATTCTGCAGGTTCGGATCACTGCTGCTCAAGCGGCCGGTAGCGGCGACCGCTTGATTGAGATGTGTATGCACGCGGCCCGTGCGCGGGTTGATCAACCGCGGCAGGCTATCCACATAGGTGGATTTGAGTTTCGTCATTTCGCGATACTGCAAGATCTTTCGAACGATGTCGTGCGATTCCGCCAGTCCGGCTAACGTCTCCGCATCCGTGGTGTAGCCGGTTTTGATCTTTTTTCCCCGTTGCAACCCGAGTTTGTCGTAGAGAATGGTTTGGAGCTGCTTGGGGGAATTGATGGTGAAGGTTTCCCCGGCTAACTGATAGATCTCTCCTTCCAACTGGTGGATCGTTTTCTCCAATTCTGTGGATAAATGGTCCAGGTGCGCGCGTTGCACAGCGATGCCCCGGCATTCCATGTCGGCAAGCACCTGCACCAGCGGCATTTCAAGGTCGCGGAAGAGCGGTAGCAGTTCGTATTCTGCCATCTTCGCGCGTAACGGCGCTTCCGCGCGTTGGAGCAGTTGGACCAGTTGTCCCGCCGCCTCTGCCAGCACGGCCACCTCGCCGCCGGTGAAGAGGAGTGTGAGATCGGGCAAGTCGACATGCTGGTGCAGCGCATCGAAGACGATATCGGCCGGCGTGTGTCGCGAGGTGGGGTCGATACAGTACGCCGCGAGCATGGCGTCGAACGCGACGCCGTGTAACGCGATTCCGATTTCGTGGAACCAGAGCACCGCCTGCTTGATGTCGTAACCGGATTTGGCGATCGTCTGGTCTTCCAGCACGGGCGCCAGAGGGCGCAAGCGTTCCTGCACGGAGGCAGTGACCGGCGCGTCGTCGGTAAATAGACTCCCCTGTACCGGTGGCGGCGCGGCCAGGGGGAGATAGACATGCACATCCTGCCCGGCGGAGATCGCCAGGCCTACCAGGTGGGAGCGCAAGGGATCCCCCCCATCACCTACCGGCGCCAGCGTGAAGGCGCCGATCTCGCGCAATTCCACCGCCAGTTGCGCGATCGCCGCCGGTGTCTCCAGCACGCGCACGGCCCCCAGGGGGATGGCGTCGGTCGCTGGTGCGGCTTCCGCCGTGGGTGGCGCCTGCAGTCGAGAAAGCAAACTGCGGAAATCGAGATGGCGGAAGAGTTCCAGCAGGTGTTCCTGGTCCCAGGGTTGCCGGCGACAGTCGTCCCACTGGAAATCCTCCAGAGGGACGCGGGTATGGATCGTCGCCAACTGTTTGGATTGCCGGGCTTGTTCCGCGTGGGCCACCAGCGCGGCGCCGATCTTTCCCTTCACCTCGTCGGCGTGGGCCAGCAGGTTTTCCAACGTACCATACTCCGCGATGAGTTTGCCGGCGGTCTTGTCGCCGATGCCTGGTACGCCGGGAATGTTGTCTGAGGTGTCGCCGGTCAGCGCTTTGATGTCAGGAATCTGTTCCGGCGTCACCCCATAACGATCGATGACCGCCTGCGGGTCGTACTCCTGCGTCTCCGACATTCCTTTCTTATTCACCAGGACGTGAGTGCGCTCAGTGACCAGTTGGAAGGAGTCGCGATCAGCGGTAACAATGAGCGCCGCGAAACCTTCGTCGGTAGCCATCCGCGCCAGGGTGCCGATGATGTCATCCGCCTCATAACCGGCCACGCCAAGCATGGGAATACGCATCGCCGCTAAGATCTCGCGCGTCATGGGAATCTGTGGACGCATGGCCTCCGGCATCGGCGCGCGGTGCGCTTTATAAGCCTCAAACGCCTCGTGGCGGAAGGTGGCCTCCGGCATATCAAAGGCCACGGCCACGTAGTCGGGCTGGTGCTCATCAAGGAGTTTCACCACCATATTGGTGAACCCATAGGCCGCATTGGTCGCTTCCCCCTGTTTGTTGGTCAACGGGGGCAGCGCGAAAAAGGCGCGGTAGAGCAGACTGTAGGCATCAATAATCGCAATTTTTGGTGTCGGCATGGTATCTGATTATAGCAGATCACACGAAGACGCGGGAGTCGATGGTGCAACTGGGGTTCCGCCAACTTCCGGAAGTGACCGAGTGGGTGTTGTTGTGAATTGTTGATAATAAGGTTTTGTCCAGATTTATACGGCACGAAGTTGCGGAAGTAATATAGCAAGTGAACAATGTCATCCAGTCGACGGTCGAACAAGAGGCTTAGCACCGCCGGCAAAGGAAACGTGAGTCCTGACAGAACCCTCCTACCCTCCGATGCTAAATCGCTGGATCATCTCTTCCTGCACATCCTGGGTCAGGGTGACGAAGCGGGCGCTGAAGCCGGCGATGCGCACGATGAGCTGCTGGTGGAGTTCGGGGGTCGCGATGGCCTGGCGCAGGGTCTCGGCGGCGAGGCCGTTCACCTGGATCTGCAAGCCACCGAGGTGAAAATAGGTTTGCAGCAGTGCCTGGATGCCTTGGCGCGTCTGCGCGGTGATCTGCGTCGCGTCGCCGAAGGAGAGATCGAGTGCCTGCCCGCCGTAGAATTCGCGCTGCGTGATGGCGGCAGCGGAGAGGATGAGTGCGGTGTGCCCGTGCTTCTGCCGTTCCGGCATAGTGCCGATATTTTTTGCCAGGGGTTCGCCCGCGCACCGGCCGTCGAGGCTCGCGCCGAACCTTGCCCCCGCGCCGATATGGCCGTTCAGGGTGTGGAATGAGGGCATATAGCAATGCGCCGGCGTCGAATAGCGTTGCACGATTTGCGCAAAGCGCGCGGCGAGGCGCCCGGCCAGGCCGTCCGCCGCCGCGTCCCCGTTGCCGAATTTGGGCAGGCGCAGGATTTCACTATACAACTCGTCCGCGCCGGCATAATTCGCTTTCGCCGCGTCAACCAGTTCCTGCAGCGTGTAGCGCTCCTCGTCGAAGACCAACCGCTCGATCGCCAGCAGCGCATCGGACGCATTGATGAGCCCAAAGGCATCCACGTTCACTGTGTGATAACGCGCGCCGCCCAACGCGCGGTCCTTGCCGCGGGCGATGCAATCGCCCAGCAGCGCGGAGACGACGAGGCTGGGATGTTCGGTGCAGACGGCCTCCGTCGCTTGCCGGTGCCGCTCCAGGCAAAAGGCCACGATTTCGTCAGTATAGGCCTGCACGACCTCGAACAGCGTCGTAAAATCGCGATATTTCCGTGGCGGAGTCGTCGTGAGCGTGATGGGCAACGGATGGTGGAAGGGTTGCCCGCCGTTCAGCGCCAGTTCCAGCGGGAGCAACAGCGTCACCACGCTTCCCCACATATCAGCGAATTCTTCCCCGGGCATCAATAGCCCCATGCAGCTATTCGCCGCCCAGCCGTGCACCTGCTCTGGCGGGACGCCACGCCGCTGCAAGGCTGCGCGACACGGCAGCTCCCCATAGAAGGTCGGCTGCCCCATGGCGAAGAGGTCCGCATCGACCAATTGATCGAAAAAATCTTGCGGAATGCCCGGGTGAATGCGCGCGGCGAGGATAGGCGAGGGCAGCTTGAGGCGCTTGGCCACCGCAACGATCATCGCCGAAAGGGGATTGCAGAGATCATCTCCTTGCGCATCGACACCACCGAGATTGACCGCGCAGGCGGCATCGCCGTAGCGATTCAATTTACGGAATAGCTCCTCCAGGGACGCCGCCAGCGCGTCGGGGGAAACGCCCTGGGCCAGGTCGGCGCAATAGAGGGGATACAGATATTGATCGAGGCGTCCCAGCGAGAGCGAGGCGGTGGAACGCTCGGACACGCCGATGGCGACGTGCACAAACCAGATCGCCTGCAGGGCTTCGTGAAAAGTGCGTGCGGGCAGACGCGGTACGCGGCGGCAGGTGTCCGCGATGAGGCGCAGCCGCGCCTGCGCCGTCGTGTCGACGGCGGCCTGTGCTTCCGCCAGTTCGGCATACCGCTCTGACCAGCGGATCACCGCGGAGAGGGTCTGCGCCATCCCTTGCAGCATGACCGCCTTGCCAGCGGCAGGTATGCGCTGGCGTAAAACCACCGAAGCAATTGAATGTACGGGCGAGGTGATCTGCCGGCGTTAGCGGTTGCTCGACCGACGCCGGGCGGGTGGCCTCCCTGCGGGCGATTGCTTCCCGCACGGCGGCAGGCAGTTGCAGATCCTCCCACGCGCCTTGCGGATCACCGGCCAGCACTTCCCTCGGCGTCAGCGCTATAGGCAGCAGCGCCAGCGTCTCGGCAAATATCGCCGCCGCCCGCAGCGCCGCCGGCTGGGAGCGCCACGCGCTATCGGCCATCGCCTGATCTTCTACATAGGACAGCAATTTCCAGAGATCGACGGATGGCATGGAACTCTCCGTGGTTAGTAATTAGGGACAATCATCCGCCATGCTTCCCACCATCCGTGGCGGAAGCACTACCAGAGATGTAATTCGGCTCTTGGGAGCCGAATTACATGAGAGAGAAATGGTAAATCGGGACAGAGCCTCATTACTGGATCGTGGTAGAGCTAACCGACACCCCTACCACGATCCATACTGCTGAGCAGCCCCCGTCCATTTTCATTCCTCCGCATCGCTCCGCAGGGGAGTCTTCCGAGGACGCCCGCGCTGAGGGGCCTGCAATGGACGCCCGAGGGCACTGGACATTTGCTCCACAAACGCCAAGGTTCCACACGGTCGCCCGCTGGACGTGGCGGCACGGAGCGATAGGATCGCCTCCCCCTCCGCTCCGGCCAGCCATGCACTCCACCCGTCGGCGCCCATCAGCGTCTCAGCGGGCAGCGGGGCCAGCAGGTTTGTTGGAGCAACACCGCAATGCGCGGCCGCACTCGACCACGGATAGGTCTCGGCGCGCGCGACCAGCCCGGCCCGCACCGGATTACGCTCCACATACCGCAAGGCATGCCAGAAATAATACTCATCCAGCGGCGCGGAAAAGAAACGCCCTTGCCATAAATGGCCATGCCAGTGCAAACGACTATTCAGTCGCTGCGTGAATCGACTCTGCACTGCTTGCATGGTGCGGGCGAGCGTGTCCTCCCGCTCCGGCGTCACCACCAGATGCACATGATTGGGCATCAGGCAGCAGGCCCAAATACGCAGTTGATATTTGGTCGCATATTCCGCCAACCAGTGCAGATACACCGCATAGTCGTCCGGTGTGAAAAACACATCCTGCCGGTGATTGCCCCGCTGGGTCACGTGGTGGGGCACGCCCACGGCAACAGCGCGCGCGATACGTGGCATGGCGCCATGATACGACAGCACGCGTGAAGTGTCAATAAAGAGGCTCTGTCCCTATTTAATGGAGTTGACTTTAGCATGTAGTTTGTTGGAAGATACAGCAAATCGAACCATCCGTGCGCTTAGTCGAGAGGAGCAACCCCTATGATCCCCACGCCTGCAACATGGGCCGCCCAACCCCGGCGGGTGGTTGGGCTGATGTCCGGCACTTCGCTGGATGGCGTTGACGCGGCGGTGGTGGAAATTGCCGGCGGGGTGCCGCCGTCGCGGTGGCGGGTGCTCGCCGCTGCGTCCCGTCTCTATACGCCGGCGGAACGCGCGCGTATCATGGACGTGTTGGGGCCGCAGGTGGACTTGACGGCGTTGACCACGACGAACGTGTGGCTCGGGGAGCTTTTCGCGGAGGCGGCGCTGGGCGTGATCGCGCAGGCGGGCCTGACGACGCACGACGTCGACGCCATCGCCTCGCACGGGCAGACCGTGTGGCATCAGCCGCCGACAGTGGGCGTACCCGGCGCCACGCTGCAACTCGGTGAGCCCTGTGTCATCGCGGAACGAACCGGGTTGCTAACCGTGGCGGATTTTCGACCACGCGACATGGCGGCCGGTGGACACGGCGCCCCATTGGTGCCGTTTGTCGACTACCTGCTGTTTCGCGACGCCAGATGCTCGCGGGTACTATGTAATATCGGCGGCATGGCCAACCTGACCTTTCTGCCGCGTGGGTGCACCCCTGCCGAAGTACTGGCCTTTGATACCGGCCCGGGCAATGTCCTCCTTGACCGTTACCTGACGCGGGTGAGTGGCGGGCAGTTGACCTTCGATGTGGATGGCCAATGCGCCGCGCGCGGGACGATAGACACGCCGTTGTTGGACATGTTGTTGCGGCATCCCTTCTTCCAGTTGGAGCCCCCGAAATCCACCGGGCGGGAAACCTTTGGGACGCGCTATCTGGATGCACTCCATCTTCCCGAGTCCGAGACGGCGCAGCCGGCTATCGCCGCGACCCTTACCGCGCTCACCGCGGAGAGTATCGCGCGCGCCATCAGTCGATTCGTGCTCCCGCGGGGGTCGGTCGATGAGATGATCATCAGCGGCGGGGGGAGTTATAACCCTACCTTGCGCGCGATGCTCGCTGCGCGCCTGCCGGAGATTCCGGTGACCACGTTGGAAACGCTTGGGCACTCGGGAGCCGCGAAGGAAGCCGTGGCTTTCGCGGTACTCGGGTACACCACCCTGTGCGGTGTGCCGGCCAATCTTCCCACCGCCACGGGCGCCGCGCACCCGGTGGTGTTGGGCAAAATCATTCCAGGGCGAGTGGACCTTGCGGACGAAAAGGCGTGAGGGATGTGGAACCGCGGTATATTTCAGGCCTAGCCCGCGGATAAAGTCTCGTCGGCGCTGACGCCGATCTTTTCGTGTGATGCTTCACACTATATCTACCGTCTATGCCGGCATAGAGCTAGATATAGTGTTCGCCTGACACGAAAATCTCATCATCAGCGCTCAACGATACTTTATCCGCGGCCTGCGAGTGCTTGCGCCGGCTAGCGTGACCCGATATACTGATTGCGCCGGGTGCTGCACGCCGGCAGGAAGTGGCTGTTTATGGATTTTCACACCAAATCGATTGCGTTCATTGCTGATTTTGATGAATTGGACACCGACGGCGACCAGGAACCCGTCTTGTTCGTGCGTCCGCAACTTGCGCGCCGTTTTCCCATGCAACGGGTGAATACCGTGGTTGAAATTACTTGCCTGGAGGCCATCAATCTTGCTCATACACTACCATTTACGGTAGATTGAACATGCGCGATCATCACGCTGTTGGCGGGCGGCCCGTTTTGGGTCGTCCGTTTTTCTTCCCGCGTTGGCAACAAAGCAACTCACGCACCACCCCAAGACTCGCGATAGGAGAAGCGACCCATCACGGCGATGTCCTGACGCGGTGATCGCGAGAGTTTTCCGGAGTTTAGCGCCAACCTGACACGGGAAGGAGACTGGAAAGGAGAGTCGCCATGGACACTGATGTTCACACCCGCGCGCCACGCTATTTCTGGGTGGTATGGATTGAGAAGACACGGATGTCCGACATGATGGTCGCATTCGGTTTGCTATCGCTGGCGGATCTCCTGGCGACGGTGCGCATGATGCCGTTGGGTATCCGGGAAGGGAATGCCATCGCGGATGCCGCGCTTCACGCGTATGGCACACCGGGTTTCATTGCCTACAAACTGTTAATGGTCGGGGTAATCCTCTCGCTTGTCGCGGTGATCGACCGCCGCCGTCCCCTCACCGCGCGCACCGTGCTCCTTGCCGCCATCGGTCTTATGGGTATCATTACCTTGCGGCATTTAGGCATCATGCTGGTCCTGGCGCAGCATTTTGGATTGCTCGTGCTCTGACCTTCATTATCAGGACTTTCGCGTCCGCTAGCTCCCTGGAGTTTAGCCCTTTTCCAAGCATGCTGTTACTGATGTACGCTCGGTGCCATAGACACACCTACTCTCACTTCGCGAGAGGAACGGTGGGCGGCTCGCGAGGACGCTCGCCCTCCCGCTTGGCACGGCGAACGTGTTGCATATAATCGGGAGGGCGAGCGTCCTCGCGAGCCAGAGACGTAGCGCAATAGGCAAGGGCGAACACTCACCTCGTCGATGTACCATGTGTATTCGAGTATCCGTTTGGGACATAATGATATTGGACTATATTGAGACGAGATATAAAAGGGCTAAACTCCAGGGTTGGGGGAGATGCTCACCAGCGAGACGCCTTATTATGAGAGCGCCGGCGCCCACGCGTGGTTTTTTGGGGCGCTGCGGTGCACAGGGCTAGCAGCCCGCGAATAAAGCGGGTTAGCGCAACGGCGTTGAGGTTTGTGCGAGCATTTCTTCCGGTGTGGTGCGGGAGAGTCGCGGGTTCACCTGGGAAGGTAGATGCCAGTCGGCGGGGAGCTGCGGCAGCACCGTATACTCGAAGATATGCACCACATCAGCGTCAAAATGGCTGCCGGCGCCTTGTCTGATGATGCGCATAGCGTCTTCCTCGCTCATGCCTTTCCGGTAGGCGCGATCGGCAGTCAGCGCTTCGTAGGCATCCGCGATATAGAGCACGCGCGAAAGGTAGGGTATGGCCTCCGCGCTTAACCCATCCGGGTACCCGTTGCCATCCCAGCGTTCATGATGCGCGCGCACCACTTTGGCCACATACTCCAGGTCGGTGATTTCGCCGACGATCTCCGCCCCGATGACCGGATGTTGCCGCATGATTTCCCATTCCTGCTCGCTGAGTTTCCCGGGTTTCAGCAGCACATGCTCCGGGATGCCGATTTTCCCCACATCGTGAAGCATGCCGGCCAGGCGCAACGCAAAAAAATCGGTGGAGCAGAGACCGAGTGCCTCCGCGATGCGGAGCGCGAGGTAGGCGACTTTCTGTGAGTGACCCGCGGTGTAGGGGTCTTTTGCTTCGATGGCCGCGGAGAGGGCCTGCACGGTTTGGAAGAGCAACTCTTCCACATGTTGTTCGCGCAGTTGTGTTTCCAGGCGAATCCGTTCCAGATTGCGTTCAACGATGAATGGCAGTTCACGAATGCTGAAGGGTTTGACAATGAAGTCGTGGGCGCCCAGATGAATCGCGCGGTGGGTCAAGTCCAGCGTGGCATGACCCGTCAACACGATCACCGGCGTCGCCGGCAGCTGTTGGCGCAGCACTTCGAGCAAGACAAAACCATCCGATTGCGGCATCACTAAATCGCAGAAGACCAGATCGAAGTGATGATCCTGTAACAAATCGAGGGCCTGTTCCACGGACGCCGCGCCAACGGCGCTATATCCGATCCAGACCAGCGCCTCGGTTAGTGCTTCACGGATGATCTCTTCATCATCGACGACCAGTATCCGTATGGAATCGCGAGCAACCTGCGTCATGAGATACGATACTCCACAACAAACGCGCGGAAGGATGTTCTGCGCAGACGACTGGGTCAGCAACCGGCAAACAGGTATAGCTCCAGAAGGTTAGATTCTCCTGGTGCACTATTGTTCCATACAATTCCTAAAGATACGTGAAATTTGATAAAAATAATGATCTTACCGCGCTTTTATTCGCGAAGCGAATACGACGGGGGTAGCCCGCATTAGTAATGAACGCATGAAAAACGCTCTGGCTAGCATCCCGCTGTAGTCATGACTTTTAGTACAAGTCGGACTACGCGTCATGTGCCACATTGGCACGACATCAACCCTTGCTTCCAGTGGGCTGCCGGTCTGCTTTTGGCACAACACCCTTTACAACAAGGGTAGATACTCGTTAATCTCGTAGTCCGTCACATGGGTGCGGTACCGATCCCACTCCATTTGCTTGTTCTGGATGAACTCCTGAAAGACATGGTCTCCCAGCGCTTCGCGAACAAGGTCGGATTGTTCACAGAGCTTGATAGCTTCACTCAGACTCTCCGGTAGTGATTGGATACCGAGTTGGTTGCGTTCGGATTGGGAGAGTTTGTACAGGTCGATTTCGCGCGGCGGTGGGCATTCCAGCTTCTCTTCGATGCCGCGCAAACCGGCAGCCAGCATCACTGAGAACGCCAGATAGGGATTGCACGCCGGATCGGGGTTGCGCAACTCGATGCGCGTAGCTTGCTCTTTGCCCGGTTTATACATGGGGATGCGCACCAGGTTGGAACGATTGCGTTGCGCCCAGGAGACATACACCGGCGCCTCGTAGCCCGGAACCAGGCGTTTGTAGGAATTTACCCACTGATTCGTCACCGCGGTGAATTCGCGCACATATTTCAGCACACCGGCGATATAATGCCGGCAGGTATCGCTGAGGAAGAATTCGCCGTTCGCATCAAAAAAGGCGTTGTGCTCGCCGCGGAAGAGCGACTGGTGCACATGCATCCCGGAGCCATTTTGTCCCATGAGCGGTTTGGGCATAAAGGTGGCATACACCCCGCTCATGTACGCGATTTCCTTCACCGTGATGCGGTAGGTCATCAGATAGTCAGCCATGGTGAGCGCATCGCTATAGCGCAAGTCGATCTCATGCTGGCTGTGGGCAACTTCGTGGTGGCTGTATTCCACATAAATGCCCATCTCTTCCAGCGCCAGCACCGTCTCACGGCGCAGGTCGACCGCTTCATCGCGCGGGATGAGGTCGAAATACCCACCCTGGTCCAGTGGGGTGGGGTCCTGTGGGCTGCGGAAATAGAAATATTCCGCTTCCGGCCCGACGTTGAAGCAACTGAAGCCCATCTCCTCGGCCTTCGCCAGATTGCGTTTCAGCACCTGGCGCGGGTCGCCCTCGTATGGGGTGCCATCCGGATTATAGATGTCACAGAAGATGCGCGCTACCGCACGCTCACGCGGGCGCCAGGGGAGGATTGCGAAGGTGCTGGGGTCAGGCTTGGCAACCATATCGCTTTCGTCGATACGCGTGAATCCTTTGATCGAAGATCCGTCGAATCCGATGCCTTCTTCCAGTGCTTTATCCAGTTCTTCGACCGGGATGCTGAAGCTCTTCAAAAACCCCTGAATATCCGTGAACCAGAGCTTGACGAATTTGACATCGAAGTCCGATACGCGTTTCCAGAGTTCGTCGCGTGACATACCCATGATGCTGCCTCCTCACCCACCGTGCATTGTGTTCCAGTATACCAATACATTGTTACTAGTAGATTACCACACGCATTGCCGTGATGGCAAAACTGCTTCCAGCGCCACGCCGTCACTCACGCCTCTTCGCCCCCGCTACGTACGAGACGCCGCAGCGTCTCTACTCGGTATTCCGCTTCGGTGGCAGCGTGGATCAGCGTGGCGGCGCGCGCCTGCACGTCCGCAAACGTTGCCGGACCACGATCGGTGCGGGTCGTGTCCGTGACGAGAGCGAGCAGTGCAACGACCTCCAACCACCAGAGCGTTTCATCAACGGCTTGCTGATTGAACCAGAGAATATCCTGATACCGATTGATGCCCCACTGTCCCTGCACTACGGGATCGGCGAGTAACGCTTCCAAAACGGCGGCTGCCGGCGGCAACGTTGTATCGACGATCTCGAACCAGCGCTGATGCTCAGTCAGGATTTTCACCATATGCACCGCGTGCCAGGCGGCGTCCTCACCCAGACCGAATTCCCGCAGTGCCTCGGCAAGAATGCGCCCGAGCAACCATTCGTCAATCCAGCTTCGGCTTTGCGCTGCATAATCAGCAGTTGCCAGTTTGCCCAGCGCATGGAGCACAATCCAGCCGAAGAGGATGCCCCACCATTCGCGATGGTCGTCCAACCGCTCCGCAATATCGCGCATGGCCTGCGCCAGCACCGGATCCGTTTGTTGCGCCGCCAGGCTGGGGAGGGTCAACGCGATGGCCAGCGTTTCGCGCACCTCCACGGCCAGTAGGGCCCCGTCACCCTGCGTCCCGGAGAATCGCAGGATTTCTTGTGCCAGCTGCAACGTCTTGCTTTCGACTTCCGCCAGTAATTCCGGAGCGGATACCTCGCCGGCACACCCCGCCCATGCGCGTTCGAAGAGATTGGCATTGAGCAGCATTTTTACCGGGTCATGCACTGGTTGCAGGAAGAGTTCGCGCAGCGCTTCATCGATGCTTGGGACCCCGCGTCCATCCAGGTACGCGCAGACATTGCCGTAATGCCGCCAGACGTTATCGGGTACCTGGCGGAAATCCATAAACACGTGGTAGCGGAAGGCCCCTAATTCCACATACAGGCCGCGTACACACAGATCACGACTGTTGCGGATATATTCCAGCCCGGTGACCATGTCGCGGAAGATCGTATACGTGTGGGCCTCCGGCAGCACGCCCAGGCTCTCGCCAAGGGTGCGTTGTGCCAGAGTCTTGCTGCCGTCCGCGTGCTTCATCGCAAAGGCCGCCGACATGTTGATCCATCCGCGCGCCTCCGCCCACTTGTTGTGGAAGAGCACTAATCCACATTCCTCGCCGCTGCGGTTGGAATAGGCAAACACATCCTCATTGACATGCCCTTCAGGGGTGAATAAGTCGTAGAGCGAGAAATGCGTTGCTTCCGCGAACACCTGACGACGATGCAACAACGGAAAGATTTCGCGGGCGTGTCTCTCTTCCAACCACGTGTTGGGGTGCTCGTCCCAATAGGCGCGCCGGTACTCCATGCCATATTTTTCCGTGAAGCCTTCCACCTGGCCGTGACCGAACATCGGCAGCCCGGGCAGGGTGGAGAGCATCACGCAGGCGCCGAAATATTTGTCGCCATCGCCGAACTGGTCGATCGCCGTACGCTCGTCCGGGTTGTTCATAAAGTTCACATATCGTTTAAGAATCTCGATATCAAACTCCATGGTGTTTTTCAACACTGAACGATATTTGGCGTTATCTTCATCGCGCATCATATTCATGAATGCGCTATTGTAGACGCGATGCATGCCCAGCGTACGTACAAAATAACCTTCCATCAACCAGAATGCTTCCGCCAACAATAAGGTGTCCGGTGCTTCAGCGGCGACGCGATCCACGACCTCACGCCAAAATTCTACTGGAAAGACTTCATGAAATCGTTCTCGCGACATGCCGTGCTCAGCTCGGGACGGAATATCCCCCCCGCTCCCCGGCTCGGGGAACCAGAGCCGTTGGTAATGCCGCTGGGCCAGCGTCATGGCCGCATCAAAGCGGATGACCGGAAAGTTGCGCGCGACATGCAGAATCGTCTGGATCACCGCCTCGCGTACGGCGGGGAGCAGATAATTCAACTGCGCGGTGTCGTTCCACGGCATACTGGTGCCATCGTTGCCGTGGTAGATATACTGTTCGTGACCGGACCAAAAATCCACGCGTTTGAAGACCACCGCTGCGTCATTGCGACTGTAATAATGATCCTCAAGGAAGATGCCCACCCGGTCATCCCAGGAGAGGTTGGGTCCGGTGAAGGTATAGGTGGGGAAGGGGCTGACGTCTGTGGAGATGAACCAGTCCGGATGCTCGATCACCCATTTGGAATCGATGCCCATATGGTTGGGCACCATGTCGCTGGCCAGGCGCAGACCGCGCGCCCACGCACGCGCACGGAAACTCTGCAACGCGTCATCACCCCCCAGGTCAGTTGCCGGATCATACGACATCAAGGAGTAGGCGGAAGCTACCGCATCCGGGTTGCCGCACATCTGCTTGATGCGCTGCGAGGCGTAGCTGCGCTCCCAGAGTCCGATGAGCCACAGGCAGGTGAAACCGCGTTGCGCCAGGGTATCCAGTTCCTCATCGGGGATTTCGTCCAGGCGATGGATCTCCCGCCCATAGCGCTTGGAGAGCTGGTCCAGCCAGACGTAGGTGTTTTTCGCGAGAATTACCGCACGCGGCATCCAATCTTTATCCGGACTGAAACGTTCCAGTTCGGTATCCAATCCGGTGAAGTCATACACCTGCGCCGGACCAGGACCGAAAAAGATCGCTTTGTCCTCTTCTTTGATCAAGTCCAGACCCCCGAGCAGACGGTAGAGGAAATGCCCGAGGAGACCCGCCCCCCAGTGCGCGAGGATATATTCCAACTGACCGGTCAGGGAGTCCGGCACGGCAATCGCCGGGCGGCGCAGCAGATCGAGGAGGGGAAGATGTTCGGGACCGAAGGCGGGTTGCGTGACGAAATGCGCCTGCAGACCGGCAAGCAGCGTCGTATATGCGGTCTCCTCACGCAAGGCCGTATCGTCAAAGAGCTCAATATATGGACGGCAGGCCGGGTTTTGATTACTCAGCCACAGCAGCACCAGTTCTTCCAGCGCCAACACCCGGTGTGGTGTATCTCCCGTGGCTCCCGTCAGATACTCCGCCACGTCGCACTCTCCGCGATACACGGCGAGGGGCGGGAAGAGTTCGCAAAAACGGTGCAGCACGGTATCCACCGTTTCAACGCCCAGTGCTGTATCTAGCGCCGCTAATGCCTCCGCCAACGCCGGGGAGTTTACTTCTCGACAGTAGGCGCCGATCACCAGATGAATGATCTCATCAATCAACCCCAAGGCATTAATTTGCCCCGCGCGCACCGTCTGTTCCGGATGGTTGGCCAGGTCGCGCGTCGCGTTCATTTTTACGGCGAACATACGCGCCGCATGAAAATTCGCGAAGACCACTTCACCCTGCACACCAAACAACAGTTGGTCAAACTGGTAGCGGTCGCGCGCCGCGCGTGAAATATGAAATTCCCGCGGCGCGACGTCATGCTGATAGCTGCCCATCGTGTTCCAACTCTCCCCTGGCATTCGTTCGTTTTGCGGTACTCGCCAGTAGTCCGCTTCATTCATGAAAAGCTGCGGTTCGCGGTAACAGGCTGCCAGCTCTCCAGCGTCGCGACTGCTTACCGGCAACGGAAAAATACGGCCCGCCCGACAGACTCTTGGTAAGATAACAGGCTGGTTGTGATGTGTCCAGCAAGTGCGGGCTATTCTACCGCCGTTGCGCCATGGCCTGGCCAATGGCCACGAGTTGACGGGTGACTTCCGCGGCCGGCACGCCGTGTGCTTCCAGCGGAATATCCCAGGTCAGCACGCCACCATTCGCCGTGAGACGGCAGGTATACGCGGCCGCCTGCGCATCGGTAAAACGCAGCGGCGGTTGCATCCAGCTTTGCCCGAGATAGCTCCAGAGATGCACCTGTTCGCCGTTGAGCCAGCGACCCGGCGGCAGGTCAATGCTCTCCGGTTCATTCGTCTCACCGGCGGTGTAATCCTCTTCCGCTCCCATCGGTTGCAGCATGATGCCGGGATTGAAGGCGACGATGGCGTCTGGATTGCCCGCGCGAGCGGCGGCGGCGAACGATGCGAGGTTGGGTGCGTCAACGTGGCGGTACATTTCATCGGCAAAATAGCAGCCATCGAACCACCAGCCGTGTAGCCGCGTCCCCCAACGCATGGACCATACACGAATAATCGCCTCCCATTTTCGCTGAAAATTCGCCAGACGTTTGCCGGTGCGCGTTTCCCACCCCAGCGGCCAGCCGCCCGCGAACCCCCATTCCCATTCCAATGCCGTTTGCGCCACGGCATCCTGCGCGGGTGCGCCGCTGGGCAGGTACGCCATGGCGCGCACGTTGTGCGCGGCGAGTGCGTCCGCCAATTCACCGATGAGATCGCGGTCGGACAGCAGACTCGGTCGTCGACCAACAATCTCATCGTAGGTCGCGTTGGGCGCGCAATAGTGCCCGGAATTTTGTCCGATGGTCAGCCAGTAGTAACCGACGCCGGCTGTCGCGAGCGCACGCGCCAACCCCTGCACATCAAAAGCCTCTACACGTCGATTCCACTCGACGGCACTGAGTTCTGGTGGAACCAGATAATGGCTTGAGGCGCCCCACTGCGCGTGATGGAACCAATCCGTGCGCTGGAGCGGGGTCATGTTCGTCGTCATGTGCGTCCTCCTTTGGTGGCGTAGTACGGTTACCCGAGATGGGAATGATGCTGGAAATTAAACGCCCTGTCATCCGGATCGGTACTGAAGCGCATTGCAGCACAGCGTCTTTTCGGGAGACGCCTCCTCATCCTGCGCGGCAAATATGAGGACGCCTCGTGAGAATTATTCGATCAATGCATGATAATGTCCTCGCATTCTTTCGAACGAGACACTTACCTGCTGCATGCTTAAAGCGCATGCAGTTCGGCGAACCTTCCAGGCAACAGCAACCCGAATAGATTTACCTTTTCAGCGACGGCAGGAATCCCCTGCCGGATCACGAACTAGCTGGAAGTAAAGGTTCGTCCAGCAATAACTGTTGCATTTGACGCCAGCTGCTAGCCCGCATTATTCATGAACGCATGAATAATTCTATAGCTAGCCGAAGCTTTCTTCGCTTCAGTGGGCTTCGCGCAGCGAAATCGCACGCGAACAACGTCCACGGGCACGCGAACAAGTCAACGGCAATCGTTATTTCTGGACGAACCCTAAGTTCCCACTTTACACACAAAGGACACTTGCATGGATCAGTTACCGTTTCGCCAGATTCATCTGGATTTCCACACCTCGGAAAAGATTCCCGGCGTGGGCTCGGCCTGGAATAAGGCGCATTTTCAAGAGATGCTGCAACTCGGACATGTCAGCAGCATCACCGTCTTCTCCAAGTGCCATCATGGGTGGTCGTACCATCCTACCGAGGTGCCCCTCAGCCGTACACACCCGTCGTTACAGCCGGGATTCGACCTGACCGGCGAAATGATCGCGGCGGCGCATGAAATCGGCGTGCAAACGCCCACCTATATTTCCGTGGGTCTGGACGAGAAACTGGTGCGAACCCACTCGCACTGGCTGCGGCGTAGTGCCGACGGCGGTCTGGGGTGGGCGGGTTGGCTGGATGCGGGCTACCATGAATTCTGTTTGCGTTCCCCGTATCTCGACTATGTCATTGCCCAGGCGGAGGAAGTGGCGCGACGGTACCCGCTGACCGAAGGATATTTCCTGGATATCGTCGGCGTCCGCGACTGCGCCTGCCAGTACTGCATTACCGAGATGTTGGCGCGCGGCATGGACCCGCGCAATGAATCCGACCGTCTGGTACTCGGACGCGAGACCTACGTGAATTATTGCCGGCGCATCAATGCCGCTACCCACGCCATCAATCCGAAGATTCGCGTCTTTCACAACGGGGGGCATATTACGCGCGGCGACCGTGAGCTGGCGAATCTGAATACGCATCACCTGGAGTTGGAATCACTGCCCACCGGCGGTTGGGGGTATGACCACTTCCCGCTGTCCGCACGCTATGTGCAAGGACTCGGTCGGGAATTTTTGGGCATGACCGGGAAATTCCATACCTCATGGGGAGAATTTGGCGGGTACAAACACCCGAATGCCCTGCGCTACGAGGCGGCGCTGTCGCTGGCCAACGGTGCGAAAATCTCAGTCGGCGATCAGATGCACCCGTGTGGGAAATTGGATCAGGCGACCTATCAGTTGATCGGCGCCGCCTACAGTGAAGTTGCCGAGAAGGAAGCCTGGTGCGCCGGCGTGACCAACGTCGCGGAAGTGGCCTTCCTGTCCTCCGAAGCAGTCTTCGCCGCCAAGCGCCTCAGCGGTCCCGGCGTCGGCAGCACCGATGCCGGGGTGGTGCGCGTGCTGCAGGAAGGCGGCGTGCTCTATGATGTCGCCGATGTCGAGACGGACCTGACCCCTTATCAGGTCGTTATCCTGCCCGACAGTATCCCGGTCGATGGCGCACTGCAGACCAAACTTACGACCTACCTGCAGCAAGGCGGAAAAATTCTGGCGACCGGCAGCAGCGCGCTCAATGCAGACGGCACATTCGCCTTCGACTTCGGCGCGACGGTCACCGGGGATAGTCCGACCAGTCCGTCGTACATCGTGCCGCGCTTCCCGCTGGAGAGCTGGGATTCCGCCGCGTTTGTGGTCTATGCGCCGGCGAAAATGTTGCACCTTACCACCGGCGCCGTGCTCGCGGATCTGCAGGACGCCTACTTCAACCGCGATTTGCTGCATTTTTGCTCGCACCAGCACGCCCCGAACACCGGGCAAACGGCCAGTCCGGTGATGGTGGCCACCGGCAACACCGTCTACCTGGGCTACCCCGCGTTCCAACTCTACGCGGAATGGGGACAAACGGTGCTGCGCGATATCCTGTTGCACGGGTTGCGCCAACTGCTCACCGCGCCGATCCTGGAAACCGACTTACCCGCGCAGGGGATCCAAACCGTGCAACAGCAGGCAGCGGGAGGACGCACCGTAGTACACTTGCTGTACGCCTCACCGGTCCGCCGTGGGAAAAATATCGAAGTGATCGAGGATTTGTTGCCGCTTTACGATATCGCCGTTGCGTTGCGCGTGGCGAAGACTCCCACACGTGTGTATCTGGCTCCGCAACAAGAAGACCTTCCCTTCACGTTGGAAGATGGCATGATGAAAACGATTGTGCCGGTGTTGCTGAATCACCAGATGGTAGTGGTGGAGTAACACGCGCCGGCCTTACCTCATGCCGATCATCGGTAGTAGGTGTATAAGGCGCTTTGGCTAGCGCTATCGACACCAGAAGGGCCTGTTCCCCTGTCGCACAAGGCGACAGGGGAACAGGCCCTTCTAAGTTTCGTCTCCGCCTCTACGGGTTGCGTGACCGCTGTATTCGCGAAGCGAATTCAGCAACGGCTAGCCGAACCGATAGCCCACATTGCGTACGGTCTGGATCATATTACCCACGCGGTCGCCTAACTTGGAACGCAGACGGCGAATGTGCACGTCTACGGTACGCGTGCCGCCGAAGTAATCACTCTCCCATACCTGTTCCAACAACTCATTCCGTGAGAAGACGCGCCGACGATGGTTGACGAAGAATTTGAGCAGTTCAAATTCTTTATAGGTGAGATCGACCTTATGGTTTTCCACCCACACTTCGTAGGTGGCCATATTCATCCGCAGACCGTCAAGTTGGAGTTGGTCGCGTGGGGCGCGTGACCCCTGGGTTTTCCACAAGGCGAAACGCAGACGGGCATCCAGCTCAACCTGGTTGCTGGGCAAGGTGATAAAGTCATGCAAACCGGGACCAAAACGTATGCGGGACACCTCATTGGCGCGCGCTAACAGGATGATGGGGACATATTCCCAAGCGGCTTGCACCGCGCTGGGTACGGCGCCGGTGTCCTGAAATTCGCGCGACCCAATATCGACCAGCACGACCTGCGGTACGGGTACACGGTTGATGTGTTGGAAAGACATGCGAGGAATGACATGCACGGTGTAACCCAGGTGCCGCAATTGATCAAGCATCGCGGAAATCGGCTCCTGGCGTTCGCGCTCAGTCACAACGACGAGTTCGGTTGTAGTAGCTCCAGCCCAGGTCACAGATGTGTTACCCCCCGCCGACGGACTCCCCTCCCTCGGCGTAAACCGCACGGACCAGGTGCAGCATCAGGATAGTCCGACGCGACGCGGCGTCGTCCACTCTCCCCTTTTTCAATGTCGTGAAGAAAAGTCCCTTTTTACGACTGAAAAAGGTTACAGCAGTGCGTCTTCAGTGGATTCGCTGGTATCTATGGGCAGGATGGGCGTCAGTGGGTCTTCCGCGGATTTCGGCAACACGCCTTCATCCTCCAGCACGGTGCGCATGGATGCCAACGCGACATCGATTTGCGCATCTTCCGGTTCCGCCGTCGTCAAATATTGCAACAGCAACCCGGGAAAGATGAGTGCGCGCATTAATCGTGAGTCGCGGAAACGCCCTGAGAGCCGAATCAATTCATACGCGGTGCCGGCCACCAGGGGTAAGAGCACCAGACGTGAAGCCAGACGCAACCAGATGAATTGCGGCCACCCGATGAAGGCATGGATAATGACGCCGACGACAAAAGTTAGAAAGAGGAAGCTGGTCCCGCAGCGTGGGTGGATGCGGCTATACGCGCGCACGGCATCTACGGACAAGTCAGCGCCGGCCTCGTAACCATTCACCACTTTATGCTCGGCGCCATGGTAGGCAAAGATTCGCCGCACTTCCGGGTTGCGCGCGATAACGCCGATGTAGGCCATCAGCAACAGTAGACGCAGCACACCTTCGACCAGGTTGGGGAGAATCGCGTTCCAGGTGGGAATTAACTGTTGCCACCAGATCATACTGGTATTGCCGGCACGATGGAACGCCGGCACCCAATGCCCCAGCAGACCGATGACGGCAGTCGGCAGCAACACAAAGATGCCAATAGCGAAGATCATCGAGAAGGCTATACTGAAGAACTGCTGCGCCGGGGTGAGTTGTTGCCCCTGTTCTTCCCCTTCCATGGCCTGATCCGCTGACCACATCAGCGTACGGTATCCCATGGCCAGCGAGTCAAAGAGCGCCGGTGTGCCGCGTATGAAGGCAACCTGTAACCAACGATACCGGCGTGTCAATCCGTCGGCCTCATCATGGCGGAGGCGAATTGATCCGTCTTTCAGTCGGCAAGCGGTGGCGATGTGCGATTTCCCGCGGATCATCACCCCTTCAATGACCGCCTGTCCCCCATATGCCGACCGCGCCGCAGCCGATTGTTCCGCCATGCTGCTGTTCCCCAGTCACTTTCAGGAATACATCCGGGTACGCAGGCGCCTGCACCATCGATTGCATGATGCGGGACACCGTTCCCCTTTGGGAGTATACACGCAAAGAGCCCTCCGTACACCTGTAGAGGAAACGGAGGGCTCAACATGGGCCCATGGGGTTATTTCTTCTTGGCTGCGGCCTGCTGTTCGCGGAATTTCGCATACTTCTGGTTGAAGCGCTCCACGCGACCGGCAATGTCAAGAATCTTCTGCTGACCGGTGTAGAACGGATGGCAGGCGGAACAGATTTCCACGCGGATCTCTTTTTGCGTCGATCGCGTCTGGAAAGTATGCCCGCAGGCGCACGTCACATTAGTATTCAGGTAGTTCGGATGGATCCCGGACTTCATGACCTTCTCCTCTGATAGTTCACTGGCGAAAGAGTATAGCATAAGTCATTTGATTGCGCAAATATAGAGCATGGACGCGTATTCCCGAAGCTCTGACGCCTAAAAATTCATCGTCTGCGAGATCAGCACCGGCATTTGTCGCGTGAAAGCGATGCCAAAACCATTCCAACCCAGGCCATAGGTCAGGCCGAAACTGCTATTGTATCCACCGCGTAATGCGATGCCGCCCGCGGTGATGAGCTCCAGGCCGATGCGCGCTTGCCGTCCGTCACCGAGGGCATTGGTCAGGTCGCAAAGATCGGCGGCGAACGTTACGTTCTGGTCGACCAACGCCGTCCCGAGATTAAAGGTGCGCGGCGCCATCTGGCGGCCATTCGGCAGGAATGCCGGGAGCGGGTCGGCGATAGCCAACTTTTCCGGCTGCACCAGATTGTTGACCACGAACGCCATACGAAAATGTTGCGAGGTGGGTGGTGTATAGGTGAAACCCAGGTCGGCGGCAAAGGAGGTGGAACGAAGAGAATCTCGCCCCAGCATCTCTGCACCCACGCTCGGACGTCCGGCGGCAAGGGCCGCGGCGTCCACCACATAATGCGAATAGTAAATTTGCGTGCGCCGCAGGCGGAGCCCGATGGCTAACGCCCCCGCGCTAGGTGAGCTGGACGGTAAATAGAGACCAAGACCAATACTCGGAAGGTCAGAAAGACCTACGCCGACGACATCGGCCTGTGCGCCGGCAGGCATGACGCCGCCGGCGGTTGCCCACTGCTGATAAGCGTCATTTGGCAATATTTTCACGCGCAGGGCGGCATCCGCGGTGAGTTCGCTCTGTACCAGCATCAACCCCATGCGCGCGGAGGCGCTCATATTGTCCGGCTGCGTACCCAGGTCGCGCGCAAAGGTGAAGGCGGTATTGGCGTGGAGGCGGGGCGACCCGAGGAGCGCAAAGGCATCCGTGTAATCCTGACCATTCATATGGGAATCGATCGTCGGCCACTCGATACCCTGTGTGGTGGCCTCCGCCAGTAACGCCGGGTTCAGTGCCGTTCCGCCTTCCGCGGCACCGCTGGCCAAACCGGCGCCTCCCATCGCTACCGCCCGTGCTGATCCGCCGATCGTGACATCGGCGCGTGTCGGCAACAATGCTCCGCTGCAGAGGAACAGCGCAACGCACAAGGGAAGAACGGGAATCGACGGTGACAGACAGCGCATGGGTGATCTCCTTCTGATGCATACATTATCAGGAGACTGAGCGATATCGTCAAGGACGAGGGGAATACGCAGCACAATAAGACGGCGGCCCGTCCAGAGACGGGCCGCCGGTGTCGACAGGTCTTCACCAAGTGTCGTGAGATTAGAACGCGACTTGGTACTGAGCGGCGAGTTGGCCGGTCGGCCCGAGGGACAGCGAGGACGGAATGTAATTGTTCGGGATCATCTGATACTCCACCGTGAATTTGGAGGTCGGGTTGATCTGATAGATGCCGCCGACGGTTGCACGCTGGAAGTAGCTGCCCGGGGTGCCGACATTGCCGTTATACACATCGTAACGAGCGTAGGGCATGATGGGGAGTACCGGCAGTTTGGCCGCGAGGGTTGCATAGCCGCCGTTTTTCTTCACGCCGCCATCTTTTGCCTGGATGCCTTCCGCGATGAGCATGAGCGGGCCCATGGCGCCTTTGAGATCCACACCATAGCGTTGTACATTGGCGCCGCCCAGTTTACCGATATAGGCGGAGGCGCCGACGGTGCAGATCGGCATAATGAAGCTCACGCGCGCCGCACCATTGGTGGTCTGGTCCGTGTCTTTGGCGACTTTGTAGGTCTGGCCGTTCACTGCGGCGACGGAAACATTCAAGCCGTCCTTGGGAACGAAGGAAAAGCTGACGCCGCGATCAAATACGTAGGAGTAAATCAAGTCCATGGAGATCGCGGAGCGTTCCAGCGTGATGAGTTGGCTGGACCCTAACGGGTTCTCATAGCCGAATGGCACGCTGATGAGACCGAGGCGCGCATTCATGTCGCCCTTGGTATACTGTCCGTACGCTTCCAACAAATTGATGGTGTTGGTGTCTGCCATGGTCTGCTTCATCGTCACGCGCGCGCTGACATTTTCGTCGACTTTCGCATTCAGGATGAGGTAGAAGCGCGAGGCGTCGAAGTTGAGGCGCGGAGAGGTGGCGGGAAGGTTCCCAATTGCATTCGTCGCGCGACCCTGGACATACCCATTGATGGTGAGTTCCGGGGCGCAGAGGGCCGGCACAACAAGCACGAGCCCGAGGAGCAGGGCTGCCCAACGCAGCCGACATGTTGCGGTGATAGTTGCCATGACGTAGTCTCCTTTGTAGTGTGAAGTTACTGCGATGTGTCGACATCATAACAATACGGCGTCAATGATGCAATCCCCTGCAAAAAGTAAAAAACAGTTGATTATTGCTGAAAAATGCACCAAATACACCGTATTTTAGGCATTTTTAGCAGAAATATGGCATAAAATGACCTGGTTTACGTAATTTTTACCAATTTTTTCTGTTAGAAAATTATTAAGAAACAGGTTTAGGAGGTAAAATACACGAAATTTTATTGAAAAATCACGGTAAGAGCAGCATCGGTCTTCTTCCCACGGGCCTAATTATTTTTGCGGTATATGCATTTGACTCATGTTGGATTTCAGGATGTCCTTTCGTGTTTTTCGACCCACCCCCTGAAGGGGGGCGGCTACCCGATCAAGCATGCTGAAGCGCGCTCGCCTTCTCCCGGAGCCGGGTTCACCCGGCTTGATCGGGTCGGCATGTCCTTCAGGGCATGCCCGAAGAGCATGGCTGGTTGCGCGAACGTAGACCGTGAAAATTCTTACATGAGTAAAGTGCATATGCCGATTATTTTTTTATGGCCGGCAGGCGATAGACCATCGTCTTCGAAAATAATCCTTCCTCGGCAAGAAGGAGGATGTCGCCGTTTTGTCGTTGGGTTGCCCGCAGCGCACCGCTGTGATCAAACCAGGCGAGGGTCGGGCC
>Ga0118677_10000550_pt1 | contig 82206 bp, 73 predicted proteins | sample AliMusrvi5mmetaG_FD_86154 | JGI IMG/M metagenome (GOLD analysis project Ga0118677, IMG submission 86154)
TTCGCTAATATATTTACTCAATACTAATATTAGTTACACATTCATCGAAAACGCCGTCAAGAAGTCCACCTTGTGAAGCTGGTGAAGTGCAGTAAACATGCACTTTAGCATTATCGCTTCTATTAAATACATAAGTAATACAACGCATGTGACCTGACGGGCAGTGACATTGCGAAATGCTCTTAAGACCTTTGCGGCCTTGGTTAGTAGTTGCCTTTTGACTTATTAACTCTGTCCAACTACTTGCCTGTGCGGATGAAGCTGCTTTTGCACGTGCCATAGATTCCTCAATCGAGCCAGGCAAATCATCTAATGCAAAAAATATATTCGGCCTAAAGTCACCTATTTGACTTCCAAAGCATACCGGAAGCGGCATATTTGAGACTGATTCAACAGTCCATCCAGTTGGCGGTTGAAGAACAAAACCAGTTCCTGCAATATTGACAGGACCATAACCAATGACCTGATAATTCAAACGCTGAAACAAATACCAATATCCGATTCTAATAAATGCGACAATCCACACGATTGCACCTAAAAACCAGAATAATGCTCCGAGATGAATAAGGTCGAAAATAAACGCGAGTAAAAACAAACCCGCTGCCAGCCACATTGCATAGTTTGCCCATTTTGGATAATACATAATATAGTGTATGTCGTTAATTGAAAACTGAGTTGAGAAATGCGCCACATCCTCCCAACACCAGCACAACAGCAAGAATCAGTCCTACAGCAATCGCTATCATACAGCCGCATCCTGATCCAAATCCTTTTTCCAATCCTTCTTTAACATAGTCACTCATAGTTATTTTGTGTTAATTATGCTGTTCTTTGTTCACCCATTTTATCTGCCTTACTTTGATTTACGTTTCCATCTATAATAGCCTTTACAGTGCGGACATGGATAGTGGACAATGTTTATTACTTGGCGACGTCTTCTGGCCATCTTCACTTGAATTATTTCGGGTAAGCCAAGTGACAATGTGTTCAAACTACTGGGGCTTATTCCAGGTGCTTTCATGATAATACGTAGTAAAGCTTCCAGTGCAACTTCTCCAATTTTTCCGTCAACAGCCTCTCGTATAGAGTCGGCAATATCTCGGTAATTAGTTAGCTCTTTTTTGCAATTATCACAGATTACTGGTTGAGTTGACATGAGGTTTCTGTTTTTTGGTTTTCTTGGTTTTGTTTTTTATCCTTAGCAACATTGGGCTGCTGGGTAAATCTATTTCTGGCGAACGTCCCTCGTCAGGTATCGCTGGCTGGCGGGGTGGGTGGATCGCAGAGAATGGGAGCGAAGGCACTCGGCCTGCTCTTCTGCCAGCAGGCCCTGTGCCTGAGCGGTGGAACGTCAAATTGGCGTTCATCGAAACTCCTAACGGCCAGCGATTAGCTGGACGAGTTTGTTCGCAATTTGTATTTTCTGGTCAGAGAGAAGTGGACTCCTCCATTGGTCGTCCTTCAAGAATCTTAAGTTCCTTGCAGTCGTCTTCGGCAGATGCAGCAACCTTGATACAAGTTGTGCCAAAAACGAGTCCGCTAAGAGCTGATGCCCCTTTTGCTGTTGTTCTGTCAATTATGGAGCGAATTAAGTCGTTATCAAGCCACCCACCTGAACCATCGTGCCACTCTTGTTCGCTCATACCGGCAAGAACATTCGCCCGCGTTCGAGGCACTTGCACATGAGCCGCCCACATGCGATCACGCTCCTCTAATGCAGAAATGTCGGCCTTGAGTTGTTGCAGTGGGTTGGCGTGTTGTTGTTCGTCGTGTGTCATATCTAAGGCTTTCTTTATCGTGTTATATGTCTCGCAAGTTCAGTCATTTTAACGCTGAAATGGATCCGGGACACAATTATCAAAATATTGTCGCAGCAGAATGCGGTTCACTTGGTCCTGGCGGCCCGAGGCCCCACGTATATACTCTTGTTCCACCCGGCCGTAATTTCTCTCTCGGATTTGTCGGGCATCAGCGGCTGAATGTGCAGATGCAACTTCTGCTACCGCAGCCGCTGCAAAAAGCGCCACAGCTGCATATTCCGCTGTTGCCTTATCCCGAGCTGTTAAGGCGCGAGTTGTCTCTGTATATGCTTTATTATAGCCCTTTGCATATTCTTTTTCACCGTTGAGATAAGAAATAATCCCAATTACAATGACTGGAATCGCGATAGCGAAGACGATTTTCTTCATGATAGTTTTGTTGTTGATTTGAATGCTAGTTAATAAAAATGAATTATTTCACACAGTGTTCGGCGTCGCAAGTTTGTTTTTTTCTGGCGAACGTCAGCCGTCAGGAATCGCCGGGGGAGGGAGCATGAACCCGCCCGGAATCAACCCTTGGAAAATATGAACTCGAAAGACTCGAATCCCGGCGATTCCCTGGACGGCATTGTTCGCACATATACTTTGCAGGCAGAAACCGATCCTGAAAACGGACTGAAATACGTCATCCATCCGAAAACCGGAGAACGCATCTACGAACGCGACTGCCGGGGCCACTACATCAACTTCACAAAACTGACAAACACATGACCACTTGGAAACCAATAATGATCCCGGCACTCGCCGGAATGGCAATGGGCAGCACCTACCTTGCTGTGGCGATATGGGCGGTAGAGATGGCCCCGATCTGGATGCGTGCGCTGTCTGGAACTTGCGGAATCTTCCTACTCATATTCAGCACGATCAACTACGCGGCGACTTTATATTTTGCGAACGTCCATCGTCAGGTATCGCTGGCTGGCGGGACGCGTGGATCGGACGCATCGGGAGTGAAGGCACTCGGCCTGCGCTTCTGCCAGCAGGCCCTGTGCCTGAGCGCCAGACTACGGTAGCCGTTGCTCGAAAGTGATGACGGCCAGCGATTAGCTGCACGAGCCTGTTCGGCCTATATTTTGTTATTGAGAAATCACAAACCATATGAGCAGTGATAACGGAATAGAGATATTCCAGACAAGAACACACCATCGCAATCTTCTCAATCGCTTCCTCTCCTCAGTGCCCTCCTGAATCCATTTAGGCGTAGTAAACAACCATGCAAACATCAGTATATTGCGACGCCAGTAGCTGTAAATCCAAGTGCATTCCGGAGCGCGCCAAAACATTCCTGCTGGCCTGCCGTCAGATATCCATGCGTCATGATGAAAATAATGTTCTGTGCGAATCAGGTTATCAAACAGCACAAATGACATTATCAAAAACGGAATGGCTATAATTACGGGGATCGGAATCAGGAAGTTCATATTTTTGCCGAACGTCCGTAGTGAGGTATCGCCACCCAATCCCGGCGCGCCCGAATCCACGGCCAACCGTCGAAAGGGTGGCGATTAACTCCACTACGCTGTTAGCCATTATTTTATGACAACCGAAATAATCGAAGCCCTCAAGGAACTGTCCGCCGCGAAAAAGAGAGTGGCAGACATCAGGAACAACTGCCAGCACACAATCAAGCCGACCTACCCCGACGACTTGGAGTGTTCATCGCGTATCTGCGAAGCCTGCGGCCAAGTCTGGAGCGACTGGTATTGCCAAGACAACGCGCCCTCATTCCGATGCGAATACACCCGCGAAACCGGAGAGTGCTGCATCCACTGTGGAAACCCATCGGAGCGACTGTGATTCTGGCTAACGTAAAGGTGAGTGATGGCGCTTCGCCATTCACTCCACCGTCTTGTTAGGACATGTTTTTATGAAACCAACACACAAATGCAAAATCTGCGGAACTCTCTGGCGGCTACTGCCAGAGGGAATCTGGAACCTCTGCTCGGAAACATGCGGAAAATGCTGCGACAACGAACCGATGGGAGACCAGATCGCACAGCTCTGCCCAGACTGCAACGGGGGCGGAATGATCCGAGTCACCGACTCGGTAGGCTCAACGATGGTCCTTCCGTGCGGGGCGTGCGGGGCGACTGGTGTTTTGGCTAACACCCAAGATGAGGGATCGAAACCCTCGACCAATGCCGCAACCATGGAGAAGCTCGCGCTATGCAAAGCCGCAATCAGCCACGTCATCTGCGCAATCGCGGACTCTCCCCGAAAATACTGGCTAATGGGAAATGGGACAGGTTCCTGGGAGAAGCTGACCACCGCCGCAGCGGCGCTCTGGGATAAGCCGGTGGATAAAATCCGCGCCGACTTCCAACCGCTCGAACACGAATATCGGCGGTATTGCGAGCAGCTTAAAAATGACGAAAAGCTCCTCGAATACTGCCGCGAAAACGGAATCACTGGGAAACATGAATAGTCCTAACGTCCCTCGTCAGGTATCGCTGGCTGGCGGGGCGGGTGGATCGAACGGATCGGGAGCGAAGGCACTCGGCCTGCTCTGCTGCCAGCAGGCCCTGTGCCTGAGCGGTGACTTATTGGTTCCGTGTTCATCAAAACTCCTGGCGGCCAGCGATTAGCTGGACGAGCCCGTTAGCATTTCTCATTTCTTTTCGTATAGCAAACAGTCAGATTGAATGGAAGGTTTATCAACCCTGTAGAATGTCCCGACAAGCTGCTGCTCTTTCAATTCTGGATCTAGGCTGAGCATCACGTCAATACTTGCATTGGGCTCAATGACCCAATCGCGCACTCCTCTTCCGCACAGGTCTCGGCCTGCGAGCGTCCATTTGCCGTCTTTTAGTTTGTTTAATTTGGGCTTTATTGTTTTGTTTTCTCGGTATTGCCGACCTTGGAAAAAGATTGAATATGGATTCGGGTTGGTTATGCGAACATCAACAATTCGTTCTTTAATGTCTTCGAGTCCTTGGACGAGTCTTCCAACAGACAAGACAATGACAGTAACCGGAGAGTCCAATTCAGCATATTTGTTGAGTTCAGACGGTGATAACTTGTCTAGTCTGGACTGACTCAGAGAATTTGCTGCAGCCGTTGCCTTGCTCCATCCGCCGGTGTAGCTATGAATCGTGGCAGAAGGCGTTGGGCCTGGCTCGGCGGAGGCATGCAAAAATGCCACAAATGGGAGTATGAGAACTTTTCGTCGCAGGTGCATATTGTTTGCTAACGTCCCCAGTGACCTATCCTCGCTTGCTTTCGGCATTCCTCCTGCCCGCGAAGCGGAATCAGCAGGAGGTATGCCGAAAGTCCCGAAGGGACAGGGATTAGGTCGACTGGCCGGTTCGGCCTCATTTTTTTGTAGAAGCGCTTTTTCAATGCTGAGTATCAATTGTTTTTATGTGGTTGGCTCTTCTCTGCTTGGTCTAATAAATCCTTGTATTGTTGTTGTGCTATTAAAATCTTCTCCTCTAATCTTTCTAGGACCAAAACAGCCCGATAAAGAATTGATTTATCTGCAACATCCATTCCCAAAGGACGTTCGAATACATTAATATGCTCTTGGATAGAATCCATCTGCCATTGAATGTGCTGAATCTTAGCTTTGAGCAGAAGTATCTTTTCGTTCATAGGCACCGGAGTGGGAGACGGAGAAGAAAAGGGACGAATACTAGAACCCTGAGTCTTAGGTTTTGATGCTGGATCTTCAGACCATTTCTCGAAATCTCCTTGAGCTATGTCTTCTCTCAGCTTTATTCTTGCTTGCTTTATTTCCTGTAAAGATCCATATACTGCAGGAACGGCCTCTACTGTTCCGTCAAGGAAGCGAATAATCACCGTGCTTCCTTCATTTCCATATTCTTTGATCTCTTTACCTCCCTTACACATACGTCCGTCGTAAGGACTTCCGTATCGGCTGCCGTATGGTTGACCGTGACTCCAACTGACCAAAGTCAGAAGGACCAATGCTGCGAGGTATAATGTTTTCATATGCTAGGAAGGGACGAATACTATATTTTTGCCGAACGTCCCCGATGACCAATCACCACTTGCTTCTGGCGTGCTTCCTGCCCGCGAAGCGGATCAGCAGGAAGCATGACAGAAGTCCCGAAGGGATGGTGATTTGGTCGATCGGCTGGTTGGCATTTATTTTATTATTTCGATCCACGATGCATCGAATCTGAGCGCATGAAGTATCTCATCCTGATTTAGCATCGGCGGTTGCTTGATTCTGATCGCTAATCGGTCGGCAGGAATGGACTCAACAATCGTGAATTGCGATCCGTGTGGCTGCCAAGTGAATTTATGTTCGCCTGTCTTCTTATTATTTCCTTCAAGGTTGTTTCGCTTGTTCCAAGTCCAAACGAAATCCCCATCGGGGAACATGTTGGTATCAAACTCAAAAACTGAAAGTTCCAGCAGATCGTCGGACTTCACAAGAACGACAGTCCGCAGATGCTTGTAGTGCTTGCGGATGGCGGCAACCCGCTCGTTCCAGATGGATAAAACCTTCTGTCCGACATCCGCAGGATCGAACTCGCTAACTTCACGATCTCCGAACGAGTAGAAAAGAGAGTTTCGGCCTGAAATCAACCGGACCCGCGAAGCGGTGGCCGGGTTGTCATTTTTGACGGTTTTGGCACCCCATGCGGTTTGTTCAAGGACGACATCATCAAGCCCGACATTGGAGGGCTTCCATCGGGCACCGATCAGGCGTGCAAAAATCTGCTCCCAATCGGTTCCTTCAAGAATTGGTGCGGTTCGGGTTGCGAGGTGATATATGACTTCACGACCCAAACTCAATGCAAAGTTACTCGGCAGTTCGTTTAAGGGAAACGGGGGATGATATTTTTCTACCGTTCTTAGTCTTGGTTCTTTCATTATATTGTTTTGCCTCCTCAAGAAGTCGAAGTTGCTGAACCGCTGAATCGGCCTCATAAGTCACAGTGCCGAGGTCAAACGCTGCAAAGACACGCGACAGCACGGCTTCGGCCACATTAACTGGCAGGCTGTTGCCTGCCTGTTTGCGTGTTTGTGAGTCTGAACAAACAATCTTGAAGCTTTCAGGAAAGCCTTGCAGGCGGAGGAGTTCGCGAGGCGTTAGCCTTCGCTCTCCGTTGACTAAAAGATAATTATATGAAGCACCCGCGCGGAGAGCACAAGAATAAGGATATGAACTGATATGACCTGCCTTGTTCTCGTGCCAGATTGTTGGCTCTTTGGTTGGTTGAATAACACTCCAGCGCTTATTGCGGATGCGCTCAGAGGCATAAAACTCGGGCGGAACATTGCTCTCAAGAAGCTTGGCCAAGGGCATCATCGGAATGCCACCCTGTGGCCATGTGATGTATTCCCCTTCACGGAAACCCACAATCCAAATACGCTCTCTTTTCTGAGGCAACCCAAAATCGAGTGCGTTTAGCACTCGAAATTCTGTATAGTATCCCAAGCCAGCTAAGGTCTTCAGAATCTTTTTGAGGGTCTTTCCTCCGTCATGCCCCGCAAGCAATTTGACATTTTCGAGGACAAATGCCTTCGGGTGCTTGGCCTCAAGAATGCGGGCAATATCAAAAAAAAGCGTTCCTCGCGTGTCCTCGAAGCCCTTCATCTGCCCGATGATGCTGAATGGCTGGCAGGGGAACCCTGCCAGCAAAATATCGTGCTCGGGAATCTCTGATGCCTCAATTTTTGTGATGTCGCCGTGCGGGGTCTCGCCAAAGTTCCCGGCATACGCCTTCTGACAATCCCGGTCAATATCGCTTGAAAAGACGCATTGAGAATCTGTAAGCGTCTTGCGCGCAACAGATTCTATCGCAAAACGGAAGCCGCCGATTCCACAGAAAAGGTCAATGAACCGGACGGTAGGCCGGTGATGTCCATTGATTTTGTGCATTGTGGGGGAGATTGTGCCAGAAAATGACACGCAGGGCAACGTGGGATTATTTTTTCTGCGAACGTGGAGGTCACCGGCGATCCACTGGAGGCGGCGTGCGGTGCTGGCATGTTTGTGATCTAGCTAAGCTTGGACTCCCCTGAAACACCCGCGCTGTGGATCGTTCGGTGGACCGTCTTGTTAGCTTTTTTCATCTTGTTTTATTGAACGCGACAAAATTCTGGTTGTGCCGAATCGTACACATTCGAAAACTATAAACACAGCTGCGAAACCACAACTGCATATAAAAATATAACGTTCTGTTGGTAGTGGTCTTGAGAGATAGTTATCAAACCAGAGAGTCTCTTTTGCAATCCATCTATCGCGCCCTAATTCCGAGCATTTCTGATGATGGTGATAAAGGATCCCAGCCAGTAGGCTTCCAAAAAGCATCGACGATATAATAATGGAGATTAGAAATGAAAATAATCGAACTTTCATAAATAGCTAACGTCCGCCGTCACCGGCACCGGACCGCAGGCGCGACGGATGCAGGGAGCGAAGCGACCAAGCATCCGGCGTGACGGCGGGTAGGTGTTCGGTGGACGGCATGGTTCGGCCATCTGTTACAAAGGACTTCGCGAGGCCTCAATAAGAAACTGCGTGACCTCGCATATATAACGTGCTTGTCCCTCATTCACATCAACATTCTCTATAACAGATCTCTTGAACTTAATTGCGCTAATAACGCCACTGTGCTCAACAAAACCTAATGTAAGTGCTCTGTTAAGGAAATAGTAGAGAAGAGCGATTCCAACAGCAACCACAATCCCAAACAGGGATCCTATAACAGAAAGTGCAGTATTGTTGCCCAAAGATGCAATTCCCCCGGGAATATTAATAAGGAACCCAAATATAAAAAATATCAGCAAGGCTGCTTTCCAAGGCTTGTGGTAACCGTAGTATGTTGAGCATACATTGCCGATAGGTATCATTCGATGCCCTGTTCCAGAGAGCGAGGCCGAAGAAAACTCAACTCGGTTTTTCGATACTCGGATTGAGGTGGTCGGATCGACCTTTAAGAGCGCGAGGAACCAAGAAATCAATCCTCCTGCTCGACCGACGACTCTGACATAGTTCCCATCCGAATCCATTGGTTGATTGGATGCCTTCCATTCTTTGATTACGAGAGCTGACATATTAGTTTAGTGGGTTGTTGGTGATTTGTGTATTTGTTATTTTGACTTGAGTCCGAGAAAAAGAAGAATACCACCAAGACTCCCTCCTGTGGCAAGCGTTATGATTGGCAGCCACTCGTTGTATTTTACTGCCATGTGAACGATCAGGCCAGATGGAACAGGAAATGGAGGAATGAAGGCGGTTGCCCACAAATACCAAGGTATCTGTGGATGAGTTAAGATGAACTGGACAAAGAGTCCGGTTGTCGTGATGCCGGTGGCAGCGAGGATTATTATGGCGGTTATCGTTGTTTTGTTTATTTGGTTTTTCATGGTGAGAGGGAGCGCTCAGCATCGAAAAAAGTCTTTTCTTTGCCTAACGTCCCTCGTCAGGTATCGCTGGCTGGCGCGGCGGGTGGATCGCAGGAAGTGGGAGCGAAGGCACTCGGCCTGCTCTTCTGCCAGCAGGCCCTGTGCCTGAGCGTCTGATTACGGTAGCATTCACTCGAAAGTTGGAACTGCCAGCGATTAGCTGCACGAGCCCGTTAGGCCATATTGTTCAGTAATTCAATGCGTTGAGTGGAACGGCGACTTCTATTTCGGTCTTCCAGTCAATAGGCCACCAAAATATGATCCGAAACCAAGTATGGCTTCGCAATGCGGACATGAATACATGATTTCCTTTTTGAGCCATCCAAGGATCTCTTTTCTAACTTGGCGACAATCGGGAGATTCCATTTTTGCGGGATCTAGATTTACTGGTTTATTGCAATGAGGACATTTTGCCATAGTTTTGTTATTGTATTGGTTGTTTGTGTGCAGTGATTGAGTTTTTAGCGCATAGGCGTATTATTCTGGGCTAACGTCCCCAGTGACCTATCCCTGCTTGCTTTCGGCATTCCTCCTGCCCGCGAAGCGGAATCAGCAGGAGGTATGCCGAAAGTCCCGAAGGGACTGGGATTAGGTCGACTGGCTCGTTAGCCATATTTTATTCTTCGCTTATTCGCTTGGTCGCTTAGTTTCAGTTTCTGGCGGGAACGCAACAGTGAGAGCTTTAATGGCAATAACCAATGCTGGATTATGTAACTCCTCAGGATGATCGTCCAGATACTTCTTAATGATCAACATAAACTGCTCTGTCGTGACTGTGCCTTTCTCAGGAAAATGAAATGGAGTATGCTCTCTATCTCTGAAACTCCATACAAGCGCACAGTCTCGAAAACCGTCAATCCAGCCGATTGTAGCAAGTGCAATTGCTCTTTGGTCCTCCGTAAGCGATTCGTTCGCACGATGACGATTTACTTGTTCGATCCCGTCCAGCAGCTCTTTTGAGTCCTTTACTTTCATTTCAGATGCGCACAGCACTAATGAACCGGAGATAAATACCATTGCAATCAGCGTGCACATATTAAATGGCCTAAATGGAAGTATGTTTGCTGTGGTTGGATTACCGTTAGTAAAAAATAGTTTATTCATTGTTTTTGTTTTTCCATAGTCCTTTGTTGATGTTATTTTGCTCTAAATTTAGTTCTTTTAAAAACTCATTCCATATTTCGTGGTGTCTATTGCTTGTTTTCTCTAGTGTTTCTAAAGCTGTGCCGGTAATCATCATTGCCTGATAAAGGCAGATAGCATGGCCCTGTAATTCCTTTATTATTGCCTCATAATGTTCATCATTAGGTGCCGGAAACCGTAGATCAAGCAGATACTTGTGCGCAAGAATGTTCCTGACACGAATTGCCTGATCTATGTGAGTCCATGCTTTGTCAGGAAGTTTTACGCCTACCTCAAACATTTTTTGTTTGAGTGAGCCAGATGTCGATTTCTCAATAAAGCGTTCAAATACCTTAAAACGTCTTGCCTCGGAGTCAGACAGACTCTCATCCAAGCCAACGAACGCCCAATCAATTGTATGCAGAATGCCCCGCAGATTATCTTCGAATTGCTGAGCAAACTGCATGGCCGCTGTATAATTGTATGCAATCTCTCGATCTGGAATGAAGCGGTCTTCGGGCATATATTTCTTGCTAACGTCCCGCATCACCTGCCCCGGAAGGCTGGCACGCCCGATGCCGATGCAAAGGGGGCAGCATGAAGTCAGAACCCGCTTCGCATCGAAAGTGCCAGCCTGTATGGGTTAGGTGGATGCGCTCGTTAGCATTTATTTCTATGGAGACAATGCTTTTCATCAACGTGATTGCACTTCTTCTGTCAATGGCTTCGCTTCTGACCGTGCTTTCAGTTCGATTGCTACGAGAACAACGGCAGCAAGAGCGGATACAATCGCAGCAAGTGAAGCGGCAATGGTCATCCGAAATGCCCAAAGCATCTTCTTCTGGTCGTCCAGGTAATCCTGCTTCGTCCGCCAAGGATTATCCCCGCTTGGGGGATTCATCAGTTCGACACGAAGATTCTTCTTTGATTGAGGGGCGGAATTAAATGAGGAGTCGTCCATGAAAGTTATATTGTTTGCTAACGTCCCTCGTCAGGTATCGCTGGCTGGCATGGCGGGTGGCTCGAACGCATCGGGAGCGAAGGCACTCGGCCTGTTCTTCTGCCAGCAGGCCCTGTGCCTGAGCGGTGGAAAGTCAAATCGGCGTTCATCGAAACACCCCACGGGCCAGCGATTAACTGCACGAGCTTGTTCGGCTTATTGCTTTTCATTTGGGTGGAGGAGGTCTTTCCAGAAGCTCTTCTTGAATCGATTTTTTGCTTGGCGGTGCAAAGCGCGCCCTCCACTGCCGTTGCTCACGCTCAGGCAATAGAGTGGCTCCATCTGGTGAGATGAAGCCATTTGAATCGTATCGAAAGTAAAATACTTTGCCCTCAGCCGCAAGAACCGCACGTAATCCATCACTCTGCTTGGTGTAGGCGCATAAGTAAATAGGACCTCCGGCGGTGAATTCTAGCTCGGTTGGCGAAACAATGGTCAAACTTTGCAAATTGTCCATTGAGATCCACTTTGTGGGATGAAACTCCACAGATCGACGACAGCCTGTTGCACAGGCAAGGAGAAAAAATATCAAACACAATAGGAGATATTTTAATGTGAAGTTAGCCATACGATTATATTTTTGCCGAACGTCCCTCGTCAGGTATCGCTGGCTGGCGGAGCGGGCGGATCGAACGCATCGGGAGCGAAGGCACTCGGCCTGCTCTGCTCTTCGCAGGCCCTGTGCCTGAGCGGTGGAACGTCAAATTGGTGTTCATCGAAACTCCCGACGGGCCAGCGATTAACTGCACGAGCTTGTTCGACCATATCATAGTTTATTAAGTGCGGCATCGAGCGTCGCCTTGACTTTCTTCTTTTCAATTTCTGGGTCGGCTCGCTGAATGTATTCAACGGCAGCCAAGTCGTCGCCGCGTTTGCGGTTCTGGCGGGGCTCAAGTGCCTCAATCAAGATGGCTTCCAAGGCCGGAATGAGCGTGGCCGCTTGGTATGTTTCCGGTAACGCTTCAAGCTGCCCGCTCTCGGAGACTGGTAAAAGTCCGAACCATGAGAATCTATCCCAGCGGGCGGACATGCGATCAATGGTATGCTCGTATAATCTTCTGCCGAGTGGCCGATCAGTGGTGCGGCCGACGTAAATGACTTCGCGCCCATCGTAGAGCAGGTAAATCCCAAGTTGCTTGAAGAAGTCAACAGGCGTCGCGCCGATTTGCTGCATCCCAAGAAGCTTTGGCGTCGCGGTCCACTCGACGGCATCCTTCTTCCAGAACATTCCGAAGGAAGAGATTATTTCATATTGTTCTTCTGCTTCTTCTGATTCTGATATTTCTGGAGTTAGTTTTGGGGCGATTGTCTCCGCTGGAGAAGATCCACCCCGCATTGCGAAAGTGCCTTTAGAAACCCGAATATATTTTGAGGAGTTGGCATCGTGCTTGATGGAACGGGAAATCTGGGCATTGACTGTTGCAGCGGGAGTCGCCCCGAGGCTTGCGCGAAGCCCCTCTGCAATAATCTGCTGTGTAATCTCGTTGTAATGGAGGGGTCTGGGCGAGGAACCCAAAACCTTGTCGATGGCTTTCAGCCAGGTCAATTCAGGTGGCATAGTCGGTGGTTTTCATATTTTTGTCGAACGTCCCTCGTCAGGTATCGCTGGCTGGCACGGCGGGTGGATCGCAGACATCGGGAGCGAAGGCACTCGGCCTGCTCTTCTGCCAGCAGGCCCTGTGCCTGAGCGGTGGAACGTCAAATCGGCGGTCATCGAAACTCCTGACGGCCAGCGATTAACTGCACGAGTCTGTTCGCATATTTCTTTTCGTGGTCCAATGGGGCGTAGAATAACGCTTGCGCTCGTGTTGGTTTCAGTAGGGTCGATTCCTGCTTCATCTTGCTGGAATATTGTCTTATCTGGCGGTTCGAGGCAATCACGCAGTCGGGGAAATAGTCACAAGCTTTATTTCGTCTGGCGTAGGAGGTGTGAAATCATAATCGCGGCACGGAATCCCACGCTCTTTTGCAAGCAATGCAAATTTCTTGTATGACTCGGCGTCGAATGCGTAGGAGCCACCACGCTCCAAAACTGATATAATTTCCCCGAACCTTGCCTTCATTATTGTATATGCACTGACATGGGCGTCTCCACCGATTGCAAGCATGCGCTTCATAGTCGAATGAGAACCAACAACGATAAGGGCTTCTCCGTCGCAGCAACAATTAGCGGGAGGCTTGATTGCAAAGTAACCGATGACTTTCGAGTCGCTCATATTTCTGGCGAACGTCCCTCGTCAGGTATCGCTGGCTGGCGGGGCGGGTCGATCGCAGACATCGAGAGCGAAGGCACTCGGCCTGCTCTTCTGCCAGCAGGCCCTGTGCCTGAGCGGTGAAATGAAAAATCGGTGTTCATCGAAACTCCCCATGGGCCAGCGATTAACTGGACGAGCTTGTTGGACTTATTTTTCGTTTTCCGCTTGCACCTCTTGAATGGCAGAGCGGAGTTTCAAAGGGGTAGAAACATTCGGGAACTTCTGTTTGGTTCCTCCTGTTCCTGATGTGATAATTGTTCCGGCGTCAAACATTCTCTCAAGGATGCCTTGATCTACGCTGACAGATTCGAGCTTAGATATAAAAATCTCATGAGTCTGGCGGCGAATAAAACCAATTTTTACTATGAGACGCTTGTCAGTTACAGTAAACTCACTGGTCTTATATGATATGAATGCGGGAAGGAAACAGATCGCGACCCAAAGTAAATTCCAAACCATAAGCCAGAATCCAATGCCCGGCTCATGTGAAGTAAAAGCCATGATTGGAGCAATTGGGAGACCTCCTAAAAATAAGTATACAATTCCAGCTTTAACGAAAACAATCCAGTGCAGTGTTGTATAGTATAGAGGAGTTTCGTCCTTCTGGAGAGTGGTTCTGGAGTATTCTCCGATTTCGGATCTTGCTATTCCTTTCCTAGCAGTTGCTGTTGTCTGTCTGGCTATTGCGGCTACACTTGTTCCGCGTGGAGGAGGCTGTCTTTGTCCGAGCAAGTCGGCAAGTGTGATCCAGTCAGTTAAACCTTCCTTCCATGCGTAATCAGACAATTGAATTTCGCCTTGCTGTAGCATATAGCGCACTTCGTCGTTTGTGTAAGGACCGCGCTGTTCGCCGTTGATTGTGAGGTGGATTTCCATGGTGTTGTATTTAAGATGAATGGCCTACTGAGGGGAATGATATTTTGTCCAACGTCCCCGATGACCAATCACCACTTGCTTCTGGCGCACAGCCTGCGCAAGCAGGATGTGTGACAGAAGTCCCGAAGGGATGGTGATTTGGTCCATCGGTCTGTTGGGCTTTATGGTCTATGGATTAGCAAGACGACACCAGGGCAGTGATTAAGGTAGGAAAACCGACGAGTCTCTCTCCTTCCGGGAAGATACCAGGCGAGCGCGTGATGCTCAAGTCTTGAAACGGCATCCAGCCATTCCGACATTCTCTGGTCAATATTGTCTTGGTTGCTCTGCGGTATCAACGGTGCGATAAACGTGAAAGCCAGCTTCTGGTCGGGCTGGCATTGCAGGCGCGATGCATCTGCCTTTGCTCGTGTTACGAATGTCTGTACATTACTAATATTCGGCTTCCCGGCATCACTCAGAACACAATACAGGTGCTTGGCTTCAATGAAAAATTCAGGTTCGTGAATCCACAAATCGCACCTTCCACCTGATTCATTACTTCCTTCTCCTTTTTTTGTGCGCCACTCCTCGCGGGCCGGAATTCCGAGGAGCCAGCAAGCCGCCGCAAAAAAGCCGATTTGAGTCCGTTCCAAATATCCCCAAGGCTCCTCCTTGGTCTTCAGTCTATAATCCTTGAGAACCGCAATCCACTTGTGCAAGTGATTCTCTATGGAGGATATACTTCCCGACTCGGCGTACTCTTCAAGAGTGTTTGATTGAAGGCTATTCATCAGACTTTCGCTCAACGGCGTCAACCAAAGCCTCCTTAAACATAAGAAACCGCTTTGTGATAAATAGCGGATCGGATAGTTCTTTACTTTCTGTGACCAAGTATCGCGTTATCAGTTCGCGAATTGTGAGATTAACAACGTCCTCGTCAGCGAGGTCGTGGTAATCGAGAGAGACACGGTGAGTTGCCTCGAAACAAGCGACTGCAAGTTCAAAGTCGAGATCATCTACATATTGTTCAGAAACGACGACGCCGAGAGGGTCGTCCGGTGAGACCAGTATGTCATCAAGACTGACGCACTGCAGAATCGCTATAAAGCTGTCAATTAGGGGTTCGATATTCATATGGAATGGATCGTTGAGGGAGATTTATTATTTTGCCCAACGTCCCCCGTCAGGTATCGCTGGCAGGAGGTGGGCAATGAGCGCACCAAACGGGAGCGAAGGCACTCGGGATGCTCTTCTGCCAGCATCCCCTGTGCCTGAGCGGTCGAACGTCAAATCGACTCCGCTCGAAAGTGAGAACGGCCAGCGATTAGCTGAACGGGTCTGTTCGCATAATTGGATTGGAATACCATCAGGCGTCATGGTTCGAGAGGAGATAAATCGCATCGGGTGGAACGTCGGTGAGCTTACCAAGTATTGCTTGAGCGTTCGCAATCAGGCCATGGGGATAGCCAATAAATCTTCGTTGGAGAACCAAGTCGAGAAAGCATCTCGGATGCACCCTTAAAGCTCATGTGCCAATTCTCGATGCATATATTGACTTCCTCATTCTTGGTGATGTTCCGAACGGCAAGAAAAAGTCCGTCGCGATCATCCCACGATTCTGGTTTGGAAAGGGTGTCCCCAACCTCAATGTCTATTGTGTCATCGAGCGTGATAACGGAAAATCCCTCTTCATTGGTCTTTCCAATATACGATCCTCGGTCGGACCGCGCGATAATCAGGAGCTTCATATTTTCTGCGAACGTCCCCCGTCAGGTATCGCTGGCAGGAGGTGGGCAATGAGCGCACCAAACGGGAGCGAAGGCACTCGGGATGCTCTTCTGCCAGCATCCCCTGTGCCTGAGCGGTCGAACGTCAAATCGACTCCGCTCGAAAGTGAGAACGGCCAGCGATTAGCTGAACGGGTCTGTTCGCATAATTGGATTGGAATACCATCAGGCGTCATGGTTCGAGAGGAGATAAATCGCATCGGGTGGAACGTCGGTGAGCTTACCAAGTATTGCTTGAGCGTTCGCAATCAGGCCATGGGGATAGCCAATAAATCTTCGTTGGAGAACCAAGTCGAGAAAGCATCTCGGATGCACCCTTAAAGCTCATGTGCCAATTCTCGATGCATATATTGACTTCCTCATTCTTGGTGATGTTCCGAACGGCAAGAAAAAGTCCGTCGCGATCATCCCACGATTCTGGTTTGGAAAGGGTGTCCCCAACCTCAATGTCTATTGTGTCATCGAGCGTGATAACGGAAAATCCCTCTTCATTGGTCTTTCCAATATACGATCCTCGGTCGGACCGCGCGATAATCAGGAGCTTCATATTTTCTGCGAACGTCGCTAGTCAGCGGCCCTCCGGTCTGACTGGCGTGACCTCGAAAGATGCGAACCCGGAGGGTTCGCTGCACTAGCCTTGTTAGACAGAATTTTATGAACGAAAAAACCGAAAAACTCTTCATGGAAAGGCTCCGCGAAATAATGGAACCTTCCGAACTCGACACCTTCATTGGAACGCCGGATTTTCTGGCCGCATCGGAGGCCGCAGAAAACGGGTGGCCGTTCACGTTCCGGCGCATTGGCGATAAATTGGAACTCACAATCAGGAGGTCGAATGCTTCTGTCTAACGTAACATCAAAGGATGTCTTGACTTTTTGAAATAGAGTGACATCCTGTTTATCAAATAATCAGCCTCATGCAAGAAAAATCTATAACCTCCAAGAGCGCAGCGATTTGGGAGAACCGGTGGGTACGGTTCCGGATGGCGCTGAAGATTGCCGGGGTGGAGCCGAGGATGCATGAATACTGCCGGGGGTGGGTTTTTGGGTTTCTGGGGTTCATCAAGCCGGCGAAATTTTCCCAGGCGGAGCTGGGCCATGTGGAGGGATATTTGCAGAGGCTGGCCGGGGAGAGCAAGAAAATTTGGCAGGTGAGGCAGGCGGAGGAGTCGTTGCGGGTATTTTATCAGGAGGTCGAACCGGCGGGGTGGGCGAAGCGGTGGCCGGTTGATTTGATGAAAAATTTGGAATTTGGAGCGAAGGACTCACACGAAGGCACGGAGAACACGGAGAGTGGCACGGGCTTTTCAACCTGTGAATCGGAGAGTTCCGGGCAGGATGCCGCCCCCACCCGAGGCGTTTGGGATGCGGCACCGGTGCCGCGGCCACCGACGGCGCGGGCGGCGGCGTCTTTTGAGGGGCGGACAGATACGGGGGAACTGCCGGAGAAATACCGGAATTTTTATGATTTGGTGGAGGAGACGTTGAGGGCGGAGCGGTATGCTTATCGCACGGAGCAGACGTATTTGGATTGGGTGAGGAGGTTTCTCATCTTCGCGGCCCCGCGCACGCGGCGGGAACTGAAATGGGAGGACGCGAAGGAATATCTGGACTACCTGACCGTGGTGCGGCGGGTGTCGGACGGGACGCAGAACCAGGCGCTGAGCGCGCTGCAATTTCTGTTCGGGAAAGTGCTCAGGCGGGGGGCGGGAGGGAAGCGGGATCTCCAGCGCGCGCCGCAGACGCGGAGGGTTCCGACGGTGCTGACGCGCGAGGAGGTCGGGCGGTTGCTGGCATTGATGGAAGGGCAGGGCAAGCTGATGGCGGAGTTGATGTATGGGTCGGGGCTGCGTGTGATGGAGTGCGCGCGGCTGCGGGTGAAGGATCTGGATTTCGGGAACGGTTATATCGTGGTTCGCGGGGGCAAGGGGGACAAGGATCGGCGGGCCCCGCTGCCGGGGAAACTGGTGAAGTCGTTGGAGGCCCAATTGGAGCGGGCAAAGGACAGGTGGGAGCGCGACCGGAAGATGGGGATCGAGGGGGTCTTCATGCCCGAGGCGCTGTCGGTGAAATATGTGAACGCGGGGAAGGAATGGCCGTGGTTCTGGCTGTTTGCTTCCGAGAGCCTCTCAATCGATCCGTGGACGAAGGTGGAGCGGCGGCACCATGTGGATGTGAACGGGGTGCAGAAGCTGGTGAAGCGGTGCGCGCTGCGGGCGGGGCTCACGAAGCCGGTGACGCCGCACACGCTGCGGCACAGCTTCGCGACGCATTTGCTCGAAGGCGGGTCTGACATCCGCACCGTGCAGGAGTTGCTCGGGCATTCGGACGTGAGCACGACGATGATCTACACGCATGTGCTCAACCGTCCGGGGATGGCGGTCAGGAGCCCGCTGGACTCGATGTGAAGTGAAAAATGCCGTTGGTGGGGTTCAGCGAAATAGGGTTCCGCGTATTGACGCCTTTGAAATATTCTGGAACCGGTTTTTTGTCAGGTTCCGGTGTGGTTTGGATTTGCGATATCTTCCACCGAGCGGGGGCCAATTGTTCGGTTTGTTATACCTTTTTGACACCGAGGAAAGGTGCCAGTTCTTCCCTGTTGACATCCGGGTTGTTCGGAATGGGGCCAAGGCGATTGCTGCGGGCAGGAGGTTTATTTTTGCGGCCGCTCGAAAAACGGCGCGCGCGGACGCGGCAGCGGATTCCACACCACCGGAGCGCAGGGTGCGCTCGGGGGGGAGATTCCGCGAAGCGGAACCCGCGGATCAGTGCCCGCCATCAAACCCGCTGGCATTTGAAGTAAATTCAGCAGAATATATCCGGCATGTGTTACCCGATGGATCTTCTTTCCCATCTTCCTTTCGAGTGGGCGCGGTATGAGTTCATGCGCAATGCGCTGGTCGCGGTGATCCTCGTTTCGCCGCTCTTTGCGCTCATGGGCACGCTGGTCGTCAACAACCGGATGGCCTTTTTTTCAGACGCCATCGGGCATGCATCCCTGACCGGACTCGGGCTGGGAGTCCTTTTCGGCATGGCGGATCCGCTGGCGGCCCTTGTCGGATTCGCGTTGTTTCTCGGGATCGGCATCCTCGCCCTGCACCGCGTCACCCGCTCCGCAATGGACACCATCATTTCGCTGTGCATGTCGTTCAGCATCGCGCTCGGAGTCGTTCTTCTTTCCCGGGGTGGAAATTTCAACCGTTACAGCCAATACCTGATCGGGGATTTGTTGAGTATCACGCCCCGCGAGATCGGCTGGCTCTGCCTGACGGTGCTCCTCGTCGGCGGGTGCCTCCTGCTTTTTTACAACCGCATTCTCCTGATCGGCATGAACGACTCCCTCGCGCGCAGCCGGGGTGGCAACACCTGGTGGACACAGGTTTTTTTCGTGGCCGCGATTGTGATGGTGGTCACCATGAATCTGGGCTGGGTGGGAATCCTCATCATCAATTCGCTGCTCATTCTTCCGGCGGCGGCTGCGCGCAATCTGGCCGGAAATACCCGGCAATATGTTTTGCTCGCCATCGCCATCGCCCTGGTCTCCGGGATCTGCGGGCTCCTGGTCTCGTATTATGCCGACACGGCAAGCGGGGCGACGATTGTCCTCGTCGCGATGGGGCTCTTCTTTGTCACCCTCGCCCTCAAAACCCTGCGGCCATTTTCCCATCCATGACTCCGCTGATTCTTCTTGTCGGCTTCCTGGGTTCGGGCAAGACGACCTATCTCCGCCGGCTTCTGCCCGCCCTTCGCGGGCGCGGCCTCGATCCGCATGTGATCATCAACGACTACCAGAACGCCCGCGTCGATGCGGAACTTCTCCGCGAACTCGCCGCTTCGATTGTTCCGATCAGCGGGAGTTGCGTCTGCTGCGGATCCAGGGAGGAACTGCTCGGCACCCTGGAAAAATTCGGGCATCGGCCGGATCGTGTCGTCGTCATTGAAACGAACGGCACGACCGATTCCGAAGAACTGATCGAGTTGCTCTCGCTCGAACCCTCGCTCGCGCGGTTCACCCAGCCGATCCAGCTTTCCGTCATCGACGGGCAGCGGTGGCAAAAACGGTTTTGGCACAACGCGCTGGAACTCGAACAGACGCGAACCGCCGGCTTTCTCTTCGTCTCACGATGGGAGGACATCGACACCAAGCGGCGGGAGAAAGTCGGGGACTCGCTCGTCCGCCATGCGCTGAGCGGCAAACGCGTCGCCCCGGAAGATTTCGCCGGAGAAATCGGCGCGGTGGTCGCGGAGGTGCGCGATCTCCCGGATCGCGATGCGGCGGCTCACGCGGACGGGTGTGCGTGCGGCCGGCATCACCCTGATGGGCACAGCCACCCGCACGAACACCATCACAGGGAGGCCCACGCTTCCCACCACTTCGCGTCGCTGCAAATCGACCTGCCGGAAACAGTCTCGCGCCGGATGGTGACAGCGTTCCTCGACGCTCTTCCGCCCGAGGTGATCCGGGTCAAGGGCCTTGCCCGCCTCACGGAGTCGCCCGAAGAATACCATGTTTTCCAGCGGGTTGACGACGGGCCGATCCAGTGGCTGCCGATTGGGCGGACGACGCGCTTGAGCCATCCCGTGGTCGTGTTGATCGGTCCCGGCATCGAGCCCGAGCCGATCCGCGCGCGGGCGCGGGAGATTTTCGGCGGGGTTTCAGGCCCGAAAACTCCGTAACGCATGGACGGCGTCTTCAGTTTCAGCCTGTCGAGTTTCAGCTTCGCCTTTCTGAGCATCCTGCTCGAGGGCCTGCCGTTTCTTTTGCTCGGCACGATCCTCTCGGGGTTGATCGACCAATTTCTTCCCGCGCGGCTGATGACCCGGCTGCTGCCGCGCAATGCGGTTGCCGGGGCGTTTGTCAGCGGGTTGCTCGGGCTGATTTTCCCGATGTGCGAGTGCGGCGTGGTTCCCATTATCCGGCGCCTGATGGCCAAGGGCCTGCCACCTGCAAACGCGATCACCTACATGCTCTCCGCGCCGATTGTGAACCCGATCGTCGCACTCAGCACCTACGCGGCATTCCGGGGGCAGGCCCCGCTGGAAATCACGCTCCTGCGGCTCGCTCTCGGGTATTCCGTGGCGGTGATCGTCGGGCTGATCGTGCGGCATCTGCCGTTGCGGCACGTGCTGCGCACAAATGTCATCGCCGCCATCGCCGACCCGCAGGGCCTCTCGGGAAATGCGGTGGCGGAAGGCATCGGTACCCGTCTGTGGGCGGCGCTCGCCGTCTGTGTCGGCGACTTTTTGAACATGACCGTCTATTTTGTGCTGGGCGCGGGGGCGGCGGCCCTTTTCAACACATCGGTCAATCAGGATTTCATCGTGCCACTGGCGATGAACGACTGGCTGGCAACCGGCTCGTTGATGGCACTGTCCGCGACGCTTTGCCTGTGCAGCACGACCGACGCCTTTATCGCCGCGACGTTTTCCATGTTTTCGAATGTTTCCAAACTGGCGTTTCTTGTTTTCGGACCGATGGTTGATCTCAAGCTGATCTTCATCTACTCGTCGGTCTTCCGGAAACGCTTCGTCTTCGGTCTTGCCATCGGCCTGTTCGTGCTGATCGGTCTCCTTTGCATGCGGCTTCGCGTGATCTACCCATGAGTTCGATTTTCCACCGTTATCTCACGTCCGGAGTCCTTGCTGTCTGGGGCGGCGTGCTGCTCACGATCTATTTCACCGGGCGCATCGGCGCGTATCTGCATCCGAATTTCCGTCCCTTCGCGCTTGCGGCCGGCTTCACGCTCGTCGTCTTTGCGATCCTCATGCTCCTCGCGCCGGAGGCTGGAGCCGCTCATGGCGCGGCCCCGCGTTCGACCGTGCGCGGGGTTCTGGCCTCGCTGTTCCTCGTCGGGCCGCTGCTTCTCGCCTTTTACAATTCCACCGACAGAATGGACGCAACCGCCGTGGCCAATCGAAACTACGTGCAGGACATCTCCCAACTCCCCGGAGCCCAATCGTCCGCAACCTCTCCGCCATCCGGCCCCACCGATCCGGCCTTGCCGGACGCCGGCTCAAAGACGCCGCCAAATCCCCCGTCCGCAACGGCCACCCAGGAAGACCCCTACGCCCTGCCAAAAAACAAGCAGGGGCGGGTTCAGGCCCAGCTCGTCGATTTTCTCTACGCGGCGCAGCTTCCGGAAATTCGAAGCCAGCTCGAGAACAAACCGGTCGAAGTCATCGGCCAATTGATGCCGGCAAAAACCAACAATGCAAAAGGCGGTCGCTTCGTGATCATCCGCATGATCATGTCCTGCTGTGCCGCCGACGCCCAACCGGTCGCGCTCCGTGTCGAACCCCTGAAAAAGCCCGACATGGGTGAGATGACATGGGTGAAAGTCACGGGAGAAGCCGCCTTCCCCGTCGAAGGCGGAAAGCGGACGCCGGTCATCCAAAATGCCGTGATGGAAAAAATCGATCCGCCCGAGGAACCGTATTTGTATTAAGGGGCCGGCTCGACGACGATCCGGTCGCCGGCCACCGAGAGGACACGAATTTTTGTTCCGGCTTCGAGAAACTGGCCGTCCGTCACCACGTCCACGGGGACGCCTCGGATGACCGCCGTTCCGGCCGGGCGGAGGATTGATTGGGCGATGCCGGAATCGCCGGGCGAGACGGACGGGCCGGCGGACTGGCCGGAGAATGCGGGCGGCACGGACGTGCCCGACTGCGATTGCGCGGAGAGGAAGAGGCGGCGGAAGACCGGAAGATCGGGCAGGAAGCGGGCAAGCAGCGTAATGCCGAATGCCGTGGCCACGATCGCAATGGAAAGGTTCGTCAGCGGACGGGCCAGAATTTCAAAAGAAAAATCCAGCGGCTGGGCGGGATAGAAATCGACCATTGCGAAGAAAAGCGAGCCAACCATCATCGCCGTGCCCGCCCCGGCCAAGAGCGTGACACCGGGAAAAAAAACAAGCTCGACCAGGACGAGCAGCATGCCGAGGGCAAAGACCGCAATGACTTCAAACCCGGTCAGCCCGGCGACATAGTGGCCGGCAAAAAAGATCAGGAAGCAGAGGGCGGAGAGAATTCCGGCCACACCAAGACCGGGAGATTTGAACTCGATGTAGGCCCCGAGGGCTCCGCCGAGGAGGAAGAGCGGCGCAAGGATTGTGATCCACTGGGCGAGCATTTCAAAGCCGGAGGGCCCGATCCGGACGATGGCCTTTCCGGAAAGTCCGGCCTTTTTGCAAAGGGCCGGGATATCGGCCACGATGGCCGTGGCGAGGAGGGGCTTGCCGCCGATTTGCTTCACCGCCTCCTGCGCGCTGAGCGTGAGGAGCGCGCCTTTCGGATTGATGACCTCGTTGCCGATTTTGACCTCCTTGTCGAGGTTCATGAAGCCGTCCACCAACTCCGGATGGTAGCCGTTCTGCTCGGCCACGCTGCGGAAATACCCGGAATAGTAGGAGACGATCTTGGCGTTCATCGTGGCCGGAATTTCCTCGCCCGAACTGACGACCGGGGCCGCCGCGCCGATCGCGCTCACCGGGGCCATGAACACTTTTTTTGTGCCCAGGGCGATGAGGGCGCCGGCCGATCCCGCGTTGGTGTTGACGTAGGTGAAGGTGGGCACCGGGCTCTTCGCAAGCATTTGCACGATCTGCTCGGTGGACTTCAACGCCCCGCCCGGCGTGTTCATATCAAAGATCAACGCCGAGGCCCCCGCCGATTCGGCATTTTTCAAAGCCCGTCGGAAGAAAAAAAACTGGGCCTCCGAAATCGCGCCCTCAACCGGCACGACCACGACCGCCCCCTTCCCGATCACCTGATCGGCGGCGCCGGCCGGCAGGATTGCGGTCGCAAGGAAGCAGGCCAGAAGAAATCGGAACATGCCCGATAATCTCCCTCGCACGGATCGCCCCCGCAAGGTATTTTCCCCGGCGTGGGACTGATCTCCGAAGAAACGATCCAGCGGGTCACCGAGGCGAACGACATCGTCGAGGTGATCGGCTCGTATTTTCCGCTCAAGCGCGCCGGGACGAGCTTCCGGGCACTGTGCCCGTTTCACCGCGAGAAGTCGCCTTCGTTCCATGTCAACCCCACGCGGCAGTCGTTCCACTGCTTCGGATGCGGGGCGGGCGGCGGCGTGTTGCGGTTCGTGATGGATTACGAGCATCTGGATTTCCCCACGGCCGTCCGCCGCCTTGCCCAGCGGGCGGGTGTGCCCGTGATCGAAGATGCCGGCGGCGGGGACGACGAAAAGCAGCGCGGGATGCGCCAGCGCCTCCTCGCCCTCCACGCCGAGGCTGCGGCATGGTTCCACCGCAATCTCCTCAAATCCGCGGAAGGCGCGGTGGCGCGGGACTATTTGAAGGCGCGCGGGCTAACCGCCGAAATCGCGAAGTCCTGGCAGCTCGGCTTCGCTCCGGATTCGTGGGACGCGCTCCTCCTTTTTCTCGAAGGGAAAAAATTTACCGGCGAGGAGATCGCGCAGAGCGGCCTGGCCTCCTCACGCGATGAGGAGGGCGGCGGCAACCTCTACAGCCGCTTCCGTAACCGCCTGATGTTCCCGATCCGCAACGATTACGGCGAAGTCATCGCCTTCGGCGGACGGGTTCTCGATGCGGACGTTAAAACCGCCAAATACGTCAACTCGCCGGAGACCCCGCTTTTCACCAAAGGCCGCGTCCTCTACGGGCTCGACAAAACCAAGCGCGACCTCATCGAAAAAAAAGCCGTCATCGTCTGCGAGGGCCAGATCGATTTGATCTCGGCCTACGAAGCCGGCGTGAGGCACGTCATCGCATCGCAGGGAACCGCTTTCACGGCCGACCAGGCCCGGCTGCTGCGGCGTTTTGTCGAAACCGTGCTCCTGTGTTTCGACTCCGACAAAGCCGGCCAGCAGGCAACCTCCCGCTCGCTGCTCGCGCTGCTCGCCCAAGGCCTCGCCGTCAAAGTGGTGGAGCTTCCCGCCGGCGAGGATCCGGATTCGCTCATCCGTCGCGACGGATCGGACGCCTTCCTGAACCGCGTCGCCACCGCCAAGGATTTCTTCGACCACGCGTTGGAGCAGGCCGAGAAAAAGGGCGAACTCGACGATCCCGCCGGAAAAGCGCGCCTTGTGCAGCAGCTCGGCCCCCTGCTTGCCCTGGTTCAGGATGCCGCCCTCCGCGAATCTTTGCTGGGCCGCCTCGCCTCCCGCCTCGCCCTGCCCCATCCGGCAATCCGCGCCGCGATGAAAGCCCCTCCGCCCACCGCAGACCACGAGGGGGAACCGGACGTGACTCCGGTGGCGCAGATCCCCCTCTCCGCCGGGATGCGGATGCTCTGCCATCTGGCTCTCGGCAGCGAGGAAGTGCGCGAATGGCTCCGTGCCCAGGAACCGGCGGCGGATCTGGAACCGGGCGGAGCTCTCCTTGACAAGCTGTCCCTTGCCCCATTCTCCGACCGGGAGTCGTCCGCGGGCTTTTTGGCTTCGCTGACTGCCGCCGAGGAACGCACCCTCTCGGCATGCGACCTCCGCCATCCCCTCCCCGATCCCCTGCCCCGCGCCAGGCAAACATGGACCGGCCTGCTCGCCCAAAAACTCGCCCAGCAGATCGAAGGACTCAAAAGCCGCCTCGCGCAGCCCGGACTCGGAAATGACGAGCGGCTGAAAATTCAAAAACTAATCCTTGACCTCAAAATCAGGGTGGCGGATGTTCATCGGCCCTTTCAGTAGGATTAAAGGCCAGCCGCTTGAAAACAAAAAACAAACCGTCCAAAGGCAAAGCCCGACCGGCTGCCAAAACAAAAGCATCCGCAAAACCGGCTCCAGCAAAGCAGGCGAAAAAAACCCCTGCCGCGAAACCGAGCCACAAAAAACCGGCAATACCCGCCGCCGTTCCAACAAAAAAGGTCGCCGCTCCGATTAAAAAGGTCGCTGCCACGCCCAAAAAGCCCGCCGCGCCGGTCAAGAAGATCGCCGCCCCGTCAAAAAAGACGCCGCGTCCTCCGGTGCCAGCGGCTCCCAAACAGACCAAGCCGAAAGCTTCCCCGGCGACCCCTCCCGTCGCTCCGCCTCCGCTGGATTTGCAAAAAGCCGTCCAGGAAAAAGTCCGGGAGCTCATCAAACTGGCCAAAGAACAAGGCTACGTCACGTTCGACGACCTCAATGAACTTCTGCCCGAGGGACTCGCCGAACCCGAGCACATCGAATCGATCATCAGCCAACTCAACGCGGTCGAAATCGAAATCATCGAAGCCTCGGACGTGGATCGGGTCAAAGAAGTCCGCAAATCCGACGAGGAAGAGGAGGAAAAAGAAGAAAAGCCCGACTCGAAGCTGGATATTCTGGACGATCCGGTCCGGATGTATCTCAAGCAGATGGGACAGGTTCCGCTCCTCACCCGCGAGCAGGAAGTCGAAATTTCCAAGCGCATCGAGGATGCCGAAATCAAAGTGCAGGCGACTCTTTACCGGTTCGGGTTCATCGCACGGGCCCACCACGATCTCGCGCAAAAACTCATCGACCAGCGCGAGCGCTTCGACCGCGTCATCCTCGACAAAAAAATCGAGAGCCGCGAGCGCTACATGAAGGCGCTCCCCCGCCTCTGCCAGCAGTTGAAACGCCAGACCGAATCGGTCTCAAAAAATTACTCCGAGCACTTTGTCACGGCCTCGCCTTCGGCGGAAAAGCGCAAGTCCTTCGACCGCTCGCTCGCAACTCTCCAGGCCCTTTATCCGAAATTTTTCTTCAAGCAGAAGGTGATCGAGGACTTTGTGATCTTGGCCGACGAAAATCTCCGGGCGCTCCACAGCATCCAGAGCGAACACAAAAAGCACGCCAAGGACTCCAATCCGAAGCACCGCCGGCATTTTGCCCACGAGATCAGGGAAATGCAGAAACGCTTCTGGCTCACGCCCGAAGAACTCGGCTCCCACCATTCCGACCTCAAGCTCTGGCACCGCAAGGCCCTCAAGGCAAAAACCGAAATGGTCGAGGCCAACCTGCGCCTCGTCATCTCGATCGCAAAAAAATACACCAACCGCGGGCTCTCGTTCCTCGACCTGATCCAGGAAGGCAACATGGGCCTCATGAAAGCGGTGGAAAAATTCGAATACCGCCGGGGATACAAGTTTTCCACCTACGCGACATGGTGGATCCGCCAGGCGATCACCCGCTCGATCGCCGACCAGGCGCGCACGATCCGCATTCCCGTGCACATGATCGAGACGATCAACAAACTCATCCGCGTCCAAAAACAACTCGTCCAGGAATACGGCCGCGAGCCTTCGCCGGACGAAATTTCCGACGAGATCCAGCTCCCGGTCGAGCGCGTGCGCGCCGTGCTCAAGATGGCCCAGCAGCCGATCTCGCTCCAGGCTCCCGTCGGCGACAGCGACGATACCAGCTTCGGAGATTTCATCGAAGACAAGAGCGCCGAAAATCCGGCCGATATGGCGGCCATCGTCCTCCTCAAGGACAAGATCAAGGACGTGCTGGAAACGCTCACCGAACGCGAACGCCAGGTTCTCGAACAGCGCTTCGGACTGGTGGATGGTTACAGCCGCACGCTCGAAGAGGTCGGCCGCCAATTCAAGGTTACCCGCGAACGCATCCGCCAAATCGAAGCCAAGGCCCTTCGGAAAATGCGGCACCCGACGCGCATCCGCCAGCTCGAAGGCTTCCTCGAAGCCCAGGAATTGTAGCTTCCCGCCAAGGCGCGGACTCCGGCGTTCGATGCAACGCGGGAATTGAAGAGGCGAGATTGCGTTCTCGAAGGGATTCCTCTATATCAACATCCTCATGCTGAAAATGTCTCTCCGCCCTTTTCTTTTTCTCCTACTGGTCGGCATCGCCTTTGTCCCGACACACGATGCCTCGGCTCAACCGGTTCCGCCCGCACCGCAGGCTGCCCGGCAATCGCAAACTCCGCCTCCGCTCCTCTCATGGCCCGGTGAGACCGTGGATCAGTGGAACGGATTCACCCGCCATCTCATCACCGTTGACGGATTGAAGGCCTGGGTGGTCGAACCCAAAAAGCCCCTGACCGGCAATCCTTGGGCTTGGTGCATGGAGTTTCCCAATGCATTCACCAGTCGTACCGGCGTTCTCCAGCTTCTCGCGAAAGGTTTTTTTTACGTCCACATCCAGGTCGGCAACACCTTCGGATGCCCGGCGGCCCTCAAGCATTTCGATGCGATGTATGCCGCAATCCTTGAAAAGGGCCTTGCAAAAAAAGGAACCCTCATCGGCATCAGCCGCGGCGGTCTCTACGCCTACAACTGGGCGAGTCGGAATCCCGACAAGGTGCTCTGCATCTACGGTGATGCCCCGGTGTGCGATTTCAAAAGCTGGCCCGGCGGCAAAGGCAAAGGCAAGGGAAGCCCGAAGGACTGGCAATCCCTGATCAAAAACTACGGCTTCAAGGACGAGGCCGAAGCCCTCGCCTGGCCCTCAAATCCCATTGACAGCCTCGCCCCGCTCGCGAAGGCCTGGATCCCGCTCATCCACGTGGTCGGCGATGCGGACGATGTCGTTCCGGTGGCGGAAAATACAGCCATCGTCGAGGCGCGCTACAAGGCGCTCGGCGGCCAGATCACCGTCTTCCACAAACCGGGCGTCAACCACCATCCCCACGGCCTCGACGACCCCAAAGAACTGGTTGACGCGATCGTGCGATCCACCACCGCTCCCTCCCGGTAATTCTCCGCTCCCGGCGACATTTCCGCGCAACTTTTCCGCGTCATCCGGGTTGGATCGGTCGTGAAGGGAAACGATACCGAAAACGACGATGTCTGGAAACTGCTTGGACGCGCCAAGCCGGTTTCCGTGTCACCGTATTTTTCGCGCCGGGTACTTCGTGACATCCGGCAGCAACCGGAAAGCCCCGTGTTTTTTCCGCTTTTTCTTCTCCGCTGGATGGGCGCGGGGGCATTCGCCCTGCTGATGGCGGGCTTTTTCTCAAGTCTCACTTTGGATTTCCCAACTTCCGGCATGGCATCGAATTCGCCCGAGTTTATCGAGGCTTTTGATGTCGCGGCAGGTCTCGATTCACTCCTCGCCGTGGAAGACGCCGCGATTTCAGCCTACGCAAACGGACTGTAACCAAACGGCGGCCATCGCGGCACCGCGCTCTTTCGCGAATAAAGATTTCAGGGGAGGAGAGCATCAAGCGTGGCGCGGACATCTTCGAGCGTGCCGACGATGACCATCATATGGTAGCGATAGTCGCCCGCAGGGAGACCGTCGTGTTTCGTGACGCGATAGACGCAATTCCACTTCGTGACCTTTGCTCCGAGGAACTCAAAACTGCCGTAGGTGGGCTTCGGCGTGTCGGCGGCGGGTGGCGCATAGATGCCCATCGCGTAGCGGCCGTCCTGCGTGGCGAGGATCACGGGCGAGGGAATTTCGCCGGAGCCTTTGTCCAGCGTCTCCAGCTTGCGCGTCTTGAGATCGAAGCGCCAGAAGGCGTTGAAATCGGCGGGCATATAGCCGGTCAGCGCCTCGAAGACGCCGTGCGTGTGCCGCTCGCCAGCGGGCAGCGTGAAGGTGACCTGATAATCAATGACATTCGGAAAATTCGGGATGCCGATGCGCACGCGCTTCGCGAGCAGATGATCGGAGAGCGGCTTGGTGTTGCGTGCCGGGATGCCGCCGGATTTTTCCCCGGGCACCAGCCAGAATGCCATCTGGTTCGTCGTCATCAGTTCGTTGCCGTTCGCGCGCAGGCAGAGCAGTCGGCTGGTGCTCTTCTGCCCGGCACCGTCGCGGCACGAACCGGCCTCGGTCGGGTTGAACGTCTCGCCCTTGATGTCGCCATCCACGTCGAAATTCGAGGCCGACTGCAATTCGCGGCCGTGGTCGGCGGCGTCAATGAACTCCTTGCCGTTCCACGTCAGCGAGCAGATCGCGCCGGCGGTGCGGTCGGATGTTTTGATCACGATCTCCGAGCCGCCCGCCTTGCCGCGGATTTCCGCGATGCCACTGATCTGCGCCTCCGGTGCGGCCAGAGCCGGCAGCAAAAACCCCACCGCGAGCAGCATCGTCGGGGAAATTTTCATGAGATGATTATACGTGCTCCGCCGATGTTGACAAAGGCTCAATTGTCATCAGAACTCCCGAACTTGCAACTTTCGGGCACCCGCTGTTGCCGGAACTACGAACTGCGGTGCAGAAGCCTTTCGGCGATAATGCGCAGAAGCGCGCCGTCGGCACCCAGCGGCTTCAACGCCTCCAGTGCCTTCTTGGTGAGCCGGGCGGCTTCGCGGCCCGTGCGGTCGAGCCCGAGAATCGCGGGATAGGTGGTCTTGCCGGCCGCGACATCCTTGCCGGCACTTTTGCCGAGTTGTTCGCTGGTCTTTGTGACATCGAGCATGTCATCCACAACTTGGAAGGCGAGGCCGAGACTCCCGCCAAAACCGGTCAGGGCCGCGAGTTGGCGCGGGCTCGCGTTGGCACTCATCGCGCCGAGTTTCAGGCTGGCCACGATCATCGCCGCCGTCTTTCCGCTGTGGATGAAGCGAAGCTCCGCGAGAGTGGACTGTTTTTTTTCTCCTTCCAGGTCGGCAACCTGCCCGCCGATCAGGAACCGGCTCCCCGCAGCCCGCGCGAGCTCACGAAAAAATGCCACGGCCGGGTAGCGGCGGGTCGCAACAGTCCGGCCGAGGATCTCAAAAGCGACCGTGAGCAGCGCATCGCCGGCCAGCACGGCCACGCCTTCTCCGAAGACCTTGTGCGAGGTCGCGCGCCCCCGGCGCATGTCGTCGTCGTCCATGCACGGCAGGTCGTCGTGGATCAGGGAATACGTATGCACGCACTCGACCGCGCAGGCGGCGGGCAGGGCCGCCGTGACCGTGCCTCCACACGCTTCCGCAGCGGCCAGCGCAAGCACCGGACGCATCCGCTTGCCGCCGGCAAAAAGGCTGTAGCGCATCGCCCGGTGGATCGTTGCCGGTTTCGCGCTTTCCTTGGGCAGCCAGCGGCCAAGAGCCCGATCGACCCGTCGGGAATACGAAGCCAGGATCTCATCAAGGGAATGGTTCATGGGCCCATGCTCTTCAGGGAAGCAGAGCGGATCAAGCGTTTTGAGAAGCCGCGGGCCTTGCGGGAATCCCGTCCATCCCTTCGGCTTCCGCCGCTTTGCGCCGGCGAATATCCGTCGAAAGAAAGGCATGGGCTTTCGCAAAGTGTCGCGTTAAAACATCCATCAAGGTGGGGAACGCCATTCAAAGAATCTCCCCGATCCCCCGATGCAACAGCGGATGGGCTGGACCGCGGGCGCGTATTCGTGGCGTTCGCTCACGACCTTGGCTTCGACAGGATGGCCTCCCCGGTCGGCAGTTTCAAAAATCCCGCTTGAAAGCTGGTTTCGGCTCTTTACCTTCACAGTCGCACAACCAACCATAAATTATGTCATTCGAACTGCCCGCACTTCCCTACGCCACCACCGCTCTTGAGCCGAACATCGACGCCAAGACGATGGAAATCCACCACGACAAGCACCACGCGGCCTATGTCGCCAATCTCAACAAGGCCCTCGAAAGCGCCCCCGAACTTGCTTCCCGGTCGCTTGACGCCCTCATTGCCAACCTCGCCGCCGTTCCCGAGGCGATCCGTGGAGCCGTCCGCAACAATGGCGGCGGACATTGGAACCACAGCTTTTTCTGGAAGCTCATGGCCCCCTCGGCGGGCGGAGCCCCGACGGGCGCGCTCGCGGCGGCGATCGACAAATCCTTCGGCGGCTTCGACGCGTTCAAGGCCAAATTTGAAGCGGCCGGGCTCGCCCGCTTCGGCAGCGGCTGGGTCTGGCTCAGCGTGAAGGCCGACAAATCGCTCTGCATCTGCTCGACTCCAAACCAGGACAACCCGCTCATGGGTGGCGTCGCCGAATGCCCCGGTATCCCGGTCATCGGCTGCGACGTCTGGGAACACGCCTACTACCTCAACTACCAAAACCGCCGCGCCGACTATCTCAAAGCCTGGTGGAACACGATCTCGTGGGCGGCTGCCTCGGCCAACTTCGAAGCCGCCCTGGGGTGACCGTGCGACATCATCCATGGCGCACCTCAACTCCAACTATCTCAAACTCAAAGCCGGCTATCTTTTTCCCGAGATCGGACGCAGGGTCAAAGCCTTCAGCGACGCAAACCCCGACGGGGCCGCCCGCCTGATCCGCTGCGGGATCGGCGATGTCACAGAACCGCTCCCGGATGCCGTCCGCACGGCCATGCACAAGGCGGTCGATGAGATGGGAGCCCGCGAGTCGTTTCATGGGTACGGACCCGAACAGGGTTACGAATTCCTGCGCGAGACCATCGCCACAAACGATTACCGGGCGCACGGGCTGGAGGTCGCCGCCGATGAGATCTTTGTTTCCGACGGCTCGAAATGCGATTGCGGGAACATCCTCGACATTTTCGGCCACGACAACCGGATTGCCGTCATGGATCCGGTGTATCCGGTCTATGTTGATACCAACGTCATGGCCGGGCATACCGGCGAGTGCAACGACAACGGGCTTTTCGACGGCTTGATCTACCTGCCCTGCACCGCCGGGAACGGCTTCGTGCCTGCGGTGCCGGAAGCCAAAGCCGACATCATCTACCTCTGCTATCCGAACAACCCGACCGGCGCGACCGCGACCCGTGCCCAGTTGACCGCCTGGGTCGAATATGCCCTCGCCAATCAAGCGGTCATCCTTTTCGACGCCGCCTACGAAGCCTACATCCGCGACCCCGGGATCCCGCATTCGATTTATGAGATCCCCGGCGCCCGACGCTGCGCGATCGAGTTCCGCAGCTTTTCAAAAAATGGCGGCTTCACCGGCGTGCGCTGCGCCTTTACCGTGGTGCCGAAGGAACTCGCATGCCGCACCAGTTCGGGCGAATCGCGTCCGCTCCATCCGCTTTGGAACCGGCGGTTCAGCACGAAGTTCAACGGGGTGAGCTACATCACCCAGCGTGCCGCCGAGGCCCTCTACTCGCCGGAAGGACGCGCCGAAGTCGCCGCCCTCATCGCTCACTACATGGGCAACGCCGCGATCCTCCGCAAGGCGGCCGAAGAATGCGGACTCTCCGTATTCGGCGGAACCAACGCCCCATACATCTGGGTGCGCGGTCTCCGGCAGCTCACCAGTTGGCAGATTTTCGACAAAGTCCTCCACGAAGCCAACGTCGTCATCACGCCGGGCAGCGGGTTCGGGCCCGCCGGCGAAGGCTACTTCCGCATCTCCGCATTCAACTCGCGCGAAAACAGCCAGGAGGCCGCCCGACGGCTTGCCACCCTCGCCTGGAAATAAAATCCCCCGGAGCGCGGGAACGCCTCATCGGAACGGATCCCCCGCTTGACGCGCTTTCCCGCCAGGCACCGAATTGCCGGCCGCCGGAATTTTTCCGCTTTTTCCGCGGCGTTCTCTGGCCGATGCTCGCCGGGTGCCGACCATCATGGAAATGCTGATTTTGTTTGCCGCGGCCTGCGGCGCGGGGGCCATGAATTCCGTGGCGGGCGGCGGCACGATCATCACGTTTCCGGCTTTGATCGCTTTCGGGATGCCGGCGATCCAGGCGAATGCCACCAGCACGCTGGCTCTCCTTGTGGGCATCGGCGGGAGCCTGTATGGATACCGCGGACATCTCCACGCCACCCGGCGGTGGATGGGAAAATTCGCGCCGGTCAGCATTGGGGGCGGTCTCCTCGGCGCGTGGCTCCTCACCCGCACGGACGCGAAAGTTTTCGACCACCTCGTGCCGTTTCTCATTTTCTTTGCGACCGTGCTTTTTCTTTTGGGCGATGCCTTCCGGCGGCTGTCCGGCTTCGAGGGTTCGGCGTCCGAAAAATCCGGGCGGGCCTACACGGCGGGCGCGATCGTGCTGCAATTCGGGGTCGCGGTGTATGGCGGCTACTTCGGCGCCGGGATCGGCATCCTCATGCTGGCGAGCCTGGGCCTTCTGGGGCTGAAACACATCCACGAGATGAACGCCATCAAAACCGTCCTTGGCGCACTCATCAACCTTGTTGCGGCCGCCTACTTCGTTTGTGCCGGGATTGTCGTCTGGCCGCAGGCTGCGGTCATGGCCCTCGGGGCAGCGGCCGGCTATTACCTCGGCTCCTCGTTCGCCCAGCGCATCACCCAAAGGCAGGTCCGCCGCCTTGTCGGCTTCATCGGCATCCTGATCTCGCTGATTTTTTTCTGGCGGCAGTTTGTGTCGCCGTAGTCCGCGAAAGCGCATTGAGATTTTTGCGGAAACGCCCCACTATGCGGCGCATGGCAATTGGCGTTCACTGGCGGAAGCAAACCGAGCCGCCTCCCTGTGCTTTATCCGGGCCGGGAAGGCCGGTCGCATCGGCATCCGGAAGGCTTGACGAAAATCCGCGGGGGAGGGCCCGATGAGGCGCGGGTTTCTCGACAAACTCATCGAGCGGATCAGCCTCGTCCAGCCGGGCGAAGTGCAAAACTACCTCGTCGAGATTGCGCGCGAAAAAGGATTCCTGGAAACAATTTTCAACGCCATTCTCGAAGGGGTCATTGTCACGGATCCCAAGGGCCGCATCATTTATCTCAACCGGGCGGCCGCCGGATTTTTTGGAATCAAGCCGGACGCAGGCCTTGGACAGCCGCTCGGCGAGACCGTTCGCGGGATCGACTGGGCCGAGCTGAGCGGGCAGCGCGGCGAAATCATCAATCGCGACCTCGAGGTTTTTTATCCCGAGAACCGCCTGCTCAACTTTTATGTCGTCCCGCTTCTGAGCGATGAGAGCGAGAGCGAGCACCGCGAGACCGTCGGGCGGGCGATCATCCTGCGCGACATCACGCAGACCCACCGCGCCGCCCGCGAAACGATCGAGAGCGAGCGGTTCTCCGCGCTGACGATGCTGGCTGCCGGTGTCGCCCACGAAATCGGGAATCCGCTCAACTCGCTCGATATCCACCTCCAGATCATGCAGCGCGACCTGCGGAAGCTGTCCGCCAAATCCCGCGCGGGCCTCGAAAAATCCGTTTCCATCGTGCGGGGGGAAGTGGCCCGGCTCGACCAGATCATCACGCAATTCCTGCGCGCGATCCGCCCGCAACCGCTCGCCCTGCAACCGGCCGGCCTGAATGCGATTGTCGAGGAATCGCTTGCCTTCCTCGCAGCCGAAATCCAGAACCGCGATATCCTTGTGGAAACCGAACTCGACAAAAACCTTCCGGTTCTGGAGATCGACCGCGACCAGATCAAACAGGTCTTCTACAACGTGAGCCGCAACGCGTTCCAAGCCATGAAGTCGGGAGGCATCCTCCGCATCCGCACCTCTGCGGACGAGACCCACGTCAACATTTCCTTTGCCGACACCGGCGGAGGGATTTCCCCGGAAAATATCAGCAGGATCTTCGAGCCCTACTTCACCACGAAACAGGACGGAAACGGCCTCGGCCTTCTCATCGTCCGGCGAATCGTCCGCGCACACGGCGGCGAGGTCGTGATCGAAAGTGCGCCCGGTCGCGGGCTCACGCTGACAATCCGTCTCCCGCAGTCCGCCCGGCGGATCCGGTTCCTGCAGGAACGGAACTGATGCAACCAGCCCCGCGGGGGGCGTTGCCCGGGTAACGCCCAATCCACGGGTGCGGTCAAAAAAAGAGGTTGTTTTCCGATGCGTCGCGCCCGATATTGCCCGAAGGCACAATTGTCCTCCCAAATGAAAACCAGAATCTTTTGCGCGGCGATTTGCGCTTCGTCCTGCTTCCTCAACCTGCACGCGGCGATTCTTGGCCCGGGCGACGGCTCCGACGAGCCCGGATTCGTTTCGCCACCGGCGGATGCGCTCAAGCCGCCGCCACCTCCTGCGCACATTGCCTCGGCAGAAACGTTCGTGCCGTATCCAGGACCTCCGGTGGTGCCCCAGTCGCGCACGGAAAAAAAGAAGCCGCCGACGCCTCCGACGGTGTTTATCAAGCTCAAATCCGATCGTGGTACGGTCGACTGGTCGGCCCGGCCGAACGACTTGAACAACCTGCTCAAGAGCATGAAGCAGCTGATCAACGTCGATTTCAGCATGGAAGTGAAATCGATCGGGGACGTCGACACCAACCCGGATTCCAATCCGATCCTCTACAAGACGGGGCATTTTCATTTCGAATTTTCCGCGGACGAGCGCGCGCGCCTGCGCGAGTTTCTGCTCAATGGCGGCATGGTCATCTTCAATCCCGGGATGGGGTCGAAGCCGTTCTATGATTCCGCCATCAAGGAAATGCAGGCGATGTTCCCCGAGGTGCCGGTGAAGCGGCTTGGCCCGAACCATCCGATTTTTCATTCCTACTACGACCTTGGCCAGGTGGGCTACCGGTCGGGAGTTCGCAAGGCTGGCTACAATAGCAACGAGCCCTTTTTCGATGGTATCGAGGTGAATTGCCGCACGGTGGCTGTGGTGTCCCGCTGGGGGATGGACATCGGTTGGGATGCCACCGATGACGATGCGCTCCTCGGCTACAAGGTCGACTCGGCCCAGCAGCTTGGGGTCAACCTCCTCTCGTACGCGACCGCCGAGCGCGCGTGGTCGAAGAACGTCACTCATGCTATGCAGTTCGTCGATCAGGAAAAAGTGACCGGCAGCAAGATGTACCTGGCGCAAGTCATCTACGACGGTCAATGGAAAACCCGCAGCTCCGGGCTCTCGAATCTGCTGCGCCAGTTCAATCATCGCACCGGCGTGCCGGTGCAGTTTGAACGCCGCGAAGTGCGCCTGACCGATCCGAAAATCTCCGACTCCCCGGTGATTTATATGCACGGGCACGAAGATTTTGTTTTCTCCGGCGCGGAAGTGCAGAAGCTTCGCGAATACCTCAAAAATGGCGGCCTGCTCGTGGCGGAAGCCTGCTGCGGGCGTCCGGATTTCACCAACGCGTTTGCGCGCGAGATGAGGAAAGTCCTGCCCGGACAGCCGCTCGATCCGATCCCTTCATCCGCCGCGATTCTCAAAACGCCAAACGTCATTCAGCAGGTTGGTGTGACCCCGGCGCTTGAGGCCAAAGTGAGTTCTCCGACGATTCCGCCGAAGTTGCTGGGCATCCAGCAGGACGGGCATTACAGCGTGGTTTTCAGCCCGTATGGCCTGATTGCCGGATGGGAGATGGCACCGGACCCCTATTCACTAAGTTGCGATACAGCGGGAGCTCTCGCCCTTGGCGAGAACTTGCTGATGTATGGGATTACGCAGTAGGGCCGCTCTTGTCGCGGTATTTTGCCTGATGGTGTGCGCGGCGGCTTTCGCTGAAAAGCCGGACGAGGTCGCGCTGTTGAACCTTTGGCAGAAGCAGAAGCAGGATCCGCAGAATCATGCCGCAATCATTCAATGCGCCGAAACCTTCCAGCAGGAGTTTGGCACGTCAACACTGGTTCCGGTAGCCATTGGGCTGGCCGCGTGGCATCAACTCAAAGCCGGGAACACACAAGAGGCCCTGCGGCTCTTTGATGGGCTTGCCGTCAAGGGAAAGACGCCGCTTTCCGTTGCGGGCCAGGAAATGGCTTTTTGCTGGCTCTCCCGCTTGGACATGAAGGCCGTCAAGGAAGGCTTGCGCCAGGTGTTTGCCGAAAACATTGAGTATCCCGACACCCTTGCGCCGGTGGGCAACCTGCCAGCAAACGTGCGCCCGCCCCTCGCGGATCGCTGGGGCACGCCGTGGTCGTATTCTCCATGCGATTTCAAACGGATCAAGGCCGGGCCGAAGAGCAGCTTTGTGCTGCAGAGCACGAAGCTGGGCGAGATGTCCGACTTCGAAAAAGCGCTTGCGCGTCCATACGGGGGCGGAGGAACCTTGTCGATAACGCAAATGCCTCCCATGAATGGCAAGGCGCTCCTGAAAGTCGGCGGCATGGGCAGTGCCCAGGTCCTCGTTGGTGAGGGAGGCGTTTCTGGCTGCATCAGTTTTCCGTATTCCAGCGATGCGCTCCTGATCCTGAGCAATGGCGATTACTGGTTCATCGAGAAAGCACCGCAAAATTGACCCCCACCGACCATGGCCGAAGGTATTAGCAGTTTTCTCAAACCCGCGGAGTTGCAGAAGCTCGGGCGGATGGTTTTGCAATCCCGCTACGTGGTCGAGGGTTCATTGGCCGGCCGCCACCGCAGCCCGAACAAAGGCTCCAGCACGGAGTTTGCCGAACACCGCAACTACAATCCCGGCGACGATCCGAAACATCTCGATTGGAAGGTGCTCGGGCGCACGGATCGCTATTTCGTCCGTCGCTATGAAGACGAGACGAACTTGCGCGTCTACCTCGTGATCGACCGCAGCGCCTCGATGGGCTACGCCTCGGAGGGGCTGGCCAGTAAGTTCGACTTCGCCTGTCACCTCGCTGCCGCCATCGGCTACGTCGTGGTGAAAGCCAAAGATTCTGCGGGAATGTATGTCTTCGGTGAAAAAATCCATGCGGCCGTCGGGGCGCGCAATTCATTTTCGCACCTGAACAACGCGCTGAGGACCCTCAAAAAAATGCAGCCGGCCTCGACGACAGCGACGGCGAAGTCGCTCCACCGCGTGGCCGACGACATCCGGCGGCGTGCGCTCGTGGTTCTTTTTTCGGACCTCTTTGACGAGCAGGCCGACGTGATCCGTGCCGTGGCGCACTTCCGCAAGCTGCACCACGACGTGATCGTCTTTCATATTCTCGATCCGATGGAGGTTGACCTCTCGTTCAAGAAGGGGGCTGAATTTGTCGACATGGAGACGAACCAGACGATCATCGTCGACCCTCGCTCGATCGCCGACGATTACCGGAAGGTTTTTGGCGAGTTTCTCGAAGGCTACCGCAAGCCGTTCCAAGAAATGAACGTCGATTACCGGATGGTCAAGACGAGCGAGCCTGTGGATCAGTTTGTGCGGGCCTATCTGGAGGAACGGAAGAGGTTTTCCAAATAGGCCATGACGTTTCTAGCTCCACTTTTTCTTGGCGCGGCCGGCGCGGCTTTTGTCCCGCTGATCCTCCATCTCATGGCGCGCCGGCAAACCGTGCGGATGCCCTTCAGCACCGTGCGCTTCCTGAAGCTGGCGCAGAAGCAATCCTCGAGCAAAATCCGGATGGAGAACTTCCTGCTCTGGCTGCTGCGGACGCTGCTCATGCTCCTGCTGGCGCTGGCCTTTGCAAAGCCGGTCTACCGTTCGATCGGCTCGACCGGCTTGGGCTCGTTTCTCGGAGCCTCCCGCCGGGATGTCGCCATCGTCTGGGACGTCTCCTACAGCATGGGCTACGAAAAAGGCTCGAAAAAAGTTTGGGACGATTCCAAGGAAGCCGTGAAGGCGATCATTGGCGGACTGAGCCGCGGCGACAGGGTTTCCATTTTTCTCGCCGCCGACTCGGTCGTGCCGCTGATCGGGGAGCCGACAACCGATCTGGAACTCGCGATGGCAACCGTGAAAAGCCAGAGCATGCGCCCCACAAGTGCCAATCTGAGCGATGCGGCCGTCGCGGCCCTCGAGTCTTTCAAGACCTCGCACCAGGAGCGCGAGCTTTACATCATCACGGACGGCCAAAGCCTTTCTTGGAGCGGCTTCCAGAAGACCGGCCCGCCGTCTGCCGCAACGAAAAGTGTCGGCAGTGTCCCGCCGCCCGATCCCGGCTCAACAACAGGCGCGAAGGCGCTTGCGGTCTGGAATCCACAGGCGGTTGACAAGCAGATCGCGATGTTCGTTGCCTTGCTCGGCCCCAAGGAACCGGTCAACTCCGCGATTTTCGATGCCGAAGTGCAGCCGCCGGTATTGCTGGCCAGCACGGCCCCGCAAATCCGCGTGCGCCTCACGCACACCGGCCCGGCGCAGCAGGTCACTGCCGTCCTTTTTATGGACGATAAGGAAATCATGCGGCGGGCCGTTGATCTGGGATTGAATGCCGGCTATGACTTGGTTTTCAGCGTGCCCCCGCTTCCGGTTGGCCCGCACCGCGCGCGCATCGAACTCTCCGAGGACGGTCTTCCCATCGACAATACCTACTCGCTCCTCCTCAAGGTGCGCGACGAACTTCCCGTGGGGGTCGTCGGCTCTTCCGAGGATGTCTTTTTCCTGGAACTCGCCCTCGCCCCCGGCGCAAATGCCGCCCTCAAGGCAAAGCGCATAGCGGCAGAAGCTCTTGCGACCGAATCGCTCGACGGCTACCCGTGCCTCTTCCTTTGCAATGCCTTGCCGCTGTCCGGCCCCGCCTTGGGCAACATCGAGAACTATGTTCGGCGCGGGGGCGTGCTCGTGATGTTCCCCGGTGATCGCGCGAAAATGGCGGACTACGCGGCGTGGGCGTCGCTGCCGGCCAAGATCGACAAACTCATCGATGGGGACGGCAACGAGAAGCGGCAGGGGCTTGCAATTCTGGAACCGCTCGACCCGCTCTTTGCCGGGCTCAAACTCCCTCCCGGCATCGTGCCCTCGATTTCGATCCACCGGCATCTCGGGGTGGCGGGATTGGAACACGATGCGCACGTGCTCATCGGAGCCTCCGCAGAAACCCCTTTCCTGATTTCCCGCCGGTTCGGTGACGGACGCGTCTTCCTGTTCACCGTTTCCGCCAACCGCATTTGGAGCGACCTGCCACTCTCGCCGTTTTTCCTGCCTCTCGTGCAGCAGGCCGTTTGGTTTGCGGCCGGCGCGGGACGCGACACCACGCAGGTGCGGCCCGCGGCGTCCCTTGCGATTTCCGATGTGCTTGGCAAGATTCCGGAAGGGGCGGTTCTCCTGGATCCGGATCAGAACGTCCTGCCGATTCGCCGGGTGCAAAAAGCGGCCAAGGTCGGGGAGATTGCTTTCCACGTCGATAACGTGAACAAACCCGGTTTCTATTGCCTGTCCCTCGGCGACAAGGCGACTCCGCAGCCGGTCATTGCCGTCAATGAGGATCGCATCGAATCCGATCTGCGCCCGATCAACCCCGCGGAAATTCCTGCCGTGCTCGGAATCAGGAATGTGTCGGTATCCGCAGACCTTCAGGAACTCGACCACCAAATCCAGGAACACCGCATCGGCCGGCCTTTGAGCGAGCTGGTCTTCTGGGCGATTTTGCTCGTTTCTGCGATCGAACTTTTTCTCGCCAATCGTGCGTGCCGACAACGCACGACATTGAGCGAAACCCTCACCGTTCACTCCTCCGGACGCGTGCTCACAAAGCCCTCCGAATCGTCAGCGTAGAGCCATGACCAAGGAACTTCTCTTCGAACACACGGTTCCCACGGGGCTCATTCTTTGGGCACTCGCCGCAGCATTGGGAGTCGGACTCTTCTCCTTCTGGAGATATCTGCCCCGAACATTTGACATTGTGGGGCTCGCCGTCATTCGTGTTTTCTTTATTGTCCTGCTGGGCTGGTGCCTGTTTCGGCCTGTCGAGCGGCGGCATGAGAACGAGCATCTCAAACCCCGATTTCTGGTGCTCGCCGACACGTCCGCCAGCATGGAACTCACCCCGCAGAAAAAGGAGAATTCCAAGCGGTGGAACGTCGTGCAGGAGGTGCTGAAGCAGCCATGGACGAACGTGTTGGCCTCGAAGGCCGAGATCGACGCCTACGGTTTCGACACGGTGCTCACGTCCAAGCTTCCGCTCAAGGAGGTGGCGGGGCTTCCCGTGAAAGGCAGCGGCACACGGCTGCGCGATTCGCTCCAGCAGGTGCTCGACCGCTACAAGGGCCAGACTCTCGCCGGAATCCTGCTTCTGACCGATGGACTCGATACCCGCGAGGTGGGAGAGGAATGGACGGCGGGGCCCTGGCCGGCGCCGATCTACACCGTGCAGCTCGAGCCTCCCGATTCCTGGGAGGAGACGCCGGACGTGCGCGTCCTGCGCGTCGAGACGCCAAGACGCGTGGTGGTCGGCTGGAAAAGCGAGCTCACGGCGGTCATCGGTGCGACGGGCACCAAGGGCGCGACGCTCCAGGTTCAGCTTTACGAAAAGGACAGGTTGATCCAGGAAATCCCCACGCAAATCTCCGCGGACGGCGGAACGAAGGAGTTGAAATTTCAGCTCGAACACAAGGCTGTTGGCGATTTTGTCTATACGGTGAAAGTGCCTCCGCTTCCAAAAGAAACGGTTTTGGACAACAACGAGTTCCAGGTTTCCGTTGACGTGACCGATGCAAAAAATCGCGTGCTCTATGTCGAGGGCGCGCCGCGTTTCGAGTTCAAATTTCTCAAGCGCGCCCTCGAACGCAACAAAGAAATCTCGCCGGTTATGCTGCTGCAGGGGAGCGACGGAAAGCTCATGTCGGTCGGTTCCAGCGGCGACGCGAACCTGTCGATGTCGCACGAGCAACTCGCGCAATTCAAAATTGTCGTCCTCGGAAATATGAACGCCGGGACGCTGGGCGGGGAGCGGGCCGCAGCCCTGGTCAAATTTGTCGATGAGGGAGGCAGTCTCGTGCTCCTTGGAGGGGATGACGCCTGGTCGCCGCACGGCTTCGAGGCGACTCATTTGAAAGCGTTGCTCCCGTTTAAAAGCGACGGCGGTGTTCCCCGCGAGCAGCGATTTACCGCATCGCTCACCAAGGAGGGGGAGACCCATCCGGCTCTGAAAAACCTCGCCGCAAAATGGACGAAGCCGATGCCCGTGCTTTCGATCTTTCCTGTTTCGACGGTTGCCCCGGGCGCCACTTCGGTGATGATCGCCGACGACCAGCCGTTGATTGTCGCCCAGAGATTTGGACAAGGCAAAGTGGTCGCCATTTTATCAAGCTCCCTCTGGCGTTGGCAACTCGAGCCGGGACAAAAGGACGAGTATCTCGCCCTCTGGGACGGCCTGCTCCAATGGCTCATGCCGCACGCTTCGGATGTCAGCGCCCTCTCGCTCGACCTCACGGCCGATGTCGAACAGCTTTTTCTGGGAGACACGATCACGCTCACCGCCCGGCTTGGCGGCGCGCCTGACGCACAAGCGGGTTCCGCAACCGTCGGCGTCGAACTGCGGCCTCCCGACGGACGCAAGATCCCTTTCCCGATGCAGCCGCTGCCCGCGAATGCGACAGCCGCCAAGAACGGCGCGGGCTTTTCGCTCGCCTACAAGACCGACACCGGCGGAATGCACACCGCTGTCGCCAGCATGACGGTCAACGGAAAGAAAATCGAGTCCCCGCCATTCTCGTTTTTTGTGAAGCCGTTCACCCCGGAGACGTCCCCGCTTCCCCAAAATTTCGACTTGCTGAAAGCCTTGTCCCAGACGAGTGGCGGGCAATTTTGTGACAGTGACAAGCTCAATGAAGTCCTCTCATCGATCGAGATCAAGACGAGCCGGGAAGATCGGATCACTTACAGGAACCTCTACGATTCGCCCGGCTTGCTCGCCGTTCTCATGGGTTTGCTGGTGGCCGATTGGATTCTTCGCAAACGCAGGAGCATGCCATGAAAACAATTTCACCCGTACGAAAAGGCATGGTAGAGTGCGACTGTTCCGGATTGCCGATCCTTTCCATTCCTTGAAACGCTGACTCCCTCTTCCCCGTGTCCATACAAGCCATTTGTAAAGAGTTGCAAAAAATCGGCCGGCTTATGAACTGCTGGCAGGCCGAGTTGTGGGCTGCCGCGTGGTTTTCCGGCACCATGGGAATCCTCTGGCTTGCGGGTCTGGCCGACATTTTCCTCCACTTGGGACATGCGGGGCGGATCGTGTTGTGGGCGTTCACGCTGGTGGCCTTCGGGGTCGGGCTGTGGCGCGTGCGCAAGGCGCTCTCGACCGCGCGCAGCCTGGAGTCTGTCGCCGCGCGGATCGAACAGGTTTTCCCCCAACTCGACAACCACCTCATCAACGTGCTGCAATTTTCGCTTGCCGCGTCCGCCGACCCGCTGCGCACCACATACATCCGCCAGGGCGTCCCGAACTGGCACGAGGTTCGCGTCAACAACCTGCGGGAACGCGCGCACCACCGCCGCGCCTACATCGCGCTCGCCGTCGCTGTCGCGCTCATCGCCGCGCCATTTTTCTGGATGAACGAAAGCTGGGGCAACGCGCTCGCCCGCATCCTCAATCCGTTCACGTCCCGCCCGGCTTCAACGCTGGCGCAGATTTCCGGCGTGACGCCTGGAAACACCGAAATCATCGGCGGCGAGCCCCTGACCGTGAAGATCTCCGCTGTCGGCAAGGCGGGTCAGCCGGTGAGGATCAATCTGTGGCCGGTGGACGATCATCCGGACAGCATCCTCATCGGCAAACTGGCCGGAAGCGGATCCGAGGAATTTTCCTATCAGATTCCCAAGGTCACGACCCCCTTCGATTACCAGATCCTTGCGGGGGATGCCGTGTCGGAGCGTTTTCACGTCGCGATGTTGCCGCCCCTCGCGATCAAGAAACTCGAGGTGACCATCACCCCGAGAAAAGAAACGGGGCAACCTCCGCGCACACTCAATGGACTCACCGGGCAAATCATCGTGTCGCACGGAGCGGAACTGGGCATCAAACTCACCTGCAACCGTCCGTTGCTTCGCGCCTTTATGGCGGGCGGCAGCGGGGCCTCCGTGCCGCTCGCCTCGCTTGCGGAGGGCAGGGAATGGATCGGAACCCTGCCGGTCGACAGCGATGGCACTGTGATTGTTGTCGGCTATGCCGCAGGGGATGAAAAACTGACGGCCTCCCTGAAAGTGGCCGTTGAGCCGGATCGTCCGCCGACGGTCAGGATTATCGCGCCCACCGGCAATCTTGTCACACTTGCCGCCGGCGCCGTTCCGTCGATCCAGTGGGAGGCGACCGACGATTTCGGACTGACAAAGGTTGTGGTCGAGCAGATCCCACTCGAAAAGACCCGGCCCGACGCGACCCCGGAAGGCCCCGGAACCGTTCTGCAAGAATGGTCCGCGCCAAATAATGCCCGCACTTTTTCCAAGACTTGGAAAGGAGACATCCTCCCCAAGCCGGAGCATCCCGTCGGATTCCGCGTGGTCGCCATTGATAATTACGGTCCCGGCGCACCGCATCGAACCCCGTCGGCGGTCTTGGTTTTCCAGACGGTTGGAGTGCAGGAGTTGGCGGACGTCGCCACGAAGGGTGCCGACGAAACAGAGGCCACGCTGGCCAAACTCGTCGAAGCGCAAACAAAAAATCTCGCGCGCACGGAACAACTCGTCGCAACGCTGGGCGCGGTGAAGCCGGACCAATGGGTCGAGCCGCAGGATGCCCAGAAGGAGATCCGCAGAATCACCGGAGTTCTGCTGGCCGATCCGAAAAAACCGTTCGCCACGTTGCACGAAAAGGTGTTCTCCCTCTATCAGGAACAAATGCAGCAGGTGATCGCCGTCCTTCAGACCCTGCCAACGGCCGACGCCGCGGCAAAATCCGCGCAGGCCGCCCGCGCGATCCAGCTCCAGACCTGGATTCTCCACATCCTGAGCGGGGTGCAGGCCATGATGCCGAAGGTCGGAAAGGACAAACAAATCACCGATATTCTGACCGTGATGGATCTCATTGTGAAGGGCGAGACCGAACTGGTGAACTCCACGAAAACGAGCGCCTCCTCCCCTTCCAAGGATTCGGGCGTTTTGGCAAAAAAACAGGATCGTCTTGCCGGCGATGCCGACCAGTTTGTCGCCGCCGCAAAGGATGCCGCCGCCAAACTGAAGGGATCGGATGCGGCCTTCTCGGAATTGCTGGCCAAAGTCTCCGCCGAAATAGGCGCGCGCAAAATTCCCGCCGACATGCTTCAAGCCTCCGAGCAGCTCGACGCAAAAGACCTGCCAAAGGCTCTCCCCTTCGAGGAAAGCGCACTCAAAAATCTCAGGGATCTTCAGGTAATGCTCAATTCCTGGCGCGTCGAGCAGGCGGAAAAACAACAGGAGGATCTCGTCGCCGAACTGAAGAAGGACATCAACAAAATCGATAAGCTCCGCGACATGCAGAAAAAAATCATCGAGTCGATGCGTGCGATGAAGGCGACCGAGGACAAGACGACCGAACGCGAAGACGATATAAAAAAGGAGCTGGCTGAAAAACAAAAAGCCATTGAGGAAGCCCTGCTGAAGGTGGCCACCGATCTCCACATCTTTCCGGATGCGAACGTCGGCAATGAGGTCGCCCAAGAGATCACCACCCGCGTGACGAATATCGAGCAGGCCAAAGACTCCGAGCACGCGCCCGCCATGGAACGCGCGCTTCAGAAAGAAGACTTTATTCTCACGGACATGGAAAAGGTCGCCGAACGCGCCAAGGATGGATTGGCCTTCCTGTTGAACACTCCGAACAATGTGAACGCGCTGACCGAGAATTTTGATAAGCAAGAAATGAAGACGATGGCCATGGTTCCACTCGACAACAAGGTCGAGGACTTGATCGGCGATTTGCTGAAGCAGGATGCCGATATCGCCGAAAAAACCAAAAGTTCCGCGACAAACCAAGCCTCGAAAGACGAAGTGATGGAAGGGCCTGTGGCGGAGGGCGAAATTGCCAACTACTCGGCCAAAGGGAAGTCCGGCAATACCGAACCGAAGCATAACGAACAGTCCGGCCGTTCGAACGTCGGTCGCCAGGGACAATCGAACGGCGAAACAGCGGCGGCATCGGGCAAAATCAACAAGGGCGATGATAAACTCGAAAACCGCATGACCCAGGACTCCGCCCAATCCGGAGAAATGGGAAAGATCGACGACAGCGAGGCAAAGGCGGTCGCAACCGGCGGAGGCAAGATGTCCGGATCCGCCGAGGAATCCGGCATGTCCGGACAGGGCCCGCGCCGGGACGCCAAGGACGCGCGCGGTTCGCTCCTCGGCGAACAGGCGTTGATGCGTCAGCGTGCGGAGACGATTTACGCGGCGGCCTCCAAACAACACGTCCGCACCGGATCGCTCGACGTCGCGATCCGCCACATGCGCGAAACCGAAGAGGCGATCCGCGAGGCACGCCCGATTGAGCAGATCCGCGACTTCCGCAGGCAGGCGAGCGAGGCGTTGCGCCGAACCCAGTCAGAACTGACCGTGGGAAGTGCGATGGAAACAAGCGACGCGGCCAATGGCTCTCCCGCGCCGGATCGTGTCGCGGGGACTGCCGACGAAGCCCCCACCGCCTACCAAGGCATGGTCTCGGACTACTACAAGGCGATCAGTAATGCGCAACATTAGGATGATCCGCAGAATGTTCCGAGCCCTCCCAACGACAAGGCTCGGACTCGAAGGGGGCCTTGGGGCCGACGTCCCGTCGGCCTTCGCCCAAGCTCCGCTTCGAGGAATCCTTCTCCCGCATAGAGGCTCCTCCAAGGCCGACGGGACGCCGGCCCTGCGCGCGCTTCTCGCCTGGCTCATCTTTTTCCTCCCCTTCTCCCATGCCCGCGCCGAGGAGGAAAAGTGGCAGGTTCCGGGGGCGGAGATCCGTCTGAAAATGGAGATCGAAAAGAAGCCGAGCGTGCCGGAGGCGGGCATCGTCGTCTTCATCCAGAATGGCGGTCTTTTGCCGTCCCCCGCTTCTCTTGCTGTTGTCTTTGACTCCGCAGGGAAGGAACTCAAGAACGAGTGCATCTGGAACAATCCGAAGGAGGGCTTCGGCTTGGTCTTTGAACCGCCCAAAGGGGAGGGGCCGGTTTCCATTTACTTCAAAAAAAGTTCCAGTGTGCGCGCTTGGACGCCAAAATCGGATTTCCGACCGGGCCTCCTGCTCTACACGGAGACCGGGAAGCACAATCTGAACGACGCGAGGATCATGGGATCCAAGGAGCCTCCCGGAAGCAACGGGCGTGTCGGCTTGGTGCCAATGGTGGCGGATCGTGCAAACCGCTTTGCGACGGGTGATGGCTACATGTCCTATTATTGCGGCTGGCTGAATGTGCCTGAAGACGGGCCGATCTATTACGGAACCGTCTCCTCCGATGGTTCGCAGGCTCTCCTGGATGGAAAGGTGGTTGCGGAGTGGCTGGGCGAGCATCCCTACCGCGAAACGGTTCCGGGTGAGCATGGCCGCACTTCTGTCTTGGACAAGGGGCCGCATCGCTTCGAATACTTCCACTTTACGGCCAACCCGAACCCCCAAACCCAATTCATCTGGCGTCTGCCGGGAACTCAAAAAGATCATGCCGACACGCCGATGAATAATGATTTCGTCCAGTCCGGTTCGGGAAAAATTGTTTCTGTGGAAACCCGGTTTGGATCGCCTCTGGCAATGTTTGAATCCGCGGCTATCAGATATGCCGGCTATGAGGGTGCCTGGATTGATCTGTTCGAGCTGACGGTTCCGTTTTCCAAGACCGCCACCGATTCCGAGGCGACCTGGGATCTGGGCAACAAATACCGCGCAAATGGAACAAGGGTGCTTTGGCCGGTGGTGCGCGGAGATTTTCCCACGGTGAAACTGACACTCAAGAACCGGCTCGGAATGACCTCTTCCTCAAGGGCTCTCTATGCGGACGTGGTGCCAAAGTTCACTGAAGTCACCTCCCCCGAGGATCGCGCTTTGTGGCAGGAAGCACTGCTCAACCGGCTAAAAGCGTCCCCCCTTCGCAGCCATGTCGCCGAGGACTGGCCGAAATGCTTTTGGACGATGCTGCCCGAAATCATCGAGCCTGGCGAGGCTGGCGAACTTCTGGGAGAACTCTTCGAGCATTCCCCCGAGGAACTGCAAAAACTCCCTCCCGAAGCGCGGGAAAAATTGGAGACCATCGCCCTTCAGAATATTGCCGCCGATCACGAAAAGGCGGCCGCCTTTCTGGTCAAGATGATCGGCAATCAAAAAGATCCGGGACGCCGCAGCCACTGGCAAATCTTGCAGATCGATTTTTACCTTTTCGAAATCGGCGATCTGAACACCGCCCGAAAGCTTTCCGAACAGTTCCGGGGGTCGCCGAGCGCGATGAGCCCGGCCGATGTCGCACTCCGGACGGTGCTGTGCGGAGATATCGAACGCCTCAGCGGACATCCCGATCTGGCGATGCAATTCTACGCGGCAGCCCGGCAGGAATACCGGCACGCGACCGCCGCGGCACTCGTGCCGCCCATCGGAAGCAGCATGAATCGTCCGAGCCCGCCGTCCAAACCGCAATCCGCGTCTTCCGCCGCAGCCGGCATGGCGATTGGAGCCGCGAAGGGAACGCAGACGGACTGGCGCGTGCGCACGGTGAGACAGAACGCCTGCTTCAGCCAGGTCAACAGCCTGCTCGACCAGAATTACCTCTCCGAGGCGAAGAGCGCGTTGGACGACTGGCTCGTGGAGTTTCCTTTCAGCAAACTCAGCGGCGATTACACCCTTGCCGAGGCGCGCTACTATTCCCTTCTCGGGAACAACGCGCGTGCCGTTCGGATTCTTAAAGCCTACCGGAAGCAAACGGAAATCTCCAACGAGTTGCCGTCGGCAATGGAAATGGAATTGCGATGCCTTGTCTCCCTTGATCGAAAAGAAGATTTAAAAGAACTTTCCAATGATATCACAAAGCGGTTTCCGGATTTGCCGCTGGCAAAGTTGGCTGCCGATGCCCTTGATGGCACGCCGCTTCCGCCATCAAAACTCATCCGCCCTTAATCCATCAATCATCAGATCGCCATGAGGTTTCCCTCAATCCCGCCTCTCCTCGTCGCCTGTGCGTTGCTTCCCGCAACCGCCTCCGCCGGCCTTCCGGTCAAGGATCCCAACGCACCGGCCGGAACGATCCCGTCTCTCACCGGAGGCCTGCCCGCACAGATTGTCGGCTCGAACAAGGACAAGTTCGGCGGCGAATACAAATCGGAAAACCTTTACACCCCACCCGATCCCGCCTCCGCCGGTGGCATTGCATTTCAGACCTCCGCCCCGGTGGAAAGCGTCTTTGCCGTTCCCCAAAGCAACCAGTTTCTGACCTACAAGGGAACGCTCGGTGCGGATAAAAAGTCGGTCTCCTTCTCGGGATTGCCGATGGCCAAATACGACCTGATGATCGTCTGTGCCAATACGATCTACGAGGGCTTCTGCCTGAACCGCGACGAGAATGACCTGACCCCCGAGGATGTCAAATTCATCAACGTCACCATCGGGCAGTCGATTCCGTTCTTCGATTTCAAGCGGCCGGAGCGCATGAAAGGGCACACTGGCAAGGAAGGGAAAGCGAGTGTCGTTCTCCAGGAAATGCGGATTGATAATTTCCTGAACCAGAACAGCGACTTCATGAAGGGACACCAGATCCGCAGCATCAAGCTCGCCTTTTGCGAGGACGTGGGCAAGGTGGGCTGGCAGCTCCAGCAGACCCGCGAGCTCATTCGCACCGATGTATTTCCCGACATGCCCCACGGCCCGCTCCCCATCAAGTTCCTCGAGCCGCTCGAGGGCATCCGGGTCACGACTTCCGTTAAAAACCTGGGCGAGATTGCCATTCCTTAGTTTTCCGTAAATCCTGCAAATCAAAATCCTATCATTATATGCCAGAACTTATCTTTCTTAACGGCCCCAGCCAGGGACAACGCCTCACGCTTTCGGGCGAATGCATCCAGATGGGCCGGCATCCGGACTGCGCCGTCAACATCGACGACGGCTCGGTTTCCTCGCATCATGCGGAGATCAGGCCCTACGAAAACGGCTGGGGACTTTTCGACCTCAATAGTGCCAACGGAACATTTGTCAACGAGCAGCGCATTGAGTCGGCACTCCTCCAGAATACCAACATCATCGAACTCGGAGAGATTGCCCTGCAATTTCTCGATCAAAACAGCGACGCCGTCCCGAAAAACGAGCCTGTCGCAACGGACGTGCCGGAGGCGACCAGAGAAGACCTCGTTCTCGTCCAAGCGATGGGGCAGCGCGCGGGATTGATCCGGCAGGAAATCGGGAAAGTCATTGTCGGACAGTTCAATGTGGTCGAGGAAATTCTCATGGCGATGATCGGAGGCGGACACGCTCTGCTTATTGGCATGCCCGGCATGGCCAAGACTCTCATGGTCAGCACCATTGCCAGGGTTTTTAATCTCGAGTTCCGCCGTGTCCAGTTCACCCCCGACCTTATGCCATCCGACATCACCGGAACGGAAATTCTCGAGACAAACCGCGACACCGGCGATCGCGAGTTCCGCTTCATCCGCGGCCCGCTTTTCTGCAACCTCCTGCTGGCCGACGAAATCAACCGCACCCCACCCAAAACCCAGGCCGCCCTGCTCGAAGCCATGCAGGAGCACCGCGTGACCGTCGGCAACCAGACCTACCCGCTTGGCGAACCTTTCTTCGTGCTCGCCACCCAAAACCCGATTGAGCAAGAGGGAACCTATCCCTTGCCCGAAGCCCAGCTCGACCGCTTTATGTTCAACATCTGGGTTGACTACCCGAGCGCCGAAGAGGAAGAGCGCATCGTCGAGGCAACGACAAAATCGCACCGGGCCAGCGCGCAGCCAGTGCTCACCAAGGAGGAAGTCTTGCAACTCCAGGAAGTCGTCCGGAAAATTCCCGTCTCGAAGCACGTCATCAAGTATGCCACTTCGTTGGTTCGTTCCACGCGACCGGGCGCTCCGGAAGCACCCGATTTCGTGAAAGAATACGTCTCAACCGGTGCCGGTCCGCGCGCCAGCCAGGTCATGATCATGGCCGCCAAAGCGCGTGCGGTCATGGAAGGGCGCATCCATGTGAGTTGCAGCGATATCAAAAAAGCGGCCCTTCCCGTCTTGAGGCATCGGATTCTGACCAATTTTGCGGCCGATTCCGAAGGTCTGACCTCGGTACACCTCGTCGCCCGCCTCCTCAAATCCGTTCCGGAGCCGACAGAGAAGGACTACCAGCCCGCACGCATGGAAAACCGAAAATAAAACCCCGCCGGCTCAACGGGGGGGCGTTTTTTTGATTTGTCTCGCCCGGGAAATCCACTAAAGACAATGCGTATGGCGACGAATCGAAAAATACGTTACGGTATGGTTGGCGGCGGACGGGGAGCTTTTATTGGTGCGGTGCATCGCATCGCCGCTTCGATGGATGGGCGGATCGATCTCGTCTGCGGCGCGTTTTCGGCCGATCCGGAAAAATCGAAGCTCAGCGGTGCGGATCTCTTTCTCCCTCCCGGACGGTGCTACGGCAGCTTTGAAGAAATGATTCTCGCGGAAAAGACGCTGCCTGCCGGTCAGCGGATGGATTTCGTGGCGGTTGTCACCCCGAATCACATGCATTTCCCGCCCGCAAAACTGGCGTTGGAAAACGGCTTCCATGTCCTTTCCGACAAGCCGGCCACGTTCGATCTCGCCGAGTCCCGCGCCCTCGGCTCCCTCGTGAAAAAGACAGGCCTTCTCTACGCGCTCACCCACAATTACACCGGCTATCCGATGGTCAAGGAAGCGCGCGACCTTGTCCGCTCGGGACGGCTCGGAAAACTCCGCAAAATCGTCGTCGAGTATCCCCAGGGCTGGCTCGCCACACGGCTCGAAGAATCCGGCCAAAAGCAGGCGGCCTGGCGCACCGACCCCGCGCGCTCGGGCGCGGCCGGCTGCGTCGGCGACATCGGCACCCACGCTGAAAATCTTGCGGAATATGTCACCGGACTGAAAATCAGCGAGTTGGCCGCCGATCTCACGACGTTTGTGGACGGACGGCTCCTCGATGACGACGCCAATGTTCTCCTGCGTTTCGAGGGGGGGGCCAAAGGCATCCTCCATTGCAGCCAGATCAGCGTCGGCGAGGAAAACAGCCTCAACCTCCGTGTCTATGGCGAAAAGGGCGGCCTCGAATGGCACCAGCACGAACCGAACACGTTGCTGGTAAAATGGAACGACCAGCCGGCTCAAATTTTTCGCACGGCCGCAGGCTACCTCGGCGCAAGTGCCGCCGCCGCCACCCGCACGCCGGCCGGCCACCCCGAAGGCTACCTCGAAGCCTTTGCCAACATTTATCGCAACTTCGCCGCCACCATCCTCGCCCGCGAGAACGGGCACCCGCCCACGGAAATCGAAAACGACTTTCCGAAAATCGAGGACGGCATCCGCGGGATGGCGTTCATCGAAGCCGTCGTTGCCTCGGGAAAAGCCAACGCCGCCTGGACCGGACTTTCCGTTTAATACCAACCCCACAATCCCACCATGTCACGACCCGTCACCCTGTTCTCCGGCCAATGGGCCGACCTCCCCCTCGAAACCCTCCTCCCCAAGATCAAATCCTTCGGCTACGATGGCGTGGAACTCGCCTGCTGGGGCGATCACTTCGATGTCTCCAAAGCCGATCATGCCTACTGCGATGCCAAGCGCGCCCTGCTCGCCAAGCATGGCCTGAAGTGTTTCGCCATTTCCACACATCTTGTCGGCCAGGCGGTCTGCGACAACATCGACGCCCGCCACCAGCAAATCCTCCCCCAGCACATCTGGGGCGACGGCGACCCGGAAGGCGTCCGCCAGCGGGCGGCCGCGGAAATCATCCGCACCGCAGAGGCCGCCAAACGCTTTGGCGTCGGTGTCGTCAATGGCTTCACCGGCTCGTCAATCTGGCATCTCTGCTACAGCTTCCCGCCCGTCCTCCCCGGCCAGATCGATGCCGGCTACCAGGACTTCGCCAAACGCTGGACACCTATTTTCGATGCGTTCCAGAAGCTCGGTCTCCGTTTCGCCCTGGAGGTTCATCCCACCGAAATCGCGTTCGACATCAGCTCGGCCGAACGCGCGCTCGCCGCTGTGGATTATCATCCGGCCTTCGGCTTCAACTACGACCCCTCGCATTTTGGCTATCAGGGCGTGGACTACGTCGCCTTCCTCCGCAAATTCCACGACCGCATTTTCCATGTCCACATGAAGGACGTCGCTTGGAACCTCGGCTCGGAAGCCGGCGTCTTCGGAGGAAATGTCGATTTCCACAAGCCCGAACGCTACTGGGATTTCAAAAGCGTCGGCCGCGGGAATATCAATTTTGAAAAGATCATCCGCGCCTTGAACGACATCGGTTACAACGGCCCGCTGAGCGTCGAGTGGGAAGACGGCGGCATGGATCGCGAACACGGTGCCACCGAAAGCTGCGCCAACGTGAGGCGCGTCGATTTCCCCCCCTCAAAGCTCGTTTTCGACGAGCAGTTCGCAAAAAAATAATACAGTCACCGGCAAGCCCCTCCCCTTGGGGAAAGATTCGGATTCCCTGAGGGTTCGCTCCCGTCGGCCCCACGCGGACTACAGCGGGAGCGTCTGATAATCCCTGCAAAGGAAAATCGTGAACGTGCGGCCGTCGGGCAGCCTGATCCGCCGCAATGGAGACACGCTGGAAAAGGCCCCTTTGATCGTCTGGGGAAGTTCGGCACCAAGGAAAAGTGCCGAACAACCGATGAACGGATTGATGCCTTTTTGCTCGGTGAAATATTCATCCGCAATCTTTGGGCTTCCCACGAAATCGGCATACGACGGCCAGAGACCGAACTGGCTGGAAATATTGGGAGATTCGGGAATAAAAACAAGCGGAGAAACCGCCCGCCGCCCGCCGCCAGGATGGTATCCCAGAACCGCCGCCAAATCCGGGCTCTCGGCAATTAAAACCCCCTTTTTGTCCCCCGCCGGGATTTCGCGCTCGGAGGATTGAAATTCCCGCGCAAGAACCGACCATCCAACGCGTCCCCGGGCCTCTTTCCACAGGGCGACTCCGCTTGCAAGCAGCGCAATTATGACGACGAAGGAAGCGGCAGAAGCCGCCCAGGAAAACTTCCGGCCCTCCGCCAGAAGGAAAATGACGGCGGGCACCACGCCCAAAAAGACCGCGCTGCCGCCCGCTTCCCCCCGGAGCGCGCAATACAACCACCAGAGCCACGCCGGGCCGCAGACCGCCAACAGAAATCGCGGACGGACGTGCTGACGCGCCTCACGCACCATCCATCCGAATCCCACCAAGAGGAACAGCCCGGCAGGAACCGAAAACACGCGGAGAAAATCCCACAACCTTTCCGCGAATCCCGCCGGTCGAAATGCCCAGGCCGTCCGAAGCGTGCCCCCGACGACAGGAATCCACTCCAGCGAGGCATTCCAGGCCATCGGCCCCCACAGCGCGAGAACAACAAGAAAGACAACCAGCGCGAGTCCGGCAAAATCGCTCTTGTCACGGTGACGGGGAAACGCGAGCAGCACGGCCACCAGCCCCGCCGGAACAAGAACCGCCTCGTAACAAAAACCTGTCGCCAGCGCAAAACACACACCGGATGCGCCCCAGAAAATCCCGCGTCCGTCCCAGGCAAGCCGCGCCATCCACACCCCGGCCAAAACAAAAACGAGGGAGGGCATCGCCGGCCCAACGGTCATCGCATTGGTGTTGAAGACGGGGAGCGCGTTCAGGACGACCACCACCCAGGCCGCCACGGCTCTGTCATAAATGTTGCGCGCCAGCAGCCAGGCCAGACCTCCCGCCGCCAACGCCAGGATCGGCCACGAAATACGCGCCGCGGCAAGCGCCGGGAATCCAAAAAAATCAAACGCCCTCACCCAACTGGCCGTCCCGGCGGGGCCGTCAAAAAATGCCGGTGCCATCCGCTCCGAGCACATCCAGAAATAGGCTTCCTGCGGCGCGATCGGCTGCAGGGCCACCCACCCGCAGCGCAACGCGGCCAGCACGACAAGAAAGACAAATACGGATTTTGGTTTCATGGAGTCGATAACGCGGGGTGCTTCAAATGAATTCCCGGAAGCAAGCGCCCTCCGAACCTCTGCCAGAGCCACTCCATCCCGCGCACCACCAGGATCGCAAGAAGAGTTCCCAGCACACACGAAGCGGCAACGTCGGTCGGCCAATGCGCCCCCACATACATCCGGCTGTAGGCAACCAGCCCCGCAGGCAGAAAAGCAACCCACCCCCGCCGCCGGTAAAATAAAAACACAACGGTCGCAGCGGCAAAGTTGTTGGCCGTGTGCCCCGACGGGAACGAGTTCCCCCGTTCCGGGATCTTCCCCGGCGGGGTCAAGCGGATCTGAAGCGGTTTCGCCAATGCGAGAAATCGGGGCTTCGCCTTCGCCAGATCAAGCGAGCGGGCTCCTTCGAGAACGTCCTTCGGGCGCGGCCGGCCGACGGCATGCTTCAGGGAATTCACCACGATCCCGTCGGTGACTCCAACGGCAATGACCGCCGCCACGAGCATCGCCCGCGCCCGGAACCCCCCGGCCAGAAAAATCCAGACCATCGCAACAATGAGGAACGGCCACCAAAAATCCCAACAGGAAAGCGTGGCCATCAGCCCGTCAAGAGCCGGACGGGCCCCTGTCCGGTTAATCAGAAAAAAGATTTGCTGGTCCATGTGGGAAGCGGCGGCGCTGCCAAGGAATCGGAAAATCCCTCCCGCTTGACAAGCCTTCAGATGCCGCCCGCCGGAATCTTTCGCCGACTCCCCGCAATTTCCTCTTGCGTGCGGAGAGGAAATCCTTTCATCCTACCGCCCGCTCGTATTGATGAGACGGAATCCATTGACAATCCCTTTTAAAAAATCTGATTCATGCCTCGCATGAACAAACGTTGTCCGCGCATTTTGCGCTTCCGTCCGGATGCTCCACGCTCATGATGGGCCGCGCATCGTTCCCAACCACAACCCGGAGGCCCCATTAACTTAAAGGATATTCGCATTAATGAACGGATCCGCGCCCGCGAAGTGCGTGTGATTCTTGCTGCAACAAACGAACAACTCGGAGTGCTCCGGCTCGACGAAGCCATCCGCCGCGCGCGCGGCATGGGGCTGGATCTGGTCGAGATCGCCCCGAATGCCCAGCCGCCGGTTTGCCGGATCGTTGACTTCGGCAAGTTCCGCTACGAACTCTCGAAGCAGGAAAAAGAAAAAAAACACATCGTCAACAGGGTCAAGGAAGTCAAATTCCGGGTCAATATCGACGAACATGACTACCTGACAAAAGTCCGGCACGCCGAGGATTTTCTCGACAAGGGCAACAAGGTGAAAGTGCATCTGCAATTCCGCGGACGCGAAATGGCTCACCAAGAGCTGGGCATGCTCGTTGTGCGCCGCGTGCGCGACGATCTTGCCGGCATGGCCCATGTGGATATGGAACCGAAGCTTGTCGGGCGCGCGATCGGCATGACGCTCAGCCCGCTGCCCGCCGGCAAACGCCATCGCAAATTCACGAAGTATGGCGAAATCCTCGAGCCGCAGGCCGGGGAGCAAGAGGGAAGCGGGGAGTAATCGCCGCCCGGCGACTGTGGCCGCCGGATCCCCTGTCACCAAACAATGCGAATGAACCGTCGGCTTTTCCTCTTCGATATCGACGGCACCCTGCTCACTTCCGGAGGAGCCGGAGCCGGGGCGCTGGCGGATGCCATGCTGTCCCGCTTCGAGGTCGCCGAGGACTTCGTTGGCATCACGCTGGCCGGTGCGACCGATGCGTTGATCGCCCGGGCTTTGCTCGAGAAACACGGCATCGATGGCACCGCGGAAAATACCGCCGCCCTGCTCGACAGCTATCTGCACCATCTGCCGCACCGCCTTCCCCGGCACGACGGGAATCTTCTGCCCGGCATCCTCCCGCTCCTTGATGCGCTCCGCGCGCGCGAGGATGTCGTGCTCGCGCTGCTCACCGGCAACCTTGTCCGCGGTGCGGAAATCAAACTCGGCCACTACGGGGTCTGGGACTATTTCGAATTCGGGGCCTTTGCCGACGACCACCCCGACCGCAACGAACTGGGAAAATACGCGCGGGCCCGCGCCTTCGAAAAACACGGCGTGGAATTTCCTCCCGACCGGATCTACGTCTTCGGCGACACACCCCGGGATATCGAATGCGGACGGGCGATCGGCGCGCGCACCGTGGCGATCGCCACCGGCGAGTATTCCCGCGCCGCGCTCGCCGCGCACACCCCGGATTTCCTCTTCGACGACCTCTCGGATACCGCCGCGGTCCTCGCCTCACTTTTCTAAACACAAAAAACTTCCGCACCCGCCGCCGGCCGGTGCCGACTTTTCAAAAAACGGGACTTGCCAAGTTTTTGTGCGTGCATTAGATGTTCTAATACCTATGAATCCCGTCGTATTCAACAATACCGTATTGCGCGATGGACACCAGTCCATGGCGGCCACCCGCATGAAAACCAGCCAGATGCTCCCGGCGGCACCGATTCTGGATTCCATGGGCTTTGGGATGCTGGAGACCTGGGGCGGGGCGACGATCGACACCATGCTGCGCTTCCTCGGCGAGCAGCCGTTCGACCGGGTGCGGGCCCTGCGCAAAGCCGCTCCAAACACCCCGCATGGCATGCTCCTGCGCGGCCAAAATATCGTCCAATACAAGTGCTTCCCGGATGACGTGGTCGAGCTGTTCGTGAAATGCACGGCCGATGCCGGCATTGAGGTCTTCCGGATTTTTGACGGCTTGAACGACCCCCGGAACCTGGCACCGGCGATCGCCGCCGTGCTCAAGGCGGGCAAGCACGCCCGGGGGGAACTCTGCTACACGACGAGCCCGGTGCATACCACCGCGGCCTTTGTCAAATTCGCCGGAGAACTCAAGGAAATGGGCTGCCAATCGATTTGCATCAAGGATATGTCGGGCGTGATCACGCCGCGCGCCGCCGGAGAACTCGTCTCCGAGATCACCAAACTCACCGGGCTGCCCGTCTCGCTCCACAGCCATGAGACCGCGGGGCTCGCCGCCGCTTCGTATGTCGCGGCGACAGATGCCGGCGCCTATGCTGTCGAGACTTCGATCACTCCGTTCGCCAATGGCACCTCCCAGCCGGACACGCTGCGCATGCTGGCCCTCTTGGAAGGCAACCCGCGCCAGCCGCATTTCGACCGCAAGAAACTCGCCGGGCTGCGCGAGTATTTCACCGGAGTCTATAAGGAAATGGAGGCGTTCACCTCGACCGCCAACCAGATTGTGGACAGCGACACGCTTGTCTATCAGGTTCCCGGCGGCATGCTCTCGAACTTCCGCGTCCAGCTCAAAGATCTCAACATGAGCGACCGGATCGATGAGGTTCTCGCCGAAATTCCCCACGTCCGCAAGTGCCTCGGCTGGGCACCGCTCGTCACCCCGATCTCCCAGATCGTCGGCACCCAGGCGATGCTCAATGTGAAGTTCGGACGCTGGAAAAATTTCTCTCCTGCCGCGATGGATATCGTCCTCGGATTTTACGGAAAAACTCCCGGCGAGGTGGATTCCGAAGTCCTCGCCCTGGCGGAAAAAAACACCGGCAAATCCCCTCTCACCGCACGGCCGGCCGATGGCCTCAAGCCCCAGGTTGAGGCGCTCCGCAAACAACTCGGCGAAAAAAATCTCCCGACCACCGACGAGGCGGTTGTCCTCTTCGCGATGTTCCCGATGGAATACGAGAAGCTGATCAAAGATCCCGGCTCGATCACGATCGGCGCTCCGAAAAAAGCCGCTCCCGCCGCCGCAGCCCCCGCCGCTTCCGCCGCCGCGCCAATCCGCACCGGACGCAGCCAGCACCTGCTCATCACCGTCAATGGCAAAAGCAGCGATGCGCTCGTCGAAGAAATCCAATAAAGAGTTTTCAGTGCTCAGTATTAAGTAACGCCCGCATTCATCCCACATTTCTCATCATTCCCATGAAACTCAATCTTGATGAATTCCCGCCCGCCACCTCCGAGGAATGGCGCAAAGCCGCCGAAGAATCCCTCAAAGGCGCGCCATTCGACAAAAAGCTGATCACCCAAACGCCCGAGGGCATCAGGCTCCAGCCGATCTACCGCAAGGAAGATCTGGAAGCCCTCGCCCCCGCCGAGGCCTGGCCGGGCCTCGCTCCGTTCACCCGGGGCGGCGCGGCATCGGGCTTCAAAGCAAAGCCGTGGCTGATCGCACAGGAACTTCCCTGCGGTTGCCCCGACCGGTTCAACAAGGCTCTCAAAAGCGATCTCCTGCGCGGACAGAATTCCGTTGCCATCCTCCCCGATGTGGCGACCCGCCATGCGATGGATCCCGATGAGGCGGCCAGCGGCGAGGTCGGCGAATGCGGGCTCTCGCTCGCGACGCTCGACGACGCCTCCCGCGCGTTTGCGGGCATCGATTTTCAAGCCGCTCCGGTTCTCGTCTTTGCCGGGGCCAGCGCGCTTCCGCTGGCTGGTCTCCTGCAAGCCGTCTCCGGCGACAAGGATCTCGCCGGGGCCGTTCTCGCCGACCCGCTCACCGAGTGGGCGCGCGACGGAAAACTCGATGTCTCGCTTGATGTCGCCTACACCGAACTTGTCACGCTCTCGAAATGGGCCGCAGGCAAAGGCGTCCGCACGGCGGGCATCCAGGCGAACCTCTGGGCCGATGCCGGTGGCAGTGCCGTCGAGGAACTCGCCTTTGGTCTCGCGACGGGAGCCGCCTACTTCCGAGCCCTCGCGGCCGGAGGAGTCCCCGACGACGAGATCGCCCCGCGCTTTGTCATGGCGCTCTCGCTCGGCTCGAACCTCTTCATGCAGATCGCGAAGCTTCGCGCCGCCCGTCTCCTCTGGAACCGGATCGTCGGGGCGTTCGGCGTCAAGCCCGCGCCGCTCTTCATCCACGGCCGCAGCAGCATTTTCAACAAATCAACGCTCGACCCGCACACGAACATGCTCCGCGCCACGTCGGAAGGGTTTGGCGGCGTCATCGGCGGAGTCGATAGCATGCACGTCGCGGCCTTCGACGAACCGATCCGCACGCCGGACGAATTCTCGACCCGCATCGCCCGCAACATCCACGTCATCCTCGCCGAGGAATGCGGGTTTGCCGAAGTCGCCGATGCGGCGGGAGGCTCCTGGTATGTGGAATCGCTCACGATCGAACTCGCGAAAAAAGCCTGGGAGCTTTTCCAGAAAGTCGAGAGTCTCGGTGGCATGGCCGCCGCGCTCCGCGAGGGCTTCCCGCAACAGGCGGTCGCCAAGAGCGCTGCCGCCCGATTGGATGCCGTCTCCAAACGCCGTGAGCCGATCCTCGGCGTCAACCTCTTCCCCAATCCCGACGAAGTCCCGCTGGCCGCAAACGCCGACGATGCCGGCAAAAAACTCGCCGAGCACTCGAACCGGATCGCTGCCGCCCGCAAGGGGGGAGTGACCCTCGCCGCCGCAACGGTCGATGAGGTCGCCAAGACATTCCTCGCCGGAGCCACGATCGGCGAGATCCGCAAGGCTCTCCCGCGCAAGGGTGCCGCCGAATCCGAAATCGCCCGCGTGCGCGTCATCCGCGCCGCCGCCGGCTACGAAGCCCTCCGCGCCGCCGCCCAATCGAAGCCGACCCAAATCTGGCTCGCCAAATTCGGCCCGCCGAAGCAGTCGAAAGCCCGCGCGGACTTTGCATTCGGATTCCTCGCCGCCGGCGGCTACGACATCCGCCAGGAAACCGCCGGCGCCAAGTCGGTCGAGGAAGCCATCGCGCAGGCTGTCGCAGCCAAGGCTCCGGTCGTCGTGGTCTGCTCGACCGACGACACCTACCCGGAAATCATCCCCGCATTTGTCCCGGCCCTCAAAGCCAAACTCCCGGGCGTGAAGGTGCTGCTCGCCGGATTCCCGCCGGATCAAATCGAAGCCCACAAAGCCTCGGGCGTGGACGACTTTATCCACCTCAAAGTCGATTGCCTCGCCTTCCTCTCCAACCTCCACAAGGAACTCGGCCTCATCTGATGCCCATTATGAACTGCCCCGACTTTACAAAGATCGATTTCAGCACGGAACCCTCCGCCACCGAGCCCGCATGGGGAAAGGCGTTCCAATCCGAAACCGGAAAATCGCCCGCCGATTCCGTCTGGACAACGAACGAAACCATCCCGGTCAAGCCGGCCTACGGCCCCGCCGATCTCGCGGACTGCAACCACCTCGGTTTCACCGCCGGTGTGGCCCCGTTCCTGCGCGGACCCTACGCGACGATGTATGTCCAGCGTCCGTGGACGATCCGCCAATATGCCGGGTTCTCGACCGCCGAGGAATCGAACGCCTTCTACAAACGCAACATCGCCGCCGGGCAGCAGGGACTCTCGGTCGCCTTCGACCTCGCCACCCACCGCGGCTACGACTCCGACCACCCGCGCGTCGTCGGCGACGTCGGCAAGGCGGGTGTCGCGATCGATTCGATCCTCGACATGAAGATCCTCTTCGGCGGCATCCCGCTCGACAAGATCAGCGTCTCGATGACCATGAACGGCGCGGTTCTCCCGATCCTCGCGTTCTACATCGTCACCGCGCTCGAGCAGGGCGCCACGCTCGACCAGCTCGCCGGCACGATCCAAAACGACGTCCTCAAGGAGTTCATGGTGCGGAACACGTATATCTATCCGCCGCTCCCCTCGATGCGCATCATCGCGGACATCTTCGAGTTTGCCTCCCAGGAGATGCCGAAGTGGAATTCGATCTCGATCTCGGGCTACCACATGCAGGAAGCCGGCGCGACCGCCGACCTCGAAATGGCCTACACCCTCGCGGACGGGCTGGAGTATCTCCGCACCGGCACGGCCGCCGGACTCGACATCGACGCGTTCGCGCCCCGGCTCTCGTTCTTCTGGGCGCAGGGGAAAAACCTCTTCATGGAAGTCGCGAAGATGCGCGCCGCCCGCGTCCTCTGGGCAAAAATCGTGAAGGGCTTCAACCCGAAAAACCCGAAGTCCATGGCTCTGCGCACGCACTCGCAGACAAGCGGTTGGTCGCTCACCGAGCAGGATCCTTTCAACAACATCGCCCGCACGTGCATCGAGGCGATGGCCGCCGCGATGGGCCACACGCAGAGCCTCCACACAAACTCGCTCGACGAGGCGATCGCCCTCCCGACCGACTTCTCGGCCCGCATCGCCCGCAATACCCAGCTCTTCCTCCAAAACGAAACCGGCATCTGCTCGGTCGTCGATCCCTGGGGCGGCAGCTATTACGTCGAGGCCCTCACCCACGAACTCCTCGAAAAAGGCTGGGCCCACATCCAGGAAGTCGAAGCCCTCGGCGGCATGTCGAAGGCGATCGAAACCGGTCTCCCGAAAATGCGCATCGAGGAAGCCGCCGCCCGTCGCCAGGCAAAAATCGACTCGGGCCTCGAAACAATCGTCGGCGTCAACAAATACCGCCTCGAAAAAGAAGACCCGCTCGATATCCTCACGGTCGATAACACGGCGGTCCGCCTCTCCCAAATCGAACGCCTCAAAAAACTCCGCGCCGAACGCGACGAGCCCGCCGTCCAGCGTTGCCTCGCCGCCATCACCGCCGCCGCCTCGGACAAAAAGAACGGCAACCTCCTCGCCCTCGCGATCGAGGCCGCCCAAGCCCGCGCCACCCTCGGCGAAATCTCCGACGCCGTGGAAAAGGTTGCCGGTCGCTACCAAGCGGTCATACGATCAATCAGCGGTGTCTACGCCTCATCCTACGGACATATGGACGATATCAAAGCAGTGCGCGCATTGGCCGACGCCTTCGAAAAACGCGAGGGCCGCCGCCCCCGCATCCTCATCGCCAAAATGGGCCAGGACGGACACGACCGCGGCGCGAAAGTCGTCGCCACCGGCTACGCCGACCTCGGCTTCGACGTCGATATCGGCCCGCTCTTCCAAACCCCGGAAGAAACCGCCAAGCAGGCGGTCGAAAACGACGTCCACATCGTCGCCATGTCCAGCCTCGCCGCCGGCCACAAAACCCTCCTCCCCGCTCTCGTCGCGGAACTCAAACGCCTCGGACGCGAGGACATCCTCGTCGTCGCCGGCGGAGTCATCCCCGCCCAGGACTACGACTTCCTCCGCCAAAACGGTGCCTGCGCGATCTTCGGCCCGGGCACCAAAATCCCCGAGTCCGCCAAAGAACTCATCGAAATCCTCAACGCCCGGGCAGCGTAGAAGGTTTCACGCAGAGACGCGTCAGAGACGGTCAACGCACGGGGAGAGCATCAGGCGGGATATGCAGCTTGAATTCCATTGCGCCGCGCAAAACCCGCACGATCTGGAAGAGGTCTGTCCCGCGTATTGACGCCTGCTTTGAAAGAGTGGATGCGGCATGGCAATGGCGTAACTGTAAACGGGGACAACGCGCATGATTTTGCACGGCCCGCGATTTCCCGGGTCGGAGGCGCGACGAAATGAGGTTCTTATCCCTATCCAATTCCTCATGAAAAAAACTCAACTTTCCCCTTGCGGATAACCACAGTTGCCCGGCGAAATGCCTCCTGCCTCCTGATCGGCAGATCGCTCGCCGAGCCGTCCGTCGATTCCTTCCGTTTCGGTGCCAAAAGGGGATAAAAGGCCTACAGGATCCCGAGCTTCATTTTTCCCGCCTCGCTGATCATGCCTTGGTTCCATGGCGGATCCCAGACGAGATCGACTTCCGCTTCGTCCACGCCTTCGAGGGAGAGGATTTTTCCGCGGGCGTCGGCCGCGATCGTCGGACCCATGCCGCAGCCGGGGGCGGTGAGCGTCATTTTCACATTCACCGCGGTTTTTCCTTCGGCATTTTGAGAGATGCTGCAATCGTAGATGAGGCCGAGATCCACGACATTGACAGGAATTTCCGGGTCGAATACGGACTTGAGCTGGTTCCAGACGGCGGCCTCCGTCGAGCCATCGACTTTGACTTTTTCGACCGGCGCATTGGGATCGCATCCCAGGGCGTCGGCATCTTTGAGCTCGATGCGGGCTAGCCCGCCCGGGGTGGCGACGGTGTATGCGCCGCCGAGCGATTGGGTGATCACCACTTCCATGCCGGCCGGCAGGACGAGCGGGTGACCGCTTGGAATCTGGACGGCGTCGCAGTCGCGTGTGAGTTTGATTTCTCCGTGGGAAGGCATGGCGGCAATGGGAATTTTGTCAGAGCATAGGGTGTTTCTCCGGGATTTCAACCCCGCGCAAAAACAAAGAGTCAGCGACCGGGTTCCATGCCGACGCGGACGAGATCGATGTCCTGCTCGCGCTGTTTGCCGATGCCGATGGTTTCGGCGCTTTCGAGCCATACCGTCAGGGGAAGGACGCTCGGGAGCTTAGCCGGTTTTCTCGCTTCGTCGATGAGGCGTGCGGCGGTGGCATCGATGGCCACCGGGTCGCGGCCCGCGAACAGAGTGAAGTGGTCGAGGAGGAAGCCGGGATTCGGGGCGGGTCCGCCGGCGTATTGCATGACGAGGCCGTCCATGATGGTGAGAACCACTTTGTCACGGATGATCGCATCGGAGTAAATTTCGGCCAGATACGGATCGCCATAGGCCGGCGGCTTGGTGAACCGGCGCCAGTTGTCGAGGTTGGGAAGGGTCATGTTTGCGAGCGCACCGTTGATTCCGGTGAGAAAGCTGTCGCTCAGAGAGGGCACATTGATCACTTTCGTCACCCCGGTGCTGAGAACCTTCGCGTAGCAACTTTTGCTGCTGAGCTGGTCGCCGGTTCCCAGAACATCCGCCAGCCGGGTGCCGGCCCTGTCGCCGAATCCGCTGTCCCCCCAAATGAGCCGCCCGAGAACAGGCGCGCTCACCTGGGACTTGCGGTCGTAGCCTTTGACCGGATCCACCCATCGCAGTTGATAGCGCGCGCTGTCGGTGCGGTATCCCGCCGCCAAAAGATCCGCCAGATTGCGATCCCAGACGATGATGTTCGATGGCGGAATCCCGGCCGCCGCCAAGCCTTCGACAATCGCATCGACGACCGCGGGATTCGTGCCGCTGATCGCGCCGCCTGATGCGGCAACCTTGATGCCCACCCGGTCGGTTTTGGCAACCAGCGAGGCCCAGGCCGCGCCCACTTCCGGGCGGCCGGTCGCCCGCATGACCAGGCTGTTCACCATCCGGCGGACGACGCCCGCGTTCACTTTCCGGTTGTCTGTCAGCGAGGAGGAGTCCATCGCATAATAAACGGTCGCCCGCCCGGCCGGAGGAGCGGGCTGCGGCACCTGGCCGAAACACGTTGCCGTCAGAAAAACCGCGGCCAGCAGGCCCAGCCGTCCTGCCCGGCGGGAAAAGGCGGGGGGACGCAAGCACGGAGAACGCCGTGAGGCCGACGGCCCGACCGCCCTTGACGCGTTGCAACCCAAAGCCGGTGAGAGTAGTTTCATTCCATGGTTCGCCATTTATACGTGCATATTCCGTTTTGTCCGAAAGTGTGCCCGTATTGCAGTTTCTACAAAGAAGCAAGCGATCGCAATAAAACGAAGGCTTTTCTTGGGGCCGTGCTGGCGGAGGCAGCCCGCGCGTCTCCCGGCCTGCAACCGGAGACCGTTTTTTTCGGCGGCGGGACACCGACCGCACTTTCCACCCCCCATCTGGAATTCTTGATCGGGGGACTGCGCGATTGCATCGACTTTTCCAGGGTTCGGGAATTTTCCCTGGAGATGAATCCGGCCACCGTTTCGCACGAAAAGGCGTCGGCTCTCCTTGCGGTGGGGGTGAACCGCGTGAGCATGGGCATCCAGTCGTGGGACGACGGGCTTCTCAAAACGCTCGGCCGCGTGCATTCCTCGGCACAGGCGCTCCGCAGCTATGAAATCCTGCGCGAGACCGGTGTGCCCAACATCAACCTCGATCTCCTCTTTGGAATTCCCGGACAATCCGAAGCCCGGTGGCGCGATTCCCTCCGCCGCACAATCGATCTCGGGCCGGATCACCTCTCGGCCTACTGCCTCACCTATGAGGAGGATACCGATTTTTTCCAACGCTTCAAACGGGGCGAAATCGCCGCCGACGAAGAACGCGATGCCCGGTTTTTCGAGATCGCGATGGACGAACTCGAAGCCGCCGGATTCGCGCAATACGAAATCTCGAACTACGCGCGCCCCGGTCGCGAGTGCCTGCACAACCTCGCCTACTGGCGCGGCGCGGACTATGTCGGACTCGGGCCCAGCGCGTTCTCGACGCGCGGTGACACCCGCTGGCGCAACGTGGCCGACACCTCGGAATACATCCGCCGGATCGAAGCCGCGATCGATCCCCGCGACTTCAGCGAGCGGCTGGACTCCGCCACGCGCCGTTCCGAACGCGTAGCCTTCTTGTTGCGCACGCTCGACGGCATCCCGGAGTGCGACGTCGTGCCGGCACGGGCCGAGGCCCTGGCAGCCGCCGGGCTCCTCGTGCGCCGCGAAGGCCGGCTCCACCTCACCCGCAAGGGAAAACTTCTCGCCGACGAAGCGGCGGTGGAGCTCCTGTGAGACCATCTCTTGGAAATAAACAGACGAGAGGCGGCCAGCGCAAAAAAGGGAGCACAGGCGTCCCGCCCTCGCTTGCAGAGCCAGCGCCCAAACTATTTGCCATGGCGGATTCAGGGGAAGTCAGCGGAGTTCTCCAGAACGGAAAGCCTCACGGCGATTGAGCTTGTTTTGCGGCACTGGCCGACTCCATTGTTCAACCCATGTCCGAGGAGAAAACCCACCATTCCCACGACCGGATTTTCCGGCATGCGATGTCCCTGCCACTGGTCGCCCGGCAGTTCCTCGAAACGTGGATGCCCAAGGAATTTCTGGCTCTGGTCGAATGATCCACTCTTCGCGTCGAGAAGATTTCCGGCATCAGCCTAGAAAAATCAGTTGGAACCACGAAAATCACGAAAGAACCGTCATTCTGCTCGCCATGCACGGCGGAAAATGGATCGACGTTTCCCGCTACGACACAGCCCACGGTTACGCGCACCGGGATATCCTTGGAAGAATTGACGGCTTGCGCGGAAAGCTCCACGCTCCCTACATTGAATTACAACCAAGCCTTTCGATATGCCATCCGCGACCTTGAGCAAAACGCTGAAATCTACCTCGCAGACTTCCTCGCGCATTGAGCGCACAGGCAAGTTGACCGGCCCGCTGATGTCCGCGAAGGAATTTGACAAAATTATCATCGAGATGGGCGGACGCCCCACGACCCCGGAGGAAAGCCGCCTGTTCCGCCAAACCACCGCCCGCACCGACGCCAAAATTGCACGGCAACTTGCGGCTGCCTGATTCCCTTCCGGGGATCATACGCGACCCGCGTGTGGTGGTCGGCACCCCGTCGGACATTGCTCAATCGCTTCGATGGTCTGATCGCGCAAGAATTGTCAGAAATCTTTGAATGACCTCGAATCCATTTTTTGATCGTGCGTTCTCGTGTCCTGACACCGGAGACAACTTCTGTCAATTGACCCCATTTTGTGATTTGACAAAATCCGCAAATCATCACATGTTTGTGATGTTATGAAAACTGCGACTGTCCGTGATTTGCGGTATGATTTTCCCAAGATCGAGGGGTGGATCGCGGGTGGTGACGAAATTCTGATCACCAAACACGCGAAGCCGGTGGCCCGGATCCTGCCTCCCGCCCGGCCAACCGCAAAGCGTGGCCTCCGGCACCCGGACTATGAGGCACGCCTTCAGCGGATTTGGGGCGGTCGGGTTTTCACCCAAGAGGAAGTGGACGAAATGCGCGCGTTTGAAACCGGCGAGCGATGACTGTTTATCCCGACACCAGTTTTCTCTGCTCGGTCTACCGCAAGCAGATTCACACGCCCCAAGCACTGGCCTATCGCCGGACGATACCCTCGCCGCTGCCCTTCACACGGCTGCTGGAATTCGAGTTTATCCAGGCGATCCGGCTGCAGATCTTTTTGCACGATGCGGATCGGGAAAAGGGATATTCCGAGAACGAGGCGGACCAGATGATTGCGGACTGGGAGGAGGACATCGCGGCCGGTCTGAATGTGTTGGTGCCGGCAGATACCGATGCCGTCCTTCGGTTGGCCCGCGTCTATTCCCTCCAGCGCACGGCAAGCGGAGGCCACCGCACACTCGATATCCTGCATGTGGCGACCGCCGTCCACCTCGGCGCCAAAATGTTTCTCACCTTCGACGAACGCCAGCGCAAGCTCGCCCGATACGCCGGCTTGAAAGTGCCGCTCTGATTCCAAGGAATCGAACCTCCCGCCGCCGAGGAGATTCCGACAAGTTGCGGTGAGGGTGACCTCATCTGGATTCACACATTTCTGACTCCGCACGCCTGCATGCCCTGCACCGCGAGGCAATCCGGTGCGCGGATCTGGAATCCTTCGTCAAGGATCTCTGAGCGCCGCGTCATGGTCGCAATCCGCCGCCTCGCGGGTGGTGGTCGGCACCCCGTCGGACATTGCTCAATCGCTTCGGTGATCCGATCGCGCAAGAATTCTCAGGCTACTCTGTAAACCGTGAAAAAAGTCGGGCTTTCAAGTCGCCAGGCACTGTGATAGAAACAAACCATGAAAGCGGCCTTCGAAGATTTGCTCCAGACTGCCACGTAAAGACTGGTGGCGGAATTTCGGCCGGAGGAAATTTATTTGTTCGGCTCGCACGCTTGGGGCACGCCCGGTCAGGACAGCGACATGGATTTGATGGTCATCGTGCCGCAAAGCGACGAGCGCCCCATTCGCCGCGACCAACGCGCCCAGCGCTGCCTTGGACGGCTGCTCGTTTCCGCCGACGTTCTCGTGCGGACGCGGCAGCGGATTCCAGAGCGTGCGCGTCGTCCAAGGTCGGCGTCTCCGGGGAAGGAGAAACGCCAGCCCGGATCGCCGACATGTCGATCTTCTTCCCTCTCATTTCGTTCCTTGCGCGGGTTTGGCGGGGTGACCGGTCACGAACGGTTCGATTTCCGCGAGGGTTTTGCGAAGGGCCCGGTATCCGAAATGCCCTTGGGAAACGTGCAGGAGTTTGGCCCCCTGCCAGCGGGCGGCGAGGATCTCGAGGTCTTCTTTCGGGGAGACGCGGTCGTAGAGTCCGGCTGTGATGATGATCCGGCGGTGGTCGCAGAGGGGGGCGCCGTGAAGCGGCGAGCCGAGGTGTTCGAGACGCGCCACGTTGCCGCGGGTGTGCCCGCGGGCACGAAGCGACCGGCGCATGGCCGCCGCGCCGGGATTTTCCCAGACCGCCTTGTCCACGTTGACGATCGGCTGCACAAGGGCGACAAAACGGAAATCGGTTTCCAGAAACGAGAGCAGGGCGGCGTTCCACCCGCCGTAGCTGGTTCCCAGCACGCCAAATTCCTTCGAGCCGCGCGCGCGCAGAAAAACCATGAGCTGGCGGAGTTCGACCACGCCCTGCCGGATGCCCTCGGTATTGCGCACAAGGTCGGCCGTGATGGCCAGCTCGCCATTCAAGGTGCGGCGGGGAGTGCGCGAATAGTGGTAGGGCAGGTGCGGGAAGGCGACGTTCCATCCGTGGGAGTTGAACCACGCCGCCACGCGCCGGTAGCCGGCATCGCTCGCGCTCATCAGGGCATGCAGGAGAAGCAGGGTCGGCGCACCCCGGTGACGCACGGGGAAAAAATGGACGCGCGCGCGGTCATTTTCGGGGTGGCCGGTCGGGTGCGGGCTGTCCCATTCGATCCATCCGGTGTGCTGGCGCAGGCGCGCGACGGGCGGCATCCGGAAAAATTCCTCCCGGCTCATCGGCGAGCAGGCGGAGAGATACCTGTCGAGCTGCTCGCGGGTCGAGGCCTCCGCGCGCCGTCGCCACTGGAGGGCGTTCATCATGTTGCACATCGCGCCGTCCATCGCCCAGGCGGCGGTCTTTCGGATCACGGTCTTCATGGTTCGCGCATGCGTTCCTGCGGAGAGCGCGGAAGATCCTCTTCCCCCAAGCCGCACCGGGCCATCAGATCGTCCTTGAGCCTTGTGATTGCGGCGCCCAGCTCGGCGTGCATCCGCTCGCGGGCGACCCCGCGGGATTTTTCGTCAGGCGGAAAAACCGGCGCTCCGATGGCGAGATAAACCCGGGCCCGCCGCCACGGCAGCCAGTTCCGTTTGTTGTAGAGCCTTTCGCTGCCAAGGACGACGACCGGAACGACCGGGCACCCGGCATGCACGGCCAGCATGACCGCGCCATCCCGCACGGGACCTCCCGCCAGCATCGAGCGGATCCCGTCCCGGATTCCTCCCTCCGGAAAAACGCCGATCACCCTCCCGTCGGCGAGCCGCTTCAGGGCTTGGCGCAATGCCTGCCGGTCGTCGCCCCCGCGCTCCACCGGGATCACATCCAGCCACCCGAAGCCGGTTCGCGACCAGCCCGCTCCGAAGAGTTCGGACATCGCAATCCAGTCGATCTTTCGCGGAAGCCATCCGCTCAGCAACGGGGGATCAAAGTGGCTGATGTGATTCGATGCCATGACAAACGCGCCGGAAGGCAAAGGGCAGAACGCAACCCGCGTGACCCGCGCGCCGACCGTCAGGATCCCGCGAAGGATCGTAACGACTCCGTGGTAGAAAATCCTGTGAAAGGCGCGCCGGGCAATCGTTTTCAAACCGGAGAAATTTGTTCGGTGGAGGAGCGGACCCCCCGGACTCAGATGGTTTGGCAGAGAAAGCCCCCGTCCACCCGGAGATCGGCACCCGTGACAAACGAGCTGGCCCGCGCGCTCGCCAGAAAAACAGCGGCGCCCGAAAGCTCGGAGGCCAAGCCGAAGCGGGCCATCGGTGTGTGGCCCAGGATTGACGCGGCGCGTGCGGTCGGTGAGCCGTCGGGATTGAAAAGCAGCCGACGGTTCTGCTCGGCCGGGAAAAAGCCCGGCGTAATCGAGTTCACGCGCACCCCGTGAGGCGCCCACTCGCGGGCCAGAAATTGCGTGAGGTTCAGCACGGCCGCCTTCGCCGCCGAGTAGGCCACCACGCGGGAAAGCGGCAGATGCGCGGACACGCTCGCGATGTTGATGATGCTGCCGCGCCCGGCCGCAACCATCGCCGGACCGAACACCTGGCAGGGCAGAAGGGCACCCCCGACGACATTCAGATCAAAATTGGCGGCCCAGTCGGCGGTCGTAATGTTCTCAAACGCCTGATCCGCCGTAACGGTGACTTTCGGATCGTTGCCGCCGGCGGCATTGACGAGAACCGTGGGCGTTCCGAAATGGGTGTTTGTCTTTTCAAGCAGGCTGGACAGGCTCTCGCGGGACGAGGCATCGCCCTCCAGAAAGACGGCCTGCCCGCCGTGCGCGGCAATCGCCGCAACCCGTTCCCCTCCCCGTTCCGCACTGCGTCCGGCCACCACGACGCGCGCGCCGGCATCCGCCAGAGCCTGCGCAAGCCCGCCACCAAGCACGCCGGTCGCCCCGATCACCACCGCCACGTCTTCCGAAAGGTCAAAAAGATTTGAAGCCATAGGGTGACACCCTAGCGAAAAATCTTCTCGCAGACCAGAACTCTCGCGCTTGATCAGGAGTCAGCTGGACTGACTCCGCGTCTCAACCCTGTCCGGACCGAACCGCGTTTTTTTGTAGGGCTCGTGTTTGAACCTCGCGGAGAACCTCCGATAATTCCTCGATACGAACAGGCTTGGAGATGTAGTCGTCCATGCCTGCCGCGAGGCAGACGTCCCGGTCTTCCTTCATGGCTTTTGCCGTCAGGGCGACCATTTGCGGCCTTAGGTTCGGGGGAAATCTTTCGCGGATCTTTGCGGCGGCTTCCAAACCGTTCATCACCGGCATCTGGACATCCATCAGCACAAGGTCATAGGCCGCTTTTTCGAGCGCATCCAGCACCTCGGCGCCATTCTCCACCAATGTCACGTCGTGCCCGCGTTGTCTCAGCATCATCAGGATGACACGCTGGTTGACGCTGTTGTCTTCGGCTACGAGGATGTTCAACGGGCAGAGGTTTCCCGGAAAGTCATCCGGGGCCACGCGATCCGGAAGCGGCGCTTTTTTCTCCCGCTTGTCAGCCGTGCCGATCGGCAGGGAAAACCGGAATGTCGATCCGCTTCCCAGCGCGGACTCGACCGTGATGAAGCCGCCCATCATCTGGACGAGGCGCTGCGAGATCACCAGTCCGAGACCGGTGCCTCCATAGCGTCTGGTTGACGACGCATCCACCTGGCTGAAGCTTTGGAAGAGCTTCTCCTGCTGCTCGGGCGAAATTCCGACACCGGTGTCCCTGACCGCAAAATCGATCCGATCAATGTCTCCCCCGCCCCTGCTGCGGGATATGGTGAGGCTGACTTCTCCTTTCTCTGTGAATTTGATGCCGTTCATGAGCAGGTTGAGGAGCACCTGCCGCAGACGTCCGACGTCCCCCATCACCGACTCCGGAAGCGTCGGATCCAATGTGAAACCGAACCCGAGTCCTTTTTCCGCGGCCAGGGAAGAAACAATCTTCACCGATTCCTCCACGCATTGCCTGAGACAAAAAGCGGAATATTCGAGCCTCATCTGCCCGGCTTCGATTTTTGAAAAGTCCAGGATGTCATTGATAATGGCGAGCAAAGCGTCCCCGCTGCTGCGGATCGTCCGGAGCAATTCTTTTGTGTCTGTCCTTCCCGGATCGTCCTCAACGATCTCCGAAAACCCGATGATGGCATTGAGCGGGGTCCGGATCTCATGGCTCATATTGGCAAGAAACTCGCTCTTGGCGGCATTGGCCGCCTCGGCGCGGGCGGTGGCTTGTTCGAGTTCGCGGATCGCGATATTTCTGCGCATCAGACTGCGGTAGACCATCCATGAGGAGACGAGCGTCCCGCCGAGAAAGAGCGCAACCAGTGCCAGAACGCCACCGACCTCTCTGTGCCATGCGGTAAGATAATCCTCATAGGCCGCCCCGACGATGATGTAAAATGGGTAGTCGGAAACTTTGCGGTAGGAGTAGGTTCTCGGAATTTTGTCAAAAGCACGGGGGGAGCGATAGGTTCCGGCATCCTTGTGCAATTGGACCGCGCTCCGCAGTTCGGGCGAGGCATTTTTTTTTCCGTTGATACTGCTGGAATTCTTTGGTTCGGGATAATGCGCGATAGCAGCCAGTTGGTCATCGCGCAACGTCACCGCCCCGTGGCGGCCGAAATCGACGACGGAGAATATCGTGAGAAGTTTTTTCAGAGTGATCGTGCCGTAAACCAGACCGGCAAACGAACCGTCCGGCCCATTGATCCTGCGCGCGAAGATGAGCGACCATTTTTTGCTGACACGTCCCACAACCGGTTCGGAAACAACCAGTCCCGCCTTCGGATCTTCGCGCAGCCGGATGTAGTAGGCGCGATCGGCAACGCTGGAGCGCACGCCGGGACTGACATCGGTTCCATACGCATTCTCCCCGCAGGCATTAACGACACGCAACCCGTCCAAGTCCGTGACACGGGAAAGTTGGCGGACGATGAATGTGTTCAGGGCCTCGGCGTCAACTCCTCCCCCGGCGAGTTGCTTCTCGGCTTCGTCCGCCACCGTGAGCACGGTCAGATCAATCTTGTCGATGGCGTTGTCGAGTTCTTCGGAGAGAGAGAGCGAGAGGTTTTGCGTCGCGGTTTGCGCGCGTTCCTCGTAAAGTGTTCTGCTCTGCCACAGCGAAAGCCCCGCCAGCCCGATGAAGAACAAATTCGTCACGGCTGCGATCATCGCGATGCGCCCGACAAAAACGGAGCGGGGCTCGGTGATGCCTTGGCGGCTTGTTTGATCGTTCATGTTGGGCGCCTCTGTGGCTTGACGGGATCCTCCACTGGCACCCTGACATCATGTATTTGGAAGAGCGTGTTTTGTCGAGTTATGAATCGCCAGCGCGCGGGAACGGAAATTTTGGACTTCCGGACGGTGGCGGGTATGCTCTCGCCGATGAAGTTGAAAGACATTCAGAACGAACCGGACGACCGCCGGTTGCCGATCGACCGTGTGGGCGTGAAGTCGCTGCGCTATCCGGTTCAGGTTCGCGACAAGGCCCATTCGTTGCAAAGCACGATCGCGACCGTCCAGCTCACCGTCGATCTGCCGCACCACTTCAAAGGCACGCACATGAGCCGGTTCATCGAGGTTCTCTCTTCGCACGGCCCGGTGGTGCATGTGGACAATATCCGCAACATCCTTGAGCAACTCACAGCCCGCCTCCAGAGCGACTGCGCGCATCTTGATTTTGAATTCCCTTTCTTTCTGGAAAAGCGGGCGCCGGTGACCGGAGCCCCCGGGCTCATGGACTACACCGCCCGCTTCCGGGCGACTCTGGAGCGCGGGCGGATGAATTTTGAGGTGACCGTGGTCGTTCCTGTGACGACGCTTTGCCCGTGCTCGAAGGCGATCAGCGAAACCGGGGCGCACAACCAGCGCGGGCATGTGACCCTCGCCGTGCGCTGCCGGAAACCGATGTGGCTCGAGGACATGATCCGCCTCGTCGAAGACTCCGCGAGCTCGGAACTCTACAGCCTGCTCAAGCGTCCGGATGAAAAAGCCGTCACCGAGCTCGCCTACGCCAACCCGGTTTTCGTCGAGGATTTGGTGCGCAATGTCGCCCTGCGCTGCGAGGCCGACGCCAACGTGCGCTGGTATCGGGTCGAGGCCGAAAATTTCGAATCTATCCACAACCACAATGCCTACGCGCTGATCGAAAAACATGCGGCAGTCCCACCGCGACACGATTAGAGCGGGTTCCAATTTTTTGATGAAGGCCCCCTTTGTTTCTTCTCCCGATCAGGAACGGGATCAATGCAATGTTTGGGGCTCGGTCTTCGCGGGGGTTGGCTTGGGTTTTGGTTTCTTGGGAGCCGGCTTGGGAGTCGGGGTTGGCGGGAGCTGTGCCGGAGCTTTGGGAAGGTAAATTTTTTCACCCGGCGAGGGGTTGCCGCTGAGGATATCGGCGATGAGGAACGGCGGGTTTTTGAGATTTGTCATGCGCAGCGAGGCGGTCTCGGAGCCGTTGGAAACGGCCACGTATGTCTCGCCGGGGATGACGTTGGCAATCGTCCCGGATTCAATGAGGACAAAATTTTCCGCGGTATTGACCATTCGGATCGCGCCGGCCCACTGGGGAGTGGTGGCGGCGGGAGGTTTGGTTTTATGAGGGAGGAGCCGGGAAACTTTTTTCATCCACGCAAAGAGGAAGAACGGCTTGGGCGGTTTCGGCGTCGGCGCGATCTGGGCGGAGGGCGTGGCGGCGGGCTTCGCGGTTTGCGTTGTGCGCACGCAGCCAGTAAGGGCGAGCGCGGTCAGAAGAAAGAGAAGGCGGGCGCTCATCCCTCGACAAGAAGAACCGTCAGTCTTTTCGGGCCGTGGGCACCGAGGACAAGAATGCGTTCGATGTCACCCGTGCGGCTGGGGCCGGTGATGAAGGAGAAAAAGGCGGGGACTTCGCCGTATTTTTCCCGGGCGTGGGCGAAGGCATCGGCGAGATCTCCGACAAGCTGGGATCGGCGGGCGATCACGACGTGATGGGGAGGAAGCACGGAGAGTGCCCGTCCGCCGGCGGAGGCGGAGGTAACGACGATTCCTCCGGTCTGGGCGACCAGGCAGTCGCACCCGCTGATCCCGGCATCGCAGCGCTCGAGGGCGGCGGTCTCGTAGGGCTGGTCGGTGCGGACGACGGGAAGGTTAAGCGCGGAGATGGCGGCATTTCCGAGTTCAAAATCGTGCGAGCCGACCGACTTCCAGCCGTTGTCACGGGCGAGGGCGGAGAGCGTCGTGGTGGTGGCGGCAGCGTCCGCGCAATGGATGACCCCGGTCTTCAGATCGGCGGAATTTTTTTCAAAGAGGGCGACGAGGTCGGCGGGGTCGTGAGGAACCGGAGGGAGCCAGTCTTCCGGCGGGCGGGAGGAGGCGGCGGGAGAGACGCCGTTCAAATGGCGTGTCGGCGCAGGAACCGTGAGGGCCTCGCGGATCCGGCGGAGAATGGTGTCGTGGCTATCGGCTGGCATGGCGGTTTTTCCAGTATTCTTTGAACGATTGTTTGGGGGCTGGCGGCAGGTCGCGGGTGCGGGTCCAGAGCTGGGCGGGATCAATGATTTTGCCCCGGATAAGGTGCAGGATCGGCGCGCCGATGCGCAGGAGCGGCGCCGCCAAGCGGTAAAGGGCCGGCTGGCGCATGAACCAGGCGAAACCAAGGAAGATCGGTTTTTCCCACCAGACCGTGCGTTGGGCAATCGCGTTGCGGCGGCTTTGCAGGAGGTGGTGGTGGAGGTCGATTTTGACCGGGCAGGTTTCGGTGCAGGCGCCACAAAGCGAGGAGGCGAAGGACAGATGTTTCCAAGCCTGGAGCCCGCGCAGGTGCGGGGTGATCACCGAGCCGATCGGGCCTTGGTAGGTCGTGCCGTAGGAATGGCCGCCGACATTTTTAAAAATCGGACACACGTTGAGGCAGGCGCCGCAGCGGATGCAGTGGAGGGCGTCGCGCTGTTCGGCATCGGCGAGGAGCGTGGTGCGGTTGTTGTCGAGAAGGACGACGTGGTATTCGAGCGGGCCGTCGGTTTCGCCGGGCTGGCGGGGACCGCCCAGAAGCGTGTTGTAGCACGTCATGTTCTGCCCGGCGCCGGCGGTTGCCAGCATCGGCAGGAGGACGGCGAGATCGTCGAGTTTGGGCACCACCTTCTCGATGCCGACGATGGTCACGAGCACGCGCGGGAGGGTCGTGCTCAGGCGAGCGTTGCCTTCGTTTTCGGTGATCGAAACATGGCCGGTTTCGGCCACGGCAAAGTTGGCGCCGCTGATCCCCATGTCGGCCTCGCAGTATTTCTGGCGCATGACGTTGCGGGCGATCATCGTCAGTTCCTCGGGGGTGTCGGCGGGGGCACTGCCGAGCTTCTTTTCAAACGTCTCGCTGATCTCGCCGCGCGTGAGGTGCATCGACGGGAAGACGATGTGGTAGGGCGGTTCCTCGCGAAGCTGGACGATGAACTCCCCGAGATCGCTCTCGACGACTTCGAGCCCTGCCTTTTCCAGCGCCGGGCCGAGGTGGATTTCCTCGCCGGTCATCGTTTTGGATTTGATGATCTTGCGGACGTTGGCGTTGCGGGCGACCGAGGCGATGTAGTCGGAGGCCTCGGCGCCATTCGATGCCCAGAAAACTTTCGTCCCGCGCGCGGCCAGCTTGTCGGTGAACTCGACGAGGTATTTGTCGAGGTGGTTGATCGCTTCGAATTTGGCGGAGGCGGCTGCTGCGCGGGCGGACTGCCAGTCTGTAAATTTCGCCTTTTGTTCGTCGCGTTTTTTGTAATACCCGCCGAGGGCCTTTTGGATGAGGCTGCGGTGGCGCAGGTCGTGGGTGAGGCGGTCGGCGTCGTGGTGGAACTGGCGGGCCTGGAGCGTGCTCATGGGAGGGAGTGGGAAAGAACCTCGGCGAGGTGCATGCTGCGGATTTTTTTCCCCTGCCGGTCGAGAAGACCCTGGATCTGCATGAGGCAGCTCGAGTCGTTTGAAATCACGAGATCCGCGCCGGTCTCGAGGATGGACGCGCATTTGACCTCGCCCATCGCCGTGGAGATTTCGGGAAATTTAACCGAGAACGTTCCGCCGAACCCGCAGCATGTTTCGGCCTCGGCCATCTCGATCAGCTCAAGCCCGCGGACGTGTTTGAGAAGGGCGCGCGGTTCCTTTTTGATTCCGAGCTCGCGGAGGCCGTGGCATCCGTCGTGGAACGTCGCCTTCACGGGAAATTCCGCGCCGAGGTCGCCGACCCCGAGCACGTTGACAAGGAACGAGGAAAACTCGTGCGTCTTCGCCGCCAGCGCCTTGGCCTCGGCCTCGCGACGTTCGCCGTGGAAAAGCTCGGGATAAAAAACTTTGAGCATCGCGCCGCAGGATCCTGAGACGCCGACGACGACCTCGGCATCGCGAAACGCGTCGAGCATCGTTTCGGCGACCGCCCGGGCTTCCGGCCAGTAACCGGAGTTGAATGCGGGCTGTCCGCAGCACGTCTGGGACTCGGGATAGGAAACGCTGTGCCCGAGCTTTTCGAGAATCCTGACCATACCGATCCCCGCGTTGGGATAGTATTGGTCGATGAAGCAGGGGATAAAGAGCGAGATATTCACGGGCGGAATCGCATCCTCGGACAGGATGCCTTTTTTTTCAAGAACCTCTTCGGGGAAAATCCCGCAAGGAGACACTGTTTCGGGCGGGACCCTGCAAGAGCCTTTCTGGCATACGGCGGCCTGGCCGCAGGGCGGGTTTTCGGGAACGGTTAAAGCCGGTCGAGCAGTTTTTGATGGATGCCGTCGAATCCTCCGTTGGAGAAAACAACGACCACATCGCCCTCAGCCGCGAGGGGTTTGATGCGTTCGACAATGTCATCCGCGGAGGGCTCGTAAAATGCGGGTTTGCCGGTGGCGGCAATATCCGCGACGACGCGCTGCGGGTCGAGGCGTTCGTTTTCGGGCAACTGATCGAGGCGGGCCACTTTGGCAATAAAGACGCCGAAGGCCTTTTCGAATGCGCGCGGGAGATCGTTTTGGAAAACCGCGCGCCGGGTCGTGTTCGACCGCGGCTCAAAAATCGCCCAGAGGCGGGCGTTCCCGTAACGCGAGCGCAAGCCGGAAAGCGTCTCACGGATGGCGGTCGGATGGTGTCCGAAGTCATCCACAATCGTAATCCCCCGAACGCTCCCGCGGACTTCCTGGCGGCGTTTGATGCCTTGGAAGGTGGCGAGGGCCCGCCGGATCCGCGCGACCGGAATCCCGTAATAATGGGCGGCAGAGACAGCCATCGCCGCATTCCGGACATTGAAATCGCCGGACAGCGGAAGGTCAAAGCGTTCGCCGAACAACTCGAACGACGAACCCGTCGGCGAATGGGCGACGTTTTTGACGGGGTTTCCAGCATTCGGGGAAAACCCGACTTCGACGATGGGAGCGGGGCACGTCCGCGCCACATCCAGGCAATGGGGGTCGTCGCCGTTGAGAAGAACCAGACCCTCGGACGGCACAATATTCAGCATCCGCCGGAAGCTGGTCTTGATTTCCTCCAGATCGCGGTAGATGTCCGCATGGTCGAACTCGATATTGTTCACGATGACCAGCTCGGGGAGGTAGTGGATGAACTTCGATCTCTTGTCGAAAAACGCGGTGTCGTATTCGTCGCCTTCGAGGATGAAATACTTCGATTCGCGCAGCGAGGCCCCCTGCCCGAGATTCGCGGGAATCCCGCCGATCAGGTATCCGGGAGCGAGACCGGCGGATTCGAAAATCCAGGCCAGAATCGACGTGGTCGTCGTCTTGCCATGTGTCCCCGTGACAACGAGATTGTGACGCCCCCGGAGGAAAAATTGTTTCAGTGCCTCGGGCAGCGAAAGGTAGGCCAGCTTGCGGTTCAGGACGGCCTCGACGGCGGGATTCCCGCGCGACAGGGCATTGCCGACGACGATGACATCGGCGGGCGGAATGTCCTCGCCCCGGAATCCGGGAGTGATCACAACGCCCTTGGATTCCAAAAACGTGGACATCGGGGGATAAACTTTGTCGTCCTGACCGGAGACAACAAACCCCCTGTCCTTCATGGCTGCGGCGACAGCCCCCATCGCCGTGCCGCAGATTCCGAGAAAATGAACGTGGCGGAAGGGAAGTGTCATGCGGATGGGCGATTCTGTGGCATCGGGCTTGAGTAAAAGAAATGCGGCCATCCCATGCAAGCGCCGGATTTCAGAACTCTTTCCGGAGGCGGGACGGCTCGGGGAGACCGGAGATCTGTTCGCCGGGCCAGACGCCGTTTTTTGCGAACCACCCGCATGGCATTTCCAGCGCGTAGGCGATCCGGGGAAACACGCTGCGCACCACTTTTTCGCTCCGGGGATCCATGTCATGAATTTCGACAATCGTCCCCTGCGGATCAATGTAGGCAATGGAGAGGGGGATCTTGGTGTTCTTCATCCAAAATCCCACCGGCCCGACAGATGGCATCACAAAGAGCATGCCGGCATCCGCCGCCAGCGATTCGCGGAACATGAGCCCGCACGCCCGCGCGGCATCGTTGTCGGCCACCTCGGCACTGACCGAGCGGGCCCCGACACGCAGGGGAACCGCCGGGAGCGGAGGCTGCGCGGCCTCCTGCGCACGGAGCGGAAGACAGGCGAAGAGGGACGCAACAAGGATCAGGCGAAAAGTCATGGCAGGGTAATAACAATATTTGGCGGCCGACGCGACAGGGATTTCAGACCGGAAACATGTGGATCCGTTGAGGGCGACCAGGGGATGCCCCGTCATTGAAACCGGCTGCCGGGGGTTTCTTTTGCTTTGAACTTCCGGGGCTTTTGGCGTAAGCATCTCCCATGGCACGCCGCAGAAATTCCTCGATCCAGCCGGGTTGGCTGATCCTTGCAGTCGTCCTGCTGCTGGCGGCATTTTTGGGATCCCGGATTTTTCACGCGACCGCATCCGACCCCTACCGCACGATCGCGCCGTTCGACGTGGCGGCCTATTTGGAAAATGCCAACAGCCTTCGGGGAAACATCTACAAAGTTGACGGGGAAGTCTCGAACTCGCTCGCTTGGTCGCCAACGACCGGACGCCTCTTTGCGGTCGATGTCGATCAGGGAAAAAACACGATCCCGGTTCTTGTGACCAAGGAATTCAACGAGATCAACATTCAAAAGGGTCAAAAATTCCTCTTCGTGCTGGTGGTGGATGAAAAGGGATTGCTCCGAACAAAGAAAATCACAAAGGCATGACGCCCCTCCGCCTTCTCCTGCTGACATTGATCCTGCCCGGCCTCCTCGCCGCGCAGCAGGGTCCGCCCCCCGGGGCGGGAGACTCCAAAGCCGCAACCGGAGGTGCCCGGCCCGGGCAAATGAACGAGGGATTTATTGGCAGAGATGTCCCCCACTTCGATCCGGGCAACGACACGATGGCCTACGACGGCAAACTTTGGAATGTCAATGACAACAGATTGTTCCGGGCCAGATTTGAGAAGTATCTCGCAGCGATTCCGGCAACCGATGCCGCCGATGTGATCTACCGGCAGACCATCGATAAAATCATGGAGCTCCTCACGCCCGGGAAAATGACCAGGCAGAACTTTGACGAAGCGTTCGGTCTTCTCAAGAAAGCCTCCCAATATAAAGATGATGCCAACCTCTGCAGCACGCTGTCGGACGCCATTTACGACGCGCAGAAAAGCTTCGGGCAGATCGATGTTTTAAAACGGGATAATGTGGCCTTGGAAAGACAGCTCACCCAAGCCGAATGGAACAACATCATCGCGGCGAAAGACAGCTCGCTCCTGCTCCAAGGTGGAGGGGGGGGATCCAGCAAAGAGAATGTCGAACAGTCAAAGGCGCGAGCGCAGGCTCAAAAGGATGAAAGGGACGCCCGCATGCAGGGGCCAAAAAGGCAGCGCGACGAAGTGGGCCAGACCATCCAGAACAACAAAGTCCGCATGGCATTGCTCGAAATGAACGCCAAAGGGCAGATGCAGGCTCTCATCATGCAGTTTTTTGGAACCCGGCGGTTTCAACATGCCATCATCGCCAACCGCTTCTATCGCGCGATCTGCACCAACGGGGACAGCAATTCCATTGAGCTTTATAAAAGAATGGTCAACTCGCTCCCGACGAACAAGGATGCCGGACAAGCCAAAATTCATGGGAAGTTCAATCCCAAAGTCAACACCCAAGCCACGGGGGGGACATACGTCGGGGGAGGCACGGGAACGGGAACCAATGGCACGGGAGGGGCCGGCGGG
>Ga0118677_10000551_pt1 | contig 82204 bp, 5 predicted proteins | sample AliMusrvi5mmetaG_FD_86154 | JGI IMG/M metagenome (GOLD analysis project Ga0118677, IMG submission 86154)
GGGAACTTAAAAGATCAACTTTAATAGGAAGACATAATTCATATTTTGAATATTTTATAATGGCGGGAGATAATAATCAGGGAGATAGACCAACCCATCTGAAGAAGCCTGAATGGCTAAAAGTTAAGTTGCCGGATGCGTATTACTATGCAAATGTAAAAGCAAAACTTAAGTCAAATAAATTACATACCATTTGCGAAAGCGGGCAGTGTCCTAATATTGGTGAATGCTGGAAGTCTGGTACAGCCACATTTATGATTCTGGGTGATATTTGTACACGGTCGTGCCGGTTCTGCGCTGTTAAAACAGGGAAACCATTGCCCCCTGACTTTCTCGAACCTCAAAGAATTGCTTCTGCTGTTAAAGAGATGAATCTAAAACATTGTGTCATTACATCTGTTGACAGAGACGACCTAAATGACGGGGGGGCAGAAATATGGTGCGAAACTGTTAAAGCCATAAAAAGTTTGGAAAACAATATCACAATAGAATGTCTGGTCCCCGATTTTAACGGGAAATGGGATAATTTGCAAAAGGTAATAGAATCTGGTGCTGAAATAATATCTCATAACCTGGAAACGGTTAAACGACTTACCAAAGAAATAAGGGTTCATGCCCGTTATGAAATAAGTTTAGAAGTCGTCAGAAAAATTTCTGAAGCTGGGATAATTTCTAAATCAGGTATTATGGTTGGCTTAGGTGAGACTAATGAGGAAGTTTATGAAACAATAAATGACATTTTTGAAGTCGGTTGTAAGATTATTACCATAGGTCAGTATTTGCAGCCATCAAAGAATAATTGCCCGGTTAAAAGATATGTAACTCCTGAGGAATTTGCAGGTTATAAAACTTACGCGTTGAAAAAAGGTTTCAAATATGTTGAAAGCGGCCCATTGGTGAGGTCATCATATCATGCTGAGTTACATGTATGATTTTTAAATGAAAGATATCACCAGACAGTAAAAATAAAAAATAGCATGTCAGTTGCCAAATAAGCCCCCACAGTGCTAAGTAAGGGAAAATATTATCTTGTTGTAAATTTACGATTAACATAAACTAGTGAAAAAAAGTTGTTTTTTAACCCTTTATACCCTATACCTTTATACCCTTATACCTCTACACCATCACATTAATTTCCTATTCGCCCTTCGCTCCCTTCGCCTTTTCGCTCCTTTCGCCTTTTCGCTCTTTTCGCCCTTTTCGCTCCCTTCGCCCTTTCGCTCTTTTCGCCTTTTCGCTCCCTTCGCCCTTTTCGCTCCCTTCGCCCTCTAGCTCCTTTCACCTTTTCGCTCCCTTCGCCCTCTAGCTCTTTCGCCCTTTCGTTTAAATCCCTGTGCTTATTTGCTTTTCTGTTTATCTATTAGGTTATAATAGTAAGCAGCCTTCCCCTTATTGCCTTTCCTTTCATAAAAAGAGGCCAGGTTATTAAGCAGATTAATATTATCAGGAGATTTCTCCGCTGCTATTTCAAAATTTTTCATGCTTTCAACAGTATCTCCCTGCATCAGATAAATTTTGCCAAGGTTTATATATGCCATGTCGCTCTGGGGAGTTTTTCTCATGATTTTCTTATTTATTTCTACTGCCTTCCCAAAATCTTTCTTCAGGAGATAAACGTCTCCAAGGTTTGAATAAGCTTGCATAAAATTAGAATCAATAGCAAGAGCATTATAATAATCATTTTCAGCCTCTTCTACATTGCCCTGCATCTGATGGCAATAGCCAAGGTTAAAATACGCTTCAGTGTACGTGGGCCTTAAAGCAATTGCTTTCTGCAGATTAGGAATGGCCTTATCATATTCCTTGTAAAACTGATAATAAATAAAAGCCAGATTATTATAGGACGAAAAGTAATCTTTATATACGTCTATCGACTGCTGATAATGCTTTGCCGCAAGCTCAAGCTTATTTTCATAATCCTTTGGTTTGTTATTTTCAGATAAATCTGTAAATATCTCATTAACAAGCATTTCTGCATATATTACATGAGCTAATGCTGAATTATCAAGATATTTAATATCATGGCTATACAATGTTGAGCGATTTTCCCAGTCGCCTGACCTTGAATAGGTTTTTACAGAATACGGAACAATGAGTATCAGCGATGCCAGTGCCAGTTGAGTAATTTTCTTGTTTTCCGTTTTTGGGGCATCGGGTTTAATTCTAAAAATTTTAAATGCGGCAAGGGCTACAGCTAAACAGAAAGCCAATGAACCAAAGTAGATAAACCTCTCTGCTACTATACCGGCTACAGGCTCCAATATATTCAGAAACATGGAAATTGTTATAAAAAAATAAAGTATGGCAAAAGATATAATAGGAAATTTTAAGATTTTTATTAAAGCAAAGACTACTAAAAATAAAGAGACAATAAAACTTATTATCACCACAGGATTAGTAATGCCGGGAATAGGAATCATATTGTAACCATAGTAAAAAACAAGTGGATGAGGGAAGATTAGCAATTTAATATAAAATGGAATAATATAAAGAGCGATACTCAAACGGTTTATCATGGTACCTTCGGCAACAAGAGGATTTTCAAAATAAAATATTTCCCTGTGCACCGGCGGTAATAAAAAACGGGGCATTGAAGCGATGACTACACCTGCTAAAAGCGTTACAATAAGCATTATCTGCGTTCTTTTATCAAACTTTTTCTGGTAGTAAAACAAGCTTAGTGGCACAACAGCCAGAAAGGTATAAGCAGTTTGTTTTGAAAAAATTGCCATCACAAGAATAAGTGTTATGAGGGGTAAAAGATATTTTTTACCGGTATCGGCAAATTTAAGTGCAAGCCATAAGGCAAACATGCTTAATACAAAACTAAGTAATTCGTCCCTGCTTTTAATACTACAAACAACTTCCGTATGAATAGGATGAACTGCAAAAAGAAGCGTAACAAGCAGTGGAAAAAGAAATTTATTTTGCGAAAACAGCTTCCTTAAAACTAAGAATATTAAAAAACAGTTTAAAATGTAAAGTAAAATATTAATAAAATGACTCACATGAGGATTCTGACCAAAAAATTGATGTTCGATGGCAAAGCTTACTATCACGAACGGACGATACCCGAACTGCATCTTCTTATCAATAAAATAATAGGATGTGAAAATTTCAGGTATGGCTTTAATTCCTTTTTGAACAATAGGGTGATTTTGTGTAACCAAATCATCATCTATCGCGTATTCATGCTTTATTGTCTGACCATACAATAAAAATATGATAAGGACAAGCAACAGAAAGCAATACAGCAACGTCTTGTCTTTCGGATTTTTATTAATTTTTGTTTTTAAAATCATAGTATTAAAATAAAGTTTAAAGGTAAAAAGTAATTAGCATTTTACTCAAAAAAAATCTAATTTATCATTAAAAATTCTTAATATTGCATTAATAACTAATATCAGAAACAATAGTCTTAGGTTTAAGATTTTGTATTTTACAATTAAATCTGTTTAAAATTTTTATATATTTATTAAAATAAATATTTATGAAATCAACGCATTTACGAATAATCATTTTCATTTTTTCCCTGTTATTTGTTAATAATTCATTCAGTCAGCTTATCATTGACAACACGAGTATGACCCCTGCTCAACTGGTACAAAGTGTATTGGTAGGGGGCGGGGTTACGGTTAGCAATGTAGCATATACCGGATCAATCCCCAATTCTATTGGTAAATTTTCTACCGGTGGCACACCTACTAATTTAGGTATGACTTCAGGGATAATATTATCTACCGGGAATGTGTTGCTTGCACCCGGCCCTAATCTTACCGGGAGTGCCGGAGTTGATAATTTCACAGGCAGCGACCCTGATTTGGAAGCACTTATACCTGGTTTTACAATCTATGATGCTGCGGTTTTGTCCTTTACTTTTAAACCCTTGTCAGATACAATAAAGTTTAAATATATTTTCGCTTCTGAAGAATATCCTGAATTTGTAGGTACGAGTTACAACGATGTTTTTGGTTTCTTCTTAAGCGGGCCTGGCATTTCAGGTCCTTATTCCAATAATGCAGAAAATATAGCCATTATCCCGGGAACCTCACTGCCTGTTACAATAGACAATGTAAATGACCATACAAATTCACAATATTATGTTGATAATACCGGGGGAGCAACAATACAATATGATGGCTTTACAGCTGTTCTGACAGCTTGGAGGATTGTTACGCCCTGCGTTAATTACCAGATAAAAATAGCTGTAGGTGATGCCGGTGATGGCGCTTATGACTCAGCTGTTTTTTTTAGAGGCACAAAGCTTTTCAACAAATGCTGTTTCTGTTAACTTCAATTATACCATGCCCGGCGATACAATGGCTTACAGAGGCTGCTCTGATGCTATATTGAATTTTCAGTTGCCACAACCTGCTACTTCTACCCAGCAGATTTGTTATCACATAGGGGGTAGTGCTGTTAATGGCACAGATTATAATCATATAGACACTTGTGTTACCATCCCCGTTGGTTCGCAGTCAGCCCAGGTAGTAATAACCCCGATCGAAACAGGTGTGCCTGCTGGTATCCAGACTATTAAAATCATACTCGAAACCAATCCTTGTCAGAACGATACCATTACAATCTATTTAAGGGACTACCCTCCCCTGTCTTTAAATATTCCCGGAGATACCATATGTGATGGCCTCTCTACAACGCTTATCAGCTCTTTATCAGGAGGGGTGGGACCATTCACTTATCTGTGGAGCGGAGGAGAACAGACACCATCTATTCTGGTAGCACCCCCGGACCCTTCTGTCAACACTTATTATCTTACGGTTACTGATGCCTGTACACCCCATACAAAAGATATTACCGACTCCGTTAAATTAATAGTCCATCAGGTGCCAACTTCCCTTTTCAATATTGCACCCAATGATACGCTTTGTCTTGGCGACACGCTTAATATTAATTACGCAGGAAATGCTACTGCCAATGCCACTTACAACTGGAATTTTTCAGGCGCTACTATTGTGTCGGGCTCCGGACAAGGACCTTATAAAGTTGACTGGACTGCACCAGCTCTTTACAGCTTATCACTTAACGTGTCTGAACAGGGTTGCTACTCTGATACATCTTATAAATCAGTTACTGTTTTGCCTTCTCCCATTATTAGTATGTCTTCTGATATTACCCAGGGCTGCAATCCTATTAAAGTAAACTTCACTGATCACACTACTGATGCAGCCCAATGGAACTGGACTTTCGCAGGTGGCAACCCCGGAACATCTTCAAATCAGAACCCTCTAAATATTATGTATAATAATCCGGGTACTTTTAATGTGACTTTACATATAGTAAATACTTATGGTTGCGAAAACACTAAGACTTTTACCAACTATATAACGTCTTTTCCCCAACCTGTAGCTGATTTTACCTTTAGTCCTAATGTAAGTATGATTGCTGTACCTGTAAATTTCAACTCATCATCATCTTCCGCTTTTGTAACAACATGGAACTGGGATTTCGGGGATACTGGCACATCAACAGAGCAAAATCCTGCCCATCCTTATACACAGTTAGGCAATTACACTGTATGGCTTGTCGTTAGTACTGCCCATGGCTGTTTAGATTCAACATCCAAAGAAATACTTGTCATTGACATTAAAATACCTAATGTCTTTACACCTAATGCCGATGGCATCAATGACTGTTTTGTTATTCATGGTATTGAGAATGTGCCTGATTGTCAACTGATTATATTTAACCGCTGGGGAAATAAAGTTTATGAAAGTACATCTTATAAAAATGACTGGGATGGAGGTAAACACGCTGATGGTACGTATTATTACATTTTTACTTTACCACAGGGTATCGCAAAACCTTATAATGGCACTGTAACAATACTCAGGTAAACGGGAAACTCAAAGATTACACTTAGATATACCACATTATGGAATCACGGGAAATCAAAGCTAAATGGCCATTTTTCCACCTTTCCATTTTTCCAACATTCCAATTTTCCATTACTCCTTTTCTCCAATTATGCTAAACAATAATAATTTATTCACTAAACCTTTTCATTATGTCTGTATTGGTTTCATTTTCAATTTTTCCTACTGATGTAGGCGAAAGCAAAAGCAAATATGTAAGTCTTGTTCTAAACATGATTCGCGATAGCGGAATGCCTTATAAACTTACCCCCATGGGTACTATAGTTGAAACAGACACAATGAGCGAAGCCCTTCAGATTCTGGAGAAATCGTATACTATGCTGGAGCCTCTTTCAAACAGGGTTTATTTAATTGCCAACTTCGATATTCGCAAAAACAAAAACAACAGGATTGAAGAAAAAATAAAATCTGTGGAGGATAAGATTGGAAAGGTAAGTACGTAAGAAGGACTTTAAGAAAATTCCAAATTAGTCATTCGGTCATTAGTAGTCATTCGCTTCGCTGTCATTGTTGTCATTGGTCATTAGGCCATTAGGTCATTATTAGTCATTAAGTGTACCAACTGCAACTGAAACTTCCCCACAGTCCACAGTTTTCAATCCACAATCATCAGTCTTCCCGATTGCCGACTTTCTTCATTGCCGACTATGCAATTATTGTCATTAATAGCCATTGGTCATCGGTCATTGGTCATTAGTAGTTATTCGCTTTGCCGTCATTAGTAAGTCTGCTTAAAATCACGTAACTATTTATAAAACAATGTTATATATTTGTATCTTTAATAATCAGATGCAAGGATAATTGCGTAATTTATTAATATACTTTGCATTAAAACGAATGTATGTTTTTTAAAAATCCTGAAAGGATTTAACTTGCCGGCAGGCAGGTTAAACCACTTCGTGGTTTTCTTGAGTTTTTAAGCAGAATCTGGTTAACTTTATTTAAAGCCTTGGAGCTTGGGACTTGGAGCTTGAAATTTGGAATTTCTTATGAGTTGTCATCAGGTCATTAATTGTCATGAAAGGAGTAAAAAAATAACTGCCTCAAAAAACATATTTTCTGAGACAGTTATTTGTTATTGAGAAATTATTCTATCAAGAACTATCTTTCTTTGGTTACCTTTTCGTACTTGACAAAATCATTAGCAATAAATTTAACAAAATAAACACCGCTGGACAGGCTGCCCATATCCAGAACTATATTACCCTGACCATCCATAATGTTGATAAAGTTCTTAGTTTTGACAAGTTTTCCAAGAACGTCATAAACCTGAACCTGTGCGTCAGATGCACTTATATTGCTAAATGATATGTTAAGTGTATTTGAGAATGGGTTTGGATAGAAAGCTGCATCAGGAGAGTTGTTCGACATACATGTAACGACTACCGGACCATATTGTTTTTCAAGACCATTATTGTCGGTTTGCGTCAAACGATAGTAAGAAACACCATCAAACGGGCTTTTATCATTAACAGTATAGTTTTTCTGTGTACTGCTGTTGTTAGCACCCTGTACTACAGAAATCACCTTCCATAAAGCAGCGTCATTACTCTTTTCTACCGTGAAAGTATTACTGTTGGTTTCTGTTGCTGTAGCCCACTTAACTTCTACCATATCTACATGGCACTTGGCATCGAAGTACAACAACTCAATAGGTAGCGGGTTATCAAACGCAGTAAGTGCCCATTTATCCCAGAACAGATATCCTTCAACATTACCGGTTGTATATGAATAAATATGTTCTCCAGGAAGTGGAGACTTTCTTACGCCACCGCCTATATAAGGCATCCAATGGTGGAGCTGATATTCCCAGTCTTGCACATACAGAACCTCTGCCCAAGTGCCGGCACCACCAAAAGGAATAGGATTCCAACGTTGGGCCATTACTTTGATTGTATCAAATTCAGGAGGTATTTCATCATCTACATAGGTCATTGTTATTAAACCTTCTATAGCAGAGGGAGCATAGGTACCATTCGTGCCACTACCATTATCCTGTTGAGGTTTTCCGATATACCATTTTCTGTTAATATCATAGTTAAAAGTTCCACCTCCCGGAAGTATTATATCCGGTTGCTTATGCCCTGGCCAGGTATTGTATGTAATATAAGGAATTGCAGATGGATCCGTATTATTCTTGCTAACATCTAGTGTAATAGGGATTAGTTTATCATCGTCTCTACCAAAAGGAACAGTATATTTTCTAAGCAAATCTTTTTCAGTTTTCCATCTGACCTGAGCCGTTAAATCCTGCAATATATAGCCTATATGACCATTAATATCTGGATTTACAATTGCGGTCGGTTCTTTATTCTCCATAGTCAGGTTGTTTCCGTTCATATTCAGTCTGCGACCTTCTAAAGACAGTGTGCCGCTAACGGTTGCAGGGTCAGATAAAATAACCTCATCATCACCCATTCCTTTAGAACTATTTGCTTTTCTGATAGTTAAATCATTAAGCGGGTAGCCTGCGCTTGTAATTTTCTGTATTCCGGCTCCTGTCATTATCAACTTACTAGCGCCGGCATCAAAGCCATGTACGAGCATTGTGCTATTTTCATTGACAAACACATCGCCTTCCACAGGAATATCTCCTACATGGCCTGTTTTGTCGAGGCTGGCATTTACATTAAAATAACCGTCAATATTAAGATTCCCCTTAATATGCAACTCGCCTGATCCATCCAGCAATAAAGTGGCCCCATCACCAATTATCAGGTTCCTGCATCCACGGAAGTCATTTAACTCAACAACAGGGGTCAGACAGCTTCCTGCAAGTATTGCCACATCAACTGTTGAGTCGGGCTTGTTAAGTGTAGGTGTTAACGTAGAATCCTGATTATTGAAAGTATACCAGTTAACATTACCCCAATTGACTGTATTGCTCTGGCCCTGCCACAGATAACCACCCCATTCTCCCAAAGCACTGTTTATAGCAATAATGTCATTTATACCACCCACATAGGTAACAACAACAGTATCACTGCCATCATCACTCCAACATCCGTCGGCAGACCTTGATCTGAAGTAATATCTTCCTGAAGCATAAACAGTATCCCTGTTAGTAGGCACCGTATCTATAGTTCCATTGGCCGTAGTACTTTGCCAGTACATCGTACCATTATTGCCTCCGGAAGCAATAAGTATGGCTCTTCCGCAGTAAGGGCTATTGCCGTCACCGGTAACAGTAACAGGATCAGGCTTAACGCCTATGGCAACTGAAAAGGTTTTTGGCAAACTGGCACCACAACTGTTACTGGCTGTAACTGTCACATCTTCAGTATAACCCCCGCTAGTACCTGTTTCGGTAATAATTGAAGGCGTTCCCTGACCTGAAGTAATTGAAAATCCCGAAGGCACTGTCCATGTATAAACTGTTGTTGTTGTTGAAGACAGTGTCGTATCGGAGATTGTGTTTGAGCTGACACTGGTACCACAGTCGTTGAAAGCCCTAACACGGTAATAATAAATCTGGTTTGAAGCCAGGCCATAAACTATGCGGTGCAGGTTATTGCCCACATCGAGGTAGTTATAACCAGAAACAAGCGCTGTAAAAGCATTGTCTGATGCTACATCAAGGAAATACTTAGTGGCATAGGCAGAAGCAGACCAGTTAGCTTGTATGGCATTGGTAGCAGAATTTGAAGCAGTTATAGCTACCGGTGCATTAGGTGCACCAGGAACTACCATTACAGCCAGTGCTGAAGAAGCCCCCGTACCACAGAAATTATTGGCGGCAACAGTTATAAAGCCTGTACTGCCAGCAAGGCCTGGTGTTACATAGATTTGTTTTGTTCCATAACCACCTGTAATGGTCCATCCCGTAGGCACTGTCCAGATATAGCCTACTGCGTTGGACACGGAATCAATACTGTAAATTTGACTGGAAACTCCAGGACATAGTGTTAAGTTACCGGTTATATTCCCCGGTTGTATCGGAGTTCCCGGCATAGTTACAACAGCAAGCGTTTTAGGTGCACTGGTGTAGCAACTGTTGCCTGCCGTTACACTTATATCGCCGCTTGTGGTGCCTGTTGTTACTATAATATTTGTAGTGTTTAATCCACCGGTAATTGCCCATCCAGCCGGCAACGTCCATGTATAAGTCACTGCTCCCGGAATAGCTATTATACTATACGTTTCACCTGATGCTCCTGAACATTGAGATGAAGCTCCAAAAATAGAATCAGGTACTGTAGGAGGAATTTGAACAGTTACCTTAACAGCTATGGTGCTTTGGGTACAAGAACCCGAATTCACAGTTCTTCGGTAACAGGTAGTCTGCGAAAGGCTGGCAGTTTCACTATAGGTGGTTTCCGTTGCACCGCTGATATCAGTCCAGACACCCGTACATAAGGGTTGTTTCTGCCACTGGTAAGTAGGCCCTGAACCTGTTGCCAAGGAAAGATTAATAAAGGCTGCCGGAACAGTATTGGTGCAAATAGACTGGGCATTGCCTACAAAACCGGGCGTGCATTCACTGACCTCAACAGCCAGCGTACTTGGAGTACTTGTACCACAACCATTGGTTGCCGATACAGTTACATTGCCATTATTACCTACAACACCTGCCGTTACCGTGATTAAAGATATACCTGTCCCTGTCTGCTGCGATGTTATTATCCATCCATTAGGTACTGTCCAGTTATATGTGACACCTCCAAATACAGTGTTGACGCTATATGTAGCATTTAAACCCGCCGATAATACTGCCGGCCCTGAAATAGCCAGTGGTGTTACAGGGGTTGAATTGACAACAACAGTTAATACATTTGAATATATTGTAACTACTGATGTTACTTTCCTTCTGAAGCACATAGTCTGAACAAGGCTTCCTGACTGATATGTTGTTTCGGTGGCCCCTGCAATATCTCCCCAGTTACCACTACAGTTGGGTTGTTTTTGCCATTGATAGTTATAAGTACCATTGCCACCAATAGGTAAAGTTGCATTAGTAAATCCGGCGGGAGCAGTATTGAAACATATTGTCTGCGAACTACCCACTGCTCCTGGTGTAAAGCCATTTAATGTAACCACCAGAGAATCAGCTGCACTGATACCACAACTATTGCCTGCTTTTACATATATTTTACCATCCTGACCTGAAGCTCCAGTAGTTACTGTTATTATTGAAGTACCCTGACCTGCAGTTATAGTCCATCCTGTAGGTACTGTCCATGTATAGGTCATTGCATTCAGAACAGCACTGATGCTGTATGTTTGTCCGCTTAATCCCGGAGACTGCATAGATATGCCGCTGATAGCTCCCGGCGTAGCAGGTGCTGCCGGTTCCACATGTATTGATTTGCAGTTAACGGGGGTATTGCAAGTTCCTTCTGCCCTGACAAAATAATCTGTATTGATAATCGGAGATACGACTACCGTAGGCCCTGATGCGAAATAGTTACTGCCACAAGTACCTGAATACCATTTCCATTGTCCTCCGGTACCCAATGTATTGCGTGAATCAAATCCTTTTAATAAGTCATTTACAGATGGTTCTGTACCGTCAACAACGTCTATTCGAGGATAAACCATTTGCTGCCTTACATTGACATCAAAACCATTATATAAATAAACTCTTTGAGTAGTGCTCACCGTTGTGGGTAACCATTTGAAATCATTTGAGATATCTCCTATACGACCACCTGACACAGTATATCTACCTGACTCAGGATTATTGGCAGAGCCCGAGTAATTCTGAGGATAAATATGCCCTACAACCAATACCCATTCTCCTTCGGGCAGCTCATTAACCGGAGGATTTGACGAAGTCCAGAAAAATGGATTTGTGGAAATAGTACCATCAGACAACTTCATAACACCACTGTTGCTGTTGCAGCCGAAATAAAATAAAGCATCGTTGCCCATAACAGTTCTGTTAACCCATACAGAAAATCTGTATAACTTCATATTGTTTATGGAGGTAGGAGATGTATTCCAACCGCCATTAGGCACACTGATACCATCAGGTTTAGATTCCCATATTACAGCCTGATTGCCGAACGGATCTGTTCCTAATATCCTGCTGTTTTCAGCAGTGACGCCATTCTGGCCAAAGTTGGTAGCACTTCCTGTACCTACCGTCCATTTAGAATAATCTATCAGGCCACCTTTGGCAATAGCAGGCGTGTCAACATAAAGGGTTGTGCTCGTACCCTGGCAAAGTGTGGAGGCCACAGCACTTATACCTGTCGGTTCTGAAGAAAGGGAGTTGACAGTTATCTTTTTAGGCGTTGAATAGAAAGGGGTGCATATGCCACTGGTCACTTTTACCCTGTACCAGGTATCTTTTACCAGATTGCTCATCTGCGAGCCTGCAAGCGTTTGAGAATTAGCACCGGAAATATCCGTGATATTAGATGCAAATCCTTCGTTATCAGAACTTTGCCATTGTATATTACCACTTCCACTAAATACAAGATCTGCCGGAATTATACCTACGCAAATTGTCTGGTTGTCAGCAACCATTCCTTGTTCAGGAGCTGGTGTCACAATGATACTTACCACTGTGGAATATACAAGCGTATTGCTTTGAACTGCCACACGGTAATCCCATGCACCTGCTGTTCCCGGTATTTCACTATACGTTGTAGCTGTATTTGGAATAGTAGTCCATGAGCCACCATCAACACGTTTTTCCCAGTGGTCAATACTTCCCACATAATTATTAAGTGTCATAACACCTGTTGTTATACCTCCGCAAATCGGCGATATACCACCAGATAAGATACCTCCGTCTGAGGGAGCAATTACATTTACGGTTGCTGTACCTGTTAAATTATTGGCACATTCAGGCGCTGTTTCATAAACAACACTTACAAGATTATAGGCAAAAATTCCCTGGGTTCCTGTTGCTACAGATTGTGAAGCCGTAGCATTAGCTCCGACAGAAACGGTATTATTGGTTCCTCCGTTAACATTATACGTAACAATTTCCGGCAATGCCTGTGGATTGGTAAAGGTAATATCAGGTGCTGCTGCATTCTGGAATACTGTTGTACTGCCACTGATGGTAGCCGTAGGTGTCGGACGAATTGTCACAGAAGCATTTGAAGGAGGAACCATAGAGCTATTACATCCATTAGCTTTAACAGTAATTGTTGCAATACCTGAGAAAGCGGGATCCCAAGCTACAGTGCCTGATGTTCCTGTACCTGAAATAGTACTGCTTCCTGCTCCTGTTAATGTCCATAAATAAGTGGTGGCATAGTTTGCTGTCGTTGTAAATATAGTATTGCTGCTTCCCTGACATATCTCAGATGCTGCTGATGTAGGAGTGGTTGGACTTCCTACAGTTGGCGTTACAGTTACTCTTGCTGTGTCTGTTAAACTATTTAAACATGTCGGGGTGGTTTGGTAAACTACACTTACCAGATGGTACGTAAAGGCACCCACTGTAGTTGTTGAAACTAACAAAGACGAAGTGCCGCTACCATTAATATTCTTCGTTAAATTACTTCCGCCGTTGATATTGTAAGTTACAGTTACTGGCAGTATCTGTGGGTTATACAATACAATACTTGGTGCAGAAGCTGCATAACATACAGTGGTTGTGCCACTGATAGATGATGTTGGTATAGGGAGTACAGTAACATTTGTAGAAACGCCACTGGTAGCTATATCACAAGGTACTACCCCAACCCTGCGTACCCAGTACGAAGCGTTGGCAGTTAAAGCAGGAGTGGTATAGCTCACTGAAGTGGCTCCTGAAATTATATATGAACCTACTACAGTACCTGTTCCCCACTGATAAGTGGCACCATTACCTTCGCTTCCTCCCGTTGCTGTAAGAGTTGTTGTTGAACCGCTACATATTTTTATAACTCCCGTTATACTTGTTGGAGGTGTAGGACCTATTAATCCTGTCCAGGTAGCTATGGTATTCCACGAAGTAGTAGTACATCCCGATAAGCAGCTTGACCTTCTGGCCTGGATTAAATTTGTATCTGTTCCCATACCAGCAGCAAAAGACGGTATAGTAGTAGAAGCAGAACTCCATGAAGTACCTCCATTTGTTGAGAACCTGTATTCAATAGAACAACTCAATCCGGCGTTGCCATCAGTAGCAGGTCCTGAAAGAGTAACGACAGCACCTGTACAAACGGCTGCAACATCAGGTAATTTGGTTGCAGTAGTGGGCGCTGTAGGCTGGGCAACACCTGTCCATGAAGCAACAGTACCCCAGTCGGATGAAGTACATCCTGTCATGCAGCTGATTCTTCTGGCCTGTATCATATTTATCCCTATTGCAGCTGTAAACGAAGGTATGCTGCTGCTGTTGACCCAAGTGTCACCACCATCATTGGAATACTGATACTCGAAAGAGCAGCTTACCCCGGCGTTGCCTCCGGTAGGAGGAGCTGTAATAGTTATTGTGGTTCCTGCACATACACTTGATACGTCAGGGCTCTTGGCAGCTGTTGTTGGCGCACCGGGCTGAGCCATTACGGTAACAGTTACAGGGCTGGTATTTTCCTCACATGTACCCGAAAATACTGTTCTTCTGAAACAGGTGGTTTGTATCAGGGCGTCTGCCTGATAAGTGGTAGCTGTTGCTCCCGATATATCGCTCCAGCCAAGAGCACATCCGTTAGATGTTGTACTTTGCCACTGATAAGTATAAGTGCCCGTAGCTCCTGTTGGTGAAGTTAGTTCTTCAAATGCTGTCGGTGATGTATTGTAACACAGCGTCTGGGAAGCACCTATAGAACCAGGGGTACAGTTACTTACAGAAACGGTATCTGACCTTGGAGCACTTGAGCCACAGTTATTGTTGGCCGTTACAGTTATATGACCATTCTGCCCGACAGAACCAGTTGTTACTGTAATTTGTGTTGTGCCTTGTCCCTGTGTTATAGCCCACCCTGTGGGTACTGTCCATGTGTAGCCCGTAGCGTTGGGAACTGCAGTAATGCTATATATCTGGCCTGTTAATCCGGAAGATTGAACGCTCATCCCTGTAATAGTTCCTGGTGTAGTGGTTTGAGGAGTAACTGTTACTGTAGCGGTAAGACCGGCGGTTGTTACACTGCAAATGCTTGTACTAACCCTTCGCGACCAGAAAGTAGCCGTAGAGTTTAAAACAGGGGTGGTATAGCTTATTGATGAGGCTCCGGCTATAATGCTATCCCCAACAATAGAACCATGGCCCCATTGGTAAACAGCACCGCTGCCTTCTGTGCCACCTGAATCTAAAAGGGTGGTTGTATAGCCGCTGCAAATAGTAGTGATACCTTTAATTTTAGTAGGTTCTGTTGGTGGTGTGGCTACAGTCCATTGAGCAATATTGACAAATACAGAAGCATCACAACCTGACAAGCAATTTGACCTTCTGGTCTGTATATAGTTGATGCCTGAACCTGCTGTAAAGGATGGAACAGAGCTTGATGCCGAACTCCACGTGGTACCACCGTCAGTGGTATACCTGTACTCTATGGAGCAGTTAACACCGGCATTACCTCCTGTAGGCGCACCTGCTAGTGTTAAAGTAGCACCACTGCACACTGATGTTACATTCGGATTTTTAGTGGCAATAGTAGGGGCTGTTGGTAGTGCAACACCTGTCCAAACAGCTACATTGTTCCAGCTGGAAACAACACACCCCGAGAGGCAGTTACTTCTTCTGGCCCTGATAATATTTGCATTGGTACCTGTACCAGCCGTAAATGATGGCAGAGAGGTTGATGAAGTGCTCCAGTTAGTACCACCGTCAATGGTATACTGGTATTCTATCTGGCAGTTAACACCGGCATTACCGCCATCAGCGGCACCACTTAATGTTAAGGTAGTCCCGGCACAGACAGAAGTTTCATTGGGTACTTTTACAGCTTGTGTAGGTGCTGACGGAGCCGCAACTACTGTTACCTGTAAAATATTGGTGGGTACAGAAGCTCCCGAAGAAACCATGCGCCTGTAACAATTGGTTGAGGAAAGATTTCCGGGCTGATAGGTAGAAGCCGTAGCACCACTAATAGGAATCCAGGATGGAACAACACAATTGGTTGTATTTTCCCATTGATACGTAAAAGTACCTGTACCTCCTGAAGGTGCAGCTGTTTGGGTAAATGCAGCCGGAGAAGAACCTGAGCAGATAGTTTGTGACGTAGCTACTGAACCGGGGGCCACATCGCTTACATAAACGGCCAGAATACTTGGTGTGCTTGTGCCACAAGTGCTGCCGGCTGTCACTGTCATATTACCGTTCTGATTTGTAGTGCCGGAGGTTACCATTATTGATGTTGTGCCCTGTCCTGATGTTATGGCCCAACTCGTTGGTGTGGGCACCGTCCAGGTATAAACTGTTGCATTAGGCACCGTACTGATACTGTAAACCTGATTTGTTAATCCTGCTGATTGTACAGCTATACCTGATATAGTTCCAGGAGTTGCCGGTATAGGTATAGAAGTAATGGTACCGTTTCTGGTTACATTGCCGCAACCACCGGTTAAAGTAACAATATAGTTAAATATACCACTGACAGTGGGCGAACCGTTTATTGTTATCTCATTGGCCGCCCAGTTTCCTGTTACACCGGCAGGCAAACTGGTGAACGCGGCTCCTGTAGCACCTGTTGTACTGTAGGAGATTGCTGAAATGGGTATATTAATACATTTCGACTGGTTCTCGGTACCCGCAGCAGACATAAGAGATATTGTATTTTCTGGTGTAACAACTACTGTAGCCGTTGTTGCATATTCCACTGCACAGGTTCCGCTTTGAACCGCTGCTCTGAACATCGTACTTTGCGTTAAAGGTACTGAATTGTATGTAGTAGTAGTATTTGCAATATCCGACCAGTTGGTACCACCATCTGTTGAACTCTGCCATTTTACTACATTACCGGTATGTCCGAACAAGGTAAGAACACCACTGGCATTGCCATAACATACAGTACTGCCACCGCCTATATTGCCGCCCACAGAAACAGGACTGATAGTTATCATAACAATATTTGAATTCATTACCGCACATGGGCTATTGGTAACGCCTGCCCTAAACCATCTGTTAGCAACAAGAGTTCCCATCTGCGCGCCTGTTAATGTTGCACTTGTAGCGCCGCTGATATCAGTCCATCCGGAAGTACCATCGTTGGAATACTGCCATTGTATGGTGCCAGTGTAACCGCTCAAAGTGAGATTTGCCGGCTGAGTACCTGTACAAATGGTTTGAGGTGCCGTAGCTGTACCTCCCACACTGATGTTTACTTTAACTGTCACCACATCAGAATAAGCGAAACAAGTGCCTGAAGTAACTTTTCTCCTGTAACAATGATCCTGTGTAAGGGTACCAGGATTGTATGTGGTAGCAGTAGCACCTGTTATATCAGACCAGAGGCCTGTGCAGTTAGGCTGTCCCTGCCACTGATAGGCATAAGAGCCGGTGCCACCGGATACAACAGGTTTCACACTGAATGAGCGGATGGCACGAATTGCGTTAGGATTGCCCTTAAAGGTGCTGCTCGGTGCACCATTGTTAAAGAATATGCCCCAGGCATAGTTCAGGTCATTCTCAGAAGAAGCCCAGTACAAGTTATCACTAAAACCACCAATTGCAGTCTTATTGACATAAAGCTTGTACAATACATCTCTGCTGGGCAAATACCAATCGGTAAAACCACCGGATGCTAAATCGTCGCATAATCTGGCAGCTATGCCGGCAGTAGCACATCCATTAACAATAGCTGTGGTATTGGCCTGGCCGGTTCCGATAGCCATTGAAGTGCCGCTGATAGCAGTCCCCTGACAACCCCATACAGCTCCTGTGCTTTGGTCTGTGGGAGCAGCAATAAATCCTTTTATATAGTTGGCATCATACCCGGGGTCTCCCACCTGCAGTACATAACCAACCTTGCCGCCGCCAAAGTAATCGCCTATGTTAAGCGTACTTGCTGAACCGAAAGTATTTGGTGATGTATTGGTACATATTACCTGTGAAGCGCCTCCAAAGCCAGGAGAAACATCGCAATTCGTATTCACTGCCATAATGGTTGGCGCACTTTCTCCACAGGTGTTCACTGCCATTACTGTAATATCACCGTTTTGTCCACCGACTCCTGCTGTAACAACAATATTGGTGTTGCCCTGTCCACTGGTAATGGCCCATCCTGTAGGCACTGTCCATGCATACGAAGTGGCGTGCGCTACACTATTAACAGCATACGGTTCTCCTGTAGTTCCGGGAGACAGTGTGGTATTGCCCGTAATACCATCAGGCGATGCAGGTATAGAAAGTACTTCTGTATAACCTGCTGCATTTGAATTTACACTCGGTGTACAATAACCCGTGATTACAACTCTGTAGAGATATGTGCTCAAATCTGTTGTTACAGGATCTATTGTCAGCGTGGATGTCATTACATTTGAATACGGACTGTTGTTCGTCAGATTAGTAAACGTTGACCCTCCATTAGTGCTTATCTGCCACATATAGGTTAATCCGCTGCCTGTGGCTATCACATTAAATGTTCCTGATGTATTTTCACAAACTGTATGTGTCTGAGGCTGTGTAGTTATTACAGGGTTTGTTAATACAAACAGTTTTGCGCTTGACGATACATCGGGTGGCGTACAAGTGCCTGATACGGTACAACGGTACAGATAACCATTCATTATAGCAGTAGCGCCATTAATTGTAAGTGCCGAATCTGTTACAGTGCTGTAAACACCGCCATTAGACAGGTTACTCCAGTTGCCGCCACTGTTGGTACTCAACTGCCACTGATACGTCAGTGTGCCGTAACCTGTTGCCTGAATAGTAAAATGAGTAGTAGAGGATTGGCATATTGTATCATTAAGAGGTTGTAATATTATTACAGGTGCTGGTTTTACTGTTATAGTAGCAGGATTAGAGGGTAAATCAGGCAAACATACGCCAGATACCATAACCCTGTATTTGTAACCATCTAAAGTAGCTGACACAGGAACGATAGTCATGGTTGCAGTTGTAACATCGGTATAGGCACCTGTTGCTGTTAAGTTATCCCATGAATTGCCTCCATCCTGACTTTCCTGCCACTGGTAGAGCAAACCACCTCCGGTAGCAACAACAGAAAAGGTTGCAGACCCATTTTCACAAGCATTTTGGTTTGCAGGTTGGGTGGTTATAGCCGGAGATGTAGTTATTGTAGCAGGAGTAGATGCCGTTACAACAGGGCAGCCATTGGCAGCAGCTATAGTATATGTAACAGTGTAAGTGCCTGCTGTACTTGTATTAGGCGTGATGGCACCGGTTCCTGAATTGATAGTTAAGTTTGAACCGGAACTGTAAGCACCTCCGGTAGTTCCTGTCTGTGTTACAGGCTGAGCTGTAACGAGAGAAATACAATACGGGCTTCCGGCATAAGATATGTTGGCCACAGGTAAAGTTGTAACCGTAACAGACGCTGTTGCAGTAACAACACTGCAACCGTTGGCTGCAGCAATGGTATAGGTAACAGTGTATGCGCCTGCTGTACTCGCACTTGGGGTAACAGCTCCTGTGATTGAATTTATTGTTAAACCGGCAGGTGCAGCTGAATAAATGCCACCGGCAGTTCCGGTACGTGTTATGGTCTGAGGTGTAGAAAGAGAAGTACAGTATGGTGAACCAGCATAACTTATTGTTGCTGCAGGCATGGTTGTTACCGTTACAGAAGTAGATGCCGTTACAACAGAACAACCGTTGGCAGCAGCCATGGTATAGTTAACAGTATAAGTGCCTGCTGTACTTGAACTCGGTGTAATAGTACCTGTCCCTGCATCAATAGTTAAGCCTACAGGCATACAAGAGTAAACGCCTCCTGCAGTGCCTGTCCGTGTTACAGTACCAGGTATTGCTGTAGAACAGAACGGTGTTGCTGCATAAGATATAACAGCAGCCGGTAAAGCAGTAATTATTACTGATGCTGTAGCTGTATAAGCAGCACATCCACCAAGAGCAGACACCGTATAAGAGACCGTATAAGTACCCGCAGTGCTTGTACCAGGTGTAATGGCACCTGTAGAAGCATTGATAGTTAAACCGGCAGGGGTTGACGTATAACTGCCACCGGCATTACCTGTCTGCGTAACTGATTGTGGTGTAGCCACAGACGTACAGAAAGGTGAACCTGCGTAAGTGATGGTTGCAGTAAGCGGTACAGAACAATCCATGATGCAGCGGAGTGAATAGCCGTAAGCCTTATTCGAGTTGTTTGGGGCAGATTGGCTAAAATCAAAATAAAAGTAGTCGGCGTAGGTATTAGCAGATGCTGTACTACTCCAGTAAGAACCCCATCCACCAGTTTCTAACAATCCTGAATTATTGTTCAGATTTCCTGCAGCATGTATTTTTAATACTGAACTGAAAGTATTGTTATAATTAGACCAATTTGCGGTTGCATCAACCGTAGTCCATTCTGCGTAGGTAGGAATACGCCAGCCGGTACCCAATTCTATTGTACAGGGGTCATTACCTGAAGTCCAGTCACTGGATTCAGAAATAGAAGTAATCCATGTAGTGTTTGGTGTACGGGTTGTGCCATCGTGCTTATAACCTTGTTTTCTGTTAAACTGCCAGTACCAGCCTGCAGAAGGTTCTGAAGCATCGGTAGCGGCTGTGGCCTGTTGGTCTGACCCTAAGTTCTGGGTAATCCAGCATTTATTGGTGCCGGAAAGTGTGGTGAAAACCGTACCGTAATTCACTGTTTTGCTTACAGGAGCTACAGCGCCTGCACTGTGAATAACAGGCAATGCAGTACCGCAGGCCCAGGTAGATCCGGATATGGTTGCAGTGGTTGTTGCAGTTACCACTGCACAGCCATTAGCAGCTGCTATAGTATAGGTTACCAGATAGCTGCCTAAAGTACTTGTATTTGGTGTAATAGCACCAGTAGAGGCATTTATAGTAAGGCCCGCAGGTGATGCAGAATAAATTCCACCTGTAGAGCCTGTAAAGGTTACCGTCTGCGGTGTAGAAAGGGTAGACAGGTAAGGTGACCCTGCATAAGTTATTGTAGCTGCCGGCAGCCCCGTAATTGTAATAGTGCCTGTAGCCGTTACCACGGCACAACCACCTGCAGCGGCTATGGTATTGGTAACCGTATAAGTACCCGGTGTGCTTGCCGTTAAGTCCACCTGACCTGTAGCCGTACTTACAAACACCAGACCTGCTGTAGAAGAGAATGTACCTGCCACGCCACCACCACTGAATGTAGGTGATGGATTTGAAGCATTGCTGCAATAAGGTGTTCCCGGGTAGCTGAAAGTAGCTATAGGTAATTTCTTTATGGATACATTAGTAGTTGCCGTTACAGCATTACAACCGTTGCCTGCAGCTATGGTATAGGTTACGACATATGAAAGATCTCCTGTACTTGTACTTGGTGTGATGGCGCCTGTGGAAGCATTAATGGTTAAACCTGCAGGTGCTGCAGCGTAAGTACCACCCGTATAAGCATTGGTACCTGTTAAAGTAACAGATTGTGGTGATGAAACAGAAGTACAGTAAGGAGTTCCGGCATATGATATTGTGGCCGTAGGCAACACGCATATATCTAAAACACAACGGACCGGGAAGCCAAATGTCTTATTGTTTGTCATCACAGTACTGGAACTGCTTGTAAAGTACAACGACTGTGCCCCTGTGTTATTAAGCTGTGTGCTGCTCCAATAGTAACCATATGTGCCACGTGAAGCCACTGTACCATTGGAATTGGATAAGTAACCGGCAGCATGTAGTTTCAATGCCGAAGCGTAAGTGGTTGTGTAGCCACCGCTATTCCAGGTTCCTGTGGTATTGGCGCTTGTCCATTCAGTGCTTGTAGGTAAACGCCATCCGGTAGTTAACAATAAAGCACAGGGGTCATTGGCAGCAATCCAGTCGCTGGATTCTGAAATTGAGGTAATCCATGTGGTGCTTGGTGTACGGGTGGTGCCATCGTGCTTGAAGCCCTGTTGTTTGTTAAACTGCCAGTACCATCCTGCAGAAGCTTCTGTATTATCATTAGCCGCAGTAGCCTGGTTGGTCGAACCCAGGTTTTGCGTTATCCAGCATTTACTTGAACCAGTAAGCGTTGATACCACCGTACCATAACTTACTGATTTGGAAACAGGGGCAATGGCGCCCGGTATATGACTAACAGACACCACGTTGCCGCAAGTCCATGAACCTATGGTGATAAGCCCTGTTTTAGATATTGTACCGCAACCTCCAGTTAATGTAATGGTATAAGGGAACGAACCCGAAACACTTGGCGTACCGCCTATAGACACAACATTTGAAAGCCAGCTGCCGGTAACCCCTGTGGGCAAACCGCTAACTGTAGCGCCTGTGGCATTAGTTGTAGCATAAGTAATATTTGTTAAAGGTGTGTTTAAAGTTATGGTTTGACCATCTGTACCAACAGCAGAGGATAGTGTAATGGTATTGGTGTTATTTATGGTATTCCTGAATACTGAAACGGAATTGCTGTTTTTATTCGTTACCGCAAGTTCCGGTTTGCCATCCCCATCAAAATCACCTATTGATACACCAATCGGATTTGTTCCTGTTGTAAAATCAACTTTAGCAGCAAACGATACTGAGCCACTTGTACCATTATTCCTGAAAACTGAAACAGTGTTACTTCCATAATTGGCTATTGCAAGGTCGGGTTTGCCATCGCCATCAATATCTCCTATTGAAATGTTTTCCGGATTTGTTCCTGTGGTAAAATCAACTTTTGCAGCAAAGGACACTGAGCCGCTTGTACTGGTATTCCTGAATACTGAAACGGTATTAACGCCATCATTCGTTACGGCAAGGTCGGGTTTGCCATCACCATCTATATCTCCTATTAAAACAATAGAAGCTAATGATCCAGCAGTAAAATCAACTTTAGCAGCAAAGGACACTGAGCCACTTGTGCTGGTATTTCTTAATACCGAAACGGAACCACTCCCATTATTCGCAACTGCAACGTCGGGTTTGCCATCACCATCAATATCTCCTATTGAAACACTATAAGGATTTGTTCCTGTTGTAAAATCAACTTTAGCAGCAAAGGACACGGCGCCGATTGTACTTGTATTTCTTAATACTGAAACGGAGTTATCGCTATTATTCGCTACTAAAAGGTCGGGTTTGCCATCCCCATCAATATCACCTATTGCAACATGAGATGGACCTGTTCCTGTGGTAAAATCAACTTTAGCAGCAAAGGACATCGTACCCGGGAAACTGGTATTCCTGAGCACTGAAACGGTATTACTTAAAGAATTCGTGACTGCAAGGTCGGGTTTGCCATCACCATCTATATCTCCTATTGAAACATACCACGGACCATTTCCAGTGGCAAAATCAGCCTTAGCAGCAAAGGATACTGAGCCGCTTGTACTTGTATTTCTGAATATTGAGACAGTATTACTGCTATTATTAGCGACTGCAAGGTCGGGTTTGCCATCTCCATCAATATCACCTATTGAAAGATAATACGGACTTGTTCCTGTGGTATTATCAGCTTTAGCAGCAAAGGAGGTTGCATCTACTGTGCCGCCACATGTATAGGTAACAATAAAAGGTTTGGCAGAATAAGCTGTTAAGCCATAAGTAAGGTTGGTAACTGAGATATACTGGTAGTTAGCGCCCGCAGGTACTGTAACAGTAAGTGAGTTAGCGCTTGCTGTGCTAACAGTAGCCATAGTGGCGCCAAAGAATACAATGTTATTCGAAGCATTTGTATTGAAGTTGGAACCTGAAATAGTTACCGTAGTACCCACCGGGCCTGATGTTGGTGTAAAGGAAGTAATGGTTGGTGGTACAGGCGCAACAGAAGTTACTGCCAGATAATTGGCGATGCTTATACCGCATACATTGGCGGCACCAACACCTATATTGCCATTTTGTCCTACGGTACCAACAGTAACCGTTAATGTTGTTGCCCCTTGTCCTCCTGTAATGGTCCAACCTGCAGGTACTGTCCATGCATAGGATGTGGCACCTGACACAGCGCTTATGCTGTAAGTCTGACTTGTGGCTCCTGCTGTTTGTGTGGCTATACCTGTAATAGTACCGGGTACGCCGGGCAGTGTACAGTCGTCTTTGATACAACGCAGAGAAGCGCCTATGGTCTTAATGGAGACGCCTACGGTGCTACTGCTACTGCTGAAGTACAAGTAGTTGCTATAGCCGGTATCGTACTGTGTACTGCTCCAGTAAGAGCCTTCAGTACCTCTATATAAAATTGAACCATCGGTTAAACTCAGATTTCCCGAAGTATGTAATTTTAACACTGAAGCAAAAGTATTGTTATAATTACCCCAGTTTTGTGGTGCGCCATCCGCATTAGTCCATTCTGTACCTGTAGGGATACGCCAACCTGAACCCAATTCCGAAGTACACGGGTCATTAGCTGCCAACCAATCGCTGTTTTCAGAAATAGTAGCAATCCAGGTCGTACTTGGTGTACGTGTTGTGCCATCGTGTTTGAAGCCTTGTATTTTATTAAACTGCCAGTACCAGCCTGCAGAAGGTTCTGTAGCATCAGTAGCTGATGTAGCCTGATTATCAGACCCTAAGTTTTGTGTTATCCAGCATTTGCTCAAACCACTAAGACTTGTCAGTACCGTACCATAGTTAACTGTTTTGTTTACAGGGGCTGCGGTGCCGATCTCGTGTGTAATATTTAAGGGATTTCCGCAAGACCATACAACAGTTACCGGAAAATAATTTGCAGTACTTGTTCCGCAAGCGTTGCCTGCTGTTACACCTACATAACCGTTTTGATTAACAGTGCCGGTAGTAACAGTTAATGATGTGGTGTTTTGCCCAGCAGTAATGGTCCATCCTGCCGGTACAGTCCATGTATAGGCTGTGGCACCGGTTACAGCAGCTATGCTGTAGGTTTGATTAGTTGTGCCCGAATATTGAGTCGTTAAACCCGTAATGGTACCCGGTGTAGGTGGATGAGCACAGTCGTCCTTAAGGCAACGGAGGGAATATCCGAAAGACTTGGAAAAACTGCTCGTATAGCTGGCAGAGACACTATTGACATAACTCATGTTATAATAGACATCATACTGCGTACCGGTGGCGTATTCGCCCATATTACCTCGCGACTGCAGCGTACCTAAGGTGTTCAGAATTGACCCCGCTTCATGTAGTTTTAACACCGAAGCATAAGCGTTAATGGAATTAGCCCAGCCTCCTGTTGTATTTACAGTATTCCATTCTGTATAGGTGGGGATACGCCAGGCGGCGCCCAGTTCACTGGTACATGGGTCGTTAGATGAAATCCAGTCACTGTATTCATTAATACCTGTAATCCAGGTTGTGCCTGGTGTGCGTGTAGTGCCATCGTGCTTGTAGCCTTGTATTTTGTTAAACTGCCAGTACCAGCCGGCAGCAGATTCAGAAGCATCAGAATATGTTGAGGCCTGGTTGTCAGACCCTAAGTTCTGGGTTATCCAGCATTTGCTGGCACCTGACAAACTTGTTGTTACGGTACCATAGTTTACTGTTTTGGATACAGGGGCTACAACGCCAGCAGTGTGGGTAATGGCTAAGGGGTTGCCGCAAGACCATGCAGCAACCACTGTTATAGGCAGATAATTGGCAGTGCCGGTACCGCAGATACTTCCTGCAGCTACACCTACACTACGGTTTGAAATTACATCGCCTGTTGTAACAGTAACAGTTGTTGTGCCTTGTCCTGCTGTAATAGTCCAGTCTGAAGGGACTGTCCATGTATACGTTGTGGCATTGGGAACAGCTGCTATGCTATAATTTTGTCCTGGATTAAATGCGGTTTGGTTAGCTATACCTGTTATAGTACCGGGCGTAACTGGAACAGCACAACTGTCTTTGAGGCAACGCACTGAAGAACCGAGAGCTTTACCATTAGTACTCACTGTAATGTTGCTGCTTTGAGCAACCATCGAATAACCGGCTACAATAACCATTTGTGTGCTACTCCAATAGTTAGTGGCTGTACCTACAGCACTTAGAGTTCCAGCACCAATATATCCTGCTGCATGAAGCTTTAACACTGAAGCATAAGTATTATTGTAATTAGCCCAGCCACCGTTTGTTTTAGCATTAACCCATTCTGTTTTAGTAGGGATACGCCATCCGGTGCCTAACAGACTTGTACACGGGTCTGTTGCAGCAAGCCAGTCGCTGGTTTCAGAAATAGTAGAAATCCATGTGGTGCTCGGTGTGCGTGTAGTGCCATCGTGCTTGAAGCCTTGTAATCTGTTAAACTGCCAGTACCAGCCGGCAGAAGGTTCTGTAGCATCGGTAGCAGCAGTAGCCTGGTTGTCAGAACCTAAGTTCTGGGTTATCCAACATTTATTGGAACCGGTAAGATTTGTTTGTACCGTACCATAGTTTACTGTTTTGGTTACTGGGGCAACTAAGCCAGCAGTGTGGGTGATGGCTAAAGTGCCGCCGCAACCCCATGCTACTGTAACAGCCAGATATTGAGCAGTTCCCCAACCGCATGAGTTGCCTGGTGTAACACTAATATTACCATTCTGGCCTGTATTACCGGCAGTTACTGTAATAGAGGTAGTACCCAGCCCTGCTGTAATGGACCACCCGGTAGGTACGGACCACAAATAATTTGTGGCACCTGATACAGCCGCTATGCTATATGTTTGACCTGTTGCACCAGGCGTTTGTGTTGCTGTACCGGTTATAGTGCCGGGGGTAACTGGCATTGTGCAATCGTCTTTGAGGCAACGGATACTGAACCCGTAAGCCTTAATGCCGGTGTTCATAACGCTGGTGCTAGGGTTTAAGACTAGGCGCCAGCCATAGTCATCACTGCCCTGTGTACTGTTCCAGTAGTAACCGAAGACACCGCGACTTAAGAGCGAGCCATTGTTGTAGTTAAGGTAGCCTGCAGCATGTAGTTTTAATACAGAAGCATAAGCCTGAGTATAATTATCCCAGCTATCGTTCTGATCAACATTGCTTATTTCCTGATTGGTAGGGATTCGCCAGCCGGCACCCAATTCAATGGTACACGGGTCGTTAGCTGCCAACCAATCGCTATTTTCAGAAATAGATGTAATCCATGTAGTGCTTGGTGTACGGGTAGTGCCATCGTGCATATAACCTTGTGGCTTGTTAAACTGCCAGTACCATCCTGCAGAAGGTTCTGTAGCATCGGTAGCAGCAGTTGCCTGGTTGTCTGAACCTAAGTTTTGGGTAATCCAGCATTTGCTGGCACCGGATAAGCTTGAGGTTACCGTACCATAGTTAACCATTTTGAAAACAGGAGCTACTATACCGGGAGTATGGGTAATGGTTAAAGTAGAACCGCAAGCCCATACTACCGTAACCGGCAGGTAATTGGCAGTGCCCGTACCACAAGCGTTTCCTGCCGCTACACCTACTAAACCGTTTTGTCCTGTTGTCCCTGTAGTTACTGTAACAGTTGTGGTGCCTTGTCCTGCGGTAATAGACCAACCGTAAGGAACTGTCCATATATAGGTTGTGGCGCCGCTTACAGCAGTAATGCTATAAGTTTGCCCGGTAGCGCCAGATGTTTGAGAGGCAGTACCGGTAATAGTGCCGGGGGTAACAGGAGGAGCACAACTGTCTTTGAGGCAACGAATTGTGTAGCAGTTTTCTTTATAAGGACTAGCACCTGTATAACTGGAGCTGGAGTTGTAGTACAAATACCACCCTTGGGAAACTTGTGACTGGGTGCTACTCCAAAAAGCGCCAATAGTACCACGATCTGTTAGTGAGCCAGTAGTGTAGAATAGGTTTCCGGCAGCATGAAGCTTTAAAACCGAAGCGAAAGTATTCGTGTAGTTTGCCCATGCACCATTGGCATCAGCATTAGTCCATTCTGTACCTGTAGGGATACGCCAACCGGTGCCCAGTTCAGAGGTACAAGGGTCGTTAGCTGCAACCCAGTCGCTATTTTCAGAAATAGGAGCAATCCATGTAGTGCTTGGAGTTCGGGTAGAACCATCGTGCTTGAAACCTTGCTTTTTATTAAACTGCCAATACCAACCGGCAGAAGGTTCTGTGGCATCAGTAACAGCAGTGGCCTGATTGGTGGACCCTAAGTTTTGTGTTATCCAACATTTATTGGAACCCGTAAGGTTTGTTTGTACAGTTCCATAGTTAACTGTTTTGGTAACAGGGGCTACAGCGCCGGCTGTATGAGTGATAGGCAGTGCATTGCCGCATACATTAACTATAAGAGAACTTGAAGTGCTATACCCACAAGTACTGCTTGCACTTACACCAATTATACCGCTTGTAGCACTGGCACCTGCCGTAACAGTGACAGTTGTTGTGCCTTGTCCTGCTGTGATAGACCAGTTGGTGGGTACTTTCCAGGTATATGAAGTAGCGCCGCTAACAGCACTTATGGTGTAAGTAATACCTGTAGTATTTTTATAAAGAGATGTTGGCCCTGAAATGGCGCCGGGTATAGCAGGTGGTGCACAGTCGTCGTGGATACAACGGACAGACAGAGCATTCGCCTTATTATCAACAACAGCTGTTAAACTACCGGCAGGTGCATAATGGAATGATCCGCCTATAGTAAGACTATGCTGTACGCTTGACCAATAATAACCATAAGTACCTCTATTGCCCGAGGAGCCATCAGCAGCCAGAAGGTTACCGGCAGCATGTAATGCTAATGCAGAGGAGTAAGCATCTCCACTAGTCCAACTGCCATAGCTATTAGCAAGCTGCCATTCAGTAAGCACAGGGATACGCCAGCCACTGCCCAATTGAGAAGTACAGGGGTCATTCGCTGCCAGCCAGTCGCTGTTTTCAGAAATTGCTGTTATCCATGTAGTACTTGGTGTACGTGTACTGCCATCGTGCTTGAAACCTTGTGGTTTATTAAACTGCCAATACCAGCCTGCTGAAGGTTCTGTGGCATCGGTGCCAGATGTTGCTTGATTAGATGAACCTAAGTTCTGGGTAATCCAGCACTTATTAGAACCTGTAAGGTTTGAAGTTACCGTACCATAGTTTACTGTTTTGGTAACAGGGGCTACTGAACCAGCAGTGTGGGTAACCGGTAAAGAGCTACCGCAAGACCAGGCAACAGAAGTTACTGCCAGATAGTTTGTCGTGCTTGTACCACATATACTGCCAGCAGCTACACCAATAGTGCCGTTTTGGCCTGCTGTTCCAACAGTAACAGTTAAGTTTGTTGTGCCTTGTCCTGCAGTAATAGACCAACCATATGGAACTGTCCAAATATAGGTTGTGGCACCACTTACTGAAGCTATGCTGTAGATTTGATTTGTAGCGCCTGCAGTTTGTGCGGTTGTGCCTGTTAAAGTCCCCGGCATGGCGGGTATTGTACAACTGTCTTTGAGGCAACGAATAGAATAACCTGAAGGCATTTCATAATTAGCAGTGGTGGTACTACTGGTCCATATTAGTAATGCCTTACCATACGCAGTATTAGCATCATCCAGTGTACTACTCCAAAATACACCATGGATACCATTATTTGTTAATGCACCATTGGAAATTGCAAGATAACCAGCAGCATGTAGTTTTAAGATTGAATTAAAAGCGTCGGTACGATTAGCCCAAACGCCATTTGTATTTACATTAGTCCATTCTGTATAAGTAGGAATACGCCATCCGGTACCTAATTGACTTGTGCAGGGGTCGTTAGCAGCTAACCAATCGTTGGTCTGAGAAATGGAAGCAATCCATGTTGTGCTAGGTGTACGTGTACTGCCATCGTGCTTGAACCCTTGTTTTTTATTAAACTGCCAGTACCAGCCGGCAGAAGGTTCTGTAGCATCGGTAGCAGAAGTAGCCTGATTGTCTGAGCCTAAGTTCTGGGTTATCCAGCATTTGTTAGAACCTGTAAGGTTTGTTTGTACCGTACCATAGTTTACTGTTTTGGTTACGGGAGCTACTAAACCTGCTGTGTGGGTGATGGCTAAAGGAGAACCGCAAGCCCATGCTGTAGTAACTGTAATACCATTTGAGTTACTACTGAAACAGCCGGAAGAAGACCTTACACGGTAATAATACGTATTGCCGAGCGTAAGACCCGTTACGTTGTACGTGAGCACATTGCCTACAATGAGACCGTTAAAGCCGGTAACAAAAGATGAAAAATCATTGGCTGTAGAAACATCTAAAAAGTAACTGTTTGCACCTGAAGAAGCCGCCCAGTTGGCTGTAAATGATGTACTTGTTATACTTGTAGCAGAAGCTGCTACAGGAGCTGTTGGGGGTGTGCAATTGGCATTTTTAAGGCAGCGTACTGAATACCCTGTAGTCTTTGTCGTATTTCCTCTGTAAGAATTGACACTATTATCTATTTTTCTATAGTAGGCAGATACTGTACTTGTTGTTATCTGATCAGCAGTCCAATAATAACTGCTTGTGCCTGTACCATTAAACAAAGTCCCTGAAACGTTGGTATTGCGGTAACCGCCGGGCAAGGTTGCGAAGCCGCTTGTATTGGTACCATTCCACGAAGGAGAGTTACCGGATGTAACTTTCATTTTGTCTCCGGGACCTACACCTGCAGTAGCTGAACCACGATAAGCGAGATTAGGAGTCTGGAATGAAGCCAAAGCAGTTGTTCCGGCAGGAGCTATGAAATTTTCTACGCAATATTCATAACGGCTCCATTCTAAGTCTGTAGGTATGTGATAGCCTGTAGGGCAAATACCCTGCTGACCGCTGCTACCGCAAGGGTCGCACGACCTCCAAGTTTGCGTGCCAACGTCAGCATTATTATCTGCAGAAGGCAACTGTAAGGCTTCTGACCATTGGTATAAGGCGCCATAAATATCACAATTGGCTTCTACGTTATTGTAGCAATATTTCTCAACTAATGCGTCATTAATTTGAGCAGCAGGAGCAAGAACTAATGAGCCAACATTTAAGTTAGCAGGTGCCCATTCCTGAGTGCCGCAACTGGGACCGGCAGCGCTTGCTGTTACCGTTACTGCCAGATAAGCTGCATTGCTATTACCACAGCTATTACCTGCTGTTACACTTATGTTGCCACTTTGGGCTGTACTAGTTGTTGAAACAGTTATAGCTGTTGTGCCTTGTCCTGCGGTAATAGACCAACTTGGCGGTACAGTCCAGGTATAAGAGGTAGCGCCACTGACAGCACTTATGCTGTAACCAAGGCCGGTTGCATTGAGGCTTTGTGTTGCTGAACCTGTAATAGTACCCGGTATAGCAGGAAGCGTTGTACAACTGTCCTTTAAGCAACGGACTGAAGAACCGAAACTTTTATCAAGGACAGATATCCCACTCCACATTTGGTCAGTATGCAAATCCCAGCCGGTAGTAGCATTGTGACTTGTACTACTAAAGTAAGTACCGGGAGACATTATATTAAATAGGTTTTGGTATTGAAGCGTTCCACTTCCATCCAGATATCCTCCACCGCTATGAATTTTTAAAACCGAAGCAAAAGAGTTTGTGGAAGTAAGCCAGCTCCCGTTTGTTTTTACATTATTCCATTCCGTGTAGGAAGGGATACGCCAACCGGCACCCAGCTCAATGGTGCAGGGGTCGTTAGCAGCCAGCCAGTCGCTGGTTTCATTAACAGAAGTAACCCATGTAGTGCTTGGCGTACGTGTAGTGCCATCATGTTTGAAACCTTGCTTCTTATTGAACTGCCAGTACCAGCCGGCAGAGGGTTCTGTAGCATCTAAATCTGAACTGGCCTGGTGGTCTGAGCCCAAGTTCTGGGTTATCCAGCATTTGTTAGAACCTGTAAGGTTCGTTTGAACGGTACTATAGTTAACTGTTTTGGTTACAGGAGCGACTAAGCCGGCGGTGTGGGTTTTAGGCAAGATATTGCCGCATGACCAGACTACAGTGATAGTGCCTTGTGCCGTTACTGTACCACAGCCCCCTGTAAGGGTAACTGTATAAGTGTAAAGTCCTGATACACTTGGGGTGCCACTGATAGTCACGGTATTGGTTGCCCATGCACCGGTAACACCTGTGGGCAAGCCTGTAACAGTTGCTCCAGTAGCGCCCGTAGTAGTATATGTAATATTTGTTATCGCATTACCTTCATTAAGGGTTTGTACATCAGTGCCTACAGCAGAAGAAAGGGTGACAGTATTAACATTAACAGTTATTGTATTGGTGCTTGAATAAGCAACCGGGCAAGAGCCATTCTGCACCACAACCCTGTAATCTGTTGTTCCGGCAACTGTGGGTATATCGTTTAAAGTGGTTGCAGTGTTTACAATATCTGTCCAGCCACCCGCATTAACCTGTTTCTGCCATTTAACCACAGTGCCTGTTTGTCCTGTCAATGCCATTTGCCCTGTAGTAGTATTGGCACAGGTAGGATTGGCGCCACCGGAAAGGGTACCGCCAACAGAACTGGTTACTGTATTTCTGAATACTGAAACATTGCTGGAATTAACATTTCCAACAGTTACATCTTGACTGCCATCACCATCCAAATCAGCTATTGAAACGCCATATGGAAATGTCCCCACTGTAAAATCTACTTTTGTAGCAAAAGATATTGTACCGGCGGTACTTGTATTTTTTAATACCGAAATAGAGTTAGAGCCCTGATTAACAACAACCAGATCAACAATACCATCGCCATTGATATCACCTATTTTTGCAATTGAAGGATTCGATCCTGTATTTATGTCTACTTTGGCAGCAAAAGAAATTGTACCAATACTGCTTGTATTTCTTAAAACTGAAACTACAGAAATTGCATTATTAGCAGTAACAATGTCAAGTTTTCCATCTCCATCTATATCACCTATAGAAACGCCCATTGGTCCTGATCCTGCTCCTGTTGAAAGATCTACCTTTGCAGCAAATGTAATAGCAGCTAAAGTGCTGGTATTTCTGAAAACACTGACCAGCATATTATTAGAATTCACAACCGCAAGGTCAGCTTTTCCATCGCCGTCCAGATCACCAGCAGCAATACCTTTGATACTACCAGTCATCGAAATGTCTGACATCGCTGTAAAAGAAACAGAACCCACCGTAGATGTATTTTTGAAAATTGACACATTACCCGCCAAATTAGCAACAGCTATATCGGGCTTGCCGTCTCCATTGAAATCAGCAATAGTTACATAGTTGGGATTGGTTCCGGTTGTAAAGTCCACTTTTGAAGCAAAGGATACTGTTCCGGAAGTACTTGTATTTCTGAACACTGAAACTGTATTTGAATTTTCATTTACAACAACGATGTCCGTTTTGCCATCACCGTCTATATCGCCGGTAGCAGTTTCAACAGGTGTTGTTCCGGTTGTAAAGTTCACTTTTGCAGCAAAAGAAATAGCACCTGCAGTGCTCGTATTTCTGAGTACAGAAAGAGCGCCATTGTTAAGTACAGCAATGTCCGGTTTGGCATCATTATCAAAATCAACCGCTTCGCTACTCCAGGTGTTGCTTCCTGTAGTGAAGTCTGACTTTACTGCAAATGAATTGGCATCAATAGCACCGCTACAGGTAAAGGTTGGGATAAAAGGTTTAGAAGAGTAAGCTGTAAGGTTGGTTTGAAGGTTTGTCACGGAAATGTACTGATAATTCGCACCTGCAGGCACAGTAACAGTAAGAGAGGTTGTGGTAGCAGCTGAAACGGTGGCTTTGGTCGCGCCAAAGTACACAGCATTATTAGCAGGTGTTGTATTAAAATTGGTACCTGCTATCGTTACAGTAGCACCCACAGCTCCTGATGTTGGCGTAAATGAAGAGATAGTTGGCGGAGCATCCATGAAAGTAACGGTGGCATTCAGCCCGGTAAAACCGGTACCCGCATCAGATGTAAACTGAACCGTAAGGGTTAGACCTACTGCACCGGTATAATTAATAGTGCCGGGCTGTGAATTAAAAGTATATAAAAGCGTACCCCCTGTCCCTGTACCGGAATAAATTCTGACATAATCATTACTGGTTTCAACACTCGAACTGGCACTGTATATATTAATAATTTTGTTGCCGGGATTACTTAGTACTGTGTACCCATTGGCATTATTAGCATATGTAGAACCACAGCCGGGTGACGTACATAATGTACCATTGGCCGTCATAGTATTGCTGCCGGTTGTCGGTATTATAGTGTTCTGTGAAAACGATTTAAATGTCATACCCATAACTAAAACCAATACCATAAATGCAGCTTTAAGAGCTAACCGTGAGGGGTTAACTGCTTTCAGAGCATTTAATTTAAGCAGCTTACTTTTTTTCATAACTTCATCTCCTTCAGTTAAATCACTCTGCCTTCTGATCCTAAAGCCCAGAGCTGTTATTAGACATATTAAAATGGTAATTATCGTTTTCATTTCTGTATTTTTTGTGGTTTCTGTATTTAAAAAGGAAAGTTGGCACTTCGACAAGCTCTGTGGCCAGAAGAGAGAACACTGGTTGTAAGTAACCTCTGTAATTTCTAACTTCGATGTTCGGTGTTCGGTGTTCGGTGTTCGATATTCAGTATTCAGTATTCTGTAATCAGTGGTCAGTAGTTGGTAAGCAGTCATTGTATTTTCTCCAACATTCCAATTTTCCATCATGGTCACTGCGTTGCATTGAGCTTGTCGAAATGAGCTTTGGTGGCTAAGCGGAGTCGAAGCCGTCGAAGTGCCCCTATAAGAAGGTGCCATCTGCAAAGGCTGCGGTGTTACCGGTCCATTGTAACTGCACGAAACGGTGGTAAAGGTAGCACTTTGAGCCGTAGCACTCAAGTGTCCGTTGCAACTGCCGGTAGCATAAACAGTAAAGTAGTAGGTGCTGGCACATGAAATACCAGAAACGAAAGCATAGGTATTTGTAGTACTGCCGCTTGTTACAGGAACGCCTGCAGCGGTATATAATGTCCATGAATAGGTTTCACCGGTGCTTCCGGGTACCTGAGCAGCAGCCCACGACAATTTAGCAGAAGTAGAAGACGTTGGAGTACCCTGTAAGCCTAGTGGTGTGCCCGGATTGACACATCCCGGCTTGGTAATGAATGCTCTTGTTACCCATCCGGACTGACTGCCATTGCATGAAGTAGCTGCACGTACATGCAAATAGTACATAGTAAAAGGTGTTAAGGAAGCAGGTAAGCCATCGGACAAAATGCAAGTACCTGTACCAAACGTATTGGCAGATAAATCTGTTGTTCCACCGCAACGGGTTACATAATTATCCCAGTCGGGTACACTTGAGGTAGAAATTACCCAGTAGTATGAAATAACTGCTGAGCCGGCCGGATTTGCAGGTGCAATCCAATCGAAGGAAGCACTTGTAGAAGTGGAGAATACATTTTCTATTTCAGGTAAGCCCGGAGTTACACAATTGGCGCTCTGGCTCATACTGTTAAGACCTCCCAATAAGTAAACCTGACCTGTCAGTCCGGGACATTGTGTAGCTGAACCACTGATATCGGCAAGGCTGATATCGGGTGCAGGCGGATTTACAGTGATAGCCAGTACACTTGGCATACTGCTGCCGCAACTGTTATTGGCTGTTACGGTGATATTGTCGGTAATAGCCCCGGTAGTCACTGTTATGGCTGTTGTTCCTGCACCGGCAGTAATTATCCAGTCAGAAGGTATAGTCCATGTATAGTCTAAAGCAAAAGGAACAGCTGTTATACTGTATGTCTGGTTTGAGAGGGCAGGACAAACAATGGCATTACCGGTAATAGCTCCAGGCATATCAGGAGCAGGATGGCTAACTGTTATTGTTGCCGAACCTGTTAAGGTATTGGAACATACAGGAGTGATCTGATAAACAACGCTTACCAGATTATATACGAAAGTGCCTGTCAGAGAAGTAGAAGCGGCTACAGTAGCCGTGCCGAAACCACTAATATCAACAAGAATATCAGAACCGCCGTTAATATTATACGTAAGGGTTACCCCTAAAGCCTGCGGATTAGAAAATGTAATAACAGGCAACGGCGTAGTATTCTGGCAAACAGTATTAGTGCCACTGACTGAAACAAGAGGCATCGGGCGAACAACAACCAGCTGGCTGATACAATTGGAATAGTTATGACATGTGGTATTGCCGACCCTGCGGACATAGTAAGTGGTAGTAACGGCAGGACTTACATCTATACTTGCCAGACTACCGAGACTATTACCGCTGCCGCATCCACCTGCGAACCATCCGTAGGTAGCGCCGGATCCTTCGGACCCACCACTAGCCGTTAACGTTGTCATACTGCCTTCGCAAATCGTTGTTATGCCGGAAATTGTAGTAGGATCTGTTGGCGGCTGATCGACATAAATGGTTATACTGGCACAGGTAATACTATAATTATAATTGGCATAATTACGTGCAAAATAAGTAGTTGTAACTAATGGATAAACAGTAATAGTAGTACCTGTAGTTCCGGTAGTATCTACATTAGAATTGGCGCAATCGCCGGTGACCCAGTAAACTATAGTTCCCGGGGCATGGTCAGCGGTAAGCGTAACTGCTGTGCCGGCGCAAATAGCAGTGTCGCTGGCAGTAATTACAATAGGCTGTGGTACTGTATCAACAATAACATGAACGCTGTCTTCAAGCCCCCAGCAGCCGTTGAACATAGCCCTGAAGTAATAAATACCTGATTCTGTTACGTTTACAGAGTCGGCAGGTGTTGATGTACTGATACCACCGCTGGTGGTGCCCTGATAGAAAATTACACCCGGATATCCACCTGTTGCAAAGAGGTCGGCGCTACCAAAGGAAGTACCACCACCTGTTACCGCAACAGCAGCAGGATTAGGAATTACAGAAACCACAACACTATCAGTGGCCCAACAACCGTCGGCATAAGTAACAGTGACATGATAATTGGTTGTATCGGACGGAGAAGCAATAGGATTGTATATATCAGCATTGCTTAACCCTGTTGCAGGAGACCATGCATAAACAGCGCCACCTGTAGTGGCAAAAAGTTGTGTGCTTTGGCCAAAACATATATCCACATCATAACCGGCACTGATAACAGGTGTAGGTTTAACAGTAATAATACCGGTAGCAGAAATAGAACCGCAACCCTGTGATAAAGTCACTGTGTAATTGAAAGTTCCTACTTCTGTAGGTGTACCTGAAATGGTAATAACGTGGTTCACATAATTATAAGTAACACCGGCAGGTAAACCAGTTACTGAAGCCTGTAAGGCACCAGTAGTAGTATATACAATATCTGTGAGAAGGTTATTAAAGCAAACTGACTGATTATCGGTACCTAAAGCAGAAGTGAGGGTTATTGTATTGTTTGGCATTACCTGGATGCTACCGCCAAAAGAAACAATTCCGCAACCGCCTGTAAGGGTAACAGTATAGGAGAAAGTACCACTTTCAGTAGGTGTGCCGCTTATAGTTACTACATGATTGATGAAATCACCAGTTACGCCGGCCGGCAACCCTGTGAAGGTAGCTCCCGTAGCCACAGTTGTAGTATAAACGATATTGGTAATAGGTGTTAAGATACATACTGTTTGCTGGTCGGAACTTAGAGGCGGTAACAAGCTATACGTATTTAAAGCTATAATTTTTACCGTTACTGAGCCTGATATATTATTGGCACATGTAGGAGCAGACTGATACACAACACTGACCAGGTTGTAGGTAAACAAACCGGCAACATTAGTAGGCGCAGGTACAGTAGCAAAGAAGTTAGCTGCAACATTAATAGTAGTCGGGTTAGCACCGTTTATATTATAAGTAATTGTAATAGGTATAGACATAGGATTTGTAAAGACAATAGTAGGAGACGTACCGTTAATACAAGCAGAGTCTGCGCCCCCTACACCGATTATTGCCATTGGTGTCGGGCGTACAGTAACAGTAGTAGATGAAGGAGATGAAGGCCCGTTACAACCATTAGCAGTAACAGTAACCGTAGCTACACCAAAGAAATTTGCATCCCATGTAACAGTGCCTGTAGAACCAGTACCTGAAATACAATTACCCGCGCCGGTTATCGACCAGTTAAAGCTGGTAGCACTTGCTGCAGATGTAGTGAAGTCGGTATTGGTGCTTCCCTGGCATATAGTAATATTTGAAGGTGCAGGCGTTGTTGGCGTAGTTATTTGAGGTTCTACCGTTATAGTACCTGTTTCGGTAACAGTACCGCAACCACCTGTTAAGGTAATAGTATAGTTATATGTTCCTGCCAGCGTAGGAGTTCCGCTTATCAGGAAGGCATTGTTTGACCAGCTGCCGTTGACACCCGATGGCAGACCGCTTACAGTAGCTCCTGTAGCAGTAGTAGTTGCATAGGTTATATTGGCAATGGGTGAAAGGACACAAATAGTCTGCGCATCGGTACCAACAGCAGAAGTAAGATTAATAGTATTGTTTGGAAGCACAGTTATAGTGCCGTAAGCCATTACATTACCGCAACCACCTGTTAAAATAATGGTATCCAGGAAGACCCCAGATTCAATAGGTGTTCCGCTGATGGTTACCACGTTAGAAGCCCAGTTGAGGAAAACTCCGGTTGGAAAGCCATGGAATTGAGCTCCTGTAGCCTGCGTTGTATTATAGTTTATAGTAGTAATAGGCGAGTTGATACAAACAGACTGTAAAGGGTTTCCTGATGACGAAGTCCATGTTATGGTATTCGCCGGTTTAATGGTTACCGTTGCAGACGCATGCGAGATAGCTTTAGAACATGTGGGCGCTATTAAATACTGGGCATAGGTAAGTGTATAAGTAAACGTACCTGATGAATTTGAGTTAACCACAATATTACTTGTTGTGTGTCCGGCAATAGTATCTGTTAAAGTGGCGCCATTATTAATTTTGTAACTGACAATTTCTGTAAAGTCCGTAGGGTTACTTATCGGAATTTCCCAGTAGTCGAACTGACAGATTGTTTGAGTTCCTGTAATAGTAGCCGTTGGATCAGGACGAACAGTAGCCGTGGTAAATGCATAGTCGGAAGAGCCGCATGTATTTACTGCTTTTACCCTTATAGTAAGCACACCGGTAAAGCTCTGAGCCCAGTGTACAGTACCTGTAGTACCAGGAACAGGAGCTGCAATACTGTTGGGTGTTGCTGGCAGTATTTGCCATGTATAGGTTGATGCATTAACAGCAGAGGTAGTATAAGAAGTAAATGTGTTGTTGTTGACAATCTTACACAGATATGAACTGTCGGGAGAAGGAGTTGTAGGTAATCCCGGGTTTGGTTTTATAATTATTTGTACCGAACCTGTAATGGTAGCAGAACATAGAGGAGCATTCTGATATACAGCACTAACCAGATTGTAAACGTATGTACCCGGCGCACTTATAGGAGCAGAAACCGAAGCTGTACCGCTGGCACCTACATTTATAGACAATGAACTGCCTCCATTAATATTATAATTCACAGTAATGGGTAAGCTTATAGGGTTATGGAATGTAATAGAAGCAGCGAGATCCTGACAAATACTTGTTGTAGAAGTAGAAATTGTAGCCGAAGGCGTAGGACGCACCGTTACAGAAGTAAAGATAGCACTGGTAGTTACACTGTTGCAAACGCCAATACCCACTCTACGAACCCAGTAATGAAAAACAAGAGGTGAGTTGGTAGGATTTGAAAGCGCAGGCGTATAAACAGGACCTATAGCGCCTGAAATAATATTTGAACCAGCCACAGTGCCGGTACCCCACTGATATGTTGCGCCGGTACCTTCACTACCGCCAAGAGCAATTAAATTAACAGAACCTCCATTGCATATTGAAGAATCGGTAGGGGTTATATATGTGGGTGCAGTTGGCGAAGTGTTAACTTCAACAGTAACCACATTAGAGTAAGCAGAACAACTGCCTGCCTGAACACTTCTGACATATTTAGTAGTTTCAGTAATAGCGCCGGGAGAATATGTTGTTCCAGTAGCGCCCGTTATAGAAAAATATCCGGCAGGAGGAGTCCCACATCCTGAAGGACAAGACAACCACTGATAATCATAAGCGCCGGAACCACCAGAAGCATCAGTCTGGCTGATTATTGGAGAAGCCGTAGCACCTGTACAAATGGTTTGGTCATCAGCAATAGCGCCACCGCTAAGAGCAGCCCCAATGTCGAGTAATGAATAAGTACCATTGGAGCCGGAATTAGAGTACCCGGAGAAATCAATACCGCCATGGGCACCTGTTACATCATGAGTAGGAGCAATAGTAACTCCTGTAGCGCAAGGGTTTTTAGCAATTTTTATACGACCGCCACCGCCGCCGCCGCCGCCTTCAGCGTCATAGATACAATATCCCATAACACCTGTTGGGTTTCCTGCAGGGCCACCCAGGCCACCTTTAGCCTGAAGCACGCCAATTATATCTGCAGAAGCATCAGCGATTATTAATATACCGCCACCGGCACCGCCACCAGCACCGCCACCGGCACCGCCAGTGGTGTAGTAAGTTCCATAGCCATTACATGTACCACAAGGCACATTATTGGTACAATCATAATCGCCACCGCTGTTAACACTGCCGGCCCCACCTTGTCCGCCGTCAGTACCGTTACAGAAAATGTTTCCGGGAATATAAACAGAAGTAACACCTTCCAGTTTAACCATAGCGCCACCGGCACCACCGGCGCCACCGGCAGATCCATCCTGATAAGAGCCGCCACCACCACCAGCACCGGCACCACCGGCACCCCAGTCTATATTAAGGTCGCCGGCATTTCCGTAAGTGAATCCTCCATATCCGCCATCTACATTCCATCCAGAACCATTTCTATGTCCCCAGGTAGCATCGTCGTAGTAAGAACTTCCTGAAGCGCTCCAGCCGCCGCCGCCACCGGCACCACCATAAGCGCCGCCGCCGCCACCACCTGCACCACTGGCTCCAGCAAAGTAACCATGTCTGTCGCACGCTCTGTCAGTGCCCCAGGCATTTTTTCCAATTTCTCCATGAGAGCCAAACCCGGCATTAGAGAACAACTGACTGCCTCCTGAATAACCCGGGCCTTCTCCATTGCCACCATACACACCGCTACCTCCTGAGTAAGGAACATTATCGGAATTCTTGCAACTGCCATAAGCAGTACCGCCACTGCCACCATGACCACCATAACCACCATGGCCGGAACCATCAATAGTTCCAATAACATTAATGACCTGAGCTTTTACTGTGAAACGCTTGCACGTTGACGTTACCGTTGCTGTTACACCACTTTCTACTGTGAAAGTGCCAATATTGTAATGGTCTCCTTCAACACTCTGATTATAACTTAAAGTCCAGTCATGACCATCGTGATTTATTGAATCGCAGGCTACGCCTGTAGAATAGACAATAGTCCATAAAGGAGAATAATAAACGCTTCCAGTACATCCATCATAATAACGAACCTGCCAGTAATTATCACCAGAGAATAGGTTGGTAGCGTTATAAGTAGTTAGCAGACCTGTTGATGTCCATGTTCCAAAATTAACTGATACATCATAATGCGAAGTAGGATTATTACTTGCTGTTCCTGTCCAAGTAAGAAGTGCGTGGTCAACAGAAACAGAAAAACTATCAATAGGACTTACCAATACCGGTGCTGCAGCATTTGAGCTATAGACACTAATAACTATATCATCACTTGCCGAACAACCGTTTGTAGCTATGGCTGTTAACGTATAAGTTGTTGTAGTTGCAGGAGTCGCAATAGGATAAGGCACATTAGGATTATTTAAACCGGTACTTGGAGACCAGGTGTAGTTTGCAAATGGAGCATTGCCGGCACCCATAAGGACGACATCATCAATAAACCAATAATAATCCCATGTACCAGTGAAGTTCCACTTGAATTTAACCTGCGACTGATTATCAAGAGCCGGAATAGAAGGTGTTGAATACGTTGTAGGATTACCTGTTGTAGCAGTCCATTGATTAATCTGTACCCAGTTATTACCATTATCAATACTGTAGGAAAGTGTACAAGTACTGTACAGGTACTGGAGGAAATAATGGTGGAAAGTAAGCGTAACACCTGTATATCCTGTTAAGTCATAAGTAGGAGAAATAAGATCTGAGTTCTGGCTGTTTCCAGGACCATAGCCATCACTATTCAGATAAGCGTAATTGCCGGAAGTACCTGAAAGACCAGGAGACTGGATTCCGACTTTCCAAACCTGTCCGTTACCCTGATGATCAACAACAGACCATCCTGTAGGCCAAGTTGAAGTATTGTTGAAATTTTCAACAAAAAGAGAACCGGCATTAAGGTGAACACTACCCCCCTGGCAAACACTTACATCATCTCCCGCATTAACACTTACACCCGGGTATATTACAAGAGTACCTGTTGCATAAACATTACCGCAACCTCCTGTAAGCGTAGCCATGTAGGAGAAAGTGCCACTCTCAGTTGGTACGCCCGCAACGGTAATAATTCCATTATAATAGTTACCTGTTATACCGGCAGGCAAACCGGTAACGTTAACCCCTGTGGCTCCAACAGAGACAAAGGAAATAGCATTTATAGGATTATATATACAAACGTTCTGATCCTGGTTTGCAGAGAGAAGTGAAATAGTATTTAAAGGCGTTACTATAATAATACCTGTTTCACTCATATTGCCGCATCCACCTGTCAGTGTAATAGTATAGTTGAAAGTGCCGTTTTGTGATGATGCACCACTGATGATAACCTGATCATTAGAGAAAGCGGCATTTACACCCGGAGGCAGTCCTATGGCTTCTACACCGGTAGCACCTGTAGTTGAATAAACAATATTAGAAATCGGTTCATAGATACAAACTGTTTGCGAGTCTAACCCTGAAGCAAGAGAAATACTATTATCAAAATTAATTGACACATAAGCGCTGTCAGTTACAGAAGGGCATCCATTGTTAGCATCTACAATATTAAATACGTTATAAGTTCCAGGGATACTGGCAATTAAAGTTATTTGACCAGAAAGACTCTGTAAGAATACCCCCGGTGTTGAAGCAAACATTCCCGATTGGCCACCATTAATAAATGTTGGGATTGGGTCAGCATCTTCTAAACAGTATGGAGAACCAAGATATGTAAACGATGCAACAGGCAACAGGGTTACTGTTACAGGAGTTGTTACGGTTACAACACCACAACCTGCTGCTGCAGCTATGGTGTATTTCACAGTATAATAGTCATCTACACTAGTACTTGGTGTAATATCTCCATTTACACCATCAATAGTAAGGCCCGGTGCAGTTGTTGAGAAGGTTCCACCAGCAGAACCGGTAAGAGTTACAGGCTGAGGCGAAGTAAGAGAAGAGCAGAAAGGAGTTCCTGCATAAGTTATTGTTGCAACCGGCAATGCAGTTATTATTAATGGAGCTGTTGCTGTAGCATCAGCACAACCACCTCCGGCAAGTATAGTGTTAGTTACAACATAAGTACCTGCCATGCTTGTGGCTAAGTTTACTTGTCCTGTTGCAGTGCTTACAAAATTCAATCCTGATGTTGAAGAGAATGTTCCTGCCACGCCACCATTGCTAAATGTAGGGAGAGGATTAATAGCATTGGAACAATAAGAAGTATCAATATAACTAAATGTAGGCACCTGTAAGTTTGTTACAGTTACCTGTGTAGTGGTTGTAAAGGCAGAACAACCGTTAGCTGCAGCAATAGTATAGGTAACTGTATAAGTATTGGCAGAACTCATCAATGGCATGATAGAACCGTTAGATGTAGAAATAGATAATCCGCTGGGTGATGCTGAAAAATCTCCACCGGTAGTACCTGTTACGGTTACTACCTGAGGCATTGAAGTCGTATTACAGAACGGATTCCCTGCATAAGAAATAGTTGCATCAGGAGCTGAAGATATTGTAACAGAAGCTGTAGCAATAACATTAGCACAACCGCCAGCAGCAGTAATAGCGTAGGTAACAACATAAACACCACCTGCACTTGAATCTGGTTTTATAGCACCTGTGAATGGATTAATGAACAACCCTGCTGGTGTTGCTGAGTAAGTACCACCACCACTTCCGGAAAGTGTTACCGGCTGAGCAGTTGTAATAGAAGTACAGTAAGGAGATCCGGGATAAGAGATATCTGCTACAGGCAGCGTAGTTATTGTTATTCCGGAAGTTTCTATAACAGCAGGACATCCGCCGGATGAAACAATGGTGTTTGAAACCACATAGCTTCCAGAAGTACTGAGTGATAAATCTACTAACCCTGTAGAATTATTAGCGAAAAACAAACCGGCTGAAGAAGTAAATGTTCCGGAAGTACCCCCTGTAGAAAGTGTAGGCACTGGATTGGTAGCATTTGTACAGTATGGTGATCCATCATAAGTGAAAGTTCCTATCGGTAAAGCAGTAATTACTACCGTTGCATTTGCCACAACATCAGGACACCCCCCTGCAGAAGCAATAGTGTAAGAAACAGTATACGTACCTTCAGTGCTTGTGCCTGGTGTAATTTCACCTGTTGAGGCATCTATAGTCAATCCAAATGGAGCAGCATAAACGCCACCGGCATCACCTGTTTGAGTTACAGACTGAGGCGTAGTAATAGATGTGCAGAAGGGTGACCCTGCATAAGAAATGGTTGCAACTGGCAGGGTACTAATAGTTACATATGTAGTTGTTATTACCTGAGGACAATTTCCTGCAGCTGCAATGGTGTATGTAACAATATAATCTCCGGGAGTACTCGAATTAGGAATAATATCTCCTGTAGAAGCATTAATATTTAAACCGGGAGGATCAGCAGTATATGTGCCGCCCACAGTCCCTATTAACGAATCATGCTGAGGTGCAATAAGAGAGCTGCAGAAAGGAGATCCGGGATAAATTATTGTAGCAACAGGCAAAGCAGCTACTGTAACGCTTGTAGATTCTACTACCTTAGGGCACGCGCTGGTTGAATCAATTGTATTTGTTACTGTATAGGTGCCTGGTGTTGAAGTTGTTATGTCTATCACCCCTGTGGCCGTACTTACAAATACCAAACCTGTTGTTGAAGAGAAAGTTCCTGCCACGCCACCATTAATAAATGTAGGTGCCGGATCTGAACCATTAGAACAATAAGGACTTCCATCATAATAGAATGTTGCAACCGGAAGGGTACTTATATTAACAGGTGTTGTTGCTACTACGTCTGCACATCCGCCGGAAGCGGCAATAGTATAAGAGACAGTATAGGCGCCATCAATACTTGTGCTTGGCATAATTTGTCCGGTGTTATAATTAATATTTAAACCTGCCGGATAAGTAGTGTAAGCTCCATTTGTATCTCCTGTCAGCGTCACATACTGTGGTGTTGTAATAGAGGTACAGAAAGGATTACCGGCATATAAAATAGTTGCAACAGGTAAAGTGGTTATTGTTACACTGGTCGTTGTTGTATAACTGTCGCATCCACCTGAAGAAGCAATAGCATAGGTAACAGTATAGTTACCGGGAGTACTGGTACTTGGCGTTATTTCACCTGTTGCAGGGTTAATAATTAATCCTGAAGAGTCTGCCGAGAAAGTTCCTCCTGTTGTGCCTGTTATAGTTACCGGTTGTGGTGTTGTAAGAGAAGTACAGAAAGGAGTCCCAGCATAAGTTATTGTTGCATCAGGCGTAGAGGTAATTGTTACCTGAGAAGTTGCACTAACTGTAGGGCATCCGCCTGATGTATCTATGGTATTTTTAATCGTATATAACCCAGATGTACATGTAGCCAGGCTTATTTCACCGCTATGGCTATCGTAGAAATTTAAGCCGGTAGTCGATGTAAATGCTCCGGGTACACCACCACCACTGAATGTTGGAGATGGATTAACGCCATCAGTACAATATGGAGAACCAACATAATTAAATGTAGCTACAGGCAATGTTGTTACAGTAGCCAGAGTAGAAGCTATTACATCAGGACATCCGCCATGAGCGGCAATCGTATAGTTAACAGTATAATGATCTGATACACTTGTACCAGGTATTATTGCCCCCGTTGATGCGTTAATAGACAATCCAGCAGGTACGGCAGAGAATACGCCACCGGTAGTTCCATTCAGAGTTACAGCCTGAGGTGTAGAAACAGTATTACAGAAAGGTGCACCTGCATAAGAAATAGTATCAACAGGCATTAACGTAATTGTAATCATACTTGAATCTTTCTTTATACCACAACCGCCATATGCACCTAAAGTATTGGTTACCATATAATTACCTGGAGTACTCATAAGTAAGTTAACTTCTCCAGTGGCCGTACTTACAAATACCAACCCGGCAGTAGAAGAGAATGTTCCGGCTTCACCACCTCCAATAAAGGTTGGTAACGGATTAATTTCATTTGAACAATAAGGAGTTGTAGGATAAATAAATGAAGCCAACTGCAGTGTTGAAATAGATACGGGTGTTGTAGCTGTTACAACAGCACATCCACCAGCAGAATCAATAGTATATGTAACAATATAATCACCTTCAAGGCTCAGGCTAGGTGTAATAGTTCCTGTTGAAGCATTAATACTTAATCCGGCAGGTGTTGAAGAATAAGTTCCACCTGTTGTGCCTACCAGGGAGTCGTTTGCAGAGGCAACAGAAGTACAGAAAGGTGAACCCGGATAAGAAATAGATGCCATAGGCAGAGTCGTTATTTTTACTGACGCTGTTGCAACAACATCAGAACATCCGCCAGATGCAAGAATGGTGTAAGCAACAGTATAAGTACCATCGGCACTGGTACTTGGAGTGATAGCTCCTGTAGCCGGATTAATAGTAAGACCTGCAGGTGCAGTAAAGGCTCCACCGGTAGTACCAGTAAATGTAACAGTCCGAGGTGTTGAGATTGAAGTACAGAAAGGAGTACCTGTATAAGAAATTGTTGCTGTGGGCAGCGTGGTAACTGTTACAGAAGTTGTAGCTGCTACAACATCACATCCGCCTGCTGCTGCAATAGTATAAGTTACAGTATAAGTACCTGCTGTACTCGTGCTTGGAATTATTGCACCTGTTGTTGAATTTAACGTTAATCCTGAAGGAGAAGCAGTATACGTTCCACCTGTGTGTCCTGTAAATGTTACCGACTGTGGAGATGAAACAGTAGAGCAGTAAGGATTTCCAGCATACATTATACTTGCGGTTGGTAAAGTTGTAATTACAATCGGACTGGTAGCGGTTACTAAAGCACAACCGCCAGAGGCAGCTATAGAATTTGTAACTGTATACGAACCAGCAGTGCTACCGGATAAATCAACCTGACCGGTAGCTGTACTTATAAATACTAAGCCGGCAGTTGAAGAGAATGCGCCTGCAACACCTCCACCACTAAACGTTGGAGAAGCATCAGCTAAATTAGAGCAATAGGGTGTTCCCGTATAGCTAAAAGTTGCAACAGGTAAAGTGTTTATAGCAACAGAAGTTGTTGCGGTCACGTCAGCACATCCGTTAGCTGCAGCAATAGTGTAGGAAACAGTATAGTTTCCGGAAGTGCTCGTACTTGGCGTAATAGCACCGGTAGTTGAATTTATTGTTAAGCCGGCAGGTGCTGAATAAGTTCCACCGGTAGTTCCTGTAAAAGTTACTGCCTGACCAGAAGTGATAGAATTACAGAAAGGATTGCCTGCATAAGATATTGTTGCAGCAGGTAGTGTTGTAATTGTTACAGTAGCCGTAGCAGTAACAACGCCACAACCACCAGATGCACCGATGGTGTAAGTGACAGTATAAGTACCGGCAGAACTAGTGCTTGGCGTAATTGCTCCGGTTACTGTATTAATAGTCAAACCGGCAGGAGCTGCAGCGTAGGTTCCTCCTGGAGTACCTGTTCTGATTACAGCTTGATCTGTTGTAATAGAAGTACAGAACGGTGTTCCATTATAAACTATTGTTGCTACCGATAAGGATGTAATAGAAACTGAACTTGAATCTTTTACCAGGGCACATCCTGCAGATGCATTTATTGTATTGAATACAGTATATGTTCCAGAAGCTGTGGCAGCCATATTGATCTCTCCTGTGGCAGTATTTACAAATTCCAGACCTGCAGTAGCTGAGAAGACTCCGGCTACACCACCACCAGAAAACGTTGGTATTGGGTTGGATGAACTTGAACAATAAGGGCTACCGGTATAACTGAATGTAGCAACAGGTAAAGCGGTTATTGTTACATATGTAGAAGTAATAACAGCAGCACATCCTCCGGATGCAGCAATAGAATAGGTAATAGTGTATGTTCCTGCAGTGCTTGTGTTTGGATTGATTTTTCCTGTAGAAGCATTAATTGTAAGACCTACAGGTGATGATGTAAAAATACCACCCGTATAGCCGCCGGTTCCAGTTAACACAACAGATTGATCTGCAGTGATAGATTTACAGTACGGAGAACCGGCATAAGAAATAGATGCTGTTGGTAAAGCTGTTATAGTTACTGGAGTAGTTACTACTACACTATCACACCCACCGGAAGCTGCAATTTTGTATGTAACAGTATAGTTGCCTTGTGTACTGGTACTTGGCAAAATAGCGCCCGTAGATAAATTAATAGATAAACCTGCAGGAGATGCTGTGTAAACGCCCCCAGTAGATCCGCTAAGCGTAACAGATTGAGATGTTGAAACAGAAGTACAATACGGAGTTCCGGCATAAGAAATAGATGCTGAGGGTAAAGTATTTATTACAATCGGACTTGATGCAGACACCAAAGCACAACCGCCAGAAGCGACAATAGTATTAGTTACACTATAAGAGCCGGGAGTACTTCCAGATAAATCGACAATACCAGTAGCAGTATTTATAAATACTAACCCTATTGTAGAAGAAAATACGCCAGCTACACCGCCACCACTAAACGTTGGGAAAGCGTCGCTTTCGTTCGAACAGTAAGGAGTTCCAACGTAACTAAATGTTGCTACAGGTAAAGCTGATATAGTTACTGTCGTTTGAGCTGTTACAATAGCACAACCGTTAGCTGCTGGAATTGAGTAAGTAACAGTATAGGTTCCGGGAGTACTTGTGCTTGGGATGATGGCACCTGTGGTTGTATTAAGTGTCAGCCCGACAGGAGCGCCATAAGTTCCGCCGGAATTTCCATTAAGAGTAATTGCCTGAGCAGAAGAAACAGAAGAACAATAAGGAGTTCCTGCATAAGAAATAGATGCTGTTGGCAAAGTTGTTATTTTCACAGAAGTAGTTGCAGTAATAGTAGTACAACCTCCAGAAGAAGCAATAGTATAAGTAACAGTATAGGTGCCTGCTGTACTGGTAGCAGGTGTTATTAAACCTGTAGAAGCGTTAATACTTAACCCAGCTGGTGACGCTGTATAAGTACCACCTGTTGTTCCTGTAAATGTAACGCTTCCTGGAGATGCGCTCGTGCAGAAAGGAGTTCCAGCATAAGATATGCTTGCAGAAGGCAATGCTGTTATTGTTATCGGACTAGTTGCTGTTACAACACTACAACCTCCTGTTGGAGCAAGTGTATTTGTAACCGTATAATTTCCGGCAGTACTTGATGCCAAATTAACTTCACCAGTTGTATTACTTGTAAATTCCAATCCTATTGAAGAAGAGAACATTCCTGCAATGCCACCACCACTAAATGTAGGAGAAGGGTTAGTTGCATTTGAACAATACGGATTTCCTGTATAGCTAAATGTTGCAACAGGCAAAGCTGTTATAGTTACAGGAGCAGTGGCTGTAACATCAGGGCAACCGCCAGCTGCCGGAATAGTATATTTAACTGTATAAGTACCTGCAACGCTTGAACTTGGCGATATCGTTCCTGTTGATGCTTCGATAACTAATCCGACAGGAGATACGCTATAGGTTCCGCCAGCATTACCAACCCGCGTTACAGTATCAGTTCCTGCTGTAATACAGTAAGGACTTCCGCCATAAGATATTGTAGCAGTGGGTAATGCGGTTATTGTTACTGATGTTGTTGCTGTTACAATAGCACAACCGTTAGCAGCAGGTATAGAATAACTGATAGCATAAGTACCTGCTGTACTGGTAGATGGAACTATTTGCCCTGTTGAATTATTAAAAGATAATCCTGCAGGAGAAGAGGAGAATGTGCCACCTGTTGTTCCGGTAAGTGTTACATTTATAAAAGGAGCCGAATTAGAACAGAATGGTGTTCCCGGATAAGATATAGTTGCTTCTGGTAAAGCAGTAATAGTAATAGAGCTTGTATATGTTTCCTGAGCACATCCTGCTGATGCAGCTATTGTATTGGTTACGTTATAAGTTCCTGCAGTACATGAAGACAGGTCAACCTGTCCTGTAGCAGTACTTATAAATACCAATCCTGCAGTAGATGAGAATGTTCCTGCTATACCGCCACCACTAAATGTTGGGAAAGGATCAACTCCATCAGAACAATAAGGTGTAGCAGTATAACTGAAGGTGGCTACAGGCGTCGCTGTTATTGTAACTGATGTTGTTACAGGAACAGCAGCGCAACCACCTGAAGAAGGCACTGTGTATGTTACTGTGTATGTACCGGCAGTACTTGTACTTGGTGTAATGGCACCTGTACCTGCAACTATTGACAAACCAGCAGTAGAACTATAAGTACCACCAGTATAGGCGCCTGTGCCACTAAGAGTTACAGCCTGACCAGTACTTAAATAGGTACAGAATGGAGATCCTGCATAACTTATTGTAGCTGTTGGTACGGCAGTAATTGTAATTGATTTTGTTGCCGTTACAATAGCACATCCATTAGCAGCGGCAATAGTGTATGTTACAGTGTAAGTGCCGGCAGCACTTGAACTTGGCGTAATAGCTCCTGTTCCAGCATCAATAGTTAACCCGGCTGGTGATGAAGTATAGGTTCCGCCAGAAGTCCCTGTCTGAGTTACAGGCTGTGCAGAAATAACAGATTTACAGAATGGTGTTCCTGCATAATTTATTGTTGCTGTAGGTAAAGCTGTAATAACTACAGTGGCTGTTGCAGTAACCACTGCACATCCACCCGACGCATTTATAGTATAAGTAACTGTGTAAGAACCGGGAGTACTTAAGCTCGGTGTAATAGCTCCTGTTCCGGCAATAATAGACAAACCAGCAGGGGAAGCAGTATATGTTCCACCGGCAGTTCCTGTTCTTGTCACTGCTTGTCCGGTTGAAAGAGAAGTACAATAAGGTGTTCCGCCATAAGAGATGGTTGCAGTGGGTAATGTGTTTATAGTAACGGAATTAGTTGCCGTTACAATAGCACAACCATTAGCAGCAGCAATGGTATAAGTAACAGTATAAGTACCTGGGGTGCTGGTGCTTGGTGTAATAGCGCCTGTGCTACCATTAATAGTTAATCCTAAAGTAGAGCTATAAGTACCTCCGGTATAAGCTCCTGAACCACTTAACGTCACAGATTGAGGCGTTGCAAGTGAAGTACAGAAAGGTGCCCCTGAATATGAAATGATTGCTGTCGGTAAAACAGTTATAGTAACTGAAACAGTTGCTGTAACCACAGAACAACCATTGGCTGCAGCAATAGTGTAAGTTATAGTATAGGTACCCGGAGTACTTACACTTGGTGTAATTGCTCCTGTAGATGCATTTATTGATAAACCAACAGGTGATGCCGAGTAAGTACCTCCGGTGTAGGCTCCTGTGCCATTTAATGTTACAGCTTGAGGTGTCGCTAAAGACGTACAGTACGGTGTTCCTGCATAAGTTATAGTGGCTGTCGGTAAAGCCGTAATAGTTATAGGACTTGTGGCTGTTACAACACTACAACCGCCAGAAGCAGCTATAGTATTTGTTACTGTATATGTACCTGCAGTACTTGTTGATGCGTTTACCCTACCTGTGGATGTATTTACAAAATTCAAACCTACAGTTGATGAAAATATCCCAGCTACGCCACCGCCACTAAATGTAGGCAATGGATTTCCACCATTTGAACAATACGGCGTTCCTGTATAACTAAAAGTTGCAACAGGCAATGTTGTTATTGTTACGGAAGTTGTTACAGGAACAGCATCACAACCGGCTGAAGAAGGAATTGTATAAGTTACTGTGTATGTTCCCGGTGTACTTAAATTTGGTGTAATTGCGCCTGTTCCGGTATTAATCGATAAGCCAGCAGTAGAACTATAAGTACCACCAGTATAAGCACCTGTACCAGTCAATGTAACATTCTGAGTTGAGCTTTCTGATGAGCAGTAAGGAGCACTTGCATAGGTTATGGTTGCAGTGGGTATTGCTGTAATAGCTACAGAAGTTGTTGTTGTAACTATGTTACATCCATTTGCAGCAGCTATAGTGTAAGTAACAGTATATGTGCCTGCGGTACTTGTACTTGGAGTAATAGCACCTGTTCCGGCATCTATTGTCAGACCGGTCGGTGATGCTGAGTAAGTTCCACCGGTGGTTCCGGTTTGTGTTACAGGTTGAGCGGTTGAAACAGATTTACAGAAAGGAGTGCCTGCATAAGATATTGTAGCTGCAGGTAAAGTTGTTATTGTAATCTGACTTGTAGCAGTCACCTGAGCACAACCTGCTGATGCAGCAATTGTATTGGTTACTGTATAAGTTCCTGCTGTACTGGCAGATAAATCAACCTGGCCCGTTGCCGTACTAATAAATACTAATCCGGCAGTTGACGAGAATGTCCCTGCTATACCACCACCACTAAATGTTGGAGAAGGATCTGTTCCATTAGAACAATAAGGCGTTCCAGTGTAACTAAAGGTTGCAACAGGCAAAGCTGTAATTGTAATAGAGGTAGTTACCGGAACAGTGGCACAACCGCCAGAAGAAGGGATTGTATATGTTACAGTATAAGTACCTGCTGTACTGGTGCTTGGTGTTATATCACCTGTTACACCGTCAACAGCTAAACCTGCTGTTGAGCTATAAGCACCTCCGGTATAAGCTCCTGTTCCGTTTAGCGTAACATGTTGTGCTGCACTTACAGTTGTACAGAAAGGTGTACCTGAATAACTTATTGTTGCTGTTGGTACTGCTGTTATCGTTACAGAAGTTATTGCAGTTACCACACTACAACCATTGGCAGCTGCAATAGTGTATGTTACAGTATAGGTTCCGGCAGTACTCGTACTTGGCGTTATTGCACCCGTACCGGCAACTATTGTCAATCCTGCCGGAGAAGCAGTAAATGTACCACCCGTTGTTCCTGTTATTGTTACTGATTGGGCAGTTGCAACAGATTTACAGAAAGGATTTCCGGCATATGAGATTGTTGCTGCAGGTAACGTTGTTATTGTTATTGAACTTGTGGCTGATACCTGAGCACAACCTGCTGATGCAGCAATGGTATTGGTTACAGTATATATTCCGGCTGTACTTGCAGATAAATCAACCTCTCCAGTAGCAGTACTAATAAATACCAATCCTATTGTTGAAGAGAATGTACCGGCGATGCCGCCACCACTAAATGTTGGCAAAGGATCGGTTCCATTAGAACAGTATGGTGTTCCAGTATAACTAAAGGTTGCAACTGGTAATTCTGTTATAGTTACAGAAGTTGTTACCGGTACAGTAGTACAACCGCCTGAAGATGGGATTGTATAAGTTACAATATATGTACCTGCTGTACTTGTGTTTGGAGTAATAGCACCTGTTCCTGCATTAATTGATAATAAGGCTGTTGAACTATAAGCACCACCTGTATATGCGCCTGTTCCATTTAACGTAACAGGTTGTGGTGCACTTACAGTAGAGCAGAAAGGAGTTCCTGCATAGCTTATTGTAGCTGTAGGTACAGCTGTAATTGTTACAGAAGTTGTGGCTGTTACTACACTACAACCATTGGCAGCTGCAATAGTGTATGTTACAGTATAGGTTCCGGCAGTACTCGTACTTGGCGTTATCGCACCCGTACCGGCAACTATTGTCAATCCTGCAGGTGATGAAGAGTAAGTGCCACCTGTATTTCCAACTAATGTAACTGATTGGGCAGTTATAACTGACTTACAGAAAGGATTTCCTGCATAGGATATAATTGCTGTAGGTAATGTTGTAATAGTTATAGAGCCGGGGGATGTTACCTGAGCGCATCCAGCTGACGCAGCTATGGTATTGGTTACAGTATAAGTACCAGCAGTACTTGCTGATAAATCAACCTGACCGGTTCCTGTGCTAATAAATACTAATCCTGCTGTTGAAGAGAATGTACCTGGTACCCCACCGCCAGTAAATGTTGGAGATGGGTCAATTCCACTAGAACAATAAGGTGTTCCTGCATAGTTAAAGGTTGCAACAGGTAATGCTGTTACTATTACAGATGTTGTTACAGGAACAGCAGCACAACCGCCTGAAGATTGAATTGTATAAGTAACAGTATAAGCCCCTGCTGTACTTGTACTCGGCGTTATAGCACCTGTTCCGGCATCTATTGTTAATCCTGCTGTTGAGCTGAAAGCACCACCTGTATAGGCTCCGGTTCCATTTAATGTTACTGATTGTGGGGAACTCAATGTAGAACAGAAAGGTGTACCTGTATAACTTATAGTGGCTGTTGGTACAGCTGTAATCGTAACAGAAGTTGTGGCAGTTACAACACTACAACCATTGGCTGCTGCAATTGTATAGGTTACAGTATAAGTGCCTGCTGTACTTGAGTTTGGTGTTATTGCACCTGTGCTGGCATCTATTGTCAGTCCGGCAGGTGATGCTGAATAAGTTCCACCAGTATTTCCAGTTAATGTTACTGATTGTGCAGAAGCAACTGATTTACAGAATGGTGTTCCATTATAAGATATTGTTGCAGCAGGTAAAGCTGTAATTGCTATTGAACTTGTAGATGTTACCTGAACACAACCTGCTGATGTAGCTATAGTATTTGTAACGCTATAACTTCCAGCAGTACTGGCTGATAAATCTACCTGTCCGGTAGCTGTATTTACAAATACCAATCCTGCAGTAGAGGAGAAAGCTCCTGCTATACCACCGCCACTGAATGTTGGCAATGGATCAGTTCCATTTGAACAGTAAGGAGTACCTGTATAACTAAAGGTTGCAACAGGTAATGCGGTTATTGTAACTGATGTTGTCACTGGAATAGCAGAACAACCCGCTGAAGCAGGAATAGTATAAGTTACAGTATAAGCTCCAGCTGTGCTTGTACTTGGTGTTACAGCTCCTGTTCCGACATTTATTGTTAATCCGGCAGTTGAGCTGTAATCACCTCCGGTATATGCTCCGGTTCCACTTATTGTGATAGATTGTGGTGTACTTATCGTAGAGCAGTAAGGGCTACCAGCATAGCTTATAGTGGCTGTTGGTACAGCTGTTATTGTTACTGATGTTGTGGTTGTAACGACACTACATCCGTTTGCTGCTGCAATAGTGTAGGTAACTGTGTACGTTCCTGCAAGGCTTGCACTTGGTGTAATAGCTCCTGTGCCGGCATCTATTGTCAATCCGGCTGGTGATGCTGTGAATGCACCACCTGTTGTTCCCGTTAACGTTACTGACTGAGCAGTTGCAACTGACTTACAAAAAGGAGTACCAGCATAGGATATTGTTGATGCAGGTAAAGCAGTAATGGTTATCGAACTTGTAGCTGTTACCAGATTACATCCTGCTGATGCAGCGATAGTATTAGTTACAGTATAAGCGCCTGCAGTACTTGCTGATAAGTCAACCTGACCCGTTGCAGTGCTGATAAATACCAGTCCTGCAGTTGAAGAGAATGTTCCGGGTATGCCACCACCACTAAAAGTTGGTGCCGGATCAGTTCCATTAGAACAATAAGGTGTTCCTGTGTAACTAAATGTTGCAACCGGCAATGCGGTTATCGTTATAGATATAGTTGCGGGTACTGATGCACAACCACCTGATGGTGGAATAGTATATGTTACGGTATAAGTTCCTGCGGTACTTGTACTCGGTGTTATCGCACCCGTACTACCATCAATTGTTAAGCCAGCAGTTGAACTGTAAGTACCACCTGTGTATGCTCCTGTTCCATTTAATGTAACAGATTGTGGTGCGCTTACTGTTGTACAGAAAGGTGTACCTGCATAGCTTATAGTGGCAGTTGGTACAGCTGTAATTGTTACTGACGTTGTGGCTGTTACAACACTACAACCATTGGCTGCAGCTATTGTATATGTTACAGTATAAGTGCCAGCGGTACTGGTACCAGGTGTTATGGCGCCTGAGCCTGCGTCAATTGTCAAACCGGCAGGTGATGCAGTATAAGCGCCACCAGTTGTACCTGTTTGTGTTACTGATTGAGAAGTTGAAACTGATTTACAGAAAGGACTTCCGGCATAAGTTATAGTTGCTGCCGGTAACGTTGTTATTGTTATTGAACTTGTAGCAGATACCTGAGCACAACCTACAGATGCAGCAATAGTATTAGTTACAGTATAAGTGCCTGCTGTACTTCCGGATAAATCTACCTGGCCGGTTGCAGTACTTATAAATACTAATCCTGCTGTAGAAGAAAATGTTCCCGGTACACCACCGCCACTAAATGTTGGGGATGGATCAGTTCCATTAGAACAATAAGGTGTTCCTGTATAACTAAAGGTTGCAACAGGTAATGCGGTTATTGTAACAGATGTTGTAGCAGGAACAGTAGAACAACCACCTGAGGCTGGTATTGTATAAGTTACAATATAAGTTCCTGCAGTGCTTGAACTAGGTGTTATTGCACCTGTACCGGCAACTATTGTTAAGCCGGCAGTTGAGCTGTAGGTACCGCCTGTATATGCTCCGGTTCCACTTAATGATACAGATTGTGGTGCACTTACTGTAGTACAGAAAGGTGTACCTGCATAGCTAATAGTGGCAGTAGGTACAGCTGTTATTGTTACTGATGTAGTAGCTGTTACAACACTACAACCATTGGCTCCTGCAATAGTATAAGTTACTGTATAAGTGCCTGCAGTACTTGTACTTGGCGTAATGGCTCCGGTTCCGGCATCTATAGTTAATCCTCCTGGAGATGCCGTATAAACACCACCTGTATTTCCTGTTTGAGTTACAGATTGTGGCGTAGCTACAGATTTACAGAAAGGTGAACCAGCATAGGTTATTGTTGCTACAGGTAATGTTGTTATTACTATTGAACTTGTAGCTGTTACCTGGGCGCAACCTGCTGATGTTGCTATGGTATTTGTTACAGTATAAGTTCCTGCTGTACTTGATGATAAATCAACCTGTCCTGTTGCAGTACTTATAAATACTAATCCTGCTGTAGAAGAGAATGTTCCCGGTACACCACCGCCACTGAATGTAGGAGTTGGATCAGTTCCATTAGAGCAATAAGGTGTTCCTGTATAACTAAAGGTTGCAACAGGTAATGTTGTTATTATTACAGAAGTTGTTACGTTAACAGAAGAACAACCTCCAGATGCTGCTATAGTATAAGTTACAATATATGTTCCTGCTGTGCTTGTGCTTGGTGTAATTGCGCCGGTTCCGGCATCTATTGTCAATCCTGTCGTTGAACTGTAAGCACCACCTGAATAAGCTCCTGTTCCATTTAATGTAACAGATTGCGGTGAAGTAACTGATGTACAGAATGGTGTACCGGCATAGCTTATCGTAGCTGTTGGTACAGCTGTTATTATTACTGATGTTGTGGCTGTTACAACACTACAACCATTAGCAGCAGCAATAGTATAAGTTACGGTATAAGTTCCGGCGGTACTTGTACTTGGTGCAATAGCTCCTGTAGATGAATTGATGCTCAATCCGGCTGGTGAAACAGTATAAATACCTCCGGTTGCTCCAGTTTGTGTAACAGATTGTGCAGTTCCAACAGATTTACAATACGGATTTCCTGCATAAGATATAGTTACTACTGGTAATGCTGTTATTGTTATTGAACTTGCAGATGTTACCTGAGCACATCCAGCTGCTGCAGCAATAGTATTGGTAACAGAATAAGCTCCGGCTGTACCGGCTGATAAATCAACCTGTCCGGTAGCTGTACTGATAAATACTAATCCTGCTGTTGAAGAGAATACTCCAGGAACACCACCACCACTAAATGTAGGAGTAGGATCTGTTCCGTTGGAACAGTAAGGAGTTCCTGTATAACTAAAGGTTGCTACTGGCAATGAAGTTATAGTTACCGATGTTGTTGCTGTAACATCAGGACATCCGCCTGCTGCTGCAATTGTATAAGTAACAGTATATGTGCCTGCGGTACTTGTACTTGGTGTAATAGCACCTGAAGATGCATTAATTGTCAATCCTGCCGGTGCTGAGTATGTTCCGCCAGTACTTCCAGTCTGTGTTACAGATTGCGGAGAAGAAACAGTTGTGCAGAAAGGTGTACCTGTATACGAAATAGTAGCAGCCGGTAAAGTTGTTATAGTCACACTTGTTGTTGTTGATACGGCAGAACAAGGTCCGGCAGCTGCAATAGTATATGTGACAGTATAAGCACCTGAAGTACTTGAGCTAGGGGTAATATCACCTGAAGACGCATCAATAGTTAATCCTGCGGGTGCTACAGTATAAGTCCCCCCGGCTGTTCCTGTTCTGGTTACATGTTGAGGGGTTGAAATGTTATTACAGAAAGGAGCACCTGCATAGGTAATAGTTGCAGAAGGTAAAACTGTTATTGAAATTAATGATGTTGCTGTAACTACGGAACATCCGCCAGCTGCTGCAATTGTATTTGTTACAGTATATGAACCGACAGTGCTGGCGCCAATATTAACTTCACCTGTAGCTGTACTTGCAAATACTAATCCTGCTGTTGAAGAGAATGTTCCTGCAACACCACCGCCAGTAAATGTTGGGAATTGATTGCTGGCATTAGAACAATAAGGAGAACCTGTATAACTGAAAGTAGCTACAGGTAAAGCAGTAATTGTTACTGATGCTGTTGCTGCTACCACAGCGCATCCACCAGCGGCAGAAATAGTATAAGTAATAGTATATATACCTGCAGTACTTGAACTTGGGGTAATAGCTCCGGTTACAGAATTAATAGTCAATCCGGCAGGTGCTGAATAGGCGCCACCGGTAGTACCTGTTTGTGTTACTGCCTGATTAGAAGATAAAGAGGTACAGAAAGGAGTTCCTGTATAAGATATGGTTGCGGCAGGTAAAGTTGTTATTGTTACACTTGTGGTTGTAGTAACTAAAGAACAAGGTCCGGAAGCTGCAATAGTATAAGTAACAGTATAAGTACCGGCTGTACTTGTACTTGGAGTTATAGCACCTGTGCCGGCGTCTATAATTAAACCAGCAGGAGAAGATGAATAGGTGCCTCCTGTATAAGACCCTGTACCACTTAATGTAACTGATTGAGCTGCCACAAGAGTTTTGCAGAATGGAGCACCAGCATAAGATATTGTTGCAGTAGGTAATGCATTTATTGTAATGGTATTTGTAGCTGTCACCTGAGCACAACCGCCTGATGCGGCTATTGTATTTGTAACGGTGTATGTTCCTGCTGTACTTGCAGATAAGTCTACCTGACCGGTTGCAGTACTTATAAACACTAACCCGGCTGTAGAAGAGAACGTACCTGCTATACCACCGCCACTAAATGTTGGAGAAGGGTCTGTGCCATCAGAACAATAAGGCGTTCCGGAATAGCTGAAGGTAGCTGCAGGTATCTGCATAATATTTATTGCAGTAGTTGCAGTTACTATGGCACATCCGCTCGAAGCAGGGATTGTATAAGTAACAGTATAAGACCAAGGAGTGCTGGTACTTGGTGTAACCCCACCTGTACTTGAGTTGATAATTAAACCAGCTGTAGAACCTGAATAAGTTCCACCGGTATAAGAACCTGTACCACTTAATGTCACAGCCTGTGGTGTGCTTAAAGAGGTACAGAATGGTGTCCCTGCATAAGATATAGTTGCAGTAGGCAAAGCGGTTATTGTAACTGATGTTGTGGCCGATACCGCACTACAACCTGCTGATGATGCTATTGTATAAGTTACAGTATAAGTGCCTGGTGTACTGGTACTTGGTGTAACAGCACCTGATGATGCATTAATTGTCAAACCTGCTGGTGATGCTGAATAAGTTCCACCGGCAGTTCCTAGTTGTGTTACTGCCTGAGGTGTTCCAACAGTAGAGCAGAAAGGATTGCCGGCATAAGATATAATAGCAGCAGGTAATGGAGTTATTGTAATCGAGTTTGATGATGTTACAACAGAACAACCACCTGCAGCAGCTATTGTATTTGTAACACTATAAGTACCGGTAGTACTTGAAGCCAGGCTAACCTGACCAGTAGTCGTATTAAAAAAGCTCAAACCTGTTGTTGAAGAGAATGTCCCTGCCACACCCCCACCACTAAATGTTGGAGATGGATTTGCGGCATTAGAACAATACGGTGTTCCTGTATAACTAAATGTTGCAATTGGTAAAGCATTTATAGTAATTGTGCTGGTTGCAGTTACAACAGAACAACCACCAGCAGAATCAATTTTATTTGTAACGGTATAAGTACCGACAGTACTTGATGATAAATCTATTTGTCCGGTTGCAGTACTTACAAAACTCAGCCCTGCAGTTGAAGAGAATGTTCCGGCAACGCCACCACCACTAAATGTTGGTAATGGATTGGATGCGTTTTTACAGTATGGAGAAGCCGTATAGCTAAATGTAGCCACAGGTAAAGGTGTTACTGTAACAGTGGCTACAACACCGGGAGTAGCACCAGTACAACTGGATGCACCAACTCTGCGTACCCAATAATCTGTAGTACTTGTTAAAGCAGGCGTGGTGTAACTTTCAGCAGTTGCACCGGAAATAACATTAGAACCAATTGTAGAACCTGTACCCCATTCATATATTGGATTCACACCTGTAGTACCACCTGATGCTGTAAGTATTGTTGCATTATTGTAACATATAATTTTCACTCCTAATATATCAGTAGGCCCTCCTGGTTGAGGTTGAACAGTAACTGTAGTAGATGCAGAAGGTGAAGTACCATTACATCCGTTGGCAGTTACACTAATTGTGGCTGTTCCTGTAAAGCTGGGATTCCAAGTTACAATTCCCGTAGTACCAGTACCAGAAATAGTATTGCCGGTACCTGTCACAGACCAGTTATAACTGGTAGCATTAGCAGCAGAGGTTGTATAAGAAGTAGGATCGCTTTCCTGACAAATTATAGTTGCAGAAGGTGAAGGAGTAGTTGGCGTACCAACAAGTGGTGTAATATTAAATGGTGTTGTTGCATTTACAACAGCACATCCTGCAGATGCAGCAATAGTATTGGTTATTGTATAACTTCCAGGCGTACTTGTAGCCATGTTTACCTGGCCTGTTGCAGTGCTCATAAAATTCAAACCTGTTGTTGACGAGAAAGTTCCTGCCACACCGCCACCACTAAATGTTGGTGATGGATTAGATGCATTAGAACAATATGGTGTTCCTGCATAATTAAAGGTAGCAACAGGTAAAGCAGTAATAGTTACGGAAGTTGTTGCTGTTACCACAGCACATCCACCGCTAGTAGCAATAGTATAAGTTACAGTATAGATTCCGGCTGTACTGGAGCCTGGCGTTATTGTTCCTGTTGTTGAATTAATTGATAATCCTGCCGGTGAAGCTGTATATGTTCCTCCTGCTGTTCCTGTCCTGGTTACGCTAGCTGGTGATGCTGTTGTACAGAAAGGTGTGCCAGAATAAGAAATTGTTGCAGCGGGTAAAGCTGTAATTGTTACAGAAGTTGTAGCTGTTACCAAAGCACATCCAGCTGAAGCAGCAATAGTATAAGTTACAGTATATATCCCTGCTGTACTTGTACCTGGAGTAATTTGTCCCGTCGAAGAATTAATTGTTAAACCTGCCGGTGCAGAGTATACTCCGCCACTGTTTCCTGTTTGGGTAACACTTATTGGTGAAGCTGTAGTACAGAAAGGTGTACCTGTATAAGAAATAGTTGCAACAGGCAGTGTTGTTATAGTTACATTAGTTGTTGCTGTTACAGTAAGACAGCCATTAGCAGGAGCGATAGTGTATGTAACTGTATAATTGCCTGCTGTACTGCTACTTGGTGTTATTGCCCCTGTTGATGAATTAATAGTTAATCCGGCAGGTGATGCTGTATAAATACCACCAGTTGTGCCTACCAATGTAACTGATTGAGGCGAACTTACTGATGTACAGAATGGTGTTCCTGCATATGAAATAGATGCTGTTGGTAAAGTCGTAATTGTAATTGAACTTGTCGATGATACAACAGAACAACCACCTGAAGTAGCTATTGTGTTAGTCACTGTATATGTACCTGAAGTACTTGCAGTTAAATCAACCTGACCGGTAGCTGTACTTACAAAAACCAAACCTGCAGTAGACGAGAATGTTCCGGCAACTCCTCCCCCACTGAATGTTGGTGATGGATATGCTGCATTTTTACAATACGGTGTAGCTGTATAACTGAATGTTGCAACAGGTAAGGTTGTTATAGTTACAGATGTAGTTACCGGAACAGCAGCACAACCAGCCGAGGCAGGTATTGTATAAGTTACAGTATATGTTCCTGCAACACTTGTACTTGGTGTGATAGCTCCAGTACTTGAATTTATAGTCAATCCGGCAGTTGAACTGTATGTACCCCCTGTATAAGCGCCTGTTCCACCCAATGTAACTGATTGAGGCGAACTTAATGATGTACAGAATGGTGTACCTGCATAACTTATTGTTGCCGTTGGTATAGCTGTAATAGTAACAGAAGTAGTTACGGCAACTACACTACAACCATTGGCTGAAGCAATAGTGTATGTTACAGTATAAGTACCTGCTATACTTGAACTCGGTGTAATGGCGCCTGTACTGGCATCTATTGTCAATCCAGCTGGTGAAGCAGTATAAGTGCCACCGGCATTTCCAGTTCTTGTAACTGATTGAGGTGAAGAAAGTGATTTACAGAAAGGTGAACCTGCATATGAAATTGTAGCTGCAGGTAAAGCTGTAATAGTTATTGAGGAAGTTGATGATACCTGAGCACAAGCAGCTGATGCAGCTATAGTGTTAGTTACAGTATATGTTCCTGCTGTACAGGCAGACAAATCAACCATTCCGGTTGCAGTGCTTACAAATACTAATCCTATAGTAGAAGAGAATGTTCCAGCAACACCACCACCACTAAATGTTGGTGTGGGGTCAGTTCCATTTGAACAATAGGGCGTTCCGGTATAACTAAAGGTTGCAACAGGCAATGTAGTTATTGTAACAGATGTTGTTACAGGAACAGAAGAACAACCTGCTGAAGCAGGGATTGTATAGGTTACTGTATATGTTCCGGCAATACTTGAACTTGGTGTAATAGCTCCCGTACTTGAATTTATTGTTAATCCGGCAGTTGAACTGTAAGCGCCTCCGGTATATGCACCTGTTCCATTTAATGTTACTGATTGTGGAGAGCTTAATGAAGTACAGAATGGTGTACCTGAATAACTTATTGTTGCTGTCGGTACTGCTGTTATTGTTACAGCAGCTGTAGCTGTTACAACACCACATCCACTGGTTGCAGCTATAGTATAAGTTACAGTGTAAGCCCCGGCTGTACTGGTGCTCGGTGTAATGGCTCCAGTGCCTGCATTTATTGTCAAGCCGGCAGGTGAGGACGTATAAGTTCCACCAGTAGTTCCTGTTTGTGTTACTGACTGAGGTGCAGCAAGAGATTTACAGAATGGTGTACCTGCATATGATATTGTGGCTGCAGGTAATGTAGTTATTGTTATCGAAGATGTAGATGATACCTGGGCACAACCTGCTGATAAAGCTATTGTGTTAGTTACTGTATAAGTACCAGCTGTACTTGTTGACAGACTTACCTGACCTGTTGCTGTACTTATAAAATTCAATCCTCCTGTTGATGAGAATACGCCGGCTACACCTCCACCACTAAATGTTGGGAATGGATTGGATGCATTAGAACAATATGGTGTTCCTGTATAACTAAAGGTGGCTACCGGTAACGTTGTTATTGTTACAGATGTTGTTACAGGCACAGAAGAACAACCTCCTGAAGCAGCAATTGTATAGGTTACAGTGTATGTTCCAGCTGTACTTGAGCTTGGTGTAATTGCTCCTGTGCTTGAATTTATTGTTAATCCGGCTGTTGAACTGTAAGTACCTCCGGTATAAGCGCCTGTTCCATTTATTGTTACTGCTTGTGGCGAACTTAATGAAGTACAGAATGGTGTTCCAGAATAGCTTATGGTAGCAGTTGGTACTGCTGTTATTGTTACAGACGTTGTTACAGCTACTACACTACATCCATTAGCTGCTGCTATTGTATAAGTCACAGTATAAGTACCTGCTGCACTGGTGCTTGGTATTATTGCACCTGTTCCTGCGTCAATTGTCAAACCTGCTGGAGCTGCTGTATAAGCGCCACCTGTTGTTCCAGTTTGGGTTACAGACTGAGACGTTGCAAGAGATTTACAGAAAGGTGTTCCTGCATAAGTTATTGTAGCTGCTGGCAATGTAGTTATAGTAATTGGTGATGTTGCTATTACCTGAGCACATCCTGCTAATGCTGCTATTGTATTGGTTACAGTATATGCACCAGCAGTACTTGTTGTCAGATTCACCTGTCCGGTTGCTGCACTTATAAAGTTCAATCCTGCTGTAGAAGAGAATATTCCTGCTACACCACCACCACTAAATGTTGGTAATGGATTGGATGCATTTGAACAGTATGGCGTTCCCGTATAACTAAAGGTAGCTATAGGCAATGCTGTTATAGTTACAGAAGTTGTAACCGGAGAAGCAGAACAACCTGCTGAAGCAGGTATCGTATAAGTTACAATGTATGTTCCTGCAGTACTTGTACTAGGTGTTATTGCACCTGTGCCTGAAACAATTGTCAGACCTGCAGCAGAGGTAAATGTACCACCAGTATATGCACCTGTTCCATTTAATGTTACTGATTGGGGGGAACTTACCGAAGTACAGAAAGGTGTACCTGCATAACTTATTGTTGCAGTTGGTACTGCTGTTATTGTTACAGATGTTGTTGCAGTTACAACACTACATCCATTGGCAGCAGCAATTGTGTAAGTCACGGTATAAGTTCCTGCTGTACTTGTGCTCGGAGTTATGGCCCCGGAAACGCCATCAATTGATAAACCAGCAGGGGTAGCAGTGTAAGCGCCACCAGTTGATCCTGTTAGCGTTACTGATTGTGGTGTTACAATTGATTTACAATATGGAGTACCAGCATACGATATTATTGCTGTAGGTAATGTAGTTATTGTTACAGAGCTTGTTGATATTACCATTGCACAACCTGCAGAAGCAGCTATAGTATTGGTTACAGTGTATGTTCCTGCTGTACTGCCTGTTAAATTAATCTGACCTGTTGAAGTATTTACAAAAACCAAACCTGCCGTTGAAGAGAATGTTCCGGCCACTCCACCGCCACTAAAGGTAGGAGAGGGATTAGCGGCATTTGAACAATAAGGCGAACCGGTATAACTAAATGTAGCTACAGGTAAAGCAGTAATTGTTACAGATGTTGTTGCTGTTACAACAGCACATCCACCAGCTGCAGCAATTGTATATGTAATAGTATATGTACCGGCAGTACTTGTACTTGGGGTAATAGTTCCTGTTGATGGATCAATTGTTAATCCTGCAGGAGCAGAGTAAATTCCTCCAGTATTTCCTGTAAAGGTTACGCTTACCGGTGATGAGGTTTTACAGAATGGCGTTCCGGGATATGATATAGTTGCAACCGGTAAAGTCGTTATAGTAACTGATGTCGTAGCGATAACAATAGAACACCCATTAGCTGCAGCAATAGTATATGTAACAGTATAAGTACCTGCTGTACTTGTGCTTGGAGTTACATCTCCGGTTGATGAATTTATTGACAATCCGGCAGGAGATACAGTATACGTTCCACCCGTATAGGCTCCGGTACCTGTTAAAGTAACGGCCTGAGCTGTTGAAACGGTAGAACAGAAAGGACTCCCTGCATATGAAATTGTTGCTGTTGGTAAAGCTGTTATAGCTATTGAACTTGTTGATGATACCTGTGCACAACCTGCAGATGCTGCTATGGTATTGGTTACAGTATAAGTACCTGCTGTACTGAAAGATAAATCAACCTGACCAGTAGCTGTACTTACAAATATTAAGCCTCCAGTAGATGAAAACGTTCCAGCAACACCACCGCCGCTGAATGTTGGGAAAGGATCAACACCATTAGAACAATAAGGTGTTCCTGTATAACTGAATGTGGCTATAGGTAAAGTTGTTATGGTTACTGATGTTGTTACAGGTACTGCAGAACAACCACCATAAGCAGGTATAGTATAAGTTACTGTGTAAGTACCGGCGGTACTTGTGCTTGGTGTAACTGAACCAGAACCTGAATTAATAGTTAATCCCACACTGGAACTGTATGTTCCGAAAAGATAAGCACCTGTACCACTTAAAGTAACAGGTTGGGCAGTGCTTACTGATCTACAGAAAGGAGTTCCTGCATAACCTATTGTGGCTGTCGGGATTGGTGTAACTGTAACCGTAATATTATTTGACGAAACGGTTCCACAACCGCCTGATGTAACATTTCTTTTGAAACAGGTTGTTGCTGTAAGACTTCCCGACAGATACGTCGTAGCTGTAGCACCTGATATATCCCCCCAGCCGCTACCACAACCTGCCACAGTAGTTTTTTGCCATTGATAAGTATAGCTACCAGTACCTCCTGTTGCAGCTGCCGTTTGTGTAAATGCAATGGGTGTATTACCGTAACATATTGTTTGACTTGAGCCAACAGAACCGGATGTAAGAATTGGATAAACAGTAATCGTAATAGTATTTGTACTTACTGTGCCGCAACTGCCTGATGATGTAACATTTCTTCTGTAACATGTTGTTGTGGTAAGACTTCCAGCCTGGTAAGTAGTGGCTGTAGCGCCTGATACATCTGCCCAACCACTGCCACAACCAACCACAGTAGTACTTTGCCACTGATAGGTATAAATGCCTGTACCTCCTGTTGGAGATGCAGTTTGTGTGAATGCTGCCGGAGCTGTATTGTAACACAATGTCTGATCCGAACCTACTGAACCTGAAGTAAGGTTTGCGTAGACAGTTACAGTTATAGTATTTGAGCTTACTGTACCGCAACCTCCTGTTGATGTAACATTTCTTTTATAGCAAGTAGTTGCTGTAAGACTTCCAGCCTGATAAGTAGTTGCTGTTGCCCCCGATATATCGCTCCATCCACCGGAACAACCGGCTTGTATCTGCCATTGATAAGTAAGTGTGGCACCACCACTGGCTGCAACTGTTTGTGTAAATGCAGCAGGTATGGTATTGTAACACAATGTTTGATCAGATCCTACAGAGCCTGCTAAAAGATTTGCATAAACGCTTACTGTAATAGTATTTGAACTTACTGTACCGCAACTGCCTGATGTAACATTTCTCTTGAAACATGTTGTTGTGGTAAGACTTCCTGCCTGGTATGTAGTGGCTGTAGCGCCTGATATATCGGCCCATCCACTGCCACAACCACTTACAGTAGTACTTTGCCACTGATAAGTATAACTACCGGTACCTCCTGTAGGAGTGGTAGCTTGTGCGAATGCTGACGGTGCGGTATTGTAACATAATGTCTGATCTGAACCTACAGACCCTGCAGTAAGGTTAGCATAAACAGTTACGGTAATGGTATTTGAACTTACAGTACCGCAACCTCCTGTTGAAGTAACATTTCTTTTATAGCAAGTAGTTGCTGTAAGACTTCCAGCCTGATATGTAGTTGCTGTTGCACCAGAAATATCACTCCAGCCACCTGAACAACCAGCCTGTGTTTGCCATTGATAAGTAAGTGTAGCACCACCGCCGGCTGCAACTGATTGTGTAAATGCTGCCGGACCAGTATTATAACAAAGTGTTTGATCTGATCCTACAGTACCTGCTATAAGATTTGCATAAACGCTTATTGTAATTGTATTTGAACTTACAGTGCCGCAGGCGCCAGATGTAACATTTCTCCTGAAGCATGTCGTTGTGGTAAGACTTCCCGCCTGATATGTTGATGCCGTTGCACCTGAAACATCACCCCAACCACTACCACAACCACCTACAGTAGTACTTTGCCACTGATAAGTATAACTGGTTGTGCCTCCTGTAGGAGCTGCAGTTTGTGTGAAGGCTGCCGGAGCTATATTATAACATAATGTCTGATCGGAACCTACTGAGCCTGAAGTAAGGTTTGCATAAACAGTTACTGTAATGTTATTTGAAGTTACTGTTCCGCATGAGCCGGAAGTTGTATTTCTGCGGAAACATGAGGTGGTGGTAAGATTTCCTGCCTGATAAGTAGAAACAGTTGCACCTGAAATATCACCCCAACCACTGCCACAACCGCCAACAGTAGTGCTTTGCCATTGATATGTATAAGTACCTGTGCCACCCGTAGGAGTAGTTTGTGTAAAAGCTGCCGGAATGGCATTGTAGCAAATTGTCTGGTCTGAAGCAACAGAACCTGCAGCGAGGTTTGCATATACTGTTACTGTAATGGCACCTGAATTTACTGTGCCGCAAGTACCTGACGAAGCATTTCTTCTGTAACATGTCGTTGCAGTAAGTGTTCCTGCCTGATATGTTGTGGCAGTTGCACCTGATACGTCAGCCCAACCGCTTGCACAGCCACTAACCGTTGTACTTTGCCATTGATAGGTATAAGTACCGTTAGCTCCGGAAGGGACACTTGTTTGTGTGAAGGCTGCTGGTGTAGTGTTATAGCAAATAGATTGATCTGAACCTACAGAACCGGCAGAGAATGATGCATAAACAGTCACTGTAATAGAACCTGAAGTTACTGTTCCGCATGATCCTGAAGTAGCATTTCTTCTGTAACATGTTGTTGTAGTAAGACTTCCTGCCTGATAAACAGAAGCTGTTGCTCCTGTGATATCTGCCCATCCACTGGCACAACCACTTACTGTTGTACTTTGCCATTGATAGGTATAACTACCTGTGCCACCTGTAGGAGCTGTTTGTGTGAAAGCTACCGGTGAAGTATTGTAACAAATGGTCTGATTTGCAGCCACTGTACCTGCTGTAAGACTAGCATAAATGGTTACTGTAATGGTATTCGAGTTTACAGTAGCGCAAGAACCTGATGTTACATTTCTCCTATAACATGTTGTTGTGGTAAGACTTCCAGCCTGATATGTAGTGGCTGTTGCACTTGAAATATCGGCCCATCCACTGGTACAACCAACTACGGTAGTACTTTGCCATTGATAGGTATAAGCGCCGGTAGCTCCGGTAGGAGCAGATACTTGTGTAAACGCTGCTGGAGTGCTGCTGTAACAAAGTGTCTGATCTGAACCTACAGAACCTGCTGTAAGTACTGCATAAACTGTTACGGTAACAGAACCTGAACTTACTGTTCCGCAAGATCCTGAAGTCACATTTCTTCTGAAACATGTTGTTGTGGTAAGACTTCCTGCCTGATATGTAGTAGCCGTAGCACCAGATATGTCAGCCCAGCCACTACCACAACCACCTACAGTGGTGCTTTGCCATTGATAGGTATAAGTGCCAGTGCCGCCAGAAGGTGCACCGGTTTGAGTGAATGCTGCCGGAGCAGTGCTATAGCATATTATCTGATCAGAACCTACCGAACCAGCTGTCAGATTTGCATAAATAGTTACAGTAACAGCACTTGAATAAACTGTTCCGCATGCGCCTGAAGTCACTGCTCTCCTGTAACAGGTTGTTGTGGTAAGACTTCCAGCCTGATACGTCGACGCAGTGGCGCCGGATACGTCAGCCCAACCACTGGCACAACCACTAACCGTTGTGCTTTGCCATTGATAGGTATAAGTACCTGTGCCACCTACTGCTGCAGCAGTTTGAGTAAAGGCGGCAGGTGTGTTATTATAACATAATGTCTGGCTTGCACCAACAGAACCAGCTGTTAGATTTGCATATACAGTTACTGAAATGGAGGCTGAATTTACTGTTCCGCAACCCCCAGAAGATATTGTATTTCTTCTGAAACAAGTGGTAGTGGTAAGACTTCCTGCCTGATAGGTAGTGGCAGTAGCCCCTGAAATGTCAGCCCACCCACTAGCACAACCACTAACAGTAGTGCTCTGCCATTGATATGTATAACTACCTGTGCCTCCAGAAGGAGCAGACGTTTGAGTGAAAGCTGCCGGAGTGACATTGTAACATATCGTTTGACTTGTACCTACAGAACCTGAAGTAACATCAGCATAAACTGTTACAGTAATACTATTTGAATTTAGTGTTCCGCAAGCTCCGGAGGTTTCATTTCTCCTGAAGCATGTTGTTGTGGTAAGATTTCCAGATTGATAAGTTGTAGCTGTTGCTCCTGATATATCAGCCCAGCCACTTGCACAACCACTAACAGTAGTACTTTGCCACTGATAAGTATAACTACCTGTGCCTCCTGTAGGAGCAGTAACTTGTGTAAATGCTGAAACAGGGAAATTATAACATATCGTTTGGGAACTACCTATAGAACCAGCGGCAAAATCTGGTAATATGGTAACAGAAGCTGTTGCAGTAACAACACTGCAACCATTCGCTGCGACTATAGTATAAGTTACTGTATAAGTGCCAGCTGTACTCGTACTTGGAGTTATTGCACCTGTGCCAGCAACAATTGTCAATCCTGCTGGGGCGGAATAAGTTCCACCTGTTGTTCCCGTTTGTGTAACTGACTGAGGTGTAGCAATAGACCTACAATAGGGTAATCCACCGTTATAAGCTATAGTTGCAACAGGTAAAGCGGTTATTGTAATCAGGCTTGTTGCATTTACGATAGCGCAATTTCCTGAAGTTGCTATTGTATTGGTAACAGTATAAGCACCGGCAGTACTTGCGGATAAATCAACCAGTCCGGTAGCCGTACTTAAAAATACCAATCCCGCCGTAGAAGAAAATGTTCCTGCTACACCACCGCCACTAAATGTTGGAGAAGGATCGGTTCCGTTAGAGCAGTAAGGGGTTCCTGTATAACTAAATGTAGCAACAGGTAAAGCTGTAATAGCTACCGGTGCAGTTGCAGTTACAACGGCACATCCGCCGCTGGCAATAATAGTGTAAGTTACAGTATAACTACCTCCTGTACTTGAAGCGGGAGTAATTTGCCCTGTAGATGAGTTAATTGTTAAACCAGCAGGGGAAACAGTATATGTTCCGCCTGTATTTCCAGAAAATGTTACACTTACTGGTGAGGCTGTTGTACAGAATGGCGTTCCTGCATAAGAGATTGATGCTGTTGGCAAAGCCGTTATTGTTACAGGAGCTGTTGCTGTTACAACACCACAACCACCTGCTGCTGTAATAGTATAAGTTACTGTATAACTACCGGCTGTACTTGAACTTGGAGTTATAGCCCCTGAAGCATCAATTGTTAACCCTGCAGGAGATGAAGTATAAGTTCCGCCCCCGGTTCCTGTAAAGGTTACAGACTGAGGAGTGGCAAGTGTTTTACAAAATGGCGACCCTGCATATGATATCGTTGCTGTGGGTAAAGTAGTAATGGTAATCGGGTTGATTGCCGACACTAAAGCACATCCACCGGCAGCGGCAATGGTATTGGTTACTGAATAAGCCCCCGCTGTGCTTGTAGATAAATTAACCTGCCCTGTGGAAGTGCTTACGAAATTCAGACCTGCAGTAGAAGAAAATATGCCTGCCTGTCCACTAAGAGATGGTAAAGGATTGGATGCGTTGGAACAATAAGGTGTTCCGGTATAACTGAATGTGGCTACAGGTAAAGTTGTTATTGTTACATTAGTTGTAACAGGCACCGCTACACAACCTCCAGAAGCAGGTATTGTATAAGTTACCGTATAATTAGAACCAGGACTTAACGTACCAGTACTAGAGCTTGGTGTTATAGTTCCATTGCCTGAGTTTAGAGTTAAACCGGCAGTAGAGCTATAAGCTCCACCAGTATAAGCACCAGTACCGCTTAAAGTAACAGTTACTGAACTTACAGTTGTGCAGAAAGGATTGCCGGCATAGCTTATTGTAGCTGTAGGCACTGCAGTTATTGTTACAGGTGTTGTAGCTGTAATAACACTACATCCGCCAGCAGCAGCAATAGTGTAAGTAACGGTATAACTTCCGGCTGTACTAGTGCCGGGGGTAATTGTTCCTGTACTGCCATCTAATATCAATCCGACAGGAGAAACTGTGTATACACCGCCTGCAGTGCCTGTTCTTGATACTGCTACAGGGCTGGAAGATTTACAGAATGGATTTCCTGTGTAAGAAATAGTAGCTCCTGGTAATGCTGTTATAGTAATTGAACTTGTAGAAGTCACCTGGGCACAACCAGCAGCAGCAGCTATCGTATTAGTTACAGTATATGTTCCGGCAGTACTTGTCGCTAAATTGACCTGTCCGGTAGCAGTGCTTATGAAATTTAAACCTGCTGTTGAAGAAAATACGCCTGCCTGTCCGCTAAGTGTTGGTGTAGGATTAGATGTATTTGAACAATAAGGTGAACCGGGATAACTGAATGTAGCTACCGGCAATGTAGTTATTGTTATAGGTGTTGAATTTGCCACCACCTGAGCACATCCACCAGTGGCAGCAAGAGTGTAGCTTATTGTATAGGTTCCTGCTGTACTTGAACCTGGTGTTAAAGTTCCGTTGCTTGAATTAAGAGATAAACCAGCTGTAGAACTATATGTACCTCCTGTGTAGCCATTGGTACCACTCAAATTAACAGATACCGGACTTACCGACGAACAGAAAGGAGAACCCGTATAACTTATGCTTGCTGTTGGCAGAGCAGTAATTACAACTGTAGTTGTTGCAGTAACAGTAGTACATCCACCGGCTGAACCAATAGTATAGGTAACAGTATAAGTACCTGCTGTACTTGTACTTGGCGTTATAGTTCCTGAAGCTCCATCTATTGTCAATCCGGCAGGAGATGCGGTATAAGTTCCACCGGCAGTTCCTGTTCTTGTTACACTGGCAGGTGTTGCTGTTTTACAGAATGGCGTTCCGGCATAAGAGATTGTTGCTCCCGGTAATGCAGTTATTGTGATCTGGCTTGTTGCGGTTACGACAGCACAGCCGCCAGTAGCAGCAATAGTATTTGTTACAGTATAAGTAGCAGGGGTGCTTGCAGTTAAATTAACCTGACCCGTTGCTGTGTTTACAAAAACTAAACCTCCGGTAGAAGAGAATGTGCCTGCAACACCACCACTAAAGGTCGGTAAGGGATTAGATGCTGTAGTACAATAAGGCGTTGCGGTATAACTAAATGTTGCAACAGGTAATGTGGTTATAGTTAATGGAGTTGTAACCGGAACTGCAGAGCAACCACTAGTAGCAGGGATGGTATAAGTTACTGTGTAAGATCCGGCAGTACTTGCGCTTGGCGTAACAGCTCCTGTGCCTGCTACAATAGATAAACCTGCACTTGAGCTGTAAGTTCCGCCCGTATAGGCACCGGTACCGTTTAAAGTTACAGATTGTGCAGCGCTTAATGATGTACAGAAGGGTGTGCCGGCATAGCTTATTGTTGCAGTAGGTATTGCAGTAATAGTTACTGGTGTTGTTGCAGTAACAACAGCACATCCGTTAGCAGCTGTAATAGTGTAGGTTACAGTATAAACATTGGCAGTACTTGTACTTGGCGTAACAGCTCCTGTTGACGAATTTATTACTAATCCTGCAGGTGATGCAGTAAAAGTACCACCACCGGTTCCTGTAAGACTTACTGAGGGACTTCCCGAAACAGACTTACAGAAAGGATGACCCGCATAAGAAATGGAAGCAGCAGGTAAAGTAGTAATTGTAATAGGACTTGTTGCAGAAACCTGGACACAACCTGCAGATGCAGCAATTGTATTGGTTATAGTATAAGCACCAGCAGTGCTTGTAGCAATATTTACCTGACCTGTTGAAGTGCTTACAAAATTCAAACCTCCGGTTGAAGAGAATGTACCTGCTTGTCCACTAAGAGAAGGTAAGGGATTGGCAGCATTAGAACAATAAGGGGTCCCTGTATAACTAAATGTTGCTACAGGTAAAGCTGTTATTGTTACCTGAGTTGTAGCAGTTACTACAGCACATCCTGCTAAAGCAGCTACTGTATAAGTAACAGTATAAGAGCCTGCAGTGCTTGAACCAGGTGTAATTTGGCCGGTAGCTGAATTGAGTGATAAACCAGCAGTAGAGCTATAAGTTCCACCAGTAGTACCCGAAAATGTTGGGTTTACCTGGCCAGCTGTTGTACAGAATGGTGTTCCAGCATAAGAAATACTTGCTGTAGGCAATGCTGTTATGGTTACAGAAGTTGTTGCTGTTACCTGGGTACAACCGCCAGAAGCAGGAAAAGTAAGGGTAACAGTATAAGTACCTGCTGTACTTGTACTTGGTGTAATTGTTCCAGTTGAGGGGTCAATAGTTAAACCGGCAGGTGATACAGAGAAAGTTCCATTGGGATAGGGGGTTCCGCTTCTGGTAACACCTACAGGGGAAGCTGTTTTACATAATGGTGTACCTGCATAAGATATGGTAGCAGAAGGCAAAGTAGTTACATAAATTGTTGTTGGCTGCGAGCTTACTACACCATTACAGGTATAAGAATAAGTAATGGTAACAGGCACTTGTACTCCCGGTGTTCCCGGAACCCCTGTAACTACACATGTTGCATTTGAACCACCAATAACAGTAGCAATACTGGTATTACTGCTTGACCAGACACCACCTGAATAAATATCCGGATAACGAACTATTACAATACCAGAACCACCAGCGCCACCGGTGCCACCGCCACCGCCACAACCGCCGCCGCCGCCGCCGCCGGTATTAGCAGTACCTGCAATACCATTAGGATAAGCGCCTGCACCGCCGCCACCTGCACCACCAGCACCATGAGTACCATTACTCCATGTACCACCGCCGCCGCCGCCACTATAATAAGAACTAATGCCACTAATCATTAAAGGAATACCAATACCGCCATTTCCTGAAATGCTGGCTCCTGATGGAGGATTACCAACAGCACCTGCGCCACCGCCACCGGCACTTGGGTAAGGTGAAGTCCAGAATAGATTACCGCTTGTTCCTGTTACTGTACCTCCGGCATATCCTTGTCCAGCGGTAGAAGTGCCACCGTTTGTATTTGTTGTACTTGTTGAACCGCCACCGCCACCGGAGCCTCCTGAGTACGCGCCGCCTAAATTATCATTAGGACCGCCGGCACCACCACCAATAGCAACCAAACTTGAAAATTGGCTGTTGCCACCGTTGGTTCTTCCTGCGCCTCCATTTGCAACGCCGCCACCGCCGCCGCCGCCGATTGTTACACCAATGCCTCCTGCAGTAACTGCAAAAGCGGGGTTATATATAAGTCCACCACCACCACCACCACCGGATGCTCCGCCGCCACCACCTGCAACAACCAATACTTCATAATTGTTGCTTACCGGTGTGGTAAAAGTGCCGTTAGAGGTAAATGTGTGCATACGATAGCCGTTCATGTTGGTAACAGCTCCTCCTGTAGTAGGTGTTACCGTAAGAGTAGTGGTACCGCCACTGCAGATTGACGTTGTACCAGTTATAGGAGCCATGGTAAAAGATGCAAGGACATTAACAGTTGCTGTTCCTGTTATTGTATTGGTACATGTGGGTGAAGTCTGATAATAAACATTTACCAGATTGTAGGCATAAGCTCCTGAAACAGTTGTCGGAGCTGTTACTATGGTCGAAGAGTTTGCAGCTACGTTAACAGTAGTCTGACTGCCACCATTTATATTATATGTTATAGTAACATCTAAAGACTGAGGATTTGTAAAAGTTACAGGTGTGCCACTGGCACTGATACAAATGGTTGTTGAACCACTTACAGTTGCTGTTGGTGTCGGACGCACTGTAACCAATGTATTTGCGCATCCTGTTGTGTTACATACACCAGTACCGCCTACATAATAAGTTGTGTTTGTTGTTGGTGAAACAATAATAGAAGGTCCTGAACCAACTAATAAACCATTGCAATTACCTGTGTACCATCTGATATCACTGTTATAAATTTTAAATTCTTTCAAATACACATCAGCGCCACCAAACCAAAGTGCAGCATTCCCTTGTGCTTTAGGATTTGCAACAGCGCCTTGTTCAGCCATTGTGCCATCAATCCATTTTGTAAGTGTAGCGCCACTTTTTTCAATAACCATATGATACCATTGTCCCTGATTAAACGTGAAAGTTTCACCAAGCCCAGTATTACTAGGGTCATTCCTCCAATGTAACTGCATAGAGCTGGGGTATCTCCAAACGCCAGGACTTCTATCAGAACCAGAAGGTTCATAACCAAAAATTTTACGCCAGTTGCCATCATACGTTGAGGGATATTGCATATAAAAATCAAAGGTATAATCATCTGTATTTAAAACAGAAGTAACTGCTGATGCATAAGCAGAAGAAGTTGAAAGATGTATGCCTCCACCGGAAAATGTACCGCCGGAGCCACTTAAGTTCAAATTATTTCCTGAATAATCATTTACATCGCTGCTAAATGGGTAATAAGCAACCATGCCACCAACAGCGGTTAAAGTTGTTGAACTACCATTACATATTGTAGTTGTACCGGCAATACTTGTGGGTGCAACAGACAGAGGAATGACACTAACAGTAATACTTACACATGAAGTAGTGTTACAGGTACCACTTATTAAAGCATAATATGTTGTTGATGTTGTTGGAGAAACTGTAATAGATGCACCAGTACCTACATAAGTGCCACTACAACTTCCTGAGTACCATAACAAAGATCCACCTGTTCCGATAGTTCCTCCTGAAGCTGTTAATGTTGTTGAACTCCCGGTACAAATTGTTGTTGTACCAGAAATCGTTGTAGGAGCTGAAGATAAAGAGTTAACCGTCATGGTTATAGAATTTGAAGTTGCCGGGCTTCCTACAACGCAGGTAGCATTAGATGTCAACACACAAGTTATAACATTGCCGTTAGTTAAAGACGAAGTAACATAAGTATTGCTATTAGTTCCTACGTTGGAACCGTTAATTTTCCATTGATAAGAAGGAGAGGAACCGCCATTAGTAGGTGTAGCTGTAAATGTTACTGAAGCACCTGCACAAATAGGATTTGCCGAGGCAGAAATACTGATAGATGCCGGGAGTGCCGGATTAACAGTTATACCCTTTGAAGCCACATTAGCACAGCCATTTACAGTAACGGTATAATATATAGTTGCATTACCAGCAGATACACCCGTTACATCTCCTGTAGAAGCATTAACAGAAGCAATACCAGCATTACTGCTTGACCAGACACCGGCAGGAATAGTAGGATAACGGACAATTACAATACCAGAACCGCCATCACCACCTTTATTGGTAGCACAATAGTGAGAACCACCGCCACCGCCACCACCAGTGTTAGCGCCGGCGTTTCCGCCTGGTACCTGTGCCCAGCAACCGGTACATCCATCAGTACCTGCTGCGCCTTTGTTTATACCGATACCACCTGTTGTAAAACCTACGGCACCACCGCCGCCGCCACCGGCACCACCATTACCACCACCAATGCTATAACCTGCACCGCCACCGCCACCGGCCCAATAATAACCTGTGCCATTAATCGCGCAATAATAACCGCGGCCGCCATTAGCCTGTAAATTTCCATCAACGCCGGGGCTGCAAGCGCCACCCCCACCGCCGGAATAATACATATTACCCTGATACCCACCACGATTTCCCTGACCGGCAGTTCCTGCTCCCGAGCCATAATAACCGGGAGGTACGTTATCATTATTATAACCTGTAGAACCGCCACCTGAACCTCCTGAATTACCCATTTGCATAGATAAACCCATATTATTATAAGATACTCCGCCCCATCCACCGCCAATGGCAGTCTGAGAACCGAATACCGAATTACCTCCATTAGCGCCGTGAACCGAGGGATGGTTGGCGCCATCACCGGCAGGTGCACCATAACCCCCTGCACCAACAGTTACACCATAACTGCCAGCCGAAACCGGAACAGTTGTATGTATTACACCGCCGCCGCCGCCGCCGCCGCCCATGTTGGTACCACCGCCACCGCCACCGGCCACCATAAATACTTCTACATTATTATAGCCAAAGCCAGCAGGCACAACGAATGAAGAACTTCCACCGGTAAATGTATGAATATTGAAGCCTCCTGAAGTGGTTACTGAACCTCCCGTAGGTGAAGGAACTGATGCACTGAAATTAGTTACACCACCGGGACATACAGAAGATGCACCGGAAATTGTTGGCGTATTAGCCAGCGAATTAATCGCTACTGAAGCACTAGCACAGGCTGTTGTATTACAAGTTCCTTCTGCACGCACATAATATGTTGTAGCTACCGAGGGCGAAACAGAAATAGAAGCACCTGTTCCCACTAGAGTACCACCACAACTTCCTGAATACCATTTCCATGAAGCCCCAGTACCCAAGCCATTATTTGAACCATAGCCACTTAATAGCTGGGCTATTGTAGGCTCTGTACCATCACATACATCCATACGGGGGTATACAAACTGTAATCTGGTTGTATTATCACCACAGTAATAATGATATGTTCTATGTTGTAGTTGGGTTGTAGTTGAGGCAAATTTCAAATCCTGCCCTCCAATATTACAGTCACTATTACTGCTGATCCTCCCTTGAGCCACAGTATAGTAACCACTTTGGGGATGTGCAGTAGTATATGAATAGGAATATGGAAACACATGTGCCACAACAAGGTACCATTGATTCTGAATAAGAGCGCCTGTATTCGGGCAATTCCAATAGGGATTATCAGCTTGTGTGCCATCAGAAACTTTTCTTACCTGAGCAGGGGAGCCATTGGTGCCAAAATAGAAAGTTCCGCTTGAAGTAGCGCTTGTACGGCGCACCCAAACAGAAAGTCTGTGAAGTATTGTATTATCAGTATTATGCATGCCGGTATTCCAGCCGCCATCATCATTGCCATTGCCACTGGCATCAGTTTCCCATAAAATAGTATTATTTCCGAAGGGGTCAGTGCCATACAACCTTGTGTTTTCGGTAGCGGGATTGCCATTGGGACTAAAATCACCCACACCACCATTACCCACAGTCCATGTGCTATAATCCAACAAGCCACCATTGTACAAAGAAGTATTAACGCTCAAAGTACTGCTTCCTGAGCAAATATTAGCAGGAGATGCTGTTGCAATGGTAGGGGATACAGAAGGGCTGTTTACAGTAACAGTTACACTTGCACAAGAAGTAACAGAACAACCGCCGGAGCCGGAGCCTGGGTTATATCTTGCATAATACGTATTGGTACCCGTTGGAGTAACCGTAAAAAATTCAGAGTTGTCACCGGCATTAATATTTTTACTTCCTATTAATGTTCCGCCACATGCATTGGAGAAGAAATCAACAGTTCCTAAAACATCAATACTGTTTGGGAAATAAGCTGTTAAAGTAGTTGAAGCACCTGCACAAATAGTACTAGGGCTAGCCGTCATAGAACTGGGGGCTTCATTATAACGATCATTGACTAAAATAACAGAAGAATATCCTGAAGAGGAGCAAACGCCATTAGTAGTGTACCATCTGATTCTATCAGGATTACCATCAGACAAAGAAGTTTTCTTAGGGAAACAGCAAGTTCCCGGGGCAGTATTACCATTTCCCCAGGTATTCCATCCACCGTTGCTAGAACCCCATTGCCAGGAAACTGTTCCGGAATTACCCGAAACCGTTAAAGCGCCTACAGAAGCAAAGTTCCCTGAGGCATCACAGAAATCCAGTGGTCCTGCATTATTTACAGAACCCAACGAAGATCCGGCCCAGTAAGTAACAGTAATCTGGGCATAAGATGCCGGACAAGCGCCATTGCTTATAGTCCAACGGAAAACGTATGTTCCGTAAGCATTTACACTGGCTGTTGAAGAGGGGGATGAATAATTGCTGAAAGTAACTGTTCCAGGTCCGCTTATTTGCGACCAGGCGCCAGTACCCACACCAGGAGTATTGCCTCCTAAGGAGGGGCTGGGTCCTAAACCGCAAACATCCTGATTAGCCCCCACTGAAGCAGTAGTAGGATAAGCAGACACTGTAACATTAACAGGTGCTGAGGCTGCTGAACCACAAACACCATTAGTAGCCACGGCTCTTACATATAGGATACTTGGCGGATTTACGCCAGATACCCAGTTACTCGGATTGCCTGTCATCCAGGAACCCGAATAACCACCTGCAGTAGTATTCCACTGGTATTCAAAATAATTAAAGCTGCCATTTCCGGGGTTTCGCGTATATTGAACCGTAGTGCCGGTACAAACAGTGCTTCCGGACGCAGGATTCTGGGTTACACTCCCTGCATCACTCGGCGCATCAATTGCAATGCTTACAGGCGATGAATAAGTAGCCGCACAAACCCCGTTTGTTACTTTAGCCCTCATGTAAAGGACATTTCCGGGGTTCCCTGAACCCCAGCTACTGCCGGGACCACCGGAATAATAAGTCCATCCACCAGAGGTGGTGTTCCACTGGTATTCATATTGGTTAAAAGTACCTGTATAACCACTTGTTGAATACGAAACCAAATTTCCAGAGCACACATGACCTCCTGTTGCCGGAGACTGGGTAACAGTTCCGGCGTTACTATTGGCATAAGCCGTAACACCGACACTGACACATGAACTGGCGCCGCAATTAGTTCCTGAACCCGGATCATACCAGGCATAATAGGTTGTAGTACCAACCGGCGGCGTAACAGTAGTTGAAACTGACGACACACTATTACCGGGAGTAATAGAGGCAAAGGGAGAATTGCCGCAGGAAGTAGAGAATTTAACAGTTCCAAAAATATCTATATTTGACGGGAAATTGGCCGTTAGAGTTACCACACCTCCCTGGCAGACATCTCCTGAACTTGAAAGAGAACTTGGCGCCTCGTTATAGCGATTCTGCAGCAAAATAGCATTTGAATATCCGGAAGCACATGTACCGCTATATACATGATAACGCACTCTGTCAGCACTACCATCAGGGGTAACAGTTTTTTTAGGAAAGCAGCAGGTACCTGAGCTATTGCCTGATACCCAGTCGCCACTCCATCCGGGACCGCTACTCCAGCCATATTGCCAGACAACCGTTCCAGTGGCACCGGAAACAGATACACCATTTGAAGCCCAACTGCCACCTGCATCACAATAGTTTATAGGACCTGCATTGCTCAGTGTGCCCATTGTTGGCGCAGCATCTGTAGCCCATGTAGGATTAAAGGCACAGTAAGGTGTGCACCATGCACCGAGAGTAGAATACCCCCCACAAATGCCGTGTCTTAAATACATCAGGTAACTCATGCCATACCATCCTGTTGTTGGGAAAGGGGCACCATAATTCTGCTGGTAAGGATTTCCTCCATACTCAACATTAGGATAAGCCACCAGTGGACTTGACCAGTCATCAGCGGCTGCCTCAGCCCTAACGTTAACAGAAAAATTACCTGTAGGCTTGAGATATAACCAGTTACCGCTTTGTGCCCAATTACCGGCATTGGCACCTATGGCAGTAACACAAATACGTGTTCTGACCTGAGTCTGATTTGTACCTCCTCCTGTATTGATATACTGAGTGCCTGTATAGCCAGTAAACCACAAAGTAGCAGAACCTACGCCGCTTGAATATGAAATGGTTGTGGCCCAAGAATTATAGGGATTTCCCGTATTGTTTACCAAGGAAGCGCCAACTGCAGGAGAAGAGCCATTTAAGGTACTTAAATCAAGTATGTAGTACGATCCGCAAGTGGCGGGTGATATGGCATAATTCATTGTCAAGCCCGAATATGAATTAGACTGACCCGGTATTTGAAGAGCAGCACCATTAAGGCCTGCATAGCCCATATCGGTGTAATCGGGCAAAGGAGAGGTAAAATAATTTGTAGGATGACCGGCTCCTGAGCCATAGTTATAATTCATCGTATAATACCAGCAATTTAACTTGCCAGTGGTAATATACCCATCTGCAGAATAGCTGGATACACCGGCAGCAGAAGCGGCTCCCCAGTTGGGAAGTGTAGCATAAGAAGGTGAAGGAGAATATATTAAAGTTCCAGTAGTTGCATCTGCCCCACCACCAATGCTTCCCCAACAAGATGACCAGGATCTTCTAAGGTAATAATAACTACCTGCTTCCGGGGGTACATCAGTTATACTTAACGCATAACCCTGAGCACCTAAATCAGTATATCCTCCTGTATTGTAGCTAAAGCGCCACCAATTCACATAATTATAACTTCCGGGATTCCCTGTATTGTTAATAGAAACGGTACCTCCACATTGTTTAGAAGTAACAGAAATAGAGCCAGCAGTAGGCGTAACACAAGTAGTATAAGGCGTAATTAAACAATACCCATTCCCGGAACGAGCACCGGCAGTATTTACCTGACTGGTACCAGAATTATAAGAGCCACCGCCGCCGCCACAACCGTAGTAAGTACCGCCACCGCCGCCAGAATATCCACCGCCGCCGCCGCCACCTGTCCAATAAGCCCAGTCGCCGCCGCCAGCGCCGCAACAACCACCAC
>Ga0118677_10000552_pt1 | contig 82167 bp, 77 predicted proteins | sample AliMusrvi5mmetaG_FD_86154 | JGI IMG/M metagenome (GOLD analysis project Ga0118677, IMG submission 86154)
GTCTTGAAGTCGGCAGAGGCAAATCTTGCACCCGTTGGCGACTCTCCAAATTAGATGATTTGCTGCTGTATGCAGGAACGGCCACACAAGTCGGCGCGCTCGTGGCCCGCGATAAGCGACTCATGACCCTTCCGCTCACGTTCCCAAAGACCATGAACACCTGGCGACTAACGGTGCGCGACAACAATCTGGTGGGCCTATGGCTCGCCCCCCCCTGAACTGAAGCATGCCCCGTCATTTATGTATAGTTACTTTTTAGCCCCTTCCCGGAGAAACCCATGAATTTTGAAATGATCACCGTACGCACCGAAGCCGAAAAAGTGGGCATCGTCACCTTGAATCGTCCCAAGCAACTCAACGCCCTCAATGACCAACTGATGGACGAAATGGGTGCGGCACTGCAAGCTTTTGATGCTGACCCCAGTATTGGCTGCATGATCATTACCGGCAGCGAGAAAGCTTTTGCAGCTGGCGCTGACATCGGTGCCATGGCCACCCTGAGCTTTGCCGACGCCTACAAAGGTGACTTCATTACCCGTAACTGGGAAAAAATTCGCACGATCCGCAAGCCCGTCATTGCCGCCGTCAGCGGTTTTGCCCTGGGTGGCGGCTGTGAACTTGCGATGATGTGCGACTTAATCATCGCGGCTGAGAATGCCCGCTTTGGCCAACCTGAAATCAAGCTGGGGATCATCCCCGGCGCCGGTGGCACACAACGCTTGCCGCGCGCCGTAGGCAAAGCCAAAGCCATGGACATGGCCCTGACCGGACGCATGATGGACGCCACCGAGGCCGAGCGTGCTGGTCTGGTCAGCCGCGTGGTGCCACTGGAGAAGTTGATGGAGGAAGCGCTGGGAGCTGCCCTGATGATCAGCGACTACTCACAAATAGCCACCATGGCCACGAAAGAATCCGTCAACCAGGCCTTTGAAGGCTCGCTGAACGATGGCATCCATTTTGAACGCCGCCTGTTCCACGCCTTGTTTGCCACCGCAGATCAAAAAGAAGGCATGGATGCTTTTGTGAACAAGCGCAAAGCAAATTTCAAAAACCTGTAAACCACAGATGAACGCGCGTTTTAACTGGCTATAATTTGCCCCTGTTGGTGATATAGCTCAGTTGGTTAGAGCGCAGCATTCATAATGCTGATGTCGGTGGTTCAAATCCACCTATCACCACCAAAAAATTTCAAAACCCGCAACAGTTCATGCTCTTGCGGGTTTTTTGTTTTCTGGATTGACCGATTCGGGTCGGCCGGTTCTGTTTTAACGGTCTGATGCCTTGGCCATCTGCTCGCCAAATCGCGTGACTTGGGTCAATAATGGTGACAAAATACCCCCTGATTTTTGCCGCTTGGGCTACTATCCTTTGACGGGAATGGTTGGCTTTTCTACCCGTTTCAGCAAGGAAATATTTTGCGCGTCACTAAATTCAAAATTTGGGTCCAACTCTTGGTCACTATTGGAGTGGCGCTACTTATTGTGTGGACCGGCGTGATTGTCTGGCAGGGATTCGTTTACCGCGAAGCCGCACTCAAACAGGCGGGTGATTTCTCGCTCAGCATGCACAACGCCACCATGGCAGGGCTCACCGGCATGATGGTGACAGGTACAGTGGCTCAGCGAGATGTATTCCTGGACCAGGTCAAGCAGCTTGGCACAATTCGCGATGTCCGCGTCCTGCGTGGCGAAAGTGTCATCAAGGCGTTTGGCGCTGGGACTGCCAAAGACGACGGCAACCCGGATGAGCTTGAAAAACAGGTGCTTTCAAGTGGCAAGGAAGTCATCCAGGTGGAGTCTGATGGCAAGGGCGAATACTTGCGAACAGTGCGACCTGCATTGGCCATGAAGAACTCTCTTGGCAAAGATTGCACCTTGTGCCATCAGGTGGCGGAAAACACCGTGCTGGGGGTCGTGAGCATGAAAGTGTCGCTGGACCAGGTCAACGCCAACCTGGCTGATCAGCGCTTGAAATCAATATTAGCGGCCCTCATCACTTGCATCCCGGTGCTGATGCTGATCTATCCATTCATTCGCAAAGTAATCACATTACCCCTTGAACGTGGCGTAGAAGTTGCGCGTGACATTGCAGCGGGCGACCTGACACAAGAAATCACGGTGAACGCCAACAACGAAATGGGCTCGCTGCAGCAAGCCCTGAAAGACATGAACCACAGCTTGGTGCGAATCGTCGGCCAGGTACGGGAAGGCACAGAGACTATTTTCAACGCCTCCAGTGAGATTGCTCGCGGCAATCTGGACCTGTCCGAACGCACCGAACTGCAAGCCGGCACGCTTGCCCTTCCGCGCCGTGCGCAGCGCGTTCCACGACACCCCGGCGGGCTACGAGGAGATGCGGCGGCGCAGCTTGATGGCCGGCCGCCTCAAGCAGCTCATCTTCCAGGCCGCCAAGCTCACCCCCGACGAGTTGGAACCGCTCTACGCCAAGGACCGCGGCGCGGCCGATAAGGACTTTCAGAAGGCCCTGGCGCAGCGCCACAAGGATGCCGAGGCCGCCAAGCTCACCCCCGCCGAGTTCAAGGAGCGCTTCTCTCAGCAGCGCAAGGCCTCCGTCGCGGCCCAGGCTCAGCAGATGCGCGCGCTGGAGCTCATCAACGTCTTCCTGCGCCAGGTGAGCTCCCAGGTCGAGATCAAGTCCTTCCTGGAGCAGCGTGAGAGCGGGACCTGAGCCAGCGCCGATAAACCCTCCGGAGCGAAAAGACATGGATTCCATCGTCGTGGTCGGATCGGTCGCGCTCGATTCGGTGAAGACCCTGTGGGGGGAGAGCCAGGAGGCCCTGGGCGGCTCGGCCGTGTACTTCTCCCTGGCCGCTCGGCACTTCGCGCGAGTGTCGGTCGTCGGCGTCATCGGCAAGGACTTCCCCAAGGAGCACCGCCACATGCTGGCCGAGAAGGGCATCGACCTCTCGGGCCTCAAGGAGCTGCCGGGCAAGACCTTCCGCTGGGTGGGCAAGTTCGGCCGCGACCTCTCCGACGCCAAGACTCTGGCCACGCATCTCAACGTCTTCGCCAAGTTCAAGCCCAAGCTCACGCCGGCTCAGAAGAAGTCCCGGGTGGTGTTCCTGGCCAACATCGACCCGGACCTGCAGGCCAGCGTCCTCGACCAGATGCGGGCCCCCGCTCTGGTCGCCTGCGACACGATGAACTACTGGATCCTCTCCAAGCCCGACGCCCTGCGGCGCCTGCTCTCGCGGGTGCACATCTTCTTCGTCAACGAGGAGGAAGCCAAGCAGCTCTCCCGGCAGCCCACGGCCCTGGGCGCGGCGCGCGCCATCTCCCACTGGGGGCCCAAGGTGGTGGTGGTCAAGAAGGGAGAGCACGGCGCGCTCATGAAGGTCGCAGACCGCTTCTACTCGTTCCCGGCCTACCCCGTGGAATCAATCAAGGACCCCACGGGCGCGGGCGACACCTTCGCGGGCGGCTTCATGGGCTATCTGACCTCGGTCCGCGACTACGATGACGTCGGCAACCTCAAGCGGGCCATGCTCTACGGCACGGCCCTGGCCTCCTTCAACGTGGAGGACTTCAGCACCCGGCGCCTGGAGAACCTCCAGCGCGCGGCCCTCCAGGCGCGTTTCGACGAGTTCGTCGACGCGCTGCAGGTCCCCAACGGGCCTTCCCGGGCCCGCGGTTCGCTGCTCCTGGAAGAGCGCCGCTAGGCCGCGCCCGCCGCCGTGATAGAGATCCGGGGCCTGGTCAAGCGCTTCGGCGACCTGACCGCCGTCGACCGCCTCGACCTCACGGTCGCCGCCGGAGAGATCTTCGGCTTCCTGGGCCCCAACGGGGCCGGCAAGACCACCACGGTCAAGCTCATCACGGGGCTGCTCAAGCCCGACGCCGGCTCGGTGCGGGTGGCGGGCTTCGACGTCGCCACCCAGACCCTGCAGGCCAAGCGCGTCCTGGGCCTGGTCCCGGACGAGCCCTTCGTCTACCCCAAGCTCTCCGGCGCGGAGTACCTGCGCTTCATCGGTGAGCTCTACGGCGTGCCGCTCTCCGAGCAGCGCCGGCGCATCCCGGAGCTCCTGGCCATGCTCGAGCTCACGGACTGGGGCGGGGAGCTCCTGGAATCCTACTCCCACGGCATGCGCCAGAAGCTGGTCATCGCCGCCGTGCTGCTGCACGAGCCCAAGGTCCTGGTGCTCGACGAGCCTATCGTGGGCCTGGACCCCAAGAGCGCGCGCCTGGTCAAGGAGCTGCTGCGGACCTTGGCCAAGCGCGGGACCACGGTGTTCATGTGCACCCACATCCTGGAGATCGCGGAGAAGCTCTGCGCCCGCGTGGGCATCATGATCTCCGGCCGCCTGGCGGCTCTGGGAACCCTGGATGAGCTCCGGACCCGGTCTAAGGGCGACCTCCCTTCCGGGAGAGGAGGAAGCTTGCCCGGAAGGGACGGCGAGCCCCTGCTCGCCGAAGGCCGGGGCCTGGAGGACGTGTTCCTGAGCCTGACCGGCGGCCACGAGTACGCGTCTTTGCTGCGCAATCTCTGATCCATGCTGCGGCTCCTCTTCTGGCGCAAAGTCCGGAGCTCGGTCAACACGCTCACGCACCTGACGCCGTACGAGCGCGCGCGCAACGGCGCCTTCGCCTTGGCCGGGCTGGGCCTGCTGGCCGGGCTCTACGGGCTTTTCCACAAGATGCTCGCCTACCTGGCCACCGTGCAGCTCGTCGGCCAGCTCCTGCTGTGGAAGCTCACGGCCATGGTGATGCTGGCGACCTTCATGATGGTGGCCATCTCCGGCCTGCTGACCTCCTTGACCACCCTCTACTACTCCTTCGACCTCAAGTTCCTCATGAACGCGCCCCTGTCCCTGCGGACCATCTTTATGGACAAGGCCGCAGAGAGCCTGTTCTTCTGCTCCTGGATGATCGGCCTGGTCCAGGTCCCCTATGTGCTGGCCCTGGTGCGGGTCAACCATTACGGGGCGGGGTTCTTCCTGGCCTTCCTGCTGCTCATGCTGCCGTTCCTCGCCCTGGCCGCGGCCGTGGGCATAGCCTTCACTCTGCTGCTGCTCTATCTCTTCCCGTCCTCGCGGACCCGGGACGTGGTGTGGGTGCTCTCCAGCCTCTCTTTGACCGTTCTCTACGGGCTGGCGCGCTTCGCCGAGCCGGAACGCCTCATCCGGCCGGACGCGCTCAAGGTGGTGGCCGAGTACCTGCAGTACCTCCAGGCTCCCACGGCTCCTTACTTCCCGTCCTGGTGGCTCACCGCGGCGCTCAAGGCCGCGGCGGCGGGCAAGACCGCGGTCCTGGCGCGCTATGCGGCCCTGCTCTACGGCTCCGCGGCGGTCGTCTACGCCGCCTTGGTGGCTTTGGCGGGCAAAGTCTACTTCATCGGCTACTCGGGCGCGCAGGCGGGCCGCCAGCGCAGGCTCGCGGTGACCATCGCGCCCATGACTGAGCGGCTCCTGGGCATGCGCCGGGAGCTCGGAGCCCTGTTCTGGAAGGAGCGCCGGACCTTCTTCCGCGACGTGAAGCATTGGTCGCAGATCCTGCTGGTCATGGGACTGGTGTTCGTGTACCTCTTCAGCATCCGGCGCCTGCCCTTGGACAACGCGGACCTCAAGAGCCTGGTCTCCTTCCTGAACGTGGGCGCGGCGGGCTTCGTCATCGCGGCGCTGGGCCTGCGCTTCACGTATCCGGCGATCAGCCTGGAGGGGCGCAGCTGGTGGGTGCTGGGCTCCTCGCCGGTGACCGTGGGCGCGATCATGCGGCAGAAATTCCTCTTCTCCGCCATCCCCATGACCTTGATCGCTCTGGTCCTGAGCCTGGCCACCAACCACCTCCTGCAGGCCGACCGCTTCGCGGCCTGGCTCTCCGCGGGGGCCCTGCTGCTCATCACCTGGGCCCTGGCGGCCATGGGCATCGGCTTCGGCGCGCTGTTCCCGATGTTCACGGTGGAGAACATCCACCAGATCGAGTCGTCTTTGGGCGGGTTCGTCTACATGGCTTCTTCGCTGGGCTATATCGGGGCTTCCATCACGATCCTGGCCTGGCCCATGCAGATGCACTTCCAGCAGCGTTTCGGCCGCGCCGATGCCTGGAACTGGCGCATCGCCGGCTCCTGCGCGGTGCTGCTACTCCTGCTCAACGCCGCGGCCTTCGTCGTGCCCTGGACGCTGGGCCAGCGGACCTTGGAGAGATATGAACAATAGAATCGGACTTCTGCTGTGCGTCCTTCTGACCGCTCCGGCTTGGGGGGGAGAACCAGCCCCGGCCAAGCCGAAGATCGCGGTGGTGCTGGATGATTTCGGGCTGACCTACAAGCCCAACGTCAAGGACCAGGCTTGGATGGCCGTGACCTGGCCCGTGACCTTCGCGGTGATGCCCACCTACAAGAAGAACAAGTATGGGATGAACACCGTGACCGCGGCCAAGACCGCGAAGGCCGCCGGGCACGAGGTCATCGTCCACTTCCCCTTCGATCCCTTCCTGAAGCTGGGATTGCCCAAGGACCGGGTCGCGCCGGGGGATCTGGACGCCGTGCGCGGACTCCTGGCCGAGAGCCTGCGCGACATGCCCGACGCCACGGGCATCAACAACCACCGCTCCTTCAAGGCGACCATGAACCGGCCTTTGATGGCCGCGTTCATGCAGGAGATCAAAGGCAAGGGCCTGTACTTCCTGGACAGCCACGTCTCGCCCAAGAGCGTGGCCGGCGAGGAGGCGCGCAAGGCCGGACTGAAGGTGGCGGTCAACCAGATGTTCCTGGAGTCTCCGCCGCACTACAACAACAAGCCTTTCTGCCAGAAAGTGATGCGCCAGGTGGCGGCTATCGCCCGCAAGCGGGGCTCGGCCGTGGTCATCGGGCACCACTACTTCCCGGGCACCTACGAATGCCTCAAGGAAGAGGTCCCCAGGCTCCAGGCCGAGGGCTTCGAGTTCGTCTTCGCCTCGCAGCTGGCGCAATAGGAACGAGTGCGCCCAAATACGTAGGTGATTTTCGGGAAGCCGCTTGGGACCTAGAGCCTTGATATCACCGGCGCTTGGGAGCATGGGCCTAAGGACCCATCCGGGCCTGGGGCTCCCGGCCCGGCCGCGGAGGCCCAAAGGGCCCTGCCTGCCGCGGCCGGCGCGGACTACAATAAGGTTGGAAGGCGAGCAGGGAACTCTGCGGGAGGTTCCATCAGCACTCTGTTGGAAGTGTTTTAGGATACGTGTAGCAGCATAGGGGCGAAATCGGGGGGCAACCATAATGCAAATAACACTGGTCATGCTGGCGGCGATATTCATGTCGGCCAACGGAGCGTATGCGGGACTTTTTGACGATTTGAAAACCTCAGCAGCTGATGACCTCTCGATGAAATTCTCAGCCGCTCAAAAGGCCGGATCCCCCATGTCTCTCACCGGCAACCGCCAAGCCGTTGCCCTGCCGGATAAGCCAGCCATGGATATGGCGGGCGTTCCGGCCTGCCACAAACCCATAGTGGATATCCGGGACGGCGGCGCCATCTATAAGAACGGGGTCCTGCTCGGCCTGGGCGCGGCGGATTATAAGGTCGGCTGCACGGACAACGTCGCCTGGATGGATAGGACCGGATATCTTTACAGGAACGCGGACCGCATCGGCTATGGTGTGAAGGAATATAAAATAACGTTCTTCACCGGGGATGTGGTGTGGCTGGACGGGTACAAATACCTTTACAAGAACAACGACCGCATGGGATCCGACGTCAAGAATTACGATATCACCGCCTTGTGCGGCGACGTGGTCTGGGCCGACGACTCCGGCTACCTATACAGGAACACCAGCCGCATGGGCTCGGCCTTGAAAGAATACAAGGTCATCGCACGGACCGGCGACGTGATCTGGGCCGACAATTACGGCTACCTTTACAGGAACACCAGCCGCATGGGCTCAGACGTGAAAGAATACAAGATAGCCGTGATCACCGGGGACGTGGCCTGGATGGAAGCTTCGAGCATCCTCTACAAGAACGGCAATCGCATCAGCGTCGATGCCAGGGACTACAGCCTGGACAGAAATGGCAAGCTCACGTGGAAGGATTCAACCGGCGCCCTGCACCTGGACTGATGCGGGCGATTAGCGGCTGGTAGGAGTTTTAAGCCTTTCCGCTTCCGGTCCGTGCCTCCGCCGCCCTGCCCCGGGACTTCGACTTGGAGGCCCATCGCGACCCAGATTCAAAGCCTGCCCGGGGAGGGAATCGAACCCACACGGCCTTGCGGCCACTGGATTTTGAGTCCAGCGCGTCTGCCAGTTCCGCCACCCGGGCGCGGGACGATTGTAGCAATCTTGCGCCTGCCCCGCAAAGGTCATAGAATGTGGCTGGCGGCCCCTCCATGCACATCCCTGACGGATTCCTAGACGCCAAGACTGCTCTGGCCACGGCCGGACTCTCCGCCGCGGGTCTGGGCACGGCTTTGCGCCAGGCCCGGCTGCACATGCCGCGGCGCAGCGTGCCCATGATGGGCCTGGCCGCGGCTTTCGTCTTCGTCGCACAGATGCTCAACTTCCCCGTGGCCGCCGGCACCTCCGGCCACCTCGTCGGCGCGGTGCTGGTGGCCGTGCTGTTGGGCCCCGCCGCGGCCGTCATCGTGATCTCCGCCGTGCTCATCGTGCAATGCCTGCTCTTCGCCGACGGCGGCCTCTCGGCCTTGGGTGCCAACATCTTCAACATGGCTCTGGCCGGCTCCGTGAGCGGCTATGCCGTGTATGCGGCTCTGCGCCGGGTCTTCCCGGGCCCCCGGGGGCGGCTGGCCGCGGTGGCCTTCGCCTCCTGGTGCGCCACGGTCCTGGCCGCGGTCTGCTGCGCCGGCGAGCTGGCCTGGTCCGGGACAGCGCCTTGGGCCGCGGTCATGCCGGCCATGACCGGGGTGCACATGCTCATCGGCCTGGGCGAGGCCGTCATCACGACCATGGTGGTCGCGGCCCTGGACCGGGCGGGATTTGCCGACGGCCAGGCCGGGCTTTCCGCCGGCCGCGGCGGCCTGCTGGTCTACGGCGTGCTGGTCGCGCTCGGGCTGGCGCTCTTCGTCCGGCCTTTCGCCTCGCCCTGGCCTGACGGGTTGGAGAAGACCGCCGCCGCGCTGGGCCTGGGACCGAGATGAGCCTGCTTCACGGCCTGCTGGAGCACCACTGCCGGGTGGACAGCCCGGTGCACAGGCTCGCCGCCGGTCCCAAGCTGGCCGCCGGGCTCTGCGTGGTGGTCGCGGCGCTGGTCTTTCCGTACGCCAAGGTCTGGCTGGCCCTGACCGCGCTCCTGCTGCTGGCCGCCGGCCTGGCGAGGCTGCCCTGGGGGTTCCTAACCAAGAGGCTGCTGTTCCTGGAGCCCTTCGTGCTGGGCGTAGCCGCCCTCTCCTTGCTGCGGCCCCACGGCGCCGCGGTCTTCGCGTCCCTGGTGGCCAAGAGCAGCGTCTGCCTGCTGGCCATGATCCTGCTCTCGGCTACGACGCCGTTCGCGGACATCCTGGCGGCCTTGGGCCGTGCCGGGCTGCCGTCCTTGATGGTCACGGTCCTGGCCCTGATGCACCGCTACCTCTTCGTCCTGCTCGACGAGAGCGAGCGCATGTCCTTGGCCCGGTCCAGCCGCACCTTCAGCCGCGGCCGCGCTCGGTCCTGGCGCTCCACGGCCGACATCGCGGGCGGGCTTTTCGTGCGCTCCAGCCTCAGGGCGGAGCGGGTCTACGACGCCATGTGCGCGCGGGGCTGGCGATGACTCCGGCTATCGAGGTGCGCGGACTGAGCTTCTCATACCATGACGGCAAGGAAGCCCTCAAGGACATCGGCTTCAGCGTGGCGCAGGGGGAATGCGTCGGGCTCATCGGGCCCAACGGGGCCGGCAAGTCCACTTTGCTGCGGCATCTCAACGGCCTGCTTCCCGAGCATGCGGGCGACGGCGGCGCGGTCTCCATCTTCGGCCGCCCCATCTCTCGGGAGAACCTCGACGAGGTCCACCGGCGCGTCGGCTTCCTGTTCCAGGATCCGGACGATCAAATCTTCTGCCCCACCGTGTTCGAGGATGTGGCCTTCGGCCCCCGCCAGTTCGGCATGGAACCCGCGCAGCTGGGCAAGACCGTTGCCGAGGCCCTGGCCTTGGTGGGGCTGGAGGGTTTCGCGGATCGGGTCCCGCATCATTTGAGCGACGGCGAGAAGCAGAGGGTCTGCCTGGCCGGGGTGCTGGCCTGCAAGCCGGACATCCTGGTCCTCGACGAGCCCACCAGCGACCTCGACCCCCGCGGCCGGCGGGCCTTGGCGACCCTGCTGGAGAGCCTGCCCGTGACCAAGGTCATCGCCTCGCATGACCTGGAGCTGGTCCTGCGCCTGGCCCCGCGCGCGCTGCTCCTTGACGGCGGCCGGCTGGTGGCGGACGGTCCGGCGCGGACGCTGTTGGCGGACGAAGAGTTGATGCTCGCCCACGGCCTGGAGAAGCCGCACAGCCTGCTCCATCTTCACCCCCACGGGGGCTGATGACGCCGGCCGCTCAGGTGGAGTATTCCGCGTTGATGCGGATGTACTCGTGGGTGAGGTCGCAGGTCAGGAACTCCAGCTCGGCCCGGCCGCGGCCAAGATCGACGCGGATCGTGTACTCTGCGCCTTGCATGAGCTTGTGGGCGGCCTTGCGGTCGAAGGCAAGGGCTTTGCCCTTCGAGTAGACCCGGTGCGGCCCGATGGCTATGCTGGCCCGGTCTGGGCCGAAGGCATAGCCCGTGTTCCCCAGCATGGCGAAGAGCCGGCCCCAGTTGGGGTCGCAGCCGGTCCAGGAGGTCTTGACCAAGGGCGAGTTGGCGATCTGGCGCGCCGCGGCCCGGGCCTCGGCCGCGGAGCCCGCGCCCGCGATGCGCAGGCGCACCAGGTGCTGGGCGCCTTCCCCGTCGCGCACGATTTGCTCGGCCAGGCTCCGGCAGACCGCCTGCAGAGCCGCGCAGAAGGGCTTGCGCGCTCCGGGATCAGCCAGGGTGACGCCGCTGCGGCCTGAGGCCAGCAGGACCACCGTGTCGTTGGTCGAGGTGTCGCCGTCCACGGAGATGGCGTTGAAGCTGAGGTCCGCGGCGGCCTTGAGGTGGGCGCGCAGCTCGGCCGGGCACGCCGCCGCGTCGGTGAAGATGTAGGCCAGCATGGTGGCCATGTTGGGATGGATCATGCCCGCGCCCTTGACTACCCCGGCCAAGGACACGGTCTTGCCGCGGACTTTGAATGAGGCTGAGGCCAGCTTCGGCCTGAGGTCCGTGGTCATGATCCCCCGGCCGAAAGCGCGCAGGGCGCTCTCGCCTTCGGCCAAGCTGCGAGCCAAGGCCGGGATCGCGGCCTTGATCTTGCCGGCCGGAAGGGGGACTCCGATGATTCCCGTAGAGGATGGCAGAACGATCCGGGCAGACACGCCCAAGCGCTCGGCCAAGGCGGCGCAGCAGGCCTCGGCCGCAGCCAGGCCCGCGGCGCCGGTGCCCGCGTTGGCGTTTCCGGAGTTGACCATGACGTAGCGCAGGCGGCCTCGGCAGGCGGCCAGGTGCCGCCGGCCGATTTGCACCGGAGCGGCGGCGGCGCGGTTGCGGGTGAAGAGCGCCGCGGCCGCCGAGCCTGGCGCTGCCTCGGCCAGCGCCAGATCCGGCTTGCCGCTGGCCTTGATGCCGGCCGTGGCGATGGCGAAGCGGAAGCCCTGCGGCAGACAGACGGGGTCCTTGGGGCCCTGGACGCGGATGACCGTCTTCATATGCGCGAGAGGCTGCGCCGGACGGGCTTTTTCTCATCGAACTGCAGGCACGCCAGGCTGGGCAGGCGGCCGCGCACCATGGCCACCTCGTCGCACTCATCGCGCCGGCGGCAGTCCTTGCAGTCCTTGTAGATCTTGTCCGGCAGGCGCCAGCGATCCACCTCGGCGAAGCCCAGGGCCTTGAAGAAGACGGGGATGCGGGTGAACAGGCAGACGCAGGGCAGGCGGTGCTGGTCCGCCTCATCCAACAGGGCGTCGATGATCATGCCGCCGATGCCGCGCCTGCGGTAGCGGGGCCAGACCGCGATGGAGCGCACCTCGCCGAGGTGCAGGCCGTAGAAGTGCAGAGCGCCGCAGCCCATGATGCCCTTGCCGTCCTCGGCCACGGTGAAGTCGCGGATGTTCTCGCAGATCTCGGGCAAGGTCCGGGCCAGGAGGTTGTGGTCGCGGGCATACTCGAAGATGAGCCCGTGGATGGCCCCGGCGTCGGGCAGCACGGCCTTGCGCACGCGCACGCATTCGGGCCTAGAGAGCTTCATCGAGGGCCTCCGCCACCTGGTCGATCTGCCGGCGGGTGACGATGTAGGGCGGCAAAAAGCGCAGGGTGGTCCCGTGGGTCCGGTTGATGATGATGCCCCCGGCCAGCAGGCGCTTGTGGACCTCCTTGGCCTTGTCCTCGCCCTTGAGCTCCAGGGCCAGCATCAGGCCCAGGCCGCGGACTTCCTTGACGCTCTCGTGCCGGGACGCGAGGTCCTTGAGGCGCGACATGAGATAGTCGCCCTTCTCGCGGATGGCGGCCAGAAAGCCCTTGGACTCGAGCACGTCGAGCACGGCCAGGGCCGCCGCGCAGGCCAGCGGCCCGCCGCCGAAGGTGGTCCCGTGCATGCCTGGGGTGATGGCGCGGGCCGCTTGGTCCGTGGCCAGAACGGCGCCCAAAGGCAGGCCGGAGGCCAAAGGCTTGGCCACGGTGACCAGGTCGGGCTTGAGGCCGAAGTGCTGGTAGGCGAACATCTTGCCGGTGCGGCCCAGGCCGCACTGGATCTCGTCGCAGATGAGCAAGGCTCCGGTCTTGCGGGTGAGCCTGCGGGCTTCCTTGAGGAATTCCCTGGAGAGCGGGTGTACGCCGCCTTCGCCCTGCACGGTCTCGACGCACACCGCGCAGACTCCCGCGTCGAACTCGCGGCGCAGGTCCGCGAGGTCGTTTCGACGCACGAAGCTCACTCCCGGCATGACCGGGTCGAAGGGCTCGCGGTACTTGGCCGTGTGGGTCGCGGCCACCGCGCCCATGGTGCGGCCGTGGAAGGAGTGCTCCAAAGCCAGGAAGCGCACGCGCTTGTTCTTGCCGTGCGCTCGAGCGAAGGCCCGGGCGAACTTGAAGGCGCCTTCGATCGCTTCGCTGCCGCTGTTGCAGAAGAAGGCGCGGTCCAGGCCGCTGAGCTTGGTCAGCCTGCGGGCCAGCTCGGCCTGGAAGGGGGTGTAGAAGAGGTTGGAGCAGTGCACCAGGCGCGTGGACTGCTCGCGGATGACGCGGGTGACGGCGGGATGGCAGTAGCCCAGGGCCATGACCCCGATGCCGCTCAAGAAATCGAGGTAGCGCTTGTGGCCCGGGCCGTAGAGGTAGGCCCCTTCACCGCGGGAGAGCGCGGCCGGGTAGCGGTCGTAGGTCTGGATGAGGTGCTTCTTCTCCGCCTTCCGCAAAGACGCCAATGTCATGAGAGCAGGACCTCCGTTCCGTCTTCGATCGCGCCCGCGGGCAGGCCGGGCAGGACCTCGGCGCGGGCCGAGGGCAGGATGCGCACGCGGCGGGCGCCTCCGCGCAGGGCGTCGGCGCAGGCCTGCAGCTTGGGCAGCATCCCGCCTTTGACGACCCCCGACTTCACCAGCTCGGCGACGCGGGACAGGGGCAGAGAGGGGATGACCGCGCCGTCTGCGTCCTTGACGCCGGGCACATCGGTCAAAAAGACCAGGGCGTCGGCCTTGCAGGCGGCGGCGGCGGCCGAGGCCATGGAGTCCGCGTTGACGTTGTAGTACTCGTTGTCGGACCCTAAAGCCATGGTGCTCATGACCGGGACCGCGCCCGCGGCCCAGAGCGCCTCGATCCAGCGGGGGTCCGCGGATTCCACCTCTCCGACGAAGCCGAGGTCGCCGCCGGGGTGGGACTTCTTGCGCGCCCGGAAGGCCGCTCCGTCGCCGCCGCAGAGGCCTACGGCCGGCCGGCCCGCGGCGAGTATCGCGGCCACGAGCGTCTTGTTGACGATGCCGGCCAGGACCATGAGGGCCGCGTCGCGGGTCTCGGCGTCGGTGACGCGCAGGCCGTCTACGAACTGCGCCTGCTTGCCCAGGCGGCCCAGCAGCCGCGTCAGGGCCGCGCCGCCGCCGTGCACGACCAGGACCTGGTGGCCAAGGCCGGCCAGGCCGGCCACGGAGCGGGCGCACTGGCCGAGGGTGGCGGCGTCGTCGATGGCCGCGCCGCCGATCTTGACGACGAGCCTCATCTCAGGCCTTCGCTTTCGTCGAAGCCGCACATGACGTTCATGTTCTGCACGGCCTGGCCCGCGGCGCCTTTCATGAGGTTGTCGAGGCAGGAGACCACGATGAGCCGCCGGCCGCCCGGGGCCAGCTCGAAGCCCAGGTCGCAGTGGTTGCTGTAGAGGGAGTGCTGGATCTGCGGCAGGGCGCCGGCTCCGAAGAGGCGCACGAAGCCTTCGCCGTCGTAGGCTTCGCGGAAGAGCCGGTCGATCTGCTCCGTGGTGACGGGCCTCTGGAGCCGGACGTGCAGAGTGGAGAGGATGCCGCGCGGGATGGGCAGCAGGTGCGGGGTGAAGGTCAGCTCGTCTGCGCCCAGGCCGGTCTGCTCCAGGATCTCTCCGGTGTGGCGGTGGCCGAAGACGCTGTAGGCGGAGAAGTTGCCGGCGACCTCCACGAAGTGGGTCTTGGAGGTCGGCTTCTTGCCCGCGCCGCTGACTCCGCTCTTGCTGTCGCAGACCACGCCGGCGGAGCGGTCGATGAGCCCGGCCCGGGCCAGCGGGGCCAGGCCTAGGATGACGGAGGTGGCGTAGCAGCCGGGGTTGGCCACGAGCTTGGCGTTCTTGATGTCTTTGCGATGGAGTTCGGGCAGTCCGTAGACCGCTTCGGCGTCCCAGCGCGCGGCCTGGGCCGGGTCCTTATCCGTGAGGGCGTAGACGGCGCGGTTGCGGGGGTCTTTGAGGCGCCAGGCGCCGCTCAAGTCCACCACGCGCAGGCCGCGGTCGAGCGCCTCGGGGGCCAGCGCGCGCGAGAGCTCGTGCGGGGTGGCGAGGAAGATGAGTTTGACCTGCTGCTTGGCGAGGGCGTCCCAGGAGAAGGGCTCCAGGGGAAGGGGGACTTGGCCTTTCAGGGCCGGGTAGTGGTCGTCGAGGCGGCCGGCGGGGCCTTCGCCTTCGCGGGCGAGGAGCAGGGGAGCGTCGGCTTTGGGGTGGCGCAGGAGCAGGCGGACGAGTTCGCAGCCTGCGTAGCCTGTGGCGCCGAGGACGGCGGTGCGCAGCTTCCCGGCTTTCGCGACGGAAGGACTCTTCATCTTTTGAGCGTGATATTTTACTTAATTCTGCGCGCTCCGGGGCCGCGCCGGAGCGCCTCAGGCTCTTATCTTTTATATGATGGTGCTGAGGATGAAATTCCCAGGCAAGCGCAAGAGCAAGCACTACTTCCCCAACACCGATAAAGGCCGCATCCCTTTCGGCAGCGACTCCGCCCTGCCCAGCGACGAGATCTACATCGTGGGCCTCGACCAGCTGCTCGTGGACATCGAAGCCAGGGTCGCAGACGCCTTCCTCGCCGAGGTCGGCATCCCCAAAGGCGAATCCGTCCTGCTCGATGACGCGCGCGTGGAGGATATCTACTCCCGCCTCAAAGCCGAGGGCCGCATCTCCGGCGAGTTCGCCGGCGGCGCCGTCGGCAACACCCTGCACAACTATTCCGTCCTGGCCGACGACCGCAGCTATCTGCTGGGCACCATCACCAGCCAGATCAGCGTGGGAGACTACGCTTTCCATTACGTCCGCAACACCAGCTCGCGGGTCATGCTCTCGCACCTGCATCCGCGCCGCGGCCCCATGGGGCGCGCCATCTGCTTCGTCACCCCGGACAACGACCGGACCTTCGGCATCAGCCGCGGCATCATGGACGACTACCCGGCCGAGGCCCTGCCCGAGGACCTGATCGCGCGCGCCAGCGCCCTGGTGCTCACCGCCTATCTCCTGCGCAACCCCGCCGCCCCCATCTACGCGGCGGCGATGCGCGCTATAGAGGTGGCCAACCGCAGCAAGGTCCCGGTGGCGCTGGCTCTGGGCACGGCCTCCTTGGTGCGCGAGAAGAGGGAGTTCCTCCGCGGCCTGATCCGCCGCAGCGTCAACGTGATCGCGGGGAATTTCCAGGAGGTGGGCGAGCTCACCGGCCTGGAAGACCCGCTGTCGGCCGGGCAGGCGGCCCTGGACCTTGCCGACCTCGTCCTCATGACCCATGACAAGCAGGGCCTCTATCTTTGCGCGCATGTCGATGAGGCCAACGCGCGGGAGACCGCGGACCAGATCCACTCCAAGTCCATCCCGGAATACAACCGCTACGAGTACTCGCGCGCCATGCTGCGGCGCGATTGTCCCCACCTGAGGAAGATCTATTCCCACATCAATCCGTATCTGGGCGGACCTTCGGATATCCGAAGCACCAACGGCGCCGGGGACTCGGCTCTCTCGGCGCTGCTGCACGACATCGCGGCCAACGCCCACCACCGGAAGACTTCCCCGAGATCGCCCAAGCATAAAGAGGAGTATCTGACTTATTCCTCGATCCACCAGATCTGCAAGTACGCCAATCGGGTGAGCTATGAGGTGCTCAGGCGGAACTCCCCGCGCCTGACCCATGGGCTGCCGGAGCGCGAGGACAGCCTGGAAGAGTCGTACTGGTCGGAGTAGCGCGGGATCCATGAGGGCGCAATTCTTGGCTCTGCTGGCGGCGCTGACGGGCTGCTCCTGCGCTCCATTCAAGGAGCTCGACGGCGTGGCGGGGCTGCGCGGCGAGACGGTCTCCCGCGCCCTGGCCGTCCTGCCCAAGGACCGCGGCCAGGCCGGGACCTTGAGCTTCCGCATCGAGGGCGGCGCGCATGCCGGCCGGCATCGCTGCGAGGTCTTGGGCCGGGGCCTGACCTCAAGCACGGCCCAGCCCGGCTGGCTCAGGAGCCGCATCGGCAAGGCCGTGGTGTACTATGCTCCGATGGATGCTCCGGACGGGGCCACGGTCCCCGGGATCTACGACCTGCGCAACATCACGCCCGAGAGCTACGAGATCGAGCTGCTCGACGATCCGCAGCCGCTGGCCGGAGCCAAGGACATCCTGGCCCGCATCAAGAGCCCGGACTCCCGGCCCAAGCCTTTCTTCTCGGGGGTCTGGAAGCATTGGTACTCGCGCCGCAACCGCGCCGTGCCCATCGACATGCTCTGGTCCGAGGCGTACCAGGCCGGCTCCCAGGGGGAGGGCCGGCCGGTGTTCGAGCGCCGGCCCGAGGCCGCCACACCCAAGGCCGCGGCCCGGCTGGCCAAGCAGCTCGCCCACGCGCCGGAGCGCTACCGCGGCCCTTACGGCCGGTCAGGCTTCGCCATACACACGGACCAGTGGGAGGACCCGGACCGCCTCTCTGACCCGGCCTATGCGGGCCAGCCGGAGCTCAAGGATTTCCGCTTCCGCGACACCAGCGGCTGTCTGAAGGTGCGGCCGGCCTGCCTGGAACTGCTCAACGAGTTCGTCTCCGAGCAAGCCGGCAAGGGCCGGCGCGTGCAGTGCGAGGTGCGGGAAGAATAGCGCTCGGTCCGGGTGCCGGCAGCCGTGGCGGACGGGAAAACAGATATAATCGGTGCCATGGTCAAAGCATCCCTCTGGATCGGCGTTTTTTCTTTGCTGGCGGCGGCGCAGCCGAGCGCGGCGCGCGCCGACGGCTTCTTCACTAAGCCCAGGACCGTGAAGGTGTACACGACGGCCGCAGGCACCGGCCATCGCCTGTCCGTCACGGATGCCCCGCGCTTCTTCGGATTCCCCCAGCCGGGGGATATGCAGCCCTGCGTGTTCGTGGATCCCTCCAAGGCTTTTCAGACTCTGATCGGCATCGGCGGCGCTTTGACCGACGCCGCGGCGGAGGTGTTCGCGAAGCTTCCCAAGGACGGGCAAAGAGAGCTCCTGCGGGCCTATTACGACGCTGAGAAGGGGATCGGCTACACGGTGGCCCGGACGAACATCCACAGCTGCGATTTCTCGAGTGAAAGCTATACGTATGTCGCTCCCGGAGATAAGGACCTCAAGACCTTCAGCATCGAGCACGACCGGAAGTACCGCATCCCTCTCATTAAGCAGGCCATGGCTGCGGCCGGCGGCAGATTGACGCTGTTCGCCAGCCCCTGGAGCCCGCCGGCCTGGATGAAGGACACCGGCAGCATGTTGCACGGCGGCCATCTGCTGCCGCAGTTCTTCCAGACCTGGGCCGAATATGTCGCGAGATTCGTCCGCGCTTATGAGAAGGAAGGCATCCCCGTGTGGGGCCTGACCGTCCAGAACGAGCCGATGGCCGATACGAAATGGGAGTCCTGCATCTACACCGCCGAGCAGGAGAGGGATTTCCTGAGGGATCACCTGGGACCCACCCTGGCCAAGGAAGGATTGGCCGACAAGAAGATCATGATCTGGGACCATAACCGCGACCTGATCTACCAGCGGGTCAGCGTCATCCTCGGCGATCCGCAGGCGGCCAAGTATGTCTGGGGCATCGGGTTCCATTGGTACGAGGATTGGGCGGGGGGAGAGAAGCAATACGTCAACATCCAGCGCGTGGCCGAGGCTTTCCCCGGCAAGCCTCTTTTCCATACCGAGGGCTGCAACGGACCTTTCGATATGAAACGGATCGACGAGTGGGGCTGGGGCGAGGTGTACGGCCGCTCGATGATCAATGATTTCAACAACGGCGCGGTGGGGTGGACGGACTGGAACATCCTTTTGGACGATCAGGGCGGCCCCAACCACGTCGGCAATTATTGCTTCGCGCCGATCCATGCGGAGAGCAAGACCGGGCGGCTGCATTACATGAACTCCTACTACTACATCGGGCATTTCTCAAAATTCATCCGCCCCGGGGCCCGGAGGGTGTCCAGCGTCAGCAGCAAGGAGCGCCTGCTGACCACGGCCTTCCTCAACAGCGACGGCAAGCTTGCGGTGGTGGTGATGAACCAAGGGGACCAGGAGATCCCTTATCACCTGTGGATCGAGGGCCAAGCCGCGGCCGTCACCAGCCCGGCTCACTCGATACAGACGTTGGTGGTCGAGTAAGTCTCAGCTGCGCATTTATCGATTTTTTACGCTCCGGCAACAGCTGGGACATCTGCGCGGACTAGACTTAGTCCATGAGTCCTGGTCTGAGGCGCTGCGCCGGATCAGTCCTTTGGCCCGTCCTGGGTGTCTCGATATTCCTGCTCGCGCAGCATGGCTGGCGGAACAGCGGCAGGCGAGCGCAAGCCGCGTCCCCTGCGGCAGCAGCCGCGGGCCTGCGGTTGGATGCTCTCAAGTCGGCCTTTGAAGCCGCCCTCTGCCCCGGCCTCGGGCGGAGCCAGAATGCCATGACCATGGATGAGTACGACTACATCTCCTCTCTGAGCCGCCGGCCCGGCATCTTGAACCTGGTCTACCTTAACAAGTACGGCGAGGTGCGCTGGTTCCAGGACCCGAGCCGGATCACGTGCACCTTCGAGCAGTTCCACAAGGCGGCGCCTCGGCCCACGGACGCCGTGGAGCAGGCCGCCTTGTCCAAGACGCCGGTCGTGCGCGTCGTGCCCGGCCCGCCCCTCTACGAAGTCGCCGTCCCGCTGGTCCTGCGGGGCGAGACCGCGGGCCTGGTGTCGTTCCAAGCCGCGGATGGGACTTTGCGCTCGTTGACGACATTCACCGGCGACTATCGCTCGCTGGTCGCATCGGCATCGTCCAGGGCGAAGCCATCCCATGGAGAGGCCCACTCCAAGTCGGCCAGGCAATCCATGCAGTATTATCTTTCAGGATTGATCTTCTTCAAAAAGGGAGATCTCGGCAAGGCGCGCCAGGAATGGGAGCATTCGGCCGCCCTGGACTCCGGCAACGAGCTGGCCCGCGAGGCGATGCAGCGCCTGTAAGTCCAGCTACGGCGCCCCAGGCCCGCTCTGACGCAGCCGGCATGGAACTTTCTGCGGCCCACGTCGTATGTATGGTATGGACCATCAAATACAGCAGGCCGATATCGAGCGACACATCTTTCACATCCGCGGCCAGCGCGTCATGCTGGACCGCGACTTGGCGGCACTCTATGGCATCACCACGTTCAATCTCAACAAGGCGGTGCGGCGCAACCCGGACCGTTTCCCGGCGGACTTCATGCTGCGCCTCACCCAGGAGGAGCATTCCGCTTTAAGATTCCAGATTGGAATCTTAAAGCGAGGTCGGCACGCGAAGTATCTGCCGTCGGCCTTCACGGAGCAAGGAGTCGCAATGCTCTCCAGCGTACTGCGCAGCCCTCGCGCCGTCCAGGTCAACATCGCCATCATGCGTGCCTTCGTGCGTATGCGTGAGGTGCTGGCCGGCAACAAGGAACTGGCCAAGCGGCTGGAAGCGGCCGAACGGCGGCTGGGAGACCACGAGGCCGCTCTCGGCGAGCACGCGGCGGAGATACGGGCCGTGTTCGAGGCCATCCGGCGGCTGATGTCACCCGTGCAGGGGCCCCGTCCTTCCATCGGCTTCAAACCTGATAAGCCGGGGGAATCTTAAGGCGCCAGATTGGTTTTTCAGGCCCCCTCGGGGGCCTGGGGGGATGGCTGGTTACGGCCGCCCTGGACCCTGGCAACGATTTTGTCTCCGAACAGGCGGGCAAGGGCCGGCGCGTACAGGCCGAGGTGCGGGGGAATTAGCGCGAAGCTCAGCGCGGAGCGCTGCCAGGCCTGGCCTTAGGCGGAGCGCCAGCCGGTGAGCTGTCTGTGACGGCATCCCGCCAGAGCTCGCCGCTCGCGCCGGGAACAGACGGCGTGATGGTCTGGAAGGCCATCGCCAGGTCGGAAGGAGCCGGCTGGTCTGCGGCCGCAGCCCCGGACCGGTCGCGCGGCTGCATGCCTGCGTGAAGCTGGACCAATCTCAAGCTGTTGCGTTGCGCGATCGAGGCCGCCAGAGCGGCAAAGCCCACGAGCAGGATCCAGGACAGGGACTTCATTCTGGCGGACACTCTTGCACCTCTTGGCTCCAGCTTAGGCTCGGCAGAGTTCCGCGAAAGATAACCAGAGCGGGCATGCGCCTAGCCTCGCCCTGGTGACCCCGGATTGCGGTCCGGAGGTGGATGCTCCCCGGCCGATCCCGGGGATTACAAGGTCCCCACTATCATACGCCGAACCCGCCGGAATTCCCAGGGACTATGGGCCCAGTCTTGAGCAGGACTTAGGGCCTAGGCGCCGGCCGGTCCTTGGGCCCACGCGCTGTCCCGGCATCCGCCTTAAGATCATGGTATGAAAGCGATCCTGGGGCTTCTCGTCCTGGCTGCGGCTCTGCGTCCGGAGCCGGCCCGGGCCGCGAGCGCGTTCGACACGGACTCCAGCGCGATCCTGGCCGCGGCCCGCGCCAACGCGGCCAGCGTCCCGGCTGTCCAGGCCGGGCTGTCTGCGCCTTCGGCTTTGTCGCTGCCCTTCGTCATGGTCCCGCCGGACCTCATGGACAACATCAAGAAGACGCTGCGCAATGTCACGGGCAACGCCTTCAGCACGGCCGAGATCGATGAGCTCGCGAAGATGGTCGCCGGGACGATCAGCGTCAATCCGTTCGCGACCGTGAGCGTTGCGGACGTGATGCAGCTGGGCAGCGTGGATTCCAACGCCAAGCCGATGGTGCTCACCGGGTCGCAAGCCCGGGTCATCGACAAGATATTCCAATCCATAGGCGAAGATCAGCTTACGCCCCAGGATCAGGGGCTTTACGCGCGGGCCCAGGCCGAGTGGGCCAAGGTCCGCAGCAACGGCACGGTCGTCGTCAAGGGATAGACGGCGCCCTGCGGCCGCCCGCCGCCTACTTGCCCATGAGCCAGTATTCGTTGCGGTCGATGTCGAGGAACCGGCATTCGACGCCCCAGGCCTGCTTCTTGGGCGGTACGCTGAACTTGACGCCTTTCTTCTTGAGCGTCTGGTAGGCCTTTTCGAGGGGGGCGTCGGCGAAGAAGCAGATGCCGGTGTTGCCTTTCTCCCGCGGCGAGGTCTCGCAGAGGTGGATGCGCATGCCGGTCCTGGGCTGTCCGACCGTGACCCAGTGCCCGAAGTCCTCGATGACCTTGAGGCCCAGCTTGGCGGTGTAGAACTTCTTGGCCTTCTTGAGATCCTTCACGACCACGGCAGCGGTCAACGGGGACAGTTTCATTTTCGTCTCCTTTCGCACTTGGCCGGTCAAAGGCCGCGTTCACGATTGTACTGCTTCTCGAGGACCGATGGCATCATCTTCCAGTCCGGCCAACCCATGGGGTGGGACTGGTGGGGTGAGCTGGTACAAGCTCTTACAAGGGGGGGGCCTGTGCCAGGGAAAGATTCCCGGACGACTTCATGTTCCGTTTGACCCCGCACGAGGCCGCTTCTTCAAGATTGCAATCTGCAACCTTGAAGAGAGGGCGCGGCGGGAACTTGAAATATCTGCCTCATGCCTTCACCGAACATGGCGCAGTAGCCGCGGCATTCGTCCTCAACAGCGGAGTCGCGGTGGCGGCCAGCATCGAGATCGTCCGGGCCTTCAACCGCATGCGCCGCATGCTCATGGCGCACAGGGGGCTCGCCGTCAAGCTGGCCGAGCTCGAGCGCAAGTTTGGCACCCACGATGTCCAGATCCAGGCCATCTTCGCTGCCATCCGCCGATACCTCCAGCCCCCGCCCCAGCCGCGCCGCGAGATCGGCTTCAAGCCCTGAGCCCCCGCCAGACCGCTTCTTAAAGACAGCGGAAAGCCCAGTTCGTGTCTCCCAGCTGCCTATGCGGTCGCATTTCGCGACCGCATAGGGAACAAATCGGCCCCTCGCTCGTATTTATTGTATGGACTACCCAATGGAAACCCCTGATATAGGCCGCCGCATCCTGCTCATCCGCGGGCAGCGAGTCATGCTGGACTTGGATCTGGCCCTAATCTACAGAATCTCGACCAAACGCATAAATGAGCAGGTCGGCCGCAATCGGCTCCGCTTCCCGACGGACTTCATGTTCCGCCTCACCGCGCAGGAAAAAGCCGAGGTGGTCGCAAAATGCGACCACCTCCAAAGACTTAAGTTCTCCCCGGCTCTGCCGGCCGCTTTCACCGAAGACGGCGTGGTCATGCTCGCCAACATCCTCAAAAGCCCCGTCGCCATCCCGGCCAGCATCCAGATCGTCAGGGCCTTCAATCGCATGCGCCGGATCGTAGAGGCGCAAGGGGGGCTCGCGGCCAAGTTGGCCGAGCTCGAGCGGAAGTTTGATTCGCACGACGTCAAGATCCGGGCCCTCTTCGAGACCATCCGCGGCTTCCTCCAGCCGCCGCCCGCGCCGCGCCGCGAGATCGGCTTCAAGCCCTGAGCCCTTGCCAGACTTTATAGGGGCGCCGCGACTGAGGAAGGGTCGCGTCGGGGTTGCGGCCTGACCGGCCGCAACCTTCGATTCTGAGGCAGCCTGTATGGAACTTTCCGCGGCCCCAATCGTATTTATAGTATGAACCACCAACGCGCCAAACCAATTATTCAGAAGACTGCTGGAGAATCGTCCTTGCCGGTCGGTTATCAGGAATTCCTCGAAGACGTCAAATCGCGGATTCGTTCCGCTCGGGTCAAGGCCGCGCTCTCGGCCAACCGGGAGCTCATCCTCCTGTATTGGGGCATCGGCAAGTCCATCGTCGAGCGACAGTCTCGAGCGGGGTGGGGAAAGGCTATAGTGCCTAATCTATCCCGCGATCTGCGTGCGGAATTCCCGGATATGCGCGGATTCTCGGCTGAGAATATCCGCAGGATGAGGGCTTTCTACTTGGCTTATGCGGGGGCACGTTCAAATCAGTCACAGGCTGTGACTGATTTGACCAGGATGGTTCCTCAGGCTGTGACAGAGGTCCCCTGGGGGCACAACCTCGTTCTGCTCTTCAAACTGAACAATATGGGGCTACGCATCTGGTATGCGCAGAAAACCATCGAATGTGGGTGGAGCCGCGACATGCTGGTCCACCAGATCGAGTCCGACCTCCACCTTCGCCAAGGCAAGGCCGTCACCAACTTCAAAGCCACCCTCCCGCCGCTTCAGTCCGACCTCGCCGAGCAGGCCGTCAAGGACCCCTATGTCTTCGACTTCATGGCCATGGCGGAGGGCCTGCGTGAGCGCCAACTGGAGGCCAGCCTGCTCGACCAGATACAGTGTTTCCTCATCGAGCTCGGAGTCGGCTTTGCCTTCGTGGGCCGCCAGGTGCGCCTCGAAGTCGGCGGAGAGGACTACCTCATCGACCTGCTCTTCTACCACCTGCGCCTGCGCTGCTACGTCGTCGTCGAGCTCAAGGCCGGCAAGTTCAAGCCCGAATACGCCGGCAAGATGAATTTCTACCTATCCGCCGTAGACGAGCGCCTGCGCCATCCCCACGACAAAGCCTCTATCGGCCTCATCCTGTGCAAGTCCAAGCACCGCTTGACCGCTGAATACTCCTTGCGGGGCATATCCACGCCCATTGGCGTGGCGGACTGGAAGGCGCCGGCCCTGCCCGACTCCCTGCGCCGGTCCTTGCCCAGCGTCGCCCAGTTGGAGGCCGAACTGCGCGCGGCCCTTAGGCGGCCTTAACCCCATGACGCTGACAGCCCGCTCCGGATTTTGTTCAATATCACCCGTGCCGCGGACCCAGCCGGCCCGCCTCGTCCTCTCCGACGGCACCGTATTCCCCGGAGCCTCCTTCGGCTCACCCCATTGCGTCGACGGCGAAGTCGTCTTCAACACCGGCATGGTCGGCTACCCCGAGACCCTCACCGACCCCTCCTACCGCGGCCAGATCCTCGTCTGCACTACCCCCATGGTCGGCAACTACGGCGTGCCCAAGCGGGGCCTCACCGACGAACACGGCATACCAAAACACTTCGAATCCGACCGCATCCAAGCCAGCGCTTTGGTCGTCGCCGACTACAACGACCACTACTCCCACTGGAACGCCGCTTCTCCTCTCCACGACTGGCTCAAAGAGCAGGACATCCCAGCCATCACCGGCGTAGACACCAGAGCCCTCACCAAACACCTCAGGACCCAAGGCGTCATGCTGGGCCGCCTCACCACCGCCGATGCCCATTCCAACCAACCCCTCCAAGACCCCAATGTCCACAACCTCGTGGCCGAAGTCTCCTGCCGCCAACCCAAAGACTACGGCTCCGGCCCCATCACCATCTGCGCCGTAGACTGCGGAATGAAAGCCAACATCCTCCGTTCGTTTTTAAGGAGGGGGGTGAAGATCCACCGCGTCCCCTGGGACCACGACTTCACAAAGGAACGATGGGACGGCCTTTTTCTTTCAAACGGCCCCGGCGACCCGGCGCAATGCGGAAAACTCACCGCCCACCTCAAAGCCGCGTTCGCCCTCAACAAACCCATCTTCGGCATCTGCCTCGGCTCCCAGATCATGGGCCTCGCAGCCGGAGCCCAGACTTACAAATTGAAATACGGCCACCGCTCCCAGAACCAGCCCTGCATAGACGCCGCGACCGAGCGCTGCCACATCACCAGCCAGAACCACGGCTACGCCGTCGCCGAAGACACCATGCCCAAGGACTGGAAAGTCTGGTTCACCAACGGCAACGACCGCACGGTCGAGGGCATCCGCCATCGCTCCCTGCCGTTCCGTGCGGTCCAGTTCCACCCCGAAGCCTGCCCAGGCCCCACAGACACCGCGTTCCTCTTCGATGAGTTCGTCCGGGAGACCTCAGCATGCCGCACATGAAGCGCAAGGTCCTCCTCCTCGGCTCCGGCGGCCTCTCCATCGGCCAGGCCGGCGAGTTCGACTACTCCGGCTCCCAGGCCATCAAAGCGTTGAAAGAGGAAGGCCACCAGGTCGTCCTCATCAACCCCAACATCGCCACGGTCCAGACCTCCAAGGACATGGCCGACGCGGTCTATTTCCTCCCGGTGACCCCCGAGTTCGTCACCCAAGTCATCGCCGCCGAGAAGCCCGACAGCATCATGCTCTCATTCGGCGGCCAGACCGCGCTCAACTGCGGCGTCGCCCTCCACAAAGCCGGCGTGCTCAAAGCCCATGGCGTCCAAGTCCTCGGCACCCCCGTTGACACCGTCATGCTCACCGAAGACCGCGACCTCTTCGCCAAGCGCATGCGGCAGATCGACGTCAAGATCCTCCAGAGCACAGCCGCCTCCAGCCTCGACGAAGCCAGGCAAGCCGCCAAGGTCATCGGCTTTCCCGTCATCATCCGCTCCGCCTATGCCCTCGGCGGCCAAGGCTCAGGCTTCGCCCACGACGAGACCCAGCTCTGCGACATCGTCTCCCAAGCCCTGTCCTCCGCGCCCCAGGTCCTCATCGAGAAATCGGTCCAAGGCTGGAAAGAGATCGAGTACGAGGTCGTGCGCGACGCGGCCGACAACTGCGTCACCGTGTGCAATATGGAGAACTTCGACCCCATGGGCATACACACCGGGGAGAGCATCGTGGTCGCCCCGTCCCAGACCCTCAATAACGAGGAGTACCACTTCCTGCGTGAAGTCGCCATCAAGGTCGTGCGCAGCCTCGGCGTGGTCGGCGAGTGCAACATCCAGTACGCCCTCGCCCCGAACCTCGAATACCGGGTCATCGAGGTCAACGCCCGGCTGTCCCGCTCCAGCGCGCTGGCCTCCAAAGCCACAGGCTACCCCCTGGCCTACATCGCGGCCAAGCTCGCTCTGGGCCAGACCCTCCCGTCCATCCAGAACCGGGTCACGCGCTCCACCTACTCCTGCTTCGAGCCTGCCCTCGACTACGTGGTGGTCAAAGCCCCCAGGTGGGACCTCGCCAAGTTCCGCAAGGCCTCCCGCGGCTTGGGTTCCAGCATGAAGAGCGTCGGCGAGGTCATGGCCATCGGCCGCACATTCGAGGAAGCCATCCAGAAGGCCCTGCGCATGATAGACCCCAAGCATCAGGGCTTCGTGGGCAACGAGGAGGAGTTCCCCGACCTGGAGGAGGAACTAAAGAACCCTTCGGATAGACGCATACACGCCATTGCAACGGCCATGCGCCAAGGGATGGAGGTCTCGCGCATAGCGGAGCTGACGAGTATAGACCCGTGGTTCTTGCATCGGCTTAAGGGCATTGTGGAGATTCAGGGGAGGCTGGCTGAGCACAGCCTTGACGATATCCCGAGGGACCTGCTGGATGCTGCAAAGAAATCGGGATATTCGGACCAACAGATTTCGCGATCTTTGAAGGGAACGGCGGCGGCATTGGCGGTCCGCGCGAGGCGCAAGGAATGCGGCATCACGCCCTGGGTCAAGCAGATCGACACCTTGGCCGGCGAGTTCCCGGCCAAGACCAACTATTTCTACCTGACCTATCACGGCACCAGCCACGACATCACACCCGGGCGACAGGACCCGTCGCAGGTCATCATCTTGGGCAGCGGGGCCTACCGCATCGGCAGCTCCGTCGAGTTCGACTGGTGCTGCGTCTCCTGCGCCCAGGCCTTGAGCCGCCTCGGCCGCAAGACCGTGATGATCAACCACAACCCCGAGACCGTGAGCACGGACTACGACATCTGCGACAAGCTCTACTTCGAGGAGCTCAGCTTGGAGCGCGTGCTCGACATCGCCGAGCTCGAAAAGCCCGAAGGCGTGGTCGTGTCCATGGGCGGCCAGATCCCCAACAACCTGGCCTTGAGCCTGCACAAGCAGGGCTTGAAGATCCTGGGCACCAGCGCCGAGTCCATAGACCAGGCCGAGGACCGCCACAAGTTCTCCGCTTTGCTCGACCGCCTGGGCGTGGACCAGCCGCAGTGGCAGGAGTTGACCAGCCTCGAAGCGGCCAAGGCCTTCGCGGCCAAGGTCGGCTATCCGGTGCTGGTGCGGCCGTCCTACGTCTTGAGCGGCGCGGCCATGAGCGTGGCCACCTCCGACCCGGACCTGGAGCGCACCCTCGGCCTGGCCGCCAAGGTGTCCCGCGAGCATCCCGTGGTCATCTCCAAGTTCATCACCGAGGCCAAGGAGATCGAGATGGACGCGGTGGCCAAGGACGGACGCATCCTGGCCTACGCCATCTCCGAGCACGTCGAGAACGCGGGCATCCACTCCGGCGACGCCACCTTGGTCTTCCCGGCCCAGAAGCTCTACCTGGAGACCGTGCGCCGCATCAAGGCCATCACCCGGAAGATCGCCGAGGCGCTCAAGATCGACGGGCCTTTCAATATCCAGTACATCGCCAAGGACAATAAGATCAAGGTCATCGAGTGCAACCTGCGCGTCTCGCGCAGCTTCCCGTTCGTGTCCAAGGTCTCGGGCGTGGATTTCATCGCCGTGGCCACCCAGGCGCTCATGGGCCTGCCGGCGGCGAAGGTGGAGTCCTCGGCCTTCGAGCTGGAGCACGTGGGCGTCAAGGCCCCGCAGTTCTCCTTCACCCAGCTGCGCGGCGCGGACCCGGTGCTGGGAGTCGAGATGGCCTCCACCGGCGAGGTGGGCTGCATGGGCGACGACGTGCACGAGGCGCTGCTGAAATCCCTGCTCTCGGCCGGACTGCGCATCCCCAAGTCGAACGTCCTGCTCTCCACGGGACCTCTCGAGAACAAGGCGCGCTTCATGACCGCGGCGCGCAAGCTCAAGTCCATGGGGCTCAACATCTTCGCGACCCGGGGCACGTCGGATTTCCTGAAATGGAACGGGGTGGAGTCCACGGCCCTGCATTGGCCCACGTCGGCCAAGAAGCCCAACGTCCTGGACTACCTCAAGAACCGGCAGATCGAGCTGGTCATCAACATCCCCAAGAGCGACGAGCCCGGCGAGCTCTCCAACGACTATCTGATCCGGCGCACGGCGGCGGATTACAGCATCCCTTTGATAACGAACCTGCAGGTCGCCGAGCTCTTCGTGGACGCCATGCACGCCCGGGGAGAGGCGAAGATCCGCAGCTGGGGCCAGTATTTCGAAGTCCACGTCGTTTAAAAAATAGGAGGGGAGATATGAAGATGAAACTGATCGGGATGGTGGCGTTCGCATTGCTCATGCCCGCGCTCGCGGTCTGGGCGCAGGAGGAAGGCGGCCCCCAGGGTGGGGGACCGGAGGGCGGACCCGGCGGGCCGCCGCCGATGGCCATGCGCGAGCCCCAGGAGCACCCCATGCTCTCCACGCGCTTCCTGGACATGCTTGAGAAGCGGCTGACCCTGACTTCGGAGCAGAAGGCCAAGGTCCAGGAGACCATCGCCGGAGCCAAAGACGGCCTGAAGAAGAAGTTCGACGAGGTCCGGAAGGCCCACAAGGAGATGCAGGCCTTGGAGAAGGACCTGAGCGGGAAGATCCGCGCGGCCCTGACCGACGAGCAGAAGAAGGCCTTCGATGAGATGGAGAGGATGCGGCCTCGAGGACCTGGGATGGGCCGCGGCATGGGACCCGGCGGCCGGGGGCAGGGCCGCGGACGCAGGGGCCAGGGCGGCGGCGAAGGACAAGGCGGGGAGCATCAGCCTCCGCAGGAAGGGCAGGGCGGACAAGAGTAGCGGCGGCGGGAGTCTGTCTTAAGTCGGAGGCCGGGACCGGGGCTTGGCCCCGCTCCCGGCCTTCGCGTCATTGACTCAGGTCGGTCTCGAACGAGTCGTAGAACTTGGCGCTGAGGAATTTCTGCTCGGCGGTGCCGTAGAACCTCGCCGTGGCGGTGACCATATCTCCGGCATCGAGCCGCTGGCCGAACGTGTAACCGCAATGCGGGACCTTGGGGTCCCAAGGCTGGTGGAACTGCTGGGTCTTGACCAGCTGCATGTTGATGCTGCGCATCAGGTCTCCGTCCGCCGGAACGCAGGTCTTGTCGGGAGCGAAATAGGCGAACCACTGCGGCAGAGCCAGGGGATGGTCTGAGAACGAGGGGTCTACGACCATCACGCCCTGGTCGGTGTTGAGCACCACGGTCTCGTGGTTGCTCCAAGCGATATGGCCGCCAGGCGGCTGCAGCTGGCCGATGACATTGATCCTGGCCGTCTCCACCCAGGCTTGGGTCTTGAAATCGGGAGTCTTGAATCCTGGAAGGAGGTACTGCTTCAGCCCTCCTTTCTGGGTCAGCTCGGCCTTCAGCGGGGCCGCGAACCAGAGGAAAGCGTCGACCGCCGCCCGGCGGGCGAAGCAATTGTTGTAGATGTTCTTGTAGGGCATCTTGACCCAGGCGTTCTTGTCGTAGGAGAAGAACTGGAGCTTCATGATCCGAGGCATGACCGTCTGGTCGAACTCCTGCAGGTTCACCGGTCTCATCTGAGCCGGGTCGATGACCAGGTCGTCAGGCTCGGGGATCTTGATGGCGAAGCGGGACGGGGTCAGCTTCGGACCGGCGTCGGCCATCGGGACGGCTCGGGCCCGGATCGCGGGCGCGGCAGGCAGGTCCGCCCGGTCTCCCAGGATCGACTGCAGCTGAGAGAACGCGGCGGAGGGGGCCATCTGGAGGGACTGCCCCCGGATGGGGCTTGGCGCCCCGAGGGCGACGATCCCGGACAACAGGATGAAGGTGAAGGATTTCCTCATGGTCCTCCTGGCGGGATATGGTATCAGGAGAAGCGCTGCGCTGCAGGTGTCCGCAGGCCCAGGCGGGCCTGGGTTCAAGGTCCTATCCGGCCCAGGGCGTCACCGAGGCTCAGGCGAGCTTGCCGTCCCGCAGTTCCACCACCCGTTGGGCGGCTTTGGCCAATGCCGGATTGTGCGTGACGAGCACGATGGTGACGTTCTTCTTGCGATTCATCTCGAGCAGGACCTCTTGGATCTCGCCCGTGCGCTTGGTGTCGAGGTTGCCGGTCGGTTCGTCGGCGAGAAGGATCTCGGGCGCGTTGACCAGAGCCCGGGCCACAGCCACCCTCTGCATCTCGCCTCCGGAGAGCTGGCCGGGCAGGTGGTCCTTGCGCGCGGCCAGACCCAGGTCGCCCAGCAGCCGTTCCCCGTCCGCGGCCAGCCCCTCTTTCCGGTAGAACGCGAAGGGCAGCAGCACGTTCTCGAGCACGGTCAAAGTCGGGACCAGGTGGAAGCTCTGGAACACGTAGCCGAAGACCCGCCGGCGGATGCGGGTGAGCTCTCCTTCGCCGAGCCTCCGGCCGGCCGCGAAGATCTCCTGGCCGTCCAGCCGCAGGGTGCCGGAGCTCGGATTGTCCAGGCAGCCCAGGATGTTGACCAGCGTGGTCTTGCCCGAGCCGGAGGGCCCCACGAAGGACACGAATTCGCCTTTCTTGATGTCCAGGGAGACCCCGTCGAGGGCGGCGATCTCCTCGCTGCCGCGGTGGTAGAGCCGGCGCAGGTCCCTGGCTTCCAGGATGTTTTCCATGGTCATTCCGCCTCGCTGCGGATCGCGTCCAAGGGCCGTACCCGGGCCGCGCGCCAGGCCGGGTAGAGCCCGCTCAAAAGGCCGGCCGCCGTGATCGCGCCCACCGTGCCGGCGGCCAGGCGCCAATCGATCTGCACGAGCCCCCCGGTGGGCGCATAGGGCAGGAGCCTGCGGATGAGCAGCTCCGTGCCGTGCGAGAGTCCCAGAGCCAGCAGGACTCCGAGGGAGCTTCCCGCCAGGCACAGGAACAGGGTCTCGGCCCAGACCAGCTTGAACACGTCGGAGGGCATGGCGCCCATGCTCTTCAAGATGCCCAGCTCCTGGAAGCGCTCGAAGACGGACATGAGGATGGTATTGATGACCCCGACCATGGCGATGATGATGGCGATGACCGCGATGGAGAAGACCATGATCTTGGCGCTGGAGAGCAGGTTGACGATGGTGTTCTTCACCTGGGCCATGGAGACCACCTGCACATCGGGCAGGTCGTAGAGCCGGTCCGTGAGTTTGTCCACGTCGGCCCCTTTATGGACCTTGATGCCCAGCCCCGTGATGAGCCCCTTCTTGCCGAAGGCATCTTGCACCGTCTTGACGGGCAGGAAGATGGTCCCGTCGTCCTGGGTGCCGGTGCGCTTGAGGATGCCCACCACCTTCACCTCCAGGTTCTTCTCCGGGATGAGGTAGGCGTCGCCCACCTCGCGCTGCTCCAGCTCGGCGGCCTCGTAGCCCATCACGGCCTCGCGCGCCTCAAGGTCCTTGAACCAGCCGCCCTTCTTGAACTCCAAGAAGCCCTTCAGGCGCGGGAAGCTCTCCGGGTCCACGCCCAGGAAGGCGCTCAAGCCTCCGCTCTCGCCCTTGTTCGGGTCGAAGACCGCGGCCATGAGCATGGGCGTGACCTCCTCCACCTCCGGGTTCTGGCTGACCCCCTGCACCAGGCTCTCCTTGAGGTAGCGCAGGCCGGTGCCGCCCTTGAGCATCAAGGTCGCGGCCTCGTAAGGGCAGCCCTTGGCCGTGAGCAGGACCTGGAAGCCCATGTTGTCTATGTCGCGGTTGAGCGCCCATTCGTAGCCCTTGTTGAAGCCCAGCAGGCTGGCCAGGACCCAGGCCGACAGGGCGATGCCCAGCACGGTCAGGGCCGTGCGGGTCTTCTTGCGCAGAAGGTTCTTATACGCAATCAAAGTGAGCTTCATTTCGTCCTCCCGAAAACGAACTCATCCATGAGGATGAGGTTCTTCTTGACCCCGCGGAGGGCGGCACGGAAATCCTTCTGCGCCTCGGGGACCGGGTTCTTGAGGTCCGGATATCCGGCGGGGGGGAAATCCTTCAGGCTTAGACCGATGAACTGCCTGCCGAACTCGGGCGAGCGCAGCTGCTTGCCGAAGCGCGAGGTGAGCTTCTGGAAGTAGAAGCCCTTGATGACTCCGGTCGGGTCCAGAGCCAGGAAGACCTGGATGCCCCCATAGGTCCCCTTCTGGTTGACGCCGTGGATGTAGCCGAGCACGTCCTGGCCTTTCATCACCGTGTAGACCGTGTAAGGCACGTCCATGGTCTCGTAGAGGCCCTGGAACTTGTCGCCGAGCCGGCTCTCGACTCTCGCCAGGAGCGCGGCGCCGCCCCGGTCCTTGATGGAGAGGTAGTCCGTCTTGTAGCCGGTCGAGCCCGGGAAGAGCCGGGCCACGTCGCGGTCCGGGTCGTTGAGGTCGCAGCCCACGGCCGCGAAGAGCCGATGGGGCAGCAGGAGCAAGGACAGCGCCAGGCAGACGGTTCTCATGGTTGCCTCAGAGTTTGAAGTAATAGTAGAGCTGGGTCAGGACGCGGTGGTCGTCCGTCCCGTTGTCGTATTGGTACATCGCTCGCCAAGTCAGGTCGCTGTCGATGAGATAAGTGGCCCCCGCGGCGATTTTGTTACTGATGTCCGCGCCGGTGCGCAGAAGCTCGGGCTGGACCTCCAGCTTGAGCCGGTGCTCCGCGCCGAGGTTGAGCCCGATCCGCCAGAGCAGGCCGTAGGAGGGCTGGCCCAGTCTCTCGCCTCCCAGCGCCTCGAAGCGGCCTTCCCAGTCGTCCCAGAGCAGCGTCGCGTCGGCTCCGCCCAGAGTGAAGTCCTGCAGTCCGTCGGGCCGCACATGATAGCCGACGGCGTCGAGGGTCTTGCCGCGGGCCACGGAGAGCCCCACGGTGTGATTGTCGCGGCTGAGGACTCCGTAGCCCGCGCGGGCCGAGGCCAGCCAGTTGCCGTCGAAATGCAGAGACATGCCGCTGCCCGTGGTCAGAGAGGCTTTCACGTCGCCCCAGGAGAGGTCCTTGGCCGCGCCCAGGCCCCAGTCGCGGTCGAAGCCGAAGCCCTCCATGGCCAGCGGCTGCAGGAGCAGGCCGTGGCTGTCCAAAGACGAGGCCAGGCCGAGGGCCGGCCGGTCGTGGCCGAGCCAGAGGTCCGAGAGGGGGGTCTTGAGCTTGAAATAAGCGTTGTAGAGCTGGGGCTCCAGCGTGCGGCTGCCTTCGGCGTCGAGCGCCAGGCGGCCTTGCAGAGCCAAGGTGCCCAGGTCCCCGCGCGGCGTGGCGATCTTCTGCACGGCGTCGAATCCCAGGCCGGGCTTCTGCATGACTTCCTTCTGGTCGATGGAATAGAAGACGGCCTTGTCGCGCGCGCTGTCGTAGCCGCCCACGGCCTGGGCCTCCAGATAGATGAGCCGGTCCGCCGCGGCGGCCGGAGCCGCCAGGAGACCGGCCAGCAGAAGGCTAGAGGCTGAGCTCGATCTTGCCACGGTAGATCTTCTGGGAGCCCTTGTGGAAGCTCACGACCACTTCCCAGCCTCCCGGCATGACGATATCGACGGGCAGGAGATAGTCGCCTTTCCGGTTGAGCTGGAAGGGACGTTCCCCGGAGTCATGCTCCTTCTTCATCTGGGGCATGCCCGATCGTCCCAGGATCTTGAGGTCCGTGCGGCGGCTGCCGTCCGCGTTGAAGACTTGGACCTTGAGCACCACCGTGCCCAACTGGGGCCGGGAAGCGAACCGGTAGGTGAAATGCATGCCGCCGGGCAGCTCGCAGCTGCGGCCCTCCCCGGGCAGGGAGACGGCGGCCGGCTCCGGCGCGGGCTTGGGGGCCGGGGCGCTGGACGCGGTGACCGCGGCCAATAGGATGAGGATAGGCAGGGACATTGGAACCTCCGTATTGAATGATAAGCCGGGCCTGCGGCACAAGGTGCGGCTCTAGACGTTACAAAGTAAGGCCCGGATGGCGCGAGCCATCCGGGCCTGGGGGCATAAGGCCGTCTAGAACTGCTTCTTCTTGATGGCGTCCAGGTGCGCCTGGAAGTACTCGATGGCTTTGTCGGGGTCGATCACGCCGCCGTCCGAGCGCATGTAGGGGTTGCCGTCCGCGATCGGATCGGAGGAAGCCTGCAGGATCTTCTTGACCTGGGCCGGGGTCAGCACCACGCCGCTCTCCTTGGCCTTCTGCAGCAGCAGGGCCGTGGCGGCCGTCGCGTGCGGCGTCGCCATGGAGGTCCCGCTCATCTGCTCGGAGAGGGCCTCGTTGGTCTTGCCGGCGTAGCCGTTGCCGTCGAAGGCGGCGGCGTTGATCCCCACGCCGTAGTCGAAGACGTCGGGCTTGGGGTCGGTCTTGCCGGTGCCCGTGTTGATCACGTCCTGGCTCGAGGAGAAGTCCGCGATCTGCTTGAAGTAATCCACGGCCCCGACCGTGATGGCCTCCGGGGCGAAGCCGGGCCGGCGGGCGGTCTCCGCGCCCTCGTTGCCGGCGGCGATCACCATCACCACGCCCTGCTCCGAGAGCTTCTTCACCCAGGCGCTGAGCTGGTCGAGGTTGCGCGGGTCCAGGACCTTGGTGTTCGACTGGGGGATGCCGAGGCTCATGCTCACGATATCGATGCGGTCGCCCTTGATCTTCCCCGCCGCCACGGCCTCGTTGTGCTCATAGACGTTCTTGAGGCCGTCGGCGATGGCCTGCGTGGTCGTCATCTCGTCGCGCTGCAGCTCTTTGGGGATGCGCCCCAGGGCCGGCTGCTCCTCGTCGAGCACCTTGATGTTGACGATCTTGACCTTGGGGGCGTAAGCCAGGATGGTGGAGGCCACGTGCGTGCCGTGCTCGCCCGTGTAGTTGGGCTTGCCGAAGGTGGCCGGGTCCTTGGGGTCCACGTAGCGGTCCTGGGTGATGACGGCGCCGTCGAGACCGTCGGTGACCTGGCCCTTGAGGAAGGGGTGGTCCTTGTCCATGCCCACGTCGAGGATGGCCACGGTGACCCCGCTGCCGTCGAGCTTCTGCCGCCAGAGCTTGTCCACGCGCTGCTGCCAGAGGCTCTGGCCCATGGGGTAGGATGCGAAGAGCGTGCGCCACTGCGGCTGGCTCAGCTCATTCTCCGGGATGGCCTTGACCAGCTGCACCAGAGTGGACGGGACCAGGGGCCTTCCGTCGGTCCCGATCTGGAGGGTCGTCATCTCGCCGTCGACCTGCTTGACGAAATCCGGCACGGATTTCGGGCAGTCCTTGCCCACGCATTTCTGGAGCAGGTCCATGGCGGTGCGCAGGGCGTCCTGCTTCTCCTTGAGCACGGCGCGCAGGGACTTGCCCTGCTTGCCCAGGCCTGCGTAATCCGTGTCGCCCGCGACGTCCTTGGCCATGATCTCGTCGATGCGGGACTTGTAGCCGGCCAGCAGTTCGGGGTGGACCTGGTAATTGGGATCATCCTTGCGCGCCGCGTAGTCGCGCAGGGCCGTCACCAGGGCGGCGAACTTCGCGTTGGTGATCTTGGCGACCTTGTCGGCGGGGGTGCGGTCCAGGAGCTCCAGGAGGGCGACCCCGATCTTGGTGGGGTTCTGCGTCCCCGTCTTGCCCGCCGCGGCGCCCATCAGGAGGTTCATGATCTCCTCCGACGAGGGCGCGTCGTCTGCGGCCGCAACCGTATCGATAGGGAAGCGGTAGATCTCCACGGTGGACTGGGTCTGCGCCGGGATGACCGCGGTCCCGTCGTCGGTCTTGTACCGGTGGGGCAGGGGGTCCAGGAAATAGACCATCGGGGGCACGCCGTAATCCTGGAGGGCCATGATCTGCTTGGCCGACAGTTCCGCCGCTGACGGGGCCTTGCAGATCGGCGCCGGGGCGGGCTGGTCCGGCGGCGTGGATTGAGCGGCTGCCGGGATCGGCGCGAGAGCCAGCGCGAGCAGGCTGGCCGCCATCCCCACACTCAACAGTTTCTTGGCCCTTTTCATGTTGCCCCCTATGCCCCGTGGTGACAATAGAATAGGGGGAAATCGCGATTCCGTCAAGGTTGTTCGGACCTATTGACAGCATGGGCCTAAAGGCCCAGCCGCCATCGCGGCGGGGGCGGCTTCTTGGCCGGAGGACCTGGAATGTGGTAGTCTAGAGGCCGCGATGCCCAAGACCATCCTCATCATCGACGATGACCAGACCTTGGTCGAGCCCCTCAAAGAGGGGCTCGAGGCCATGGGTTATCGGGTGGCGGCGGCTTTCGACGGTCTGCAGGGCATCCACCTGGCGGCGCAGGTCAAGCCGGACCTCGTCATCCTGGATTTTTACATGCCCGGAGGCGGGGGGGGCGCGGTCTATGAGCGCTTGCGTCAGGGCCAGGAGACGGCCCAGACGCCCATCGTGTTCTCGACCGTCGTCTCGGTGGAGGAGGTCAAGGGCCGCATCCGCCCCAGCGCCCATACCTATTTCCTGCGCAAGCCCGTGGGCCTGGGCCAGCTGGCGGCCTTGATCCGCTCGGTCCTGGGCGAGCAGCCGCCGGCGGAGACGGCCGAAGGACCGGCTGTGCTGGAGAGCGGCCCTCCTCTCCTCCAGAGCGGGACTCCGCCGCCATCGCTCGCCCCGCGGGTGCATGACCTCTCGGTGCGCGTGACTTACGCGGACACGGACCGGATGGGAGTGGTTTATTACGCCAATTACCTGCGGTTCTTCGAGCAGGGCCGCACGGAGCTCCTGCGCGGGTTGGGCGCCCGTTATCGCGACCTGGAGCTCCACCGCAAGCTCTATCTGCCCGTGGCCGCGGCTTCATGCCGGTACGAGTCGCCCGGGCGATACGACGACCTGCTGCTGGTGCGGACCTGGGTCACGGCGCTGGGCAAGGCCAGCCTGAGCTTTGCCTACGAGGTCCGCGACGCGGAGGAAGCCGGCCGCCGCCTCGCCGCGGGCAGCACCCGCCACGCCCTGGTCGATGAGCATTGGAAGCCTACCCGGCTGCCCGACGATCTGCGCGCGGCGTTGTCGTCTTTCCTGGGGCCGGAGCCTTCCGGCGCATGACCGTCAACGCATTTCTTTAAGGACGGTCAGTGCCTTCGCGCTGCCGCGCTCAGGTGTAAGGGACGGCGACGCAGGCCCGCGTGTCGTGCCCGCGCAGGCGGGCCTCGCTGACGTACCATTCCCACGCGACATTCAGCAGGGCCTTGATGATGCAGGCGGTAGGCACCGCGAAGACGAGCCCCAGGAAGCCGAAGATCTCGCCTCCGATCATCATGGAGAGCAGGAAGAGGAGCGGGTGCAGGTGCACGGAGTATCTGGCGATGAAGGGCTGCAGCAGCATCTCGTCGCCCATCCGGATGCCGACGAATAGCAGGACCACCTTCAGGCCGGCCTTCGCGGTCCCGAACTGGACGGCGGCCGCGATGCCTCCGACGAGAGCCCCCATGACGGCGCCCAGATAGGGCACGAAGCTGGACACCCCGGAGAGGACCGCGATGGAGAGCGCCGCGTTGACCCCGAGGGCCAGCAGGCCCACGTAGGAGACCACGGTGATGGCCAGGGCCACGATGAGGATGCCGCGCAGGTAATGGCCCAGAGAGGCGTCTATCTCGTTGAGCAGATGGAGGGACTGCTCCACGTAGCGGCTCGGGGCCGCTTGGATCAGAGTCGAGATGAGGAGCGGCCCGTCGAGAAGGAGGAAGAAGGTGATGAACGGCACCAGGAAGAACAGGGAGATCAGCGGGAACAGGCTCAGGATGTAGGAAGGCACGAGCTGGAGCTGTTCCAGGGCCGAGGCGTAGGCGTGGCTGGCGAGCTGTCCGATGGGCAGGCCGCTGCGCGGCAGGCGTCTGGCGGCATGGGATTGGAGGTCGGCCGCGAACTTCTGCGCTCGGGCGAGATAGGCCGGGGCGTCCGCCTGCAGGCGGGAGGTCTCCGCGCTCACCAGCGGGAGGAGGTACTGCGCCAGGAGGTAGAGCAGGAACGCGGCCAGGAGGTAGAAGGCCAGCACGATATGGAACCGCCGCAGGCCACGCGTTTCGACCGCGTCGATGAGCGGGTTGACCACGTAGGCCAGGGCGAAGCTCAGCACGAAAGGCATCAGGGCTTGGCGCACGAGATAGGCGCAGTAGAGCCCCCCGGCGCAGACCAGGATGGTCGGCAGGAGGGGGGCGGCTCGGCGCTCGATCATGAGGCGGGCATGCACCCGGCGGCCGAAGAGGCGCGGCGCAGGCGCGCCGAGAGCAGCTGGGCGAGATGCGTCATGATCTGCACGCCGATGCGGGGGTGGTAATTGAGGATGGATTCCAGCTTGGAGCGATAGAGCAGGAAGACCTGGGATCTCTCCAGGGCCGTGGCCGTGGCCGTGCGCGGCAGCTGCTCCAGCAGCGCCATCTCGCCGAAGAACTCTCCGGGCTGGATGGTGTAGATCTTCTGGGGTTTGCCGTCCGGTCCCGCCTTGGTGAGCTCGATCTTGCCCGACTCCAGGATGAAGAGGGCCCGGCCGATGTCGCCCTCCACGAAAAGGACCTCGCCCTCATGATAGGTCCGGTCGTGCATGTTCTGGACGAGATGCCCCAGGTCCATGAAGCGCAGGTCGCTGAAGAGGTCCAGGGACCTGAGGAAGGCCCGCTTGTGCGACGCTTCGGGGTCGCTGAATATCCTCTTGAGAAAACGCGGCAGAGGCATGGGGCTAGGAGCTCTTGCCGAGATATCGGCTGGCGAGATTGAGGATCGTGCCGAAGAGATGCATCCAGCCGGAGCGGACGGCCTCGCCGAAGGAGGCGACCTGCTGGTCGACCCGGTAGGTCAGGACCTCCACGGCCTGGGCCGCCTTCTTGATCTGCAGGAGGGTGATGATCAGGACGACCACGAGGATGCTCAATTCTACGGCGATGACGGCGAGGCAGACGGCGATGAGGGTTTCCATGGCTGCACCTCTCTGATGGGTGGAAGGAATATAACTAATAGCATCCGGTATCGTCAATGAGCCCTGAATCCAATTATGCTACCATCACGAGGATGAAGCCGCAGACGCGCCCGCCCGTCGAGTCCAGGTGCGCGCTGCTGGTCCGCCTGGCCGTCCTGCTGGGCGTCTTCACCGCGGACCGGCTGACCAAGCTGTGGGCGCTGCTGCGCCTCGCGCCGCGGCCCAGTCTGCCGCTGCTGCCCTTCTTCCATCTGACCTATGTGGAGAACACGGGCGCGGCCTTCGGAATCGGCCGCAGCCGCAACGGCTTCTTCGTGCTCTTGACTCTGACGCTGCTGGGCGGGCTCTTCTTCATGCGCCGCCGCTGGCCCCGCGAGGACCGCTGGCTGGAGAGCGGATTCCTGCTCGTGGCCGGCGGCGCTCTGGGCAACCTTTACGACCGTCTGGCCTACGGATTCGTGGTGGACTTCCTGGATTTCCGCGTCTGGCCGGTCTTCAACGTCGCGGACTCCTGCGTGACCGTGGGGGCCTGCTGTCTGGCCTGGGGCCTCTCCCGCCTGGATAACAAGCCCTCCGGACGCTGAACGGATCCGGCCCGGCCCGCGCGCGGCGGTTCAGCTATTGTGTCGCTCTATTGGTGAAAGTCCAACCCTGGCAATTGTCCAGTTCGGCCAGAATGCGTTAGCATATCTCTTCATCGTGTCCGGAATTGGGGGCCAAGGCTCGCCGGCCGACGATTCCCACCCGGCTAGATCCTCCTTCGACCCAAGGCGCCTAACCGCAGGCGACCCTCCGGAAGTCAGCCGCCAATCTTCTTTATGAAATAGCCCGCGCCGAAGCCGACTGCGGCGAAAAGCATCATCCCGGCGGGCCCGCCGAAGACGAACCCGATCAGCGCGGCCCAGATCGCCATCTTGCCGCCCGCGATGGTGTTGTTCCACTTGTTGGGGTCATCGGGCTTGTCGGGATGAGCGGTGTCGCCGGTCGCGCTGGGGACGTTCGAATTGGTGTTTATGTTGGTGCTTGTGTTGGTGTTTATGTTGGCGTTTGCGTTGGCGTCGCTGTTGGTGTTGCTGTTGGTGTTGCTGTTGGCGTTGCCGCTAGTCTTGTGGCTCTTCGGGCCCACCGCGACGTCAGGCTTGCAATCTTTATCGAATATCCCGCTGTTGCCGCACGTCTTGCCCGCATTGTTGTATAGATTGCCGAGGTGCTGGGGCGCGACGTTCGGGTGTTCGCCGGCGGCGCTTGCGAAATAGCCTCGCCAGCATTCGTCGGTCGTTATGCCGCTCTTGGGAGACTTGCAGTCCTCCGTGGCCTTGGCGAACAAGGTGGGACTGACCTTCTTCTGGTAAATATTTATCTCATCCTGGGACACCGGCTGGACCTTGTTGGGAGAGCCTTGGGAGAAAAGGGGCACGGCCAATGAGATGAGGATCAAGCTCAGGGTTATCTTCATGATAGCCTCGGGATAGAGAATCGGGATAACAGTAGCATAGCTCCAAAAGCCCGGATATTCAAGCCCTCCTAGTCGGGCATATGATGAGGCCTGCGGCCGTCCTGTCGCAGTGGCTTTGGGCCCGGTGAAGCCTGGGTCTTAAGACCCAGGTCGATCCAGGAGCCCGACGAGCTCCACGTGCGAGGTCTGGGGGAAGAGGTCGACGGGCTGGACCTGGGCGAGGGTGAATCCGGAGCGGGAGAGATAGCCGGCGTCGCGGGCGAAGGTCGCCGGGTCGCAGGAGACGTAGACCACGCGCCGGACCGAGGGCCGGGTCAGGAAGCGCAGCACCGGCACGGTCAGGCCGGCGCGCGGGGGGTCTACGACCACGGCCACGGAGCGGCCCAGGCCTTCCCGGAAAAGCCTCGGCAGGACCGCCTCCGCCCGGCCTCCGGTGAACCGCACGTTGCGCACGGCGTTGCGCTCCGCGGACTTCCAGGCGTCGCGCACCGCGTCGCGGTTCTCCTCCACCCCGATGAGACGCCCCGCGGCCGACGCGAGCCAGAGCGTGAGGGTCCCGACTCCGCAGTAGAGGTCCAAGACCTGGTCGAAGGTCCGTCCCCCCGAAGTCAGGGCCTGCCGGGCGCAATCATAGAGGACCGCGGCCGCTCCGGTGTTCACCTGCAGGAACGCGCCCGGAGAGACCATGAAGGAGAACTTGCCCAGGCGCTCCTCCATGACTGACGCCCCCCAGAGACGCCGCCAAAGGGGGCCCAGGATGACCGAGGTCTTGAGCGGCTGGACGTTGTGGTGGATGCCGAGGATCTCGGGGAACGCCGCGCGCAGGCGGGACACGAAGGCCTCGGCTCCGGGCAGCTGCTGGCCGTGCGTGACCACGGTGACCAGGGCCTTGCCCTCCCCGTTGGTGCGCACGAACAGATGGCGCAGCAAGCCCCGTCCGGAGCTCTCGTCATAGGCGCGCCAGCCGAGCTCTCCGGCGAGCTCCTTGACCTTCATGACGATGCGCATCGAGATCTCGGGCTGCACCGGGCAGGCGGGGAAATCCACGATCTGGTGCGAGCCCGCGGCGTAGAAGCCCGCGATGAGGCCCTGGCCTCCCGGGCGCTCTCCGAAGGGGACCATGACCTTGTTGCGGTAGGCCCATTCTTGGGGCGAGGGCAGGGTCGGCAGGATGGCGACGTCCTTGAACTTGCCTATGCGCTCTACGCAGTCGCGCACGAGCGCGGCCTTGTGGCGCAGCTGGGCCGCGGCGTCGAGGTGCTGCCAGTCGCAGCCGCCGCAGGCCGGCCCGGGGCGGTCCGGCGCGAAGTGCAGAGGGCAGGGGGGGACTCGGCGCTCAGGCCCCGGCGAAAGGAGCCTAACGATGCGGGCCCGAGCGAAAGAGGACTTGGCCGAGACGACCTCGACTTCCAGGAGGTCCCCGGGCGCGCCTCCGGCCACGAAGATCACCCGCGGCGAGCCCTCGGCCTTGGCCACGGCTTGGCCTTCCGGGGCCATGCGCAGAACGCGGACGGTCAGTCTCTCGGCCATGATGATCTCGCTCTCATGCTGGCTATTTTAGCAATTTGGTAGACTACTCCTGATGAGACGAACGGCCCTTTTTCTGCCGGCCGCCCTTCTGGCCGCCTGCGTCGCCATACCGGGCGCGATGGACGAAGACCACCTGGCGCGCTCGCAGATCCTCACCGGAGAGGCGTTCCCGGACCTGGACTCCGGCGTCACCGAGCAGCAGAGCCTGCATTTCCAGGTGCGCGCCTACGGCAACGGCAAAGCCATGCAGACCGCCGATCTCGCCGAGACGGCGTACCAGCGCCTCATGGTGGACACCGGTCTTTCTTCCTTCCGGCCTTTGGCCGGGCGCTACAAGATCGTGGTCTACGCCAACGCCGACGAGTATCATAAGAAGACCGGCCAACCCGGCTGGTCGAGCGGCGTCGCCGTGGGCGGCTCCATCTATTCCTACGAGGGGGGGCATCTCGACGGGATGCTCTCTCACGAGTTGACGAGCCTGATCTTCTATGACTACATGGGGCACATCAACATCGACCATCACTGGATCAGCGAGGGCCTGGCGGTCTATGAGGAAAGCAAGGCCGGCCAGTCCGCCTCGGGCGGCGTGGCCCCGCCCATGCCGGTCTGGCCCCAGGGCTGGCAGCCTTTGCCCATGGACTCCATCATCCATATGGTCCCGGCCTCGGACCGGGACCGCGTGCTCAGCGCCTGGCATCTCCAGGCCGAGAGCCTGGTGCGCTTCATGATCGAGCGCGGCGGCCGCATCGGATTCGGCCAGTTCCTGGGCGATCTGCGCCAGGACGCCGCCTTCGACAAGGCCGTGGCCGACGCTTTCTCGGGGACCTGGCGGGACCTCTCGGACCTCTACGCCTCCTGGGCCAGGGCCCAGCAGTGACGGCAATGAGCGATCCTGGCGAGGGCTCCGCGCTCGCCGCCGGTGGAGGCAAGCCGCGGACCGTGGTCTTGCCAGTGCGCGGCATGCACTGCGCCTCCTGCGTGGCGAAGATGGAGTCCGTAGTGGGCGCGCTGAGCGGGGTCGATTCCGTTAACGTCGACCTGCCCTCCCGCACGGTCGCCGTCACCTATGTGCCGGTCCCCGGCCGTTTCGGCGTGCGGGAGCTGCGCCGCGCGATCGAGGGCGCCGGCTACGACGTGCTGGGGGAATCTGAGTCCCGGGCCCAGGCCGAACAGCTGAGCCTGCTGGCCCAGCAGAGCGAACAGCGCGTGCTCATGACGCGCCTGCAGTGGAGCCTGCTCTTGGCCGCGCCGCTGTTCCTGTCGGGCTGGCTCAACCTTTCTCCTTACACGGAGTTCCTGTTCGCGCTGCCGCTGCAGGTCTGGGGCGGCTGGCATTTCCACGAGGGGCTCGTGCGCAGCCTGCGGCGGCGCAGCGCGGACATGAATACCTTGGTGTCCTTGAGCACCTGGGCGGCCTTCCTGCTCAGCGCCTACGTGACCATGTTCCCTGAAAGCCTGCCGCCGGCGGCGCGCCATCCGCAGTGGGACGCGGTCGCGGGCCTGGTCACGATGATCACTCTGGGCCGTTGGCTCGAGTCCAAGACCCGGGGCCAGACCAACGAGGCCGTGGCCAAGCTCATGCGCATCGCGCCCAAGACCGCCCGGGTCCTGCGCGCGGGGCCTGGGCATGCGGCCCAGGCCGAGACCGTGCCCATCTCCGAGGTGGAGGTGGGGGAGACCATCCAGGTGCGGCCCGGGGAGCAGGTCGGGCTCGACGGCGTGGTCCTGGTCGGCTCCTCCACCGTCGACGAGTCGCTCTTGACCGGGGAGAGCCTGCCGGTCGAGAAGTCCCCGGGCTCGCGGGTCTGGGGCGGCTCCATCAACAAGACCGGGTCCATGGACGTCCGCGTGGCCAAGCCGGGCTCGGAGTCGGCCCTGGCCCGCATCGTGGAGGCGGTCCGCGTCAGCCAGGCCACCAAGCCCCGCATCCAGCGCTTCGTGGACCGCGTGGCGGGCTGGTTCGTGCCGGGCGTGATCCTGGCGGCCGTCACCTGCGCCGTGCTCTGGGCGCTCTACGGCCCGGAGCCTAAGGTCGTCTTCGCCCTGACCTCCATGGTCGCGGTGCTCGCGGTCGCCTGCCCCTGCGCGCTCGGATTAGCGACACCGCTGGCCATCGTGGCCGGGGTGGGCCGGGCCGCGGAGATGGGCGTCTTCATCCGCAACGCGGACGTCCTGGAGGCGGTGGGCCAGCTGGACGTGGTGCTCTTCGACAAGACCGGGACTCTGACCGAGGGCCGTCCGCGCGTGGTGGATACGGTCATCGCGGCCGGGGGGCGCGATGAGATGCTCTCCTACGCCTTCGCCGCGGAGCAGCGCTCGGAGCATCCGTTCGCGGCTGCCGTCGTGGCCTACGCGAAAGGCGTGGGCGTGGCCGCGGCGAAGGTCGACTCTTTCGAGGCGTTCCCGGGCCGCGGGGTCCTGGTCACCAGCGGCGGCCGCACGGTGCGCGTGGGCAGTCTGGGCTGGCTCAAGGAGAACGGGACTTCGATCCCGCTGGAGCAGGCCCACCGGTTCCAGGAAGAGGCGGGCTCGGTGCTGGGCGTGGCCGTGGACGGCCGTTTTCTGGGAGTCTTCCTGTTGGCCGACACCGTGCGCCCTTCCGCCAAGTCCGCGGTGAGCGCGCTCAAGGACATGGGCCTGGAGGTCTATCTGGTCTCCGGGGACCGCAACGCGGCTTCCTACCGGGTCGCGGAGGCCGTGGGCATCACGACGGTGTTCGCCGAGGTTCTGCCCGAGGAGAAGGTCAAGACCGTGGCGCGGCTCAAGGCGGAAGGCAAGAGGGTGGCCATGGTCGGCGAGGGGTTCAACGACGCTCCGGCCCTGAGCGAAGCGGACATCGGCATCTCCCTGGCCTCCGGCACGGACATCGCCACCGAGGCCGCGGACATCACGCTCATCAATCCGGACCTGGAGACCTTGGCCCTGGCCATCCGCCTGAGCCAGAAGATCCGCAAGGTCATCTGGGAGAACCTGGTGCTCTCCTTCGCCTATAATCTGCTGCTCATCCCGGTGGCGGCCGGAGCGCTCTATGCGCCTTTCGGGGTGATGCTCAAGCCCCAGTATGCGGGCGCGGCCATGGCGCTCTCCTCGATCTCGGTCGCCTTGAATTCTTTGCGTTTGCGGAGGAAGAAGATATGAAGAAGAGACTCGTCTATGGATATCAGCCGGAGCTGGCTCTGGCCGGGGCGGACGCGGCTCTGCCGCCGATCGAGACCTGGCCGAACCAGAATCGGGGTTATGAGATCCACATCGAACATCCGGAATTCACGTCGGTGTGTCCGAAGACGAAGCTGCCGGATTTCGGGACCTTGGCGCTGAGCTACGAGCCGGACCGGCTGTGCCTCGAGCTGAAGTCCTTCAAGTATTACCTGCTGGGCTATCGCAACATGGGGATCTTCTATGAGAACGCGGTCAACCGCATCCTCGGGGACATCGTCAAGGCCGCGAAGCCCGTCTGGGCGGAGCTCGAAGGGTCGTTCACGACGCGCGGCGGGATGCGCTCGGTCATCATCGCCCGCTACGGGCGGAGGCGGATCGCGCGCCGGCATTGAGCAGCGCCGTGCCGAGGAATAGTCCGGTCAAGACGACGGTGAAGCCCAGACAAAGCGGCGCCCAGAGCCAGCCTAAGCGAGAGTAGACCGTCCCCGGCCGAGCCTGCCGCACCGTGCCCAGCAGCGTCCCGGAGGCCCCCGTCGCCATCTGCGCAGTCACCCGGCCGACCGGATCGATGATCTGGGAATATCCTGACGAGGCCGCCCGCGCGATCCAGAGCCCAGACTCCACCGCGCGCATGGGCGCCATGGCCGAATGCTGGAGATGCTGCCAATCCGTCCATTCCCAAGGGTCCTCATTTGGGACCAGCAGCATCTGCGCCCCATCGCGCACCAAGTGCCGCGTCCCGTCCTCGAAGTCCAGGTCATAGCAGATCTGGATCCCCAGCCGGCCCGCCGGAGAATCGATCGCTCGCGGCATCGGCCCGGCCGGCAGACGGTTCTCCACGAACTGGATCGGATGGCGCTTGTCGTAGCGCCCCAAGAGCTCGCCGCCGGGCGCCATGACCCAGGTGAAGTTCTGCATCCGACCCTTCCCCATGTCGTCCGGGAACACCGCCCCGGACAGGACCGCTACGGCCTTCGTGCCCTTGAGCTTTCTCGCGAGGAGCTCCTGGAATCTCCTGGAATGGTCAGCCTGTACCGTGAAGGAATACTCCGGCCAGACCAGGATGTCGGCATCGCGGGCCTGCCCGTCCAGGCTCAGCTTGAAGAGCTTGTCGAGGTCGCAGGATTCGTCCTGCACCAGGGTCACCGCGACCGGCTCACCGGAGCCCGGCGGATGATGCGCCACGCGGTACCGGCCCCAGAACCAGAGCGCCGCCAGAGCCGCGGCCAGGACCACGAGCGGCTTGCGTTCGCCTCGCCAGGCCAACAGAGCCGCGCAGTTGAAAGCCGCGATGAAGAAGGAGAGACCGTAGACGCCCCACAGGCTCGCGGACTGCAGGATGGGCAAGCACGCGGTCTGACTGAAGCCCAAGGCCAGCCAAGTGTTCTTCAGCGGCCAGACCTCGCTGCGGAAATACTCGCAGCCCACCCAGACCGCGGCCGACATCGCGATCCACGCCCACGGACGCCATCGCGAAGGAAGGGATGCGGGCGGCTCATGCCAGAGCCCCCAGACCAGAGCCACGGCTAGGCACAGCCAGAGGCAGTAGATGCTCCAGAACGCCGGCGCGATCCATCCGAAGACCTTGAGCAGCCAATGCAGGGACGCCGCGTAGAACACCAGACCCCCTACGGCCGCGACGTTCGCTGCGGCCTTGGCGTCAGGCGCTGCGAGCGCCGCGGCGAGCAGGGGGATGAGGGCGACCCAGGCCAAGGGCCACAGCGAGAACGGGGGGAAGGCCAGCGCCAGAAGCAATCCGGAAAGAGCGGACAGAGCCGCTCGGCGAAGAGTCACGCCGTGATTGTACCAACTTCTGCTAGAATCAGTGTCCCATGACCAGCGCCCCTGAGCTGCCTCTCGACTGGTCCGGCGCACAAGCCCTGGGCTGGGGAGCTCTGGCCGCGGGCTGCACCTGCCTGGCCGCGCCGCAGGCCGGCCGAGCCGGACCCGCCGCGCCGATGCAGGCCTTGGCCGCGCGCGTCGGGCTGGCCGCGCACCCGGCCGCGGATGAAGCCTCGGCTGTGGGCCTCGCCGCCGGAGCCGCCTTGGCCGGAGCGCGGGCCCTGGCGGACCTGAGCGCCGGCAGCCTCGCCGCGGCCGGCGAGATGCTCCGCTTCTGCGCCGAGACCGGGCTGCCGGTCGTCATCCTGGCGTCGGACGACGGTTGGAACTGGCCCGAGGCCCTGCCCGTGGCGCAGTTGCGGCCGGCTGGCGTGCGTGAGGCTTTCGTCATGGCCGCGCAGGCCTTCAACCTGGCCGAGAGGCACGGAGTCCCGGTCGTAATCCGCGCCGGGGCCGACCTGCTGATCCGAAGGCAGCCCCTGGCGCAGCTGCCTTGGGATGTCGCCATCGAGCGGGGGCCGTGGGCAAGCGGACCCGGCTCATGGTCCGAGGCCAGGGCCGTTCCCGGACAGGCCCAGACCGTGCGCGTGGCCGCGGCCTTGCCTCCGGGGATCCTGGCCCGCCGATGCGCGGCGCTTAAAGCCGAGCCGGCGTCGCCCCCGGCGGCCCGCGCCGCGACGCTCTTTCCCGTGCCCTGCGTCTCGACTTTGGAGGAACGCGAGCCGCTGCCTCCTGAGGCTTTCCTTCCGGAGGGCCTGACCGAGGTCCGCTGCGTCGGCGCGCAGGCTCTGCGTCCCTGTGCCCGGGCCTGGTCCGAGCAAGGTCTGCAACCCAAGGACATCCTCGTGGTCGCGGGCGGCGCCTGCTGCCTGCCCGAACCGTCCTTCCCCAGGACCTATGGCGTGCGGGTGCCTCCCGGCTGCGCTCTCGCCGTCGCGGCCGGGGCGAAGCTCGCCAATCCCGCGCTCACCGTGACCGCGCTGGACGACGGAGCGGCGATCTTCTCCCGCGGCCTGGCGCAGCTCCTGGATTCGGCCCGGCTCAACAGCGACCTGCTCGTCTTGTTCTGGACGCGGGGAGCCGGACTTCCCGTCGACCTCCTGGGCCTCGCGCGGCAGGCCGGCGCCACCTTCCTGGCCCGCCTCCCGTCAAACGACGAGGAAACGGCAGCCGGCCTCATCGCCCAAGCCTTGGCGCACAAAGGCTTTTCCTTGGCGGAATGCCCCTGCCCGCAGGCCGGGGGTGTCGCGGAGAATCCCGGGATCATCCATGAGCGGACCGGTCAGCCCACCTACGAGGAGACGGAGCCGTGCCTGGCCGCGCAAGGCTCTCCCGTGGGCATGGCCCTGGACCTGCGTCCGCGCCTTTGCGCCCGGCTGGCCGAAGAGCTGGGCTGAATCTTACGCCTTCGTAATATCACGTTTATATAATCTTTTTATTGGGCGCGTGAATATGGCGGGTCTGCGGTCTGAGGGTTGATTCTCCGGATGCATTTTGGTATCTTCTTTTCTCTCCTTTTGCTCTTTTATTCGAAGTGTGTGGCGTTCCGATTTTAGTGCCCAGTTGGCGCAGTGGTAGCGCGTTCCCTTGACATGGGAAAGGTCATAGGTTCAAATCCTATACTGGGCACCATTTTTACATGGGAATGATAACGGAGTCTTCCAGAATGGCTGAACCCACTGTCGACATCGCGACCGTGCGGCACTCCTGCGCGCACGTGATGGCGCAAGCCGTGCAGGACCTTTTCCCGGGCACCAAGCTCGGCATCGGCCCGGCCATCGATAACGGCTTCTACTACGACTTCGACGCCAAGCACCACTTCGTCCCAGAGGACCTGCCCCGCATCGAGGCGCGCATGCGCGAGATCGCGGCGGCGCGCCAGACCTTCGCGCGCGCCGAGCGCACGAAGGACGAAGCCCGGGAACTCCTCAAAAAGGCGGATGAGAAGCTCAAGATCGAGCTCCTCGAGGACCTCAAGGACGAGGTCGTCAGCTTCTACACCGACGGGCCGTTCATCGATATGTGCCGGGGGCCCCATGTCCCGGACACCGGCGCGCTCCAGCATTTCAAGCTGACCTCCATCGCCGGCGCCTACTGGCGCGGCGACGAGAAGCGCCCCATGCTGCAGCGCATCTACGGCCTCGCCTTCGCCACGGCCGAGGAGCTCGAGGCGCATCTCAAGATGGTCGAGGAGTCGGCCAAGCGCGACCACCGCCGCCTGGGCAAGAACCTGGGCATATTCTTCTTCGACGACGAGGTGGGCCCGGGCCTGCCCCTCTGGCAGCCCAACGGAACCGTGCTCATCGAGGAGATCGAGAACCTGGCCAAGGCCACCGAGGCGGCCGCCGGCTACCTGCGGGTCAAGACCCCGCACATCGCCAAGGAGAGCATCTACCTAAGGAGCGGACACCTGCCCTATTACCAGGAGAGCATGTTCCCGCCCATGGAGCTCGACGGGGTGAAGTACTACCTCAAGTCCATGAACTGCCCGCACCACCACAAGATCTTCGGCTCCGAACTGCGCAGCTACCGCGACCTGCCCCTGCGCCTGGCCGAGTACGGGACCTGCTACCGCTACGAGCAGTCCGGCGAGCTCTTCGGGCTCATGCGCGTGCGCTCCATGCAGATGAACGACGCGCACATCTACTGCTCTCTTGAGCAGTTCGAGGAAGAGTTCCTCGCGGTCTGCCGGATGTACACGGACTATTTCCGCATCTTCGGCATCGAGAAGTACGTGATGCGCCTGAGCCTCTCCGCCCCGGAAGGCATGGGCAAGAAGTACGTCAACGAGCCCGAGCTCTGGAAGAAGACCGAGGACATGGTGGCCAGCGCGCTCAAGAACGGCAAGGTCGAGTACGTGGCCGTGCCCAACGAGGCCGCCTTCTACGGTCCCAAGATGGATGTGCAGGTCTGGAGCGCCATCGGCAAGGAGTTCACCCTGGCCACCAACCAGGTGGACTTCGTGGTGCCCAAGCGCTTCGACCTCACCTACCGCGCCAAGGACGGCAGCGCCCAGACGCCGCTGTGCATCCACCGCGCGCCCCTGGGTACGCACGAGCGCTTCATCGGCTTCCTGCTGGAACATTACGCCGGGGCCTTCCCGTTGTGGCTGGCGCCGGTCCAGGTCAAGATCCTGACCGTGAAGACGGATGTGGCCGAGCCGGCCGCGCGCTTGGCCAAGTCCCTGTCCGCGGCCGGTCTGCGCGTGGAGCTCGACGTCCGCGACGAGAAAGTCGGCGCCAAGGTGCGCGACGCCACGATGCAGAAGATCCCTTACATGGTGGTCCTGGGCCCCAAGGACCTCGCGGCCGGAGTGCTCTCCGTGCGCCTGCGCGACGGCCGGCAGGTCAGCGGCCTCAAAGAGGAGGATTTCGTGGCCAAGCTCAAAGCCGAGATTGCCGGGAAAGCGGCGTCCCCATCGCTATGAGGCGGTCCAACATGCTCCAGCGCTCCAGATCCGTCCCCTTGGCCGTCCTGCTCGTCCTGGCTCCGGCCCTTTCCTACGGGCGCGCGCCCGTGCAGATCACGGCGGAGGAGGAATCCTTCAACGCCGCGGCGCAGATGTATCAGGAGACGGGCCGCGATAAGATGGCCGTGGTCCAGGCCTTCGAGAACTTCATCAGCCAGTTCTCGGACAGCCCGCGCGTGGCCGATGCCAACTTCATGGTCGGCGAGGCCTACCTCGAGCAGGCCTTGAGCATCCTCAAGTCCGAGGCCACCGCCAAGAAGAATTCGTCGGCTCGGCTCCTGGCGCCCAAGAACCCGGCCGCAGCCGCGGCGTTGGAGAACGCCAGCAAGGCCTTCCAGGAGGTCGCCAACGACAAGAAATCCGGGCTCGCGCCCTCGGCTTTGTACCGCCTGGGCGAGGTTTCCTATAACGATAAGGATTGGAGCCGGGCCGTCGACAACCTCCGCGATGTGGAGAAGCGCTTTCCCAAGGCCTATATCGTGCCGGAGGCGCTGCTGGGGGTCATCTATGCGGATCTGGCCCTGGAGCAGTTCTCCCAGGCCGAGGCCAACCTCTTCCTGCTCGGCGAGACCTACCCCGTGTTCCTCAAGGAACCCTTGGTGCTCTACGCCCAGGGCATCGTGAGCCTGCACAAGGGCGACTATTCGGCCGCGGAGTCCACCCTCAAGATGGTCAAGACCGCCGAGGCCCAGTATTACCTGGGCAAGACCTACCTGCTCTCCAAGCGCGCCTACCTGGCCGCGGCCGCCTTCGAGAACCTCATCCGCGACTATCCGGACTCCGACCTCAAGGAGGAGGCGCAGTTCTTCATCGGCGACTCCTTCTTCCTGGCCGAGGATTTCGACGGCGCCATCTCCAAGTACCAGAAGTTCCTCTCGCTCTACCCGGAATCTCCCTTGCGCGTCTCGGCGATGTTCCGCATCGGCTCCTCCTACTTCCAGAAGAAGGATTTCGTGGAGGCGCGCGCCAACTTTCAGTCCGTGCTGGACCGCTACCCCAAGGACTTCTTCGCGCCGCTGGCCCAGTACTTCATCGCCGAGTCCTATCTCGTGGCCGGGCAGGTCCGCGAGGCCATGTTCGCCTACACCAAGGTCATCACCCAGTATCCGGAGACCGCTAAGATCTCGCCGCTGGCGCACTTCAAGCTGGCCTGGACGGGCTTTCAGGTGGGGGACTACGCCCAGGCCCTGCAGACCTGCAACAACTTCGCGTCGCTCTATCCCACCAACGCCCTGGCCAAGAACATCTACCTCATCATGGGCAACGCCCTCATCAAGCTCAAGCGCTACCAGGAGGCCACGGCGGCTCTCCAGCGCATCATCGACCTGGCTCCCTCCTCGGACGTCGCGGAGCAGGCCCTCTTCACCATCCTGAAGAACCAGTTCGACCAGAAGGCCTACAACTCGATCCTCACCTCCTACCAGTTCATCTTCCGCCACCTGCCGCCCTCCAAGTCCAAGTGGCGCAGCATGAGCTACCTCTACGCGGCCGAGGCCTATCTGTCCCTCAATCAGACCGAGGAAGCCAAGGTCATCTACGAGATGATCCTCAAGGTCTATCCCGACGACCCGGCCGCCTTCTACGCGCAGGACGGCCTGGCCTGGGCTTACTCCTATCAGGGTCAGGACGACCGCGCTCTGGAGGAGCGCCAGAAGCTCAAGGCCATGCTCTCGGCCGAGACCTCCACCTTCAGCTTCTCGGGCCTCAACGAACTCGGCATCGCCGACAGCCTCTACAACCAGAAGTCCTATGACGACGCCTTCCAGCTCTACAGCAAGTTCGGGGAGAACAACCCTAAAGCGCCGGAAGCGCCGTCCGCCCTCTATCGCGCGGGCATGAGCCTCTACCACCAGCGCTACTACACCCAGGCCATCGACACCTGGCGCAAGCTCCAGGCCGGCTACCCGCAGGCCAAGGAGACGATCCAGGCCGTGGCCCAGATCGCTGACACTTTGTTCCGGGCCCAGAAATACGAAGAGTCCATCGCCGCCTACCGGGACATCATCGCCAACTATCCCCAGAGCGAACAGCTGCCCATGGCCTACCTGCGCATCGCTCAGTCGGCCTTCAACAACCACAATGACGATGCGGCGGTCAAGCAGGTCAAGGAGCTGGTGGCGAAGTTCCCCAAGGCCCCGGAGGCCACCGACGGTCTGGACCTTCTGGAGGCCATCTTCGACCGCAGCAAGTCCATCAACTACAAGACGTTCCTGCGCGAGCTGATCACGGCCAACCCGACCAGCCCCATCGCCGGCGAGGCGCAGTTCCGCCTGGCGCGGCGCTGCTTCGAATCCAAGGACTTCGCCGCGGCCGCCACGGAGTTCCAGAAGTTCAGCGTGGACTTCACCAATAACTCGCAGCTGGTCAAGGCTCAGTTCTACCTCGGCGAGAGCTACTTGAACCAGAACGACTACGCCAACGCCATCCCCGCCTACGAGCGCCTGCTCAACAACTTCGACAAGGACGACGACACGCCGCTGGCGCTGTTCCACTTGGCCAGCGCCAACTACGCCCTCAAGAAGTACGACGAGGCCGTCAAGTACTACACCCGCCTGGGGGAGGAGTATCCGAAAGCCTCCTACGCCAAGGAGACCCAGTTCAACCTGGCTCTGGCCTACAAGGCCCTGGGCAAGACCGACTTGGCCCAGTACTCCTATCAGAAGTACATCGAGCTGGTCGGCTCCGCCGACCCCCTGGCCCAGTCGGCGCTCTGGGAGATCTTCAGCATGCAGAAGGACCGCCGGGACTTCGACGGGGCGATCGCGACCCTGCAGCAGATCCAAGACCACGCCCAGCCGGGTTCGGACATGCCGTTCGAAGCGACCTACCGTATGGGGGAGGTCTACCTGGCCAGCAACCGACCGGACGAGGCCATGAACATCTGGGTGCGGCTCCAGGGCATGAAGCCCGCCAACAACCCCTTCCGCCTCGACGCCTTGATCAAGCTCGGCGAAGCCTACGAGAAGGCCTCGGACAACGAACGGGCCATCGCCGTGTACGACGATCTGGCGCGCAACGCGGGGCGGGAGATCGCCCAGTCGGCCGCGGCCCGGGCCTCGGCCCTGCGCCGACAAGGCGGGGGCGGCAAGAGCGCTCCTGCGGGGGAGCCGGAGCCCCTGCGCAAGGGCCGCAACAAGAACAAGAAGGTCTCGGCCAGCGCGCCGGCGGCGGCCCCGCAGGAGGCGCCTGCGGCGGCGCCCGCGGAGAAGACCGGGGTGATCAATCTTCCCGGCATGACCGGCGGAGAGGAAGGCCAATAGGCCGCGTCCAAGGAGAACCTGATGCTCGGCGACAACAGCGTACTGGTGATGCTCAAAGACAGCTTCACCCTCATCATCCTCGGCTTCTGCTCCGTGCTCAACATCACGTTCATGATCGAGCGCTGGTGGACCATCCGCAAGGCGCAGGCCAGCGGGGACGCCATCCTGACCCATGTGCACAAGTTCCTGCAGGAGGGCAAGGCGGAGGCGGCCCAGCAGTACTGCCACAAGCATCCCTCCGCGGTCGCCCAGGTCATCTATTACGGCCTGCTGCACGCCTCGCGGCCGCGCAAGGACCTCGAGGAACTGCTCGCGAGCAAACGCCTGGAGGAGCGCCTCAAGCTCGAGCGCTACCTGGGCGTGCTGGGCACGCTGGGCAACGTCGCTCCCTTCATCGGACTCTTCGGCACGGTCGTGGGCATCATCAAGGCCTTCCGCGACCTGGCCCTCTCGGGTGGGGGCGGCCCGGCCGTGGTGGCCAGGGGCATCGCCGAAGCGCTGGTGGCGACCGCGGGCGGCCTCGTGGTGGCCATCCCGGCGGTCATCATCTACAACTATTTCATGCGCAAGGTGAAAACCATCGGGGTCGAGATGGAGGTGGCATCGACCCGGCTGATGGTCATGCTGGGGTCCAAGTAGGGGCCATATGGCCGGAGGGAGCCAGAAGGCCGACGAGCCGATCGTCGATATCAACGTCACCCCGTTGGTGGACGTGTGCCTGGTCCTGGTCATCATCTTCATGGCCGTGGCTCCCATGGCCATGACCTGGGGCATCACCGTGCTCCATTCCAAGGCCAAGACCGCGGAGGGCAAGGCCTCCATCGAGGACAACGTCCAGGTCAAGCTCACGGTCGACGGCAGGCTCACGGTCAACGGCGCGGTCGTGCCGGCCGGCGGGCTGGCGGGCAAGATCTCGGAGGCTCTGGTGCGCAGCAAGGACAAGATGGTCACGGTCACGGCGGACGAGGGCAACCATGTGGGCGATGTGGTGGAGATCCTGGACACGGCCAAGCAGGCCGGAGCGGCCAAGGTCGCGATCTTGAAGAACGAGACCGCGCCTCCGGCTCGGAAGGGTTAAGATGGCGCGCAGCGACTCCTCGGCGGACGACGGCGAGATCGTCTCGGGCATCAACGTGACGCCCCTGGTGGATGTCTGCCTGGTCCTGGTCATCATCTTCATGGTCACGGCTCCGATGTTGTCGGAACCCGTGATCAAGGTCGACCTGCCCAAGGCTCATACCAAGGAAGGCGAGGAGAAGGAAAAGATCACCATCACTTTGGGCAAGGACGGCCGCATAGCCCTGGATTACAAGGAATACAAGACCTACGAAGCCATGGAGCCGGACCTCAAGGACAAGCTGGCCGGCAGCGAGTCCAAGCTCGTCATCCTCAAGGCGGATGCGAACGCTTTGCACGGTCGCCTGGTGGACCTCATGGCCAAGGCCAAGGACGCGGGGGCCCAATCGTTGACCATTGCCACGGAACGAAAGAAATAGCGAGGTGTCGAAAGAATCGTGACGCAGGCGCGCTTGCCCATGTCGGTGACGGCCTCCATGATCCTGCATGTGGGGGGGATCCTCCTGTTCGTGCACATCTCGCAGATCGGGACCAAGGCGAAGTCCGTCGATATCCAGAACGTCGACATCATCCGCGTGTTCAAGCCCACGCCCGTGCCGCAGGTCAAGGTCAAGGCGCCGCCGCCGACCATCAAGGACTTCCTGAAGATGGCCCTGCCGGCCGTGCATCGGCCCCAACTCATGACCATGCAGGCCAAGCTCCCGGAGATCCCGCGGCCCCTGCTGCAGGCCACCCCCAAACTCGAGGACCGCACCCGCCTCCAGCAGGCCAAGCTGGAGGCCCTCGACCTCAACAAGCGCCGCGTGGACGCGGCCCGGATCGATGCCAAGCTCGAAGAGCGCCATACGACGGCTTTGGCCGCCCTGCCCCGCTTGGAAGACGTGGGCCGGCGGCAGGTGAGGAACCTCCCCGCGGCGCTCAAGCTGGAAGAGCAGCGCCAGGAAGCCATGGCCTTCAAGTCCATCCAAGGCATGGAGGTCTCGCCCTCGCGGCACAACGTGGCCCCGGCGGCGGTGCTCCAGGAAGCGACGCCCCAGCAGAGCGGGCGGCTGGAAAGGATCACCAGCTTCCTGCCTACGGCTGCCGAGCCGGTCCAGCTTCAGCCGCGGGCCGCGGCGCCGCCGCCCATGATCAAGAAGATCGAGGTCGCGCCGGTCTCGCCCAAGCGCACGGCCGCAGTCCAGCAGGAGAAAAGGAAGGCCGTGGAGATCGAGGGGCCGCTGGCCGACCGCAAGGTGGTCTCCTACGACGTGCCGCAATTCCCGGACTGGGCCAAGCAGCGCAACATCCTCGAGGCCGAGGTCGTGGTCCTCTTCTACGTGGACCCGGACGGAAACGTCATATCCGATATGCACGTCGAGCATACGTCCGGCTACGGCCAGCTCGACCGCCTGTCCATGGATTCCCTGCGCAATTGGAAGTTCGTCCCCATCAGCAGCAGCGAAAGGCAATGGGGAAGGATCACATTCCGTTTTATTTTGGAGTAAAAATGAAGACCATGAGGAAAATTCTCTGTTTCGCGGCGGGCCTGGGGTCCGCGCTCTGGGCCCTGCCGGCGGCAGGCGCCCCGGCATCCGCCGCGGCCGGGGGGGGGGCCGGCTTCCCCACGGAAGTCGAGATCAAGGCCGAAGGTGGGGCGAACAAGCTCAACGCGGTCAAGCCGCCCTTGACCATCGAGGTGGACGCCTTCGAGACCATCCGCCCCTCTTTGGAGCCCGACCAGTCTCTGCTCTTGGCCGTCTCGCCCCTGACCGTTTCCTGGCGCCGCACCCATCCCGAGTTCCTGCACAACCAGCGCGTCATCCAGCCCTGGCGCATGACCTTCAGTCAGAGGCCGGGCATCGCGTTGCGGGTGCGCGACCAGCTCTTCGTCATCCTGGGCCGCAAGCTCGATCCCAAGGAGGTCAAAGGCTACGCCTGGAACCTGACCATCGCCGACGAGGAAGGCCGCGTGTTCCACCACTATGAGGGCTCCAGCGACCCGCCGGAGGAGCTCATCTGGAGCGGCCAGAACGACCAGGGCGAGTGGATCAAGGCCGGCCGCTCCTACTCGGCCGTCTACACTTTCACGGACCCGCTCGGCTCCCTGCACACCAGCGTGGGCAAGCCCCTGCTCTTCAAGGGCATCGTGCATCAGGAGGATACGGGCCTGCACGTGAGCCTCGACTCCTCGGTCCTCTTCGGCACCACCAAGGCGGCCGTCGAGCTCGCCGTCCCCGCAGGCGTGGATCTGCTGCGCTCCGCGGCCGACCTCATCAAGCGGCGCTTCACGGGCATCCCCGTCTCGGTGCGCGTCTTCTCCAATACCAAGGAGCTCGCCGACACCCAGGGCGCCGTGATCCAGAGCATGCTCATCCACGAGCTCATGACCATGAGCAAGAACGTGACCGTGGACGGGTCCCGGGCCGCCTTCTCCGACCAGAGAGTCGAGATCGTCCTGCTCAATCGCTAGCACACGACAGCGGCGACATTCCTCTTCGAGCCGCTGTCGGCGCCTGAGCGCTGACGCGCTCAGGAGTGGAAATCGTCCTCCTAAATCGCTAGGATATAGCCTGCTTTAACCAGCGCTACACACGGCGGTAACACAATCCCATAGGACCGCCGGTGTCTGCGCGCTCAAGGAGGCTTATCATGGCGATCAATGTCGGCGTAAACGGCTTCGGACGCATCGGGCGGCTCGTGGTGCGGGCCGGGATCAAGAACCCGAACATCAATTTCGTCGCGGTCAACGACCTCACCGACGCTAAGACCCTGGCCCACCTGTTCAAGTACGACTCCACCTTCGGCATCTTCCCCGGCACGGTCGAGGCCGTGGGCACGGACCTCAAGATCGACGGCAAGCTCATCAAGGTCACGGCCGAGAAGGACCCGGCCAAGCTCCCCTGGAAGGCCCTCAAAGTCGACTACGTCATCGAGTCCACGGGCAAGTTCACCGAGGCCGAGAAGGCCAAGGCCCACATCGCCGCGGGCGCCAAGAAGGTCATCATCTCGGCTCCGGCCAAGGGCGAGGACATCACCATCTGCATGGGCATCAACGAGGAGCTCTACGACCCGGCCAAGCACCACATCATCTCCAACGCCTCCTGCACCACCAACGGCCTGGCGCCGGTGGCCAAGACCCTCGATGAGGCCTTCGGCATCAAGGCCGCCATCATGACCACCATCCACGCCTACACCAACGACCAGCCCGTGCTGGACTTCGCGCACAAGGACCTGCGCCGGGCCCGCGCCGCCGCGCTGAGCATGATCCCCACCAAGACCGGCGCCGCCCAGGCCATCGGCCTGGTCTGCCCCAAGCTCAAGGGCAAGTTCACGGGCTGCGCCATCCGCGTCCCGACCCCGGACGTCTCCCTCGTCGACCTGAGCCTGATGGTCGAGAAGGCCACGACCAAGGAAGAGGTCAACGCCGCCCTCAAGAAGGCCTCCGAGTCGCCCCGCCTCAAGGGCCTCATGGAGTTCAGCGAGATCCCGCTGGTCTCCATAGACTTCAGGGGGAACCCGGCCAGCTCCATCGTCGACGCCGCGATGACCGACGTCATCGGCGGCAACTTGGTCAAGGTCTTCGCCTGGTACGACAACGAGTGGGGCTACTCCAACCGGGTCATCGACCTGACCCTCTACATCGCCAAGAAGGTCGGAGTGGCGGCATGACGGCGGCCAACCCGACCCTCAAGCTTAAGCGCCTGCAGGACCTCGACGTCAGGGGCAAGCGGGTGCTGGCGCGCGTGGACTACAACGTGCCCATGAAGGACGGCAAGGTCACCGACGACACGCGCATCCGCGAGACGCTCAAGACCCTCGAGTACCTGCTGTCCCAGGACGCGAAGGTCGTCCTGGTCGCGCACCTGGGCCGGCCCAAGGGCAAGCCCGAGCCGAAGTATTCCCTCAGGCCCGTGGCGGAAGCCCTCGCGAAGCTCCTCAAGCGGCCCGTGGCCTTCGCCTCGGACTGCATCGGCCCGGAGGCCGACCAGGTCGTGGCGGGCCTGAAGCCCGGCGGCGTGGCGCTCCTGGAGAACCTGCGCTTCCACGCCGAGGAGGAGAAGAACGACCCGGCCTTCGCGGCGGCCCTGGCCAAGCACGGCGACGTCTTCGTGCAGGACGCCTTCGGCGCCATCCACCGGGCGCACGCCTCCACGGTCGGGGTCTGCAAGCACCTGTCCGGCGGCATCGGCTTCCTGGTGCAGAAGGAGCTCGAGTTCCTGGACCGGGTCGTGAACAACCCGACGCGGCCCTTCCTCGCCATCATCGGCGGGGCCAAGGTCTCGGACAAGCTGGGAGTGCTCGACAAGCTGCTCGACAAGGTGGACGGCCTCCTCATCGGCGGCGGCATGGCCTACACCTTCCTGTCCGGCCAGAACGTCTCCATCGGCAAGTCGCTGTTGGAGGCCGACCAGGTCGGCGAGGCGAAGAAGATTGTGCAGAAGGCTTATGCCAAGAAGGTGAACTGCCTGCTCCCCGCCGACCATGTGGTGGTCAAGGAGATCAAGCCTGACGCGCCGACCGTCGTCACGCAGTCCATGGCCGTGCCGCCGGATATGATCGGCGTGGACATCGGGCCGCACACCATCGAGCTTTTCACCGAGGATATCAAGAAGGCCAAGACCATCTTCTGGAACGGGCCCATGGGGATCTTCGAGACCGAGGCTTTCGCCAAGGGGACCTTGGAAGTGGCCAAGGCCATGGCGGCGGCCACCAAGAAGGGGGCCACGACCATCGTGGGCGGCGGCGACAGCCTGGCGGCGCTGGCCAAGGCCGGCGTCGCGGCCCAGATCTCCCATTGCTCCACGGGGGGCGGGGCGAGTCTTGAGCTTCTGGAGGGCAAGGTCCTTCCCGGCTTGGCCGCATTGGCCGGATGATGTTTCGTCGAACTCCTCGGCCCTGAAAGGGCCGAGGCCGGCCGGCCCCCCGCGGGGCCGGCCTTTCTATTTGGGGAACGAAGCTGTTCTGTGCTGAATATTGCTATAATCTGACCCTATGATTTTCTATGGATTGCTGAAGGTCGTGCATATCTCGTCCTGCGTGCTCATGATCGTCGTGGTGCTCCTGCAGACCGGTCGGGGAGCGGGCTTGGCCGTGTTCGGCGGGGGGGGAGACTCCCTGATCAACACGCCTTCCGGCTCGGATTTCATGAAGAAGTTCACCGCGGTGCTGGCCGGGACCTTCGCTTTCACTTCCCTGTTCCTGACCCTGCTCTCGAGCCGCGCCGGTATGTCGAGCGTGACGAGCCGGGTCCATGCGCCCGCCCCGCCTCCGGTGGAGGCGCCGGCCGCGCCGGCTCCTGCGGCGCCGATCGTGCCTGTGGGACAGGGCAAATAAAGATTTAGCGCGGGTGGCGGAACTGGCAGACGCGTACGTTTGAGGGGCGTATGGGGAAACCCGTGGGGGTTCAAGTCCCCCCCCGCGCAATCTGAGAGATGCCCCGGGCCGCCAGGCCCGGGGCATCTTTGTCGAGCCTTGAGATGAACGAACCTAAATTCCTCGCGGACAGCATGCTGGGCAAGCTCGCGCGCTGGCTCATCATGCTGGGCTATGACGCGGCTTACGGCGGCGCGGACGGCCGTCCCGACTCCTCGCTGCAGGAGCAGGCCCAGCGCGAAGGGCGCGTCTTCCTGACCCGGGACACGCGCATCCCCGAGGTCAAGGGCCTGAACATGATCGTGGTCCGCCCTACGCGTTTCGACGACCAGCTGCGCTTCGTCCTCCGCCGATTGGGCCTCAAGCCCGACCGCAAGCGGCTCTTCACGCGCTGCACTTACTGCAACGAGGCGCTGGAGTCGGTGCCCCGCGAGGAGGCCTTGACTCAGGTCCCGCCCCTGGTGCGCGAGCTCCAGACTGATTTCTGGCGCTGCGGCAAGTGCCGCCGCATGTACTGGGGCGGCACGCACACCCAGCGCACCATCGAGAAGCTCGAGCGCTGGGGGCTGTGAGGCGCGCCGCCCCGCCCATTTTTGCTATCTTTTCCAAATACCTGAGGAGGTCCTCAAAATGAAACGTCATGCTATCGTTTTTCTGGCTTGCGCCTTCGCGCTGGGCGGTTGCGTCTCGGCGTCCAAGCTCAAGGACCAGCAGTCTCAGACCGTGGCCCAGCAGAAGCGCGCCGACGGGCTGCAGAAGGACCTGGATACCGCCAAGGCTTCTCTGGCCTCGGCCAACGACGCGCTCAAGAAGGCCGGGGATACCGAGACCGGACTGCGCGTCCAGCTGAAGGGCAACGCCGACCAGTTGGCTTCGCTCAATACCCAGATGGCCTCGCTGACGACCCAGATGGCTTCGGTCCAGCAATCCAACAAGGACCTCAAAGAGTCGCTCGACGCCAAGAAGGGCGAGCTGGCCAAGAAGGTCTCCGACCTCATCAAGGAGAAAGACGCTCTCTCGCAGAAGCTCGCCGCCGCTTCCAACGACCTGGCCGCCGCGACGGCCAGGGCGACTGCGGCCGAGGCGACTTTAGCCGCGCGGGAGAAGGAACTGGCCCAGGCCCGCGATGAGAAGGCGGCCCTGGAGAAGGCCAAGGCCGAGGAGCTGGCCAAGGTCAAGCAGAACTACGACAACCTGACCGCCAGTCTCAAGTCCGAGATCTCGGCGGGCGAAGTCACCATCACCCAGCTCAAGGGCAAGCTGACCGTCAACATGGTCGACCGCGTCCTCTTCGATTCCGGCCAAGCCGAGGTGCGCGCCGACGGCAAGAAGGTCCTGGAAAAGGTCGGCAAGATCCTCACCACGGTCGCGGATAAGGACATCCGCATCGAGGGGCACACGGACAACAAGCCTATCGGCGGCGACCTCAAGAACAAGTACGCCACCAACTGGGAGCTCTCCACGGCCCGCGCCACCGCGGTCCTGCGCTACCTGCAGGACGTGGCCAAGGTCGACGGCAAGCACCTGGTCGCGGCCGGCTACGGCGAGTTCCGCCCCGTGGCGCCTAACGACACGCCCGAGCAGCGGGCTTTGAACCGCCGCATCGAGATCGTACTGGTGCCGCGCGACTAGCCGCAATCGCGACGTGCCTTCAGAGACCAGCCGGGCGGGCCGCATCGCCGTCCGGCTGGTCCCTTTCCTGGCGGCCCTGACGACCTTCCTCGCGTTCATGCCGGCCTTGCGCTGCGGCTTCGTGGGCTGGGACGACCCCATGAACTTCCTCCAGAACGAGCACTACCGGGGCTTGGGCTGGGCGAATCTGCACTGGATGTTCACCACTTTCCACATGGGGAATTATCAGCCGCTGTCCTGGCTGACCTTGGGGGCGGACTACAAGCTCTGGGGGATGGATGCGCATGGGTACCACCTCACCAATGTCCTGATTCATGCGGCCAACGCCGCCTTATTGTGCACTCTGTGCACGAGGCTCTTGAGCTGGCCACCCCAACGCAGCCAGCGCCCCCTGCTAGGGGGCGCCGGTTGCGAGGCGCCCGATGGGCGCCTCGCTGGCAAAGACGGCTGGTCGCTGGCCGTCGCGGCGCTTTTCGGCGCTCTGTTCTGGTCCCTTCATCCCCTGCGCGTCGAGTCCGTGGCCTGGGTCACGGAACGCCGCGATGTGCTCTCGACGGCTTTCTATCTGGCCACGGTCCTCTGCTATCTGCGCTGGACCAGTTCCGGAGGTCGGCGCTGGTGGTGGGCGGCGCTGGCGGCCTACGTCCTTTCGCTGCTGTCCAAGGCCATGGGCATGACCTTGCCCTTCGCACTGCTGATCCTCGACATCTATCCCCTGCGGCGCCGGCATGCCGACCTGCGGGCCCGGCTTCTGGAGAAGCTGCCCTTCCTCGCGCTCGCTGCGGCTGCGGGCGGAGCCGCCCTGATGGGGCAGAGACAGGTCCAGGCGACCCTGACGCTGGCTCAATTCGGCGTCTTCGAACGGCTGGTCCGCAGCAGCTACGGCCTGGTCTTCTACCTGCGCAAGGCGGTCTTTCCCTTCGCCTTGTCTCCCTACTACGAGATGCGCACGCCTTTCAATCCGTTTGAGCCGCGTCTGTGCTTGTGCCTTCCTGCGGCCTGCGTCCTGGCTTGGCTAGTCTGGCGGCTGGCGCGGCGTTTGCCGGGGCTGGCTGCGGCCATGGCTTTCTATGTCGTGTCGGCGTCTCCGGTGATCGGGGTGTTCCCCATCGGGAACTACCTGGCCGCAGACCGCTACTCCTATCTGCCTCTGATGGGATTCTCCATCCTCGGAGCGGGCCTGCTGCGTCGGGTACTTTATGCTTGGCGAGGACAGCTGCGGGTCGCGGCCTTGGCGGCCGCAGGCGTCGCGACGCTGGCCGGGGGGGCTCTGGCTTGGCGCCAGTGCCGTTTCTGGAGAGATACCGAAGCGCTCTGGGGGCGGGCTTTGGCGCTGGATCCCACCTCGGCCACGGCCCATCAGAACTTGGGGGCCGCTCTTTCCTCCAGGGGGGATCGCGTGCGAGCCGTCCTCCATTATCGTGCGGCTCTTACGGTGAGGCCCCGTTGGACCCTGGCCGAGCGAGCCCTGCGCGATACCCTCTATGATGAGGGCAACGAAAGGCTGCGCCAAGGGCGGTGGGATGAGGCAGCCCAGTTCTTCTATGAGGCCTTGGCATTGGATCCAGGGTTCGCCGAATCCCACAATAACCTCGGGCTGGCTTTGGCCGGGGCAGGGCGCGGGCGGCAGGCCTGCCGGGAATACGCCGAGGCCCTGCGGCTAAAGCCAGGTTTCGCCGCGGCTCTTTACAACTGGGGGAACTCTCTTGCCGATATGGGCGAACTCCCCTCAGCAGCGGCACGCTACCAGGAGGCCATAGTCCTGGATTCCGGCTTCTGGGATGCCCGCTTCAACCTGGGCAATACCTTAGCGCGTCTCGGCCGTTATCGGCAATCGGCCGTGCAGTACGCCGCGATTCCCGCGAGCGCGCCGTGCTATTCCGACGCCCAGCGGCGTTTGGACGCCGTGCACCGTCTCGCCCGTTGATGAAGGAGCGTTAGTAGAGGGGGGCGGTGGCGGAGATCGGCACGGTCTGGGAGCCCACGGCTTTGTCATTCGACATGTTGGTGTAGTTGAGGTCTACCTTCATGTCCTTGGCCGCGGTGCCATCTCGGTTCTGGAAAGAGAGCACCGTGCCGGTGAAGCCCGTGTCCCCCGAGAGGTCTGAGGACTTCAGGCTGTAGGCAGCGTTTCCTGTGAGGGCTGAGAAATCCACCGGGATGATGCTTGCCGAGGTCGTGGGGAGTTGTCCTGAGATCAACTCTATATAGGAGTTGTTGGTCGCCAACTGACGGGCGCCGAAGTCGACGCTTATGTTGAAGCCGAACTGGCCGCTGCCGCCCGCGCTACAGAAACCTCCGGTGCCGCTGCATGTGTAGTCACCGACTCCATTGACGTAGCCGACACCGGTCTGGATGCTGCGCACCTGGTCCCAGGTGGAGAGGCCGTCGGCGATGGTGTCCATCTGCGAGAGGGTGGCTCTTAGCTGCGTCTGGGAGTCTCCCTGCTGTGTGTTGTTCGTCGAGTCCGCGAGGTTGAGTATGTCTCCGGATGTGCGGACGAGGGCCCCGCCAGCGGCTGTGCCCTGTCCCGAGGCCTGGGTGGCCGAGGTCCCGGTGCCGCCGGAAGAGGACTGCGACCCGCTCGGCGGCACGCCCAGGGCTCCCAATATGTTCTGGAGCTGCAGGGGCATGTTCGTGGGCGGCGTCGGAGGCTGGCCCAGAGTGAGGGTGGTGCCAAAACCGGGCTGCGTGAGGTTGACCAGGCCGCTGGTGTTGAAGACCGAGACCGCGCCCGGGTTCTCGTTGGCGTTGTTCTGAGAGCCCGGGCCCAGCAGGATGACGGTCGCGCTCTGGTCGGAGACTTGGCCGGCGGCGATGGTGCCGCGGATGCCGATCGTCCCCACCGGAAGGGTCACCTTCATGCTCGCAGGGTCCTTGCGGGCCACCTTGCCGGTGACGAAGCGGAACACGCCCTTGGTGATGCGGGCCGTGACCTTGCCTTTGGCGCTGGCAGGGTCGTAGACGAACTCGTCGAGGACCATGTCGCTGTTGGGCCCGACCGTGAAGACGGTCTCATCGAGCAGGAGGACCTGCAAGCGGCCGGCGGCGTCGGTCGTGACGTGGTCGTTTAAGAACAGCGGCTTGCCGCTCTCCACCACCCGGCCCACGGTCGTGCCCGGGGCGATGGCGTTGACCACGCCCTTGACCGCGGCGGCCGCGCCGATCCGCATCAGGCTGGCCGCGGGCGCCTGGGCCGACGCGCTGACCGCACCGGCGAGGAAGAAAGCGAGGAAGAGGTTCATAGTCCGACCTCCCATCTATAGGTCAGCATCGCTGCGACCTTGTTGTTGGAGTAAGCGTAGTTCTCGACGGTCGAAAGGGCATGGTAATACTCGTAGGTGAAGGTCCAGAGCAGGTCCTCCAGCCGGGGATGGATCACGGAGAGCGGGCCGCCCACAGTAGCCGAGGCCCGCATGGTCTTGTCCCGGCGCATGGTCTGGCTTAGCGCCACGTCCGGGGCGTTGTAGATGTCGTAGTTGAAGGTGAAGGAAGAAAGGAGGAACGCGCCGTGGCCCAGCAGCCACGCGTGGTTGATGCCCGCGACCCAGCGGGAGAAGGCCCAATAGTCCTGGCGCGCGTCCTTGCGGGTGTAGCCCAGGAGCGTGCCGAACTTCATGGACGGGCCCAGCATGTGCTCGCTTCCGCCCGTAAGATCCACCTGGACGCCGGTGCGGTCCGGCGCGGTGGGGATATCGCGCGTCGCCACATAGTCCTGCAGGACGTCTCTAGCCTCGCAGAAGAAGTTGGTCTTGCGGTGGAAGGGGACATCGAGCCGGAGGTCGGCGCCCCGGTTGCGCAGGAAGGTGGACTGAGCGAGCTCCACATGATCGAAGACGAGCTCGGGAGTGGCTTTGAGGAAACCCGCTTTGTAGACGCCGCCGGCCTGTGCGGAATAGGCTTTCAGGTTGAGGTTCTTGGTCAGAGTCTGTTCCGCCTGGTAGTAGGTGAGGTTGCTGAAGACTTCGTGACCGGCCTGGGTGCCCAGGTCGTGGCGGACCCCGACGTTGCCCATCAGGAGGATGCTCGTGTCGTCGCGCCGCAGTGAGGAGCCCGTGAGGTTGACGTCGGTGTCGCCGAAGAGCGCCCGGCCCGAGGATGGCCCCGCGTTGCGGTTGGTGTCGTATTCGAAGCCCGCGCTCAGGGAGCCGGAGAGCTGGGTGAGCTTGCCGCGCTTGCGCGTGGCCAGGACATACCGGTCGGCTTCCTGGCGCAGGGCTCCCGGCAGCTGCAAGGTCTTGAGGGTGTCGAGCTCCCGGCTGGCTTCCGCCACATTGTCGAGGCGATACAGGACCACGGCGTAGAACAGGCGCACTTCATGCTGATTGGGATCCACCATGAGGATGCGCTCGAGCGTCGCGGCCGCGCCCTTGATGTCGCCGCGCCGCACTTGCTCCTTGGCATAGCGGTAATTGAGCTGGATGTCGTCAGGATGGGCCAGCACCGCTTCCCAGGTCACATCCTCGCTGGACGCGGCTGGCTTGGCCGCGGCTTCAGTATTCTGGGCGGAGAGGTTCGCGCTGAGGAGCAGCAGGCAAATCGGGAATATTGATTTTTTAAACACGGCAAATCATCGCAAATATGCACATTCGCGTCAATAACGTATTGCAATGACGCATTGCATTGGCGCGCAAAATTCTGGACAATGACTCCTGATGCAAGGCCAGACAAGAGCCGCTGCGGATGCCGCGGTCCAATGGTACAGGACGCGGCGCCGGGTCATCCAGGGTTGGGCGCATATCCTGATCCCCGCGGCGTTGCTGGTCGGATTGATCCTGGTCCGGGTCTCCGGCTGGAGCTGGGTCGAGCTGGCGCAATTCCGGACCTTCGACGCCTTCCAGAAGCTCAAGCCCAGGCCCTACGAGGAAGTCCCGGTCCGCATCATAGACATCGACGACGAGAGCCTCGCCCGCCTCGGGCAATGGCCTTGGCCGCGGACTCTGGTGGCCCGGCTCGTCGACCGCTTGAACGAGCTGGGAGCCTCCGTCATCGCCTTCGACGCCGTCTTCGCGGAGCCGGACCGGACTTCTCCCGCCCGCGTTATCGACCTCTGGCCCCGCACTCCTGAGACCGCCGCCCTGCGCCGCCGCATCATTCAGCTCCCAGACCACGACCGAGTCCTGGCCCAGGCCATCGCTAAAGCCAATGTCGTGACCGGATTCTCCTTGATCCAGAAACCCAATACGGTCGCCCCGGCCGTGAAGGCGGGCTTCGCGGTCGCGGGAGAGGGGGTCTTGTCCTACCTGGCCGAATTCTCCGGAGCGGTGATCAACATCCCGGAGATCGAGAAGGCCGCCGCCGGCAACGGCAGCTTCAGCTACGCGCCGGATATCGACGAGGTGATCCGCCACGTGCCCCTGCTCCTGCGCAAAGGCAAGGAGCTCCTGCCGTCTTTGGACGCGGAAGTCCTGCGTGTGGCGCAGGGCGAGAAGACCATCAAGGTCAAATGCACGGACGCCAGCAGTCAGGCCGGCGCCGGCGCCCGGGCGGGCATCGCTCTGGTCAAGATCGGACGATATGTGATCCCCACCGACGCCAACGGCCAGGTCTGGGTCTATTACACCAAGGAGGCGCCGCAGCGCACGGTCCCGGCCTGGAAAGTCTTCGAAAAGGGCTTCCCTCGCGGCCTGGTCGAGGGCGGGATCCTCTACGTGGGCACGAGCGCGGCCGGACTCAAGGACTTGCGGCCCACGCCCTTGGTCCCGACCCTGCCCGGCGTGGAAATCCATGCCAATCTCATAGAGCAGGTCCTGCTCGGCAAGTATCTCCAGCGGCCGCAATGGGCGGACCGCACCGAAGTCATCTATGTGCTTATTCTGGGAGCGTTGCTCCTTTTCCTCCTGCCTCGCCTGGGCGCGGCCTGGTGCGCCTTGGTGGGCGCGGCCGGCATCGCCGGCGCCATCGCCTTTTCCTGGCGCATGTTCGCGGCCGAGGGACTCCTCATCGACCCGGTCTTCCCGTGCCTGACCATCCTCGTGGTCTATATGTCCTCCTCGCTCATCAGCTACCTCAAAAGCGAGACCGAGCGCCGTCAGGTGCGCAACGCCTTCTCGCGCTACATGCACCCCAAGCTCGTCGAGGAGCTCGCCAAGCATCCGGAGAAGCTGCGCCTGGGCGGCGAGACGCGGGACATGACCATCCTCTTCTGCGACATCCGGGGCTTCACCACCATCTCCGAGCAGTTCGACGCCCACGGCCTTACCCAGATGATCAACAAGTTCCTCACCCCCATGACCGGCATCATCATGGACCGCTCGGGCTACATCGACAAGTACATCGGCGACTGCATCATGGCCTTCTGGAACGCGCCCTTGGACGACGCCGAGCACGCGCGCAACGCCTGCCGGGCGGCTTTGGCCATGCACCAGCGCCTCGCGGAACTCGAAGCGGTCTGGCAGGCGGAGGCGGCGGCCGAGGGCCGCAAGTACGTGCCCATCCACATCGGCGTCGGCCTCAACACCGGGCCCTGCTGCGTGGGCAACATGGGCTCGGACCAGCGCTTCAACTACTCGGTGCTGGGCGACGACGTGAACCTGGCCTCGCGCCTGGAGGGGCAGACCAAGGCTTACGGGGTGAGCACGATCATCGGCCCGCGCACACGCGAGTTGGTCCCGGAGTTCGCGGCCCTGGAGCTCGACCTCATCAGGGTCAAGGGTAAGACCAGACCCGTGCGCATATTCACCCTGCTGGGAGACGATGCGAAAGCCCAGGAGCCCGGCTTCCAGGGGCACGCGCAGGGCCATGACCGGATGCTCGCCGCCTACCGCGGCCAGAAGTGGGCCGAGGCCTTGGCCTTGCTGGCCGAATGCCGACAGGTGGCGCTGTCGTTGGAGAAGCTTTACGACCTTTATGAGGAGCGCATCTCGGCGTTCCAGCTCCACCCGCCGGGCGCGACTTGGGACGGCACATTCACCGCGACGAGCAAATAAGAGGCCCCCATGGATGAGAATCTCAAAGCCGGCAGTCTGAAGATCCTGGAGAACGCGGCCGAGGCCCTGAAGAAGAACGGCTTCGAGACCGCCGTGTTCTCGGACGGGGCGTCTGCCGCCGCGCACGTCCTCCAGCTGGTAGGCTCCGGCAAGACCGTGGGGATGGGCGGGACCATGACCGTCGAGGAGCTGGGGCTGTCCGAGCGGCTGGCCGCGGCCCGCAACGAGATCGTCACCCACCGGCCCGGCATGGAGGCGGCGGAGCGCCGGCGCGTCTTCCGCCAGGCCCAGGCCGCTGATTTCTACATCGCCTCGCCGCAGGCCGTGACGCGGGACGGCAAGATGATCTTCGTCGACGGGGTCGGCAACCGCGTCTCCGCCGTCAGCTACGGCCCGGGGCGGGTCATCCTGCTGGCCGGGCGCAACAAGCTGGTCCGAGACACCGACGAGGGGCTCTGGCGGATGCGGAACATCGCGGCGCTGGCCAACAACATCAGGCTCAAGAAGAACAACCCGTGCGTGGCTGCCGGGCGCTGCATGGACTGCTCGAGCCCGGAGCGCATCTGCAACGTGGTGACCATGCTCTGGAAGAAGCCGCGGGGCACGGAGTACAGCGTGGTCCTGGTCAACGAAGAGCTCGGATATTGACCGGCTCCGCTGCCTGAGGCAGGGGGAATCGGGCGGGCCGGACGCCCGGCGGAAGCTGCGGCTACTGGAGCGTGGTGTGGAAGCGGCGGAAGCTGGCGGACACGATGACCACCGCGAAGACCCCGAGCAGGGCGATATGGGTCGCGACATAGCGTGCGTCTCCGCCCTTGAGCATGATGTTGCGCAGCAGCCCTAGATAGTGGGCCATCGGGTCTATGTAGGCCAGCCACTTCAGCGCCGCGGGGATGTTCTCGATGGGGAAAATCAATCCCGAGAACATGACCGCCGGGAAAATGAAGAGGAAGCCTCCCAGCATCGCCTGCTGCTGGTTCCGGCAGTAAGTCGAGATCAGCGTTCCTATGGCGACCGTCGTGCACACGAAGACGAAGGTCGCTCCGGCCAGGACCAGGAAGTAGCCCCGGCAGGGCACACGGAAGACCAGCATCGCCACCCCGAGAACCAGCGGCATGTTGGCCATGCCCAGCACCACGTAGGGCACCGTCTTGCCGTAGATCACCTCCGCCCGTGAGACCGGCGCCGAGATCAGCATCTCGAAGGTGCCCATCTCTTTTTCGCGGGTGATCGCGATGTTGGTCAGGATCAGGGTGGTCAGCACCATGATCATGCACATGACCCCGGGGACCATGAAGATGGCCGTCTCCAAAGAAGGATTGAACAGCACGCGCACATCGAAGGCGACGGGCGGCTGCGGAGGGGGGATCTTCATGTCGTCGCGCAGCGTGTTCGAGATGATGCTGCGCAGGTAGCTCTCCACCGATTGCGCCTGCAGCACGTTGGTCGCGTCCGTGAGCAGCTGCAGGCGCGTGCCGCCCCGCCCGAGGGCTCGCGTGAAGCCTCCGGGCGGGGGGATGAGCACCGCATCCGCCTGGCCGGAGCGGATCAGGGCGTAGGGGTCCTCGCCTGCGGACTTGGCTGGTACGAACCAGCCGCCGGCGATGGCCCGCTCGTAGACGTCCCGCAGGACATAGTCCTTGGCATCGAAGCAGGCGGCCAAGCGGATGTTCTTGACCTCGTTGGAGATCGCCACGCCGAACAGGGTCATCTGCACCATCGGGACCACGAAGAGGATGAACTTCATCCTCGGGTCGCGCAGGGCCTGGGTGAGTTCCTTCTTGATGAAGCCCAGCAGGGTCTTGTTCATGGCTCCAGGTCCCTCTTGAAGCGGCGCGTGGCGGCCGCGATCATGACCACGCAGAAGACCGCCATCGCCGCGATGGGCAGGACCAGCTCCTGCGCGGTCGAACCCCGCAGGAAGCAGCCCCGCGCGATCACCATGAACCAGCGCGCCGGCAGGATCAGCGTGAGGTACCAGAAGAAGCGCGGCATGCTCGCGACGGGGAAGACGAAGCCCGAGAGCAGCAGGGAGGGCAGCAGCCCCGAGATCATCGCGAACTGCATCGCCACCATCTGGCGGCGCGTGACGATGGAGATGAAAAGCCCCTGGGCCAGATAGCAGCAGAGGAAGAGGCCGGAGCAGACCGCGAAGAGCACCAGGCTGCCCTGGAACGGCACCGCGAAGGCGGTCCGGGCGATGGCGTAGACGAAGGCCAGGCCGATGAAGCCCAGGGCCGCATAGGGCGCGAGTTTGCCCGCGATGATCTCCAGGGGCTGGGCCGGGGTCGAAAGGAGGAGCTCCATCGAACCGTTCTCCCATTCGCGCGCCACGGTCAGGGCCGTGAGCAGCACCGACAGGATGGCCATCACCACTACCGCCAGGCCGGGGATGACGAACCATTGGCTGTTGAGCTCGGGGTTGAAGAGGAAACGCGTGCGCAGTTCGTAAGGCGCGGGCGGCTCGAAGCCCGCGAGGCGCCGCGAGGCCGCGGCCTGGATGCTGCCCAGGTAGCCGGAGACCGGACCCACGGTCGAGTTGTCCGCGCCATCGAGCAGGACCTGGGCCGAGGCCGTGCGGCCGTTCAGGAGGTCTTTCTCGAAACGCGGCGGGATGATGAGGGAGGCCCGGGCCTGCTCCGCCGTCACGGCGCGCTCGGCCTCGCCCGGGGATCGCGCGCCGTGGACCAGGAAATATCCGGAGCTGGAGAACGTGTCGATGAGCCGCCGGGAGGCTTGGGTGCCGTCCGAGTCGCTCACCGCCAGGGCGATGTTCTTGACGTTGAAGTCCATGGCGACGCCGTAGACGACCACCATGACCACCGGCAGGCCCAGGGCCAGCGCCAGGGTGTAGGGGTCGCGCAGGATATGGAAGACCTCCTTGCGCGCGATGGCCGCCGCTCGCCGCCAGACGAAGCCGGCACCTGCGGGACTTCCGATACCGCAGGCGCTCATGGCCGGCCCTCCACCGCCCGGATGAACACGTCCTCCAGGCTGGGCTCGATCGGCTGGATGCGGAAGCGCTGTTCCAGCTGCGGCCGGGCGCGCCGCCAGGAATCGACGTCCTTGATCGCGGCGTGGAAGCGCAGGCCGTATGGCTCGAAGAACGAGAACGCTTCGTGGGACTGCAGCGCGCTCATCTGGGAGAAGGAGATCGGGTCTTTGGACTCGAACTCGAAGACCGCGGTGGGGAAGAGCGTCCGCTTCAGGCCGGCCGGGCTGTCGCTCAGAAGGATGCGGCCGTCGCGCATCAAGGCGATGCGGCCGCACTGCTCGGCCTCGTCCATGTAGTGGGTGGTGACGAACACGGTCTTGCCGCGCTCGGCCAGCGTCCGGATCAGCCTCCAGAACCGGTCGCGGCCGGCGGGCGTGACCCCGGCGGTCGGCTCGTCGAGGAACACGATCTCCGGGTCGTGCAGGAGGGCCGCGACCAGGGCGACCTGCTGCTTGACTCCTCCCGGAAGGTCCCGGACCAAGGTCCGCGGGTCGCGGTCGAAGGAGATGAAATCGAAGAGCTCGCGCCGCCGCCGCAGATAGACGTCGTCGTCGAGCTTGCGCAGGCTCGCGATGAACTCGAGGTTCTCGCCGACCGTCAGGTCCTCGTAGAGGGAGAACCTCTGGGACATGTAGCCGACCTTGGATTTGATCGCGCGCTCGCCGTCCGCGAAGCCCGCGCCCGCGACCCGCACGGTGCCGGAGCTCGGCGGCAGCAGGCCGCAGAGCACGCGGATGGTCGTGGTCTTGCCCGCGCCGTTGGCGCCCAGGAACCCGAAGATCTCGCCCCGGCCCACCGCCAAGGAGACCCGGTCCACGGCCGTGAAGCCGTCGAATCGGACGGTCAGGTCCCGGGTCTCGACGACGGGGTCGGTCATGCGGCCTCCGGTCCGGCCTCAGCCTCGAGCCCGGCATGCCGCAGGAAGAGCTCGTCGAAGCCGCGCACCCCTTCGCGCTCCAGAAGCTGCCGCGGTTCGCCGCTGGCCACGACGCGGCCCCGTTCCAGGAGGTTCACGCGCGAGCAACGCTCCGCCTCGTCCATGTACGCGGTCGTGACCACGATGAGGATCTGCTGGTCCAGGAGGCGGTAGAGGAGCTCCCAGAACTCGCGGCGGCTGATGGGGTCCACGCCGTTGGTCGGCTCGTCGAGGATTAGCGCCCGGGGGGAGCGCAGCAGGGCGCACATGAGGCCGAGCTTCTTGTACATCCCTCCCGAGAGCTGGCTGGCGGGGCGCCCGGTGAAATCGGCCAGGCGGGTCATGCGCAGCAGCTCCGCGCGCCGCTGCCGGTAGAGCTCGTCCGGGATGCCGTAGAGGGTGCGGAAGAAGTCCAGGTGCTCGCCGACGGAAAGGTCCGGATAGAGGCTCTGCTGCTGGGGCATGTAGGCGACCGCCGGCCGGATGGTCTCGAACGCCACCGGCTCGCCGTCCGCCGCGTAGCCGACCTCGCCTTCCTGGGCTTTGAGCAGCCCCAGCAGGATGCGCAGCAGGGTGGTCTTGCCCGCCCCTTCCGGGCCGATCACGCCGTGCATGAGCCCCGCGGCGAACTCGAGGCTCACCCCGTCCAGGGCGACGAGGGGTCCGAAGCGCCGCCGCAGCCCCCGCGCGGATATCGACAAGGATGCGCCGGCCATGTTCGCCTCAGCCCTTGGGCAGGGCCACCTCGATGGTCATCCCCGGCTTGAGGGTCTCATCCTCGTTGGCGCCGAGGAAGCTCACCTTGACCCCGAAGACCAGGCGCGTGCGCTCCTCGCGCGTCTGGACGTTCTTGGGCGTGAACTCGGCCTCATCGTTGATCTTGAGGATGGTCCCCGTGAACTCGCGGTCGCGCAGCTCCGGCAGGGAGGCTTTGAGCTTCAGGCCGGGGCGCAGGCGCGCCACCACGGGCTGGGGCACATAAATGTAGGCCCAGATGTCCTTGATGTCGGCCAGAGTGAGGATCTTGGTCCCGGGCGTCACCCATTCGCGCGGCTCGTGGTAGCGGCTGAGGACCGTGCCGCCCAGGGGCGAGGCGATCGCGCACCAGCCCAGGCGCACATCCGAGTCGTCCTTGCGGTTCTTGACCTGGTCCATGGCCTCGGGGGAGATGGTCCCGGCCTCGAAGAGGCGGCGGTTGCGCCGGTAGTTGACGTCGGCGAGCCGCGCCGCCACCTTCACGTCCTCGCAGGTCAGCCGCACGAGCGCCTCTCCGGCCCTGACGCGGTCGCCTTCCTGCGGTCGGATCTCGGCGATGGTCGAGGGAAGCTGGGAGGAGAGGTCCACCTTCGTGGCCTCGAGGGTCCCGGCGTAGCGGAAGGGGGGGGCGAAGAAGACCCGCTGGGCCGCCAGCGCGGCCGCGATGACCACGGCCGCCGCGGCCAGCGCCCGCGCTATTTTTTTCTTAGCCGGCTTCGATTCTGTCTCATTGGCCATGATCGGACCCTCCTGAAAGAGCGCGCAGCGTGACGAGCTGCTGCAGCAGCTGGGCCGCGATGTCGGCGGCCCCCACCTTGGACTGGAGCGCGCGCAGGTCCGCGCTCTGCACGTCTATGAGATTGATGCGGCCCGCCTTGTAGGACTGGTAGTAGAGCCGGGCGGCTTCCTGGGAGGCCGCGACGTCCTGGGCCGCCAGCTCCCGCCGCTGGCGCAAGTCGGCGGCGAGGGTCCCGGCGCGGTCGTAGTCGCGGCGCAGGTCGGTCAGAAGCTGCGCGGCCCGCCGCCTCGCCGCGTCGGCCTCTCGCCGTCTTTCATCCGTCAGGTGCCGCGCGCGGCCGCCCTCGAAAAGAGGCCAGGACAAGCTCAAAGCGAACGTGTTCTGCTGCACCGTCTGGGGCAGGATCGCGTTCGGGTAGTCCTCGCTGGCCTTGGCTGTCGCGGTGACGACGGGGTAGAGCGACGCGTTCTGGCTCTGCGCCGCCAGGTCCGCGGCGCGGGCCTGCAGCTCCTGGGCCCGCACCTGCGGATGCCCGCTGTCGGGCGGCGCCAGGGGCCAGCCCTCGGCCGAGGCCAGCGAATCCTCCTGAGGGTCGAGCTTGAGCGCCAAGGTCAGATCCTCGAAGTCCGGCGGCCCCGGCCGCGAGAGGTCGCCGGGCGCGGCGCCGACCAGGGCGACCAGGTCCTGCAGGGCCGATGAGAGGTCGGATCGGCGTTGCCGGAACTGGAGCTGATAGCTCAGGACCTCCCGCCGCGAATCGAGCAGGTCCAGGCGGTTGGCGGCTCCGGCCTTGAAGTTCGTCTCGATGTCGCGGTTCTGCGCCCGGGCCAGGGCGAGGGAATCGGCGAAGAGGCGCAGCTCCTCGAGCGCCAGCTGCACCCGCACGTAGACGGAGTCGACCGCCTGCCGCAGGGCGCGCTCGGTCGCCCGGCGGTCCTCCCCGCGCGCCGCGGCCTGCTGCGCGAACCCCCGGTAGGCCTTCCAAGCCGAACCCGTGTCCCAGAGGGTGTAGGTCAGTCTGGGTCCGATGCTGTAGTTCTCGTGCGTCCCGAACTGGATCGGGGCGGGCATGAGGGGCGAGAGCTGCAGGGAGGGGACGTTCGTCAGATAGCCGTAGCTCGCCTCCAGGGAGAGGCGGGGCAGGACGCCGGCGAACTGGGCCTGGGCCTGCTCCTGCGCGGCGCGGGCCTCCGCGGCCGCGGCCTTGACCTGGTCCGAGGCCAGCAGGGCGCGGCTCTCGGCCTCGGCGAGGCCCAGGGAAAAGACCTGCGGCGCGGGCTCGCCGGCCCTGAGCCCGGCCGCCAGCAGGAGCCAGAGCAGCGCGGCGGCCATCAGCGTCCTCCTTTGACGGACAAGACCGAGACGATGAGCTCGGCGCGCTGCGTGAGGGCTTGGTCGCTGAGCATGAGCGATTCCAGGTCCTTGGGAGCCATGTCGAAAGCGCGCTTGGCGCCCACGCGTTCGAGCATGGTGATCATGAGATTGGGCACGCCGATGCCGCCCATGGTAAAGGCCATGGCCATGGGCAATGGGATCGGCTTGATCTGGCCGGCTTTCTGGCCTTCCTCGATAAGACCGGCGATGACCGCGACATGCCGCGGCATGTTCTTGCGGACGAACTCGATGCAGCCCTTGTGGCCTTGGAGCAGCTCCTGGATGATCATCACGATGAACTGGCGGTGCTGGCGCATGAAGCGGGCGATGGTGACCAAGGAACGGCGCAGGCGCTCCAGGGGGCTGCCCTCGCCGCGCGATTCGAGGCTTAGTTCGGTGAAGAAGCCCTCGTAGAGCTCCTGGAGCAGCCGGCGGGTGAAGGCCTCCTTGGAGCCGAAATGGTAGTGGAACAGGCCGAGGTTGACGCCGGCGCGCCGCGCTACTTCGCGCAAGCGAAGCCCGGAGACCCCGGTCTCCGGGAGCATGGCTCGCGCCACGTCGAGGAGCCTGCGGTCCGATCCGCCTCGAGAAGGCCGTTTCATGGGGATTCCTCTTAATTATACATCCGTCTAAATTAATTATACACCCGTATAATTCGTCTGTCAATGGCTGGGTCGGGGCGCTTAGGCTTGACCGCGCATGTTTTTTGGACTAAAATATATTCATCGCGGGCCTATAGCTCAGCTGGGAGAGCGCTTGCATGGCATGCAAGAGGTCGTCAGTTCGATCCTGACTAGGTCCACCATTTAAAACAGCCTCACCGACGAGAAGCCGGCCGGAGCACTTTTGAGTGCTTCGGCCGGTTTCTTTGGTTTTGGGTGGGCTATGGACACTTTTTGGACACCAGCCGTCTTAGCCTCTGAGCCCTGCTATCCTAGCTGGAAGCTCCGGCGGTGGGGAAAGTTTACTTGTCCCATAGTCCCCTACGGCGCCGTCCGCAGCAGCTCAAGGCCAAGGATGATCTGGACGACCTCGCACCGGGCGTTGGCACCGCCCGCGGCGAGGTGCTGCGACGCCTGGGATAGGACCACTTCCCCATCCCAGGCATTGGCGGCTACAGCCTGCGCGGCCGGAGGCATCTCGGGTGACTTGTTCGCATGGTCACCTCGCCGCCGCCGCGACATGCTGCATCGCGCAGCGGATCAGCGCGGCCCGAATCGGGTCTGCGCCCGTTTTGCCGTCGAAGATAAGTCCCAGATGGCATGATGCGTAGAGGGGGAATCCCCCGAACTATAGCCTAGCCCAGGCCTTCCAGTCACAGCGTCTAACACCTTGCTCTCTTTGACTAATTGGTCGGGCAGTTCAAATTATCAATAAGAGACAAATGTGGTACCATTATGTGTCTATGGCCGAGATCATGGTCGTCGATGACATCGAGGACATCCGCACGCTGATATCCGTCATCTTAAAAAAGGCCGGTCATAGGGTCATCGCCTGCGCCTCTGGCCCAGAGATGCTCAAGAAACTTGGCCTCCAGCCCAATGACAAATCCGCCAAACTCCCCGATATCCTGGTCGTCGACGTCATGATGCCTGGGATGAACGGCTATACAGTCGGTTCCTCAATCCGTTCCGACCCCCGTACCCAGCACATTCCCATCCTTGTGGTTTCGGGGCTACGCGAGATAAACCGCCTCGTCGCGGGCACCTTCCCGGCGGACTGCTTCCTCAACAAGCCATTCACCCCGGACGAATTGATCGGCAAAGTAGCGATGGTTCTTGACAAGCGCCAGGCCCAGGCCTGAGCCTGGGCCACCCGGCAGGCGTCTATCCCAGCAATCTCGGTTCTCATGGGATTGCTTCTCCTAACAGCTTAGAGGGCCAGCCCCTGACGCCGTATTAGGCCAGCCAATCGGCGAGACGCGCGACGTCCTGCTCGTCGTGCCAACCGTGCAGGGCCACGCGCAGATAGCCCTCCCGGATGGAGGTGAAGATGCGGCGGCTCTGCCCCGCGCTGCGCACGGCCTCCAGGGCCGCGGGACCCTGGCCGCGGTGATGAAGGCTCAGAATCGGCCCAAGGCGGTCCTCCCGGCGCAGGGCCTCGAGCCGGCGCGCCTCTTCTCCCCAGGACCGGCTGCACTTCAGGCGCTCCAGTAGCGCGGATTGCAGCGCGTCGACGTGCCGAGCCACCCTCGCGGTTGTGGCCCGGCTGAGCACGGCCAGCGAGGCGGCCGCAGCGCTCAGAAGCAGTCCGCCCGGGCCGCCCTGTTCCAGCTTGCGGCCGTCGCGGAGCCAGGGTCGGTCAAAATCAGTTGCTGAGCGCGAGAAGTCTGCGCCTTGCTCTACGGAAAGCCAGGAACCCATGGGGGTGAGGCGCGCACGAAATTCGGGGTTCGTCCAGAGCATCCCCACGCCTTGCGGCGCCAGCAGGCCTTTGTGGACTCCGGTGCAGAAGGCGGCGAGGCCGCCAAGCTTGATGGGCAGGGTTCCTGCACCCTGGATGCCGTCCACCACGAGGTCGACGCCGCGCTCGCCGCAGCCCGCGGCCAAGCGCTCGAGGTCGAGGCGCAGGCCGTCCTGGAAGCGCACCCAGGAGACTGTGAGTATCCTAGTGTGGGGCCCCACGGCGTCGAGCAGCATCTGCTCGGCCGCCAGGCGGGCGGCGGGTGGGGCGCTGTCCAGGGCGGCGCGTCCCGCCCGATGCCCGTCCCAGAGCGGGACCTCGCGCCAGTTGACCCCGCGCGCGGCCAGGGCCTTCCACGGCCAGGCGTTGCTGGGGAACTCCCCCAGAGGGGCAAGGACCTCGTCTCCTTTCTGCCAGGGGTAGCTTTGCGCCACCCGGGTGAGACCGTCCGAGGTGCTGGCGGTCAGGGTGAAGTCCTCAGCCTGGGCGCCGAAAAGCCGCGCGGCCTCCTCGCGCAGGGACTGGGCCGGCTTGAGCCAGTCGTCGGGGCTGCTTTCCCAGGGGCGCAGTTCCACCTCAAGGAAGTCGCGGGCGGCCTGGACGGCTGGGCGCGGCACGGGACCTTCGGCGCAATGCATCGCCCAGACCAGGTCCGGCGGAAGATCGAAGAGGTCGCGGTCGAGAGGCGGGTTCATCGGGGCGGTCTGTGATGTGATTTTATCAAATCGAAATGGAGCCAGGCCGCTCGGGACGGACATGGCGGATCGGTCCGCGCCGAATAGCCTGAATACCCATCTTAAGTTTTATCGGCTTGTGGCGACTGAGGAATCCTTAGCCGATTAGACAATTCCCGAGGCAAAGCAGTAGACTACGCAACGGCTACCAAACATCCTGGGCCGGTCTGCATGAAAGACCAGATATTGTCGAAAATCCCTGTCGACGAAGCGCCGTTCCTCATGAAGCAGGTCGAGGAATACCGGCGGGCTGACCTGCACGGCTATCAGATCGTCAACAACACGCCTCTGACGATCTCAGCCATTGTGAAGATGATGCCGTTCATCAAGAATGGCTTCAAGCTCAAGACCACCACGCCCACTTTTCTCGGCCGTGACCCGGAAGCCATCAGACTCGTTCAGGAAATGGGATACGAATTCGATCTAGGGAAAGAGCGCTTCGATGGGGCCGATATGGTCCTGGATTGCTGCGGTGAGATGAGCGAAAACTCCACCGTGAAGGCGGTGGCCGAGTTGACCAAGACCGGCGCGGACATCTACAGGCGCCGGGAATTGCGGAAGCCCGTTCTGTCCGTCGACGACAGCAGGGTGAAGGCCCTGGAGACCTACTATGGCACCGGCGACGGCTTCATTCGGGCCTTCAAGGAGTTCATCTCCCCGAATGTGAGCCGGGCGCGATTCCTGGTATTCGGCTTCGGCAAGGTCGGCAAGGGCATAGTTCGAGGCTTGCTAGAGGCCGGGGCGACCTGCGCCGTCGTCGATGAGCGCGAAGCCGCGCTGCGCTCCGTGACCGGCCAAGAAGCGAAGAAGGTCTTATCCTCCGAGATAGGGACGATCTCCGCGCTGCTTAAGGACCATGACTTCCTCATCACCTGCACTGGGAAGGACCATTTCCTCTCGGATACCCCATGGGCCGACGAGATACGCCGGTCGAAGGTTCGGCTCATAAATATGGGCGCGGCGGACGAATTTGGGCCGCGATTCAGCGAGGGGGATGTCGAGAATGGCAAGAAGCCCATTAACTTCAAGCTCAAGCGGCCGACTCTCCTGAAGTACTTGGACCCCGTCTTTTATGCCCACAACTCCGTCGTGGCCCTGTATCACGACAAGAAGCTGGCGCCGGGCTTGCAGGCGCTGCCCAAGGAGCTCGATGACCGCTTGGTGGCTGAGTGGCACGCGCATTGGGGCGTTGATATCTCTCCGTTCGCGTCGGTGTGCCCGGCATGATGGGTGACTCGGCTGGGCGTAGACCGCCACCGCAGGAATTCATCGCGCGTGTGTGGAAGCGCGTTCGCGCCGCGGACTATCGCGGGGCCTTGGCCGAAGGCGAGCGCGGACTTAAGATGTGGCCTCAGGATTTCCGGATGCAAAGCGCGTACGCGTCTATCCTGGGCGACTATTCAGAGCAGTTATCCCCGCGCCAGCGGCAGCGGGGCAAAGGACAGGCCGTCCGTTTGCTTAGGGTCCTGCTCCATCGTTTGAGGGGCGTCGAGGAAATCGAGGCATTCCGTTCACGCAACGAGTATTACTACCACTCCGGCCAGTTTAAGAAGCAATATTCTCTCGGCCGCGAAGGCGTTTCGCGAGGCATGGTTCGCGCCGTGTACAGCCAAGGGGTCGGAGCGGCTTGGCACGCCAAGCAACTGGCCGAGATGCGCAAGCCCAGGCTGGCCCGGTTATGGGCGACAAAGTCTGTGAAAGCCTGGAAGGTCTTCTTCCGGAGGGTGCCTGATTACTACAACGCCTACGTGCACTACGCCCTGGCCGTGGGGATTCTCGATAGACCGGAAGAAATGGATCGCGCCCGGCGGGTTGCGGGCAGACTTTCCAGGCGGCCGGCTTCCTACAGGGAATTTAGAGAGGTCCGGGCAATCGTGGGGAGACTCGCTCTGGGCCGGCAGAATCAAGGGGAGCGATCATGAAGGATCCGCCCACAGGAACGATGATGGCTGCCAACACGCGAGAAGGTCTCGTGCCGGTCACGGGCGGGAAAGTCCGGTGTCGGGTTGTTGGAGGCGAAGTTCCTGATTCGAGTTGTACTTGGTGGCATACGCGGATGACTCATGGTTGATGCTGCAATCCGCTTTGTTGCCGGGGAGGCGCTACTGTGTCGTCCGCAGCAGTCGCTCCAGGCCAAGGATAACCCGGACGATCTCGCGCCGGGCGTTGGCACCGCCCGCGGCGAGGTGCCGCGACGCCTGGGATAGGACCTCTTCCCCAGCCCAAGCATTTGCGCCTGAAGCCTGCGCGGTCGGAGGCATCTCAGGTGACTTGTTCACGTAATCACCTCGCCGCCGCCGCGACATGCTGCATCGCCCGGCGGATCAGCGCGGCCCGAATCGGGCCTACGCCCTTGCGGCCGTCGACGATCAGACCAAGATGGCATGATGCGTAGAGGGGGAATCCCTCTAAAGCACTCTGCTGCGCCGTGTCATGGTGGTCGTTGCCGTCCTGTCCGGGGCTTCCTGCGCCCTGCCCTTGAATTTTCATGATCGCACCTCCGCCCACCCGGAGGACGAAGGCGTCCGAGGACCCGGGCCGTGGCGAGGATTAAATGGCGGGTCCCCACCGGACAACCGGCCAGGGCGCAGCCCTGCTGACCGTGAGCGGAGCGAACGGCACTGACGGCCCTAAGGAAAGGCGTGGGCCGTCATGTGCGGCCCCGGCGCAGCCGGGCTGCCTGAAAATCCGGGGAAAGATAAACGCCTGTAGAGAACGCACGGCGGGGGTTGGGCCGGATTTTCAGGTCGTCGGAGGGGAGGACCGTTTATGCCGCAGCCGCGGTCCGGGTCGCTCCTGGACGACTGAGGGGGGTGCGATAATGACAGATTGACGAGCAGGGCGCGCCGGGAACAAGCAGGACGGCTATAGGACTGGCCGGCTCAAAGGAGAGCTTGCAGACCAGTGCGGTGGAACTATCCGGAGACTGATTCGTAGGTAAGGGTGGAGGGACAAAAAGATGACTGACCGAGTCAAGCCTGCCGCTGAAAATGCTCAGTTCCCTGTCGGCGTTTCCATAGACGCCGCAGAGGACATCTTCTTGTTGCTGGCCGCGCGAGCGCGCGGCTTAGCGGAAACACATCTTTGGCGCGTCGACCTCGACCGAGCAAACCGTGTCCTCGGCTGCGAGCTGATCGTCTCGCACGGCGCGGACACGCACATCATTCATCCTCGCTCGGTATTTCGAGGGGCTGTAGC